>ENA-OFCD01000848-OFCD01000848.1-metagenomes-genome-assembly--contig:-NODE-848-length-17839-cov-2.665373_pt1 | contig 17839 bp, 20 predicted proteins | sample MGYA00153392_OFCD01 | MGnify analysis MGYA00153392
ATGGCCTCAACCACAATCAGGCGTTTCGCCGCGATGCAACACTGGCCCGTATTGTTCATCTTCGCCCATACCGCCCACTTGACTGTTTTTTCAAGCTCGGCGTCATCGAGTACGATAAAGGCGTCACTGCCGCCCAGCTCCATGGTCGATTTTTTAAGATTTTTTCCAGCACGCTCAGCCACACGTTTGCCTGCCTCCACGCTGCCGGTCAATGCCACACCTTTGATGCGCGCATCATCAATCACGCGATTAACCTGATCGTAGGAAATAAACAAATTCGTGTAGACGCCCGCCGGTGCGCCCGCGTCGCGCCACAGTTTTTCAAACGCAATCGCACATTGGGGTACTGTCCCCGAATGTTTCACCATCACCACATTGCCTGCCATCAAATTGGGTGCAGCAAACCGGGCCAATTGATAGTACGGAAAGTTCCATGGCTGCACGCCGAACAGAACCCCCAGCGGGCTGCTCTCGACGCTGGCTTCACCGACTTCAGGGCTGAGCTGTTGCGGCGCTAAAAACTGTTCGGCATGGTTGGCGTAATAATCCAGAATGTCCGCACTGAGCGCAACTTCGCCCTTTGATTCTGCAAACAGCTTACCCATCTCAAGGGTCATCGGTTTCGCGAATTCATCAGCGTGCGCGCGCATCAGTGCGGCTGCTTTTGAGACCACCGCCGCCCGTTCGGCAAAGGTCATATTGCGCCATGTTTCGAAACACTTCGTGGCGGTGTCAATGGCGGCCTCAAGCTGCGCATCGGTGTGTTCAGTAAATGTTTGTAAAGTCTTGCCGTCGTAAGGATTAACGCTCTGATAGGTCATGGTCTTGGTTACTTTCAATGAGGTAGATAAAAAAGGCGAGGAAAAAAAAGATGGAGCGCAAAAATTCAAGCCTCGATAATGACCTTCAGCGCCTTGGTGTCGGCAGCATGTGCGAAGGTCTCGTAGGCCGCCATGATTTGATCCAGCTTGAAGTGATGGGTGATGAGCTGGGTCGGATCAATTTTTTTGGACTGCACTGATTTCAGCAGCATCGGTGTCGATACCGTATCCACCAGCCGGGTGGTGATCGCAATGTTTTGCGACCACAGTGTTTCAAGATGCAGCTCTACCTTTTTACCGTGCACACCAATATTGGCGATAACCCCGCCCGGCGCGATGATCTCCTGGCAAATTTGAAAAGTGGCTGGCACGCCCACCGCTTCGATGGCGGTATCGACACCCATGCCGCCGGTAAGATCTTTGATTTTGAGCGCTGCATCATCGGCGGTGTTGTTGATGCAATGGGTTGCGCCGAATCTGCTGGCAACCGCGAGACGATTGTCATCCTGGTCGATCATGATAATTTGTGAGGGTGAATACAGCTGAGCTGTGAGCAGCGCGGCAAGCCCGATGGGTCCGGCACCTACGATCGCCACGGTTGAGCCGGGGGCGACTTTGCCATTCAGTACACCGCATTCAAAACCGGTCGGCAGAATATCGCTCAGCATCACCAGCGCATCTTCATCTGCGCCAGATGGAATCGGATAGAGGCTGGTATCAGCGTGTGGCGTACGCACAAATTCAGCCTGGGTGCCATCAATCTGGTTGCCTAGAATCCAGCCGCCGGTGGTGCAATGCGAATACATGCCGCGTCGACAATAATCACATTTTCCGCATGATGAAATGCAGGAAATCAAAACACGATTGCCTTTTTTAAACAGAGTCACGCCGGCCCCGACAGAATCAATTACCCCCACACCTTCATGGCCGAGAATACGACCCGGCGCGCAGGTCGAAACATCGCCTTTAAGAATGTGTAAATCGGTTCCGCAAATAGTCGTCTTGACGATTTTTACAATCGCATCACCCGCCTCCATAATCTCGGGCTTGGGTCTATCTTCAAGCGTTTTTAAACCGGGGCCACCATAGACCAGCGCTTTCATTTCGGTACTTTCATCGCAACACCTTTATGCGGATTCGTAAACTACGAATACTCACAATGCGCTTGCTATCAAATGTCCGTCTGTGCGCTAACAAACATGAAGTCAGTAACTGATAGTCGGATCGATACCAGTTTAGAGTGGCGTGCGTGATGTTGCTGAATTGATTCAATCTGTGAAAGCGCGAAGGTTTAACTTTCCCGGTCGCTTGATGATCAATACAGAATATGATCAGTGCGTCGTCTCCACCTTACGGTAAAGAAGTTATCAACACGTCAAGTGGTTGCTAAAAACATTTCCCTTATCGTCCGCATTAGAAAAAGTTACGCATCTTTTGTCTCTTGCCTGAATTTCATAGACGTTTTCGTCCATATCAAATTAGCCAGCGTGATCAGTTTCTTCGCAGCGGCCGGGTATTTGCGCAATTTGACAAGCACATATTAGCCGCTCAACACCGCGAGCGGATTTCACTTATTTGCGAAGTGTCCCCGTCATATTTGGTTGCTCGCTCAAAAATTTATCAATTTGCGCGATTTCCTTCTTTTGCGCTGAGATAATATTTTTGGCCAATGTTCGCATGACTTCGTCTTTGCCGTTCTTTAATTCCACCTCGGCCATCTGGATTGCACCTTCGTGATGAACACGCATCATCATCGCGAAATCAACGTCATGCTTCCCTATGGTTTTCATGGAAGACATTTTGTCGCTCATAGCTTTCATCATTCCCTTCATATCCATATCGCCATGCTTCATTTCCATACCATGCTTCATTTGGCTCGCCTCAGATTTTTCAGGCATCTGCGCATTTGCAGGCGACTGATTTAACACGCCACCAAGAGCAACTAATACGAATGCGCTTGTTACAAAATACTTTATGTTTTGGTTCATTTGAATATCTTTCTTTGCAGGTTAATAATCAGGCCGCTTTGGCCAAGTTGTTACATTCTTCAGCGCAACTCTTGCAAGCTCGACAATGCAAAGCTTTATGCGCTCGCATCCAACGCCACATGCTTTGCAAATATCAGCGCACAACAATACATACTGCTTTTGTGTGAACACTGTTCCTTGCCATTGCTGCGACAGCAATTTGGCAGATTGCTTCGCAATCCATGCCTAGCGAGGTGCACGCCGCCATCATTTTTGTGTCGTCTTCAAGTAGGAACGATGCAGCGTAATAATTACAAGCTAGCGCGCAATCGTTACAAACAGTGATACACAAAGCATATTTTTGAGGGTAATCGGTGTTCATCGTTCCAACTTCTTTCATGCAGCAAAAGATTGAATTGATGGCCCATTGATAATCGGCATTGATGTGGCCTGCGAGCAAAACGAAAACCTTACTCTTTCACCCAAACCTTAATTATTAAGTTCACGAAAAAAGTTTAATTACGCAGGTCGTTTTGATCTGTACGTTGTCGCACATAGCATTGCTCTGACCCGAAGATGAAACAGTCAATAATTGATTTGACAGGTCAAAGCAAACGCATACCTTGCAAGCGGCACGGCCGCCTCTCCTTTATGTATGCGTGCAAGTAATCGCAATCCATGTGGCATAAATAAAATAATATTTAGCAGGAAATCCGCGCTAGTCGAAAGTGTGACGCATGTTCAAGTTTGATTGCATGGCTGGCGGTAGCTCAGTGGCTAAGTCAATAGCGAGCCAGAGATGAGCAAAGGGACGCTGATACCAGGTAGTTCGATGCAGTTGGACCACAACACACATCTGCACTTATCAGGGTCTAGGTCAATCGGAAATTCATCAACAAGGGACTGCTAATTCTCAAAATATGAAACTTAAGCCACCTTTGATAAATATCAATATCCTCTGCCGCGTACGCCATAGACTAAATTCGATCAGGGGCTACTCAATCCAATAGTAGGTGTATCAAATGCGTCGTTTTTTTATCGTCATAGCGTTGGTCAATATGTTCGGCCTAAGCGTATGTACGATCCGCTCTTTTCCCTCCAATCTGACAGCCATAGTGTTTGGCTACAAGGCAAAACCAAATTTCACAGTGGAAAATGAAAAGGAAATCTCCACCGCGCCAAAAGCGGGCTTTGCGCCGGTTCTACCCAAGATACAAGGCGTAACACAGGTAGCAGTCAAGTGATTGCCATCCAACCCATAAGAACATCAATTCTGGCCATCTTACTTTGCTGGTCATTTATCGCCAGCGCAGCGGTTGCGGTGCCACCGTTGACCGGTCGGTTCACAGACATGACCGCTACGTTCACCGTGGAGCAAAAAGCTGCTCTGGAACAAACCCTTCAATTGTTTGAAGCCAGAAAAGGTAGTCAGCTCGCGGTTCTTATCGTCCCTACGACTACGCCGGAAACGATTGAAGAATATGCACTGCGCGTTGCCGAGCTATGGAAACTTGGGCGGAAGAAGATCGATGACGGCGCAATTCTTGTCGTTGCCAAGAATGATCGGGCAGTCCGTATCGAGGTGGGCTACGGACTGGAGGGTGCACTCAATGACGCCAACAGTAAGCGCATCATTAGTGAGCTCATTACCCCACGTTTTCAGCAAGGCGATTTTTACGGCGGTGTTGTTAGTGGAGTTGATCAAATCATCCGTGTGGTTGATGGTGAACCGTTGCCGCATCCTAGCGGCAGACCTGCTGGCAGCATTTCAAATATTCAACAATATGTGCCACTCATTTTTATTCTTGCGATGGTAATGGGTGGAGTGCTGCGTTCTGCGATGGGTAGATTTCCGGGCGCACTCGTCACCGGCGGAGCAGTGGCGCTCGTTGCATATCTTATTGCGGGCGTGCTATCCATCGGTTTATTGGCCGGTGTGATTGCGCTTTTGTTTACACTGCTTGGCGGCGGGATGGGCGGACACGGCATGGGCGGCTATCGTGGAGGATCTGGCACGGGCGGCTTCAGCGGCGGTGGCTTCAGCGGTGGTGGTGGCGGCTTCGGCGGCGGCGGCGCAACGGGACGGTGGTAGCAGATGAATATCATGCGCATCGTAAAACATCTCTTGACTACCCATTGGCAGGTCAATCGTGCCTTTCCGCGTGAAACATTAAGCGCAATCGACAGAGCGATCAAAGCGAGCGAGAACGCACATGTCGGAGAAATTCGTTTCGCGGTAGAAGGCGCATTGGACGGTTCAGCGCTTTTCAAAGGGCAATCCGGCAAAGCACGTGCGCTTGATGTCTTTTCGCAACTTCGAATATGGGATACAAAGCATAACAATGGGTTGTTGATATTTCTGTTGCTTGCAGACCGGCACATAGAAATCGTTGCTGATCGCGGCATTAACGAAAAGGTCGGTACGGCGGAGTGGGTAAACATTTGCCGCAATATGGAAACTGCTTTTAAGCAGGCCAACTACGAGGGCGGGGTCGTCTCGGGCATTCAAGCGGTCACGCAACTTCTTATCAAACATTTCCCCGCTTCCGGTGCGGGTCAGAATGAATTGCCGGACAAGCCCGTGCTGCTGTAGCGCAATCGGCAAGAATATGAAGAGAAATATGTGTCGTTCAACCAGGAGATAAATCATGGATTACGCTGGCTGGAGTTTTTGGGGAATGCATTTTATTTGGTGGCTATTTTGGGTGTCGTTGATAGTGATGATTTTTACGCCCATTACACCTGTGTCAATTAGTCGGCGGCGCGAAACGCCGCTTGAGGTATTGCAGCGCCGGTATGCATCGGGAAGCATCACGACGGTTGAGTATGATGAACGTAAAGCCAAACTTGAGCACGACATCAAGTAAGTAGCACAGGGTTGCCGATCACGCAGCGTCGGATTTGCGCTTGTTCGTTGCGGCGTAACAGATGTATGGGTTTTACTGTATTTCCATTTAATTCTCTAAAAGAGGCATCAATATGAAAAATGAACTTTTGAACATAACAGGCATGACCTGCGGTGGCTGCTCCAGCAAAGTGGCACATGCGCTAAAGGTAGTTAACGGCGTCCATGATGTGGTCGTCTCACTTCCTGATCATGAGGCCTCAGTTCGCTACGATGAACATATTGCCACTCATGAGCAACTGAAATCAGCTATTCAAGGCGCAGGCTATGGGCTCGCTAATGGCAGTGCCGCGCAGAAGCCGCAGGGCAAGAGTGGTTGCTGTAGCTGAACGCCGAATAACGATCAGGAGCTGAATCACATGAACGCAACCACCGTCTCGGTTCAGCAACCAAACCTGGATTCGCAGAACGTTAAGCGAGTTTTTAAGTGATTGTTTAGCGGCTATACCGGCAGTCTTGGCGTACGTGGGCATGGTGGGCATGGTGGACATGGCAGCGACAGCGATCAAATTGATGATGCAGGCCCCCCAAAAAAGATGGCGATTTACGCGATTTAAAACAAGTGCTGGCGCACAAGCATTGAAATCTAAAACGTTCGTCTCTTAAGGGCGGGCTCAGGATGCTGAATATTAAGGTTGTAACTAGCTCGTTGGCAATTTGGACGGCATTCACTTTCGTATTTTGTGTGGCCTACGGCATGGTGGTGTCTTCAAGCTTGCATACGGTTACGGTGCTTGAACAAATATTGCCAGGGGTTCATGGCTCACGGACTTGGGCTTTGTCGTGGGATTAATTGCAAGTTTTTTGTATGGGGCATATGCGCGGTTGGTGCACGTACCTATTTATAAATTTATGTTTAAACAAATGGCAGGGCAAAAATAATGAGAAAAACAACAGCGAAACGAGGCGTAGCTGAAACAGCGGCGACAATGTCCAACGAGATTTACAAGGACACCCTGCACAAACTTCAGGCAGAACTCGTCAAGCTTCAGCAGCATTTCATCAAATGTAACGACAAAATTCTGATCATTTTCGAGGGGCGAGATGCGTCCGGTAAAGATGGCACAATCAAACGTGTTGTCCAGCACTTGAGTCCGCGTGAGACGCGCGTTGTGGCGCTGGGCAAACCGTCGGATCGTGATCGTACGTCCTGGTATTTCCAGCGTTACGTGCCTTATTTGCCCGCTGCCCAAGAGCTCGTACTTTTCAACCGAAGCTGGTACAACCGCGCCGGCGTCGAGCGAGTGATGGGCTTTTGCTCGAAAGCCGAGCATGAGGAGTTCCTTGGGTCGGTTCCAAACTTTGAAAAGATGTTGGTGCAATCCGGCGTGAAGCTCGTCAAATACTATCTCGACATCAGCAAAGACGAGCAGAAGCGGCGATTGAAAGATCGTAAAATAAATCCCCTAAAGCAATGGAAAACAAGCCCGATTGATGATCAGGCAATCAAGCATTGGGGCGAATACAGCGCAGCGCGAAACGAGATGCTCGCACGTTCGCACAACGTAACAGCACCATGGACGCTGGTTCGCGCCGACAACAAACATCTGGCGCGGATCAACATCATTAAAGATCTTCTGGGTCGAATGCATTACACCCACAAAGATAAACGGCTAATTCAGGCAGATGCAAACATCGTGTTCCCTTACGACATCTCGAATCTCGAAAGCGGGCAGCTTGCAAAGTGATTCAAAGGCAAAGCGTGCGTCAGAAAATTTACCGCTAAAAAGAAATCATGTAGATAAAGATTATGCAACTAGACATCTTGCTGCGAGCAATAAACACCGCGATGCGCTATCGGTAGAGTCGTGAGCTTAGGAAGCTTTTAACCCATGAACATTTTTAACAAAATTGGAGAGAAAATCATGAAACAAACTATGGTGCAATTCAACGGAATGGTGGCCAACTTTTGGTGCGCCGATACAGCAGAAAAACGGATGCACTGCGCCTAGGCGAACGAGGTGAATGATTGTGCGCTCAACACCTTAACGATGATACATGCCGCAGCACCAACGGGACATGAAGGCCACGTCATGCCCATGCCCGGGAAGCCGCCGGCGTCCAAGCCTGCCAATGAGAAAGTTATACCAAAAGTCCCACCACCATCACCGGCGACCAAACCACTCGCTAAACGAGCAGACAGCTCGCTGCGCGCAGAGTGAGGCAGTTATAAACTGGATGAGGACGACCTCTGACCGCCCCTGAACCAATCATGCTCTCAATGAACTATTCAGCCACCTGCAGCATGCATGACACCGCAAACAAACTTTACTTAACGTCGAAATTTATGAAGGAAACACCATGAAAACGAGTGTGATGGAAGTGCATGACATGTTGTCTGTACTGAGTGTAGACGGCGTCGAAAAGCATATTGGTGAAGTTGCCGGGGTCGAAAGTGTGACCGTGAATTTTGCGGCAGGAAATGCCACGGTTCGCTACGATGAAACCCGCCTGGACATCGCTGATATTAGATCAAGTGTGCGCCAGAACGGATACGAAACCGGTGAATCTGAAGCTGCCAAAGCCAGCGGGAACCACGACATCAAAAATGCACCGGCCAAGCCACCAAAAACTGCTGCGCCTGTCGATCTACCTGCCAAGATGGATTCCGCAGACACCAGCGCAGCGCCGACGGCTTCCAAGGCCGCGCCGATCAGTACGTCCTCGCCAGACCCTGGCGCAACAAAACCATCTACGGAAAATGCTGCCGCTGCCCCGATGGGTGCGGAGCATCAACATCACGCGCCAGTGGGAAAAAGCTAGCCGCAGAATTATTCCAGACTTGACCGACGCGTGAAGGAAGCAAGATGAAAACAAGCGTTATTGCTGTCCACGACATGCTTTCGGTATTGAGCATATCCGATGTAGAAAAACGCATTAGGGAAGTCCCGGGCGTGAAGAGCGCTACGGTGAATTTCGCAGCGGGAAATGCAACCGTGCGCTACGACGAAACCCGGCTTGAAGTCGGTGACATCAAATCAGACATTCGCCAACGCGGCTACGATTCTGCGAATGAGCGTCAGCCCACGCAAAGTGACGCGCCCGAGCCTGCGAAAAAGACTGGCGAGCCATCACCGCCGCAGGAGGCAACGACCCCTGCTGCACCGACAGTACCAGCAGCTGGTGATAGCGCGGCAAAGACGGACGCCAAGGCGACTCCGTCGGCAGAAACCGCGCTAACGGCTGTACCACCTAGCACCGCCCCTGGGCCGCTGACCGCTGCAACCGCCGACGCTGTACCGGATGGCCCGCCTGCGGTCGCAGAACCGGACGCTCCAGAACCCGGCCTGATCGAGAAAGCGAAGGCTTGGGTGCGAGAGACCGTAGGCGATGACCACAAGCACATGACCGAAGACAATGCCGAACCTGGCTCGCCATCAATGACGCCGATAGCCGATGCGCCCAAGTCTTCCGCACCTTCGGCTGCCGCAAGCGCTCCCGCTAACACCCACGTCGATCATAAGCCTCCCGCTGGTGAAGCCTCCGCGATGTCCGCAGACATGGCGCACGAAATGGGTCATAGCGGCGGTGACTTGAGCGCAATGGTGCGTGACATGCGCAATCGCTTCTGGATATGCCTGATTTTTACTATTCCGATTTTTATCTATGCACCGATGGGCGGAATGTGGCCAGCTCCTGCTCCACCGTTCGGAATAGAGTTGAACGTATGGTTATTTATGTTCGCTACTGCGGCAATTGTGTATCCGAGCTGGCCGTTCTTTGTATCTGCTTGGCACGCAGTCAAGAAAGGTACGCTGGGCATGGCGGCATTAATTGTGTTGAGCGTCGGCACCGGTTACGTCTTTAGCGTCGGGAGTACATTTTTCTTTGAGGGCGGCGGGCAGTTCTTCGAGGCCGTGTCGGTTCTATTGGTATTTATCCTGCTCGGTCATTGGCTGGAGATGCGGGCACGCGCAGGCGCATCGTCTGCTATCAAGGCGCTGATGAATCTCACCCCAACCAAAGCTAACGTCATCCGCAACGGCGCTGAAGTCGAGGTGCCGACGGCGGAGGTGCTGGCTGGCGAGATTGTCGTAATTCGACCGGGCAACAAGATTCCCGTCGATGGCACCATCGAGAGCGGAGAATCACTGGTTGATGAGTCCATGCTTACCGGCGAGTCAATGCCGGTCAAGAAGGGGCCCGGGGCGATGGTAGTAGGCGCGAGTATCAATAAAAGCGGCAGCTTCCGCTATAAGGCGACCAAGGTAGGCGCAGATTCAGCGCTGGCGCAAATTGTAAAGCTGGTACAAGAAGCGCAAAATTCGAAAGCACCAGCGCAACTTCTCGCAGACAGGGCTGCGCAATGGTTGGTGATTGCCGCCATTCTTATTGGCCTCACAACGTTCGCGGTGTGGTTCTGGATCATCGGCGAGTCACTGTTGCTCGCGGTGACATTGACCATCACGGTGTTCGTGATTGCTTGCCCCGATGCGCTGGGACTCGCGACCCCGATGGCGGTGATGGTGAGTACCGGGCTGGGTGCCGCGAACGGCATCTTGTTCAAAAACGCGTCGGCGCTTGAAGATTCCACCAAGCTCAACGTCATCATCTTCGATAAAACCGGCACTCTCACTGTGGGCCAGCCAGAGGTGGTTGAGATTGTGACGGCAGATGGGGTCACCGAGGACGCAGTGCTGATGGCCGCTGCTGCAGTTGAGCAAGGTTCAGATCACCCGCTGGCACAAGCTATCGTGCGACGCGCAGCCAAGCTCACCATCGTGTCGCCGACAGGATTTGAAAGCATCGACGGCATGGGCGCACGTGCCGAGACCGCGGCTGGAACGGTGTTCCTCGGCAACCGGCTGTTGATGGATACGCAAAAACTTCCACTTGGCGCTCTTGAGGCCCAAGCCAGCCGCCTACAGGGTGACGGGAGAACCGTGGTGCATATAGCCGAAGCGGGGCGAGTGATCGGACTCATTGCGATTGCGGACGCGATCAGGCCAACGTCCAAAGCAGCAGTCGCGAAACTGCGTGAACGCGGCATTGAAGTGGTGATGCTGACGGGTGACAACGAGGCCACCGCGAAGCGCATCGCCGCAGACATTGGCATTGATCGCGTGCTGGCCGAGGTATTGCCGGCCCAAAAAGCTGCGAAGGTAAAAGAACTCCAAGCCACAGGCAAGAAAGTCGGCATGGTGGGCGATGGCGTCAATGACGCACCGGCACTAACCCAGGCAAACGTGGGCTTTGCGATTGGGGCCGGCACTGACGTGGCGATGGAAAGTGCAGATGTGGTGCTGATGAAAAGCGATCCCTATGACATCGTCGGTGCGATCGAACTTTCCCGCGCTACGGTGCGCAAGATGCATCAAAACCTTTGGTGGGCGGTGGGTTACAACACCATCGCGTTTCCACTTGCGGCAGGCGTCTTGTATCCATTCGTATTGAGTCCAGAGATCGCCGCAATTTCCATGTCGGGCAGTACATTGATCGTGGCGATCAATGCGCTGATGTTGAAGCGCACCAAGTTGGCGGGTATTCGACAGCCTAGGAACGGTGCCGAATCTACGCCACCCGCAGCGCCAGATCCGAACGTATCCGCGTGAGCATCGAGTTCAATTGGGCGAGCAGTTTTTTCTCCGCTGATGTCGGTATGGATGACAGTCCCCACACGGGTGCTGATTAAATGTGCTTTTCGGCGACAGCAAGTTTCACAGCAGGTGCCGCGCTGCTCGGCATTGGCACCCTGACGCTGAGGTCTGTAAGCCACCGCCGCGAGATTGCGTTCGCCGCGATCCCCATCCTGTTTGCCATACAGCAATTGATTGAAGGTGTGATCTGGCTAACTTTCCAACACGAAGCCCCGCATCTCAACACGGTGATGACGCATGCATATTCATTCTTCTCGCATGTGTGGTGGCCCGTATATGTGCCGATAGCAGTTTTGTTGATCGAGCCTCTGCGGTCGCGTCGGCTGGCATTGCGTGCTTTCGTAGCAGGTGGCGTTGGTGTGGGCGCGTATCTGCTTTATATGCTGATAGCGTTCCCCACTGTCTCGCGCATCACGGGCCAGCATATCGAATATGCATCGCCCCATTTCTTCGCCGCAGCGGTGATGACGCTATACCTGCTTTCAACGGCTGTCAGTCCAATTGTCTCATCGCACCGAATGGTGAAAGTTTTCGGCTTGTTGGCATTGCTGGCTTTTGGTGCAACGTATTACTTCTACGCAGTCTGGTTTATTTCGGTTTGGTGTTTTTTTGCGGCACTGTTGAGTGCCGTCATTTATATCCACTTTGCAATTCGCAAGCCCGCTCAATCACAACTTGCTGGAAAAGCGAGTATATGAAGGAACGCGAGGTTTTGCATCAACTCCCAAAATGGATTTTCATTTTCTGTGGTGTCTGGCTAATTGGTTTGGGTGGATATTTCATATGGTTTCGCCCACCGCTATTGCCGGAGGATTTGCGTTATTTGGGTTTGACGGCGGTTCAAGTCGAGGGGCTGATCCCGCACCTGGCATCGTGGTTACGAAGTGTGTTTACGGTGATGGGTGGATTCATTGCGGCCTGTGGAGTGTTGACTATTTTTGTGGGTACGCATGCGGTGCCACAAAGGGTAAAGGGCATCGGCATTGCGCTAGGGTGCACAGGCTTGCTCACGGTGGCAAGCATGAGCAGAACCAACTTTTTGCTCGACTCAGATTTCAAATGGTTGCTGTTGGCGCCGCCGGTCGTCTGGCTGATAGGGCTGGTGTGCTACTTTGCACAACGCCGTGTGGCGAAATCAACCACCACGTTGTTGCAGAACAGTCAGGGGCGATCCGGTGAATGACAAGCAGATGCCAACGCAAGACTTGCCTCGTGGGACGATGATCGTGCTGATGCTCGCCGCGTTCACGGTGTCAATAGGTTATGGCGTAGTTCTCCCGCTATTGCCGTATCTGATCGAACGGTTGCTAGGCGCGGGAGTTACGGTCTCGGAGGTGTCGCGGCATACCGGGCTACTCACCGCTGTTTACACACTTTCGCCTTTTCTATTTGCGCCGATGTGGGGGCGGCTGGCAGATCGGCATGGCCCACGAGGTGTGCTGCTGATTGGCTTGGCAGGCTTCGCTGTAACCATGATGGGGTTTTCGTTTGTTGAAAATCTCGCCGCTATTTACGCTGAGCGCTTCTTGAGCGGAATTTTTGCGGCAGCAGTAACTCCGGTGGCGGCGTCTGTGATCGGCAACTTCAGCCAAACGGAACAGCGGCGCATTCGTCGATTTACATTCGTTAGCATGGCAGGCATTACCGGCTTCCTGCTGGGCCCGATGCTGGGCGTGATAGTAACGCGTGCCGGGACGAATTTATTCACGCTAAGTTTGCCCGCAGGTTCTATTGCGTTTCCCCTTGCCGCGACAGCGCTTCTCGCGCTATTAGTTGCAGTTTTCGCAGCATTTGCTATGCAGAGCAGCGATGGTAGCGTTCAGATAAAAAAAGCGATGGAACTATCGGCTAAAGATCTTCCGTGGCTGGTGCCCAAACTGCTCATCCTCACCTTCATCGTTTCTGCCAGTGTCGGCGTGTTCGAGGTTGGCCTCGCGTTGCGCGGCACACAAGAGCTTGGCTTAACGCCAACGCAGGTTGCGCTCATGTTTACTGAGTGCAGTTTAGTGATGTTCGTCGTGCAAGCAATTGTGTTCGCGCCTTGGTTCAATCCTTCTGTCACTCGCTGGCTGATCGCGCCCGCACTGGCCGTGTTGGCGGTGAGTTTATTTCTGGTTCCGCGTGCGTCCAATTTTACGTTGATGCTGGTAGTGGTGGGTGCCGTGGCGGCTAGCGCCGGCATATTGTTGCCGATCCTGACTTACTGGATCTCAGCCAATGCGGGCAGCGCCCAAGGCTGGGAGTTGGGTAAGCAGACGGCTGCGGCGAGCTTGGGTGTAACCGTCGGCTCGGCGGTGGGTGGCCTGCTATTCAGTGTCTCTGCGTTGCCAGGAGCCTCGTTTACCCTGACAGCAGGTCTTGCGGCATCAGGTCTTTTACTAACGCTGGGGCTGCCGCGCTTGCTCGTGCGTTCCAGTTCCCCCCAGGGATTGGCGTCAGTATGATTCCGCTCAATATTGGTCAGCCTGAATCGAAATGAAATCCATGATTGAATTTAAATGAATAAGTTAACCATGCCCGGGCTTATCGCCCGCATTGGTATCTGGTTAGCACTTGCATTCGTGTTTAATCTGATTTGGGAAATCGGCCACATTAGTCTTTACACGTTGTGGAGAGAAGCGGCTCCGCCAGTGATCGCATGGTCGATATTTCATTGCACCATGGGCGACGTCGTGATTGCGCTTGTAGTGTTTGCTTTTGCCGCGATTGTTCTATGGCGCACGGATTGGCCAACATCGCACCCGTGGTCCGGTGGTGCGCTGGTGGTAGTTGCCGCCTTAGTATTTACCGCCCAAAGCGAATGGTACAACGTCTATAGATCAGGTGCATGGGGATATACAAGCAGCATGCCGACAATTCTGGGCGTCGGTTTATCACCGCTTTTACAGTGGCTGATTTTGCTGCCATTGATGGTGACCGCATATCGAAAGCTGGTGCCGCTGCTGGTGCGGCAAAAGTCCACGAGTTCGATTTCAGCCAACGAGATAAAAAGGGACAACAAATGAATGCGATTTTGAAACAGTGTTTTCAAGCGCAGGGTGCTGATCAGGCAGACTTTTCATCCACTTTTCCAAACGCAGACGTGTGCTTGATGCACCCTGCGGTTGTGCAGGACGCACCCGGTAGTTATTCAAAGTGCAGCATGATACTGCTACGCTTGCGTGAATGAGTTATCACTATGTATGGCTGGCCTGGTCAAGCGCATTTTTGCTGCCGTGGATATTGTTGTATGCGTTTTTCCCAAAACAGCGAATCGTCATGTGGCGTGCAAGCTGGACGATGATGCTATTCGGAATAACAGAGCCGCTTTTTGTACCGGAATATTGGAATCCACCTAGCCTCTTTGAGTTGGCGCAGAAAACAGGTTTTGATATTGAAAGCTTCATCTTCAGTTTTGCCATTGGCGGCATCGCCGCAGTTCTTTACAACATTATTCTGCACAAGCGTGCGGAGGCCATGGCAGATGAGGAGCGCCATCAGTGGCGGCATAAATGGCATCGGTGGGCGCTTGCAGCGCCGTTCGCCTTATTTCCTGTTCTGTATTTCTTGCCGTGGAATCCGATTCACGCCGGTATCGCGGCGATGGTCCTAGGCGCCATTGCAGTGATCTTTTGTCGTCCTGATTTGATGGGAAACACGCTTGTTGGCGGAATCTTATTCTTGGCGCTTTACACCGTTTTCCTGGTGGGGCTCAAATGGTCGGCACCGGGTTATATCGAACAAGTCTGGAATTTCAGCGCGTTAACCGGCGTGCGTATTTACGGTTTGCCGTTGGAAGAGCTGCTGTTTGGATTTTCATTTGGCTTAATGTGGACAGGAATATATGAACATTTCATGTGGGAGCGTAGTGTCGCCAATTAGTTATCGTCCGAGTTACGCAATTACGATCAGGAAATTGCTCATCAGCGGCGTCTTGCTCGCTTGCTTTGGCTTGACTGCCAAGGGGACGATTGCAGCTAACATCGCTGGTGAGCAGTCGTTTAGACTTGACGGCATGGTGCTTTATTACGGGATCGTTCCCGCTGAAATTCTGCGCGATCATCCCCCCTGAGCATGAGGAGCAAAAAATGCACGCCAACGTAGTTCAGGCAAGAGGAACACATCATTTAGACGTCTCTATCATCGACGCTTCAGTGACAGTCAGCGTGAGCGAGCTTGGCATGTCTGCCCAAAACCGCAAGTTGGAAATGATGTCGTTCGGGAGCGCTGTGACCTACGGCAGCTTTTTTGCAATGTCAAAGTCAGGGCCATATGAAATTGTCATAAATGTGCGACGCCCAATTGACGATAGAGCAGCAACGGCACGTTTTCAGTATCGACATTCGCGTTAGCTGGTAGGTGGCGCGGTTAGTTTGTATTGCAGGTCAAGCAAAATAATTCTGCAATGTACGGCGGCGAACAGACTTCATATCGCAGCTGGCGGACAGTGCTACACAACCTTATTGTCGGTGCACCAAGGTCATGACTTGAAAGTGAGATATGCCAGATCAAACAACTGTGTTCACCAATATCCCAAATCACTCTCAATCGGTGCACAACAACGAAGAGCATGGAAGTATGCCCAATGCGCAGTCCAAACCACCGATCAAAGATCTATCGAGTGGCAGCGCGAATATGGCCAGCAATTGTCTAACTGCGGTCGAGTTCGAACACCTTCATGCACGCGTGATTGCCTTGGAAAACGTGCTGATTGGCTTGCTCGCAGGCGCATCAAACCATCAACTAGCGCTCGCGCGCGAAATGGCCGTTCAGATGTTGCCGCAGCAGGGTTTCACGCAGCACTGCTCAACCCAGATCGCCGCAAACCAGATCGCGCAGCTAATTGAGCGGGCCAGTCACTTCCGGCCAGTGTGCGACGCATGACTCAGCAAAGAATCTATTTAATTAGGCCCAGTGGCGGGTCATTCGCCAACACCTTCCTCGTGATCTGCACTGGCAATGCGCCGGCGCAAATATTCCAATCAGAGTTTCACAATTTTCTACGGTACTTCCGCGAATGAAAACAGATGCGCTCATCAAAATCGCGAAGTTGCTGGTTGCTGACGACAAGGGCCTGCTGGCTATGGATGAAAGCAATTCAACCTGTAACCAGCGATTTGCAGCGCTGGGAATTGCCCAGTCCGAGGACGCCCGCCGTACTTGGCGTGAACTAATTCTGACGACACCCGGTTTAAGTGAATCAATCAGCGGCGTCATCCTTTACAACGAAACAATTCGCCAGCAGAAAAAAGACGGCACCCCCTTTGCGAAATTCATCATTGATGCGGGGATCGTTTGCGGTATCAAAGTGGATATCGGGGTGAAGGAGTTAGCCCGCCATCCGGGCGAGAAAATAACCGAAGGTCTTGACGGCCTGCGTGACCGCCTCACTGAATATTTCGAGATGGGAGCCCGTTTTGCCAAGTGGCGCGCCGTGATCACCGTTGGGAATAGCGCTTCGGGATTGCCAAGCCAGAGCTGTATTGAAGCGAATGCGCACGCCTTGGCTCGCTACGCTGCCTTATGTCAGGAAGCTGGTTTAGTGCCTGTCGTTGAACCTGAAGTGCTAATGGATGGAGCGCATTCGCTGGCGCGTTGTTCTGAGGTGACTGAACAAGTATTGCGAACGGTATTCACTCAGCTTCACGCCCAGCGCGTAATGCTGGAAGCAATGATTCTGAAACCAAACATGGTGTTGCCGGGATCGAACTACCCGACGCCTGCCTCACTGAATGAGATGGCCGACGCCACTGTGCGTTGTTTCTTGCAAGCAGTACCTGCCGCCGTCACAGGGATTGCGTTTCTGTCCGGTGGCCAGGAGAGCGAGCTTGCCTCAGCGCGTTTGAACGCGATGAATGTCAAATTCAAGTCGCGATTGCCGTGGCCGCTTTCTTTTTCATTTGCACGGGCGATTCAGCAACCCGCGTTGGAGATATGGCGAGGCAACGAGGCTAATGTGCGGGCCGCGCAGCAAGCGCTGTCTGACCGCGCCAGATTTAATCGCGCCGCACGGCGCGGAGAATACGATGCGGCAATGGAGCAGACTTGAGCAGTGCACATATGATCCGGGAGAAGCTTCCGGTCGCGGCAGACTTGGAGAACCTTCAGCGCCAGTCATTTGAGTATTTCGTGCATGAAACCAATCCCATTAATGGGTTGGTGATCGACAAGACTGCGCCTGATTGGCCGGCCAGCATTGCGGCCACTGGCTTTGCGTTGGCGGCATACCCCATTGGCATCGAGCGCGGTTTTATGTCTCGCGCCGCGGCGGTAAAGCGAACGCTGGCAACGCTACGTTTTTTCTGGAACAGCCCGCACGGCCCGGAACCTGATGCGACTGGCTACAAAGGTTTCTACTATCATTTTCTTGATATGGAGACTGGCCGTCGTGCGTGGCAATGTGAGTTGTCGACGATTGACAGCACCTTCCTGCTAGCTGGTGCGCTTACGGCCGGAATTTATTTCGATGCGGTATCGCCAGACGAGCAAGAGATACGCGATCTTGCTGATGCGCTCTTTCGCCGCGCTGATTGGCAATGGGCGCAGAACAGTGGTGCAACAGTGACTCAC
>ENA-OFCD01000851-OFCD01000851.1-metagenomes-genome-assembly--contig:-NODE-851-length-17790-cov-2.824302_pt1 | contig 17790 bp, 9 predicted proteins | sample MGYA00153392_OFCD01 | MGnify analysis MGYA00153392
CAACTTAGCAATGGTTGTTCCGCCAATGGTTTATACAACTGGGAACACTAAAAAAGACATAAATCTTGCTTCTTGTTATCAATACAATTACGATAATTATAATCGGTTAATTCAAAAGAAAATACCTGGAACCGTTTATAAAACAATAAATTACGACGGGCGCGATTTACCAACACTCGTTCAAGATGGCAATATGCGCGCAACAGCGACTAATAAATATTTGGGAAGCAAATACGACGTTTTTGCAAGACCGATAGCAACAGGTTGGGTATATTCGAGCAATGCTGCGGTTGATGCGTTAAATCCTGTGGCGATTGCAGCAACTGACTCTCTAACGATGACACAATATTATCCGAATAAAAGTTGGGTAAAAAATCAAGGCGCAAGAGTTTTGAAAGATGGTAGTGTTTCAACTTTGCGCGATTTTGTTTGGTCTTATACAGAACGCCGTCCAGGAATTAGTTATTCAGGCAATCCTGCTTGGCAAGCCAAACAACATTTACTTTCACTCACTACGCGATCGGGTGTGAGTGGCACATTACCCGATGGACCGATTGATGACAACGACCATGCAGGCGTTGATTGGTTTGGTTCTGCTTACGATGGTATTCAAGCACCTATAACAACGTATCGTTACGTATTCAGCACCGATAACACACAAGAAGTTAGAACCACCAATAAAATGGTTTTCGACAATGCGCATCGTTTGAACAGTTTGGCATTCGATTATGCCTTGAGTGGCGCAGGAGTAAATAACACCACGACACCACTACTTGCTACTATGGAATACACCATAAAAGATCAACTCAGTCGCAAAAATATTGGTGTTACGGCAACGGGTAATTTTTTACAAAATATTGATTACACCTACAACGTGCGCGGTTGGCTGACCAATATTAATACTTTGCAAGTTTATTCGAGTGCTTTTGCGATTTTATCAGCGACTTCAACAGGTGTTACAGCACCACTCATTCAGAATTTAGCAGTAGTACCTTTTTTAGCCAATGCCGCACACGATAAAGCATTTTTAGATAAAGCAGCAACACTTGCACCCGTTGTAGCCGATGTAAACCAAGATTTATTCAATGAATCCATTTATTACAGTGGAGCAGATACACGATTGAATGCGACTTCGCAATACAACGGAAATATTCAAGCATCTGTTTGGCAGGTTGCGAACAGAAATCCACAGGCGTATGGTTATACTTACGATGAACTCGACCGTGTGAGCAATGGTTATAATTTCGATTTGCAAACCACAACGGGTGTAACAGCAGGTTCGACACACACAGAGTTTATTGAAAATAATAAGTTTAACGAGTTTACGTATTACGACAAGCGCGGCAATATCACAGGTTTGTTTCGAAACGGTATGCGATTACCCGACATGAACAACAGCACGAATCAAGTTGCAGGCACGTACGGCACAATCGATCAATTGAGCTACACCTACAACGATCAAAACCAAGTCACCAAAATTGTTGACGCAGGCGATGCAGTGGCTTTTACCAAAGGTTTTAAATACGCCAATTCGGGTTTAGCGATTGATTATACCTACGATGCAAACGGCAACCTTATTTCTGATAAGAACAAAGGCATTACGAGCTTTGTCTATAATTTCTTGAACTTACCACAAACTATTACGTTTTCGAACAACAATGTCATACAGTTTGTGTATGATGCGAGTGGTACGAAACTGCGTAAAATTACGATTGATAACACCGTTTCACCAGCGGTTACAACTACAACGGATTATGTCAACGGTGTTGAATACAAAAACAGCGTCACTAACCGCATTGCCAACGCGGAAGGACAAATTACGCGCACAGCCTCGGGTGCATACCAACGCGAGTACGACCTCCGCGACCACCTCGGCAACACACGCGTTACTTTTTGCGATTTAAACAACGATGGTTTAGTGAACGATGCTGAAATTTTGCAAAGCAATAACTATTATGCGTTTGGTTTGAACATGGAAATGAACACCAACGGTGCAAAGGGCAATAACAAATACCAATACAACGGCAAAGAATGGAATGATGATTTTGGTTTGGGTTTAAATGATTATGGCGCGAGAATGTACGACCCTGCGATTGGGAGATGGAATGGGGTTGACCCATTGGCGGAGAAAATGCGGAGATATTCACCGTATAATTATGGTTTTGATAATCCAATCAAAACTATTGACCCTGACGGAATGATGGGGATGAATTTTGATGCAGGAGGAGGTAGCGAAGGACATACTGGTGAAGCTCGAAGTGGGTACCAAGAAAGCGGTGGGTTCAGTCATGATAATGAGCAAGCGAATTCAGAAGGAGTTTCTGTTGGTGGATTATCTGATTTTAAATCTGGGGAAGAGCACAACGGCAGTGGTGCTCCTATCAACAATCAAGGTTCAAAAAATGATAATAACTCTCAATTATTCAGTGATCCTGAAGGAAAGAAAAGTAATTTTCAAGAATATAGACGTGAAGATAGAATGGTACTTGCAGGAAAAGCTGGTGAAACAAAAAGTGGTGGCGACCCTGATAAAAAGAGTGTAGATCCACCGAAAAATCCAAGTTTTTTAAAAAAAATTCTCAATTCGCTATTTGCTGTGAGTAGAACTCCAGATTTTTATTCTTTTAATGTAGGAGTCGGAGTAATAGTTGGATGGAGCGGGGAGTATATAATTGATAGATATGGTAATCATTATAAATCTGTTGCTGGAATTGGAATAGGTAAGACTCCATGGTTAGTTTCAGGAAGCATATCTGCTAATTGGCTTGAACAAAGTAGAACCCCATCTAGCGAAGAACTTGTTAATTTTCTATCTGGGCATGGATTTAATATAGGAGGAGGATTTATAGTTGGAGGTAGTTTAAGCATTTCTCCTTCTCCATATCCTTCTGAAAGAAATAATTCACCAAGAGCTTGGGGAGTTGGTCTTTATAGTCCTCAAGTAGGGGTAAGTTACAACTATGTTTTTGAAAATGGAGTAATACTCAATAAATAACTTGACTATTTTGTGCTTTTTTACCATCTTAGCTTGGCACTTTAATTTCAAAAAGAGTAAGACAAAGTACTTATTTATTATTTAAAAGTCACGATATTAATTTTTATCATTTTTATTTAATTTTAAACATTTTTTATGTATAAATTTTTTGATTATTCAATTCAAATTATTGTAAGTAGCTTAGTTTTATTAATTGGAATTTTACTAATTTTTAAAACCCAGTATATTTTATTAAAGTTGATTAAAATGCTTCATATAAGTAAAGGTTCAATTCAATACGAATATGCTATAAATAATAGAAATTTTCTTCAATACAAGTTTACTGGAATTATTTTCATAATTTATGGAGTAATTACAATTTATTTTTTTGTTTCAAAAGTTATTTTAAAATGAAAAAAAGCAAACCGCTGGTGCAGGATATGCAAATTGATAAAGTAGAATTTATTGCAAACACGCAACCGCTGGTGCAGGATATGTAAATGAATGACGCAGCATTTATTTCAAACACGCTGCCGCATGATTAAGTTTTCAAACTTAATTCTGGTATTTTGCGGTCTTTGACCGCTTCTTATAAAGTGCAAAAGCGGTTTAGTTTGCTTATTGTATAGCGCGGTCAGGAAACTCGCTGTTGCACCATGTATAAATTGTAAATAAAGCGCGTAACGCTTGTTCAACGTCTTAGTTTTTAGCTGCGCAGCGGCTAAAAACGAGACTTGAATGTGGTATTTTGGCGTCTCTGACGCCTACAAGAAATAGGCAAAATGGCATCGCTCGAAGCGTGGCAGCCAGAATGTATTTGGTTGATTTACGAGACATTATAATTCATTGCATCAATAACAAATAATTTTATTAACAACAAATTTATAAATTATGCTACACACAAAATACTGGACAGTGGCGGTAATTGCACTATTTTTTACAAACGTTTTAAGCGCGCAAAACACGGCGCAAAATAAAAAAGACACCATTGTGCTTTCGGTGTATAATACCAACCAAAGGTTTATGCTTTATCCTGCACCATTTGGTGCAGCTATTGGTAAAAATAAATTACTGACAGATTTGGTGGCTGCGTATGACACCGTCATGATAAGAAAAGAAGATACGCGACGCGATACGTCTAAAGTGCCTTCAACACAAAAACGATGGCTCATAAATACCGAGCGCGGTTGTGATAAAATAGAAGGCGACTTACGCGGTAAAGTTGCTATTATTGAGCAAAACGCGGCGTGCGATATTTCAAAGCAAATGTACTTGGCGCAAAAAGCGGGTGCAAAAGCAGTAATCATTGTGCACACCACTAATTCGAAAGATACGGTGTGGCTGAATTACAAAACCAAATACGCGTATCAGGATAGTTTAAAAATTCCATGCTACACCGTTCGCCAAGAAATGGGTGTGAAAATTTCTCAAATGCTGCCGTCACTTGTCGGTATTGCCAGAAAAGATACATCCACTGTTCCGATTCAAACTTTGAAACAGAATATTGATTCAATAGTCAATGCAGCGAATGCACAATTTAATAAACCACTCGAGTTGGATAAAACGGGTTGGCAACTCGCGCCTAATCCTTCGGACGATGAAGTGACGGTGTATTTTAGTTTTTCAGAAAAACAAAACGCCACGCTGCAAGTCAGTAACAACGTAGGTGAAGTGGTAAACATTCAGAAACGCGACGACATTCAAAGTGGCACTTTCATGATTGATGTGTCAGCGTTTCCGACAGGAGTTTACAACGTAAACTTGCAACACGGTAGATTGATGGACACTAAACGGGTTTTGGTGACGCACTGATTTTTTTTGTCGCAAGGTTCAATATGAACACTTACAGAACCCGAAAGACGAGCGATTACGTTCTCATCTTTGGGTTTTTGTTTTTTAGTAACTTAGTTGCGTTGTGTGAAATATCAATTGTATAGAGACGGTAACTGAGCGTATGAATCATCGGCATGGCACTCTATATGATTTTACTTTTCACGGTGCTTCGGCGCGCGCTCTATTATTATTTGCGCGTTTACGACCCCACAATAAAAACACTTTATCTCGCTATGTTAACGTCATTATTTATTTTAGCCGTTGCCAATTATCCTCAAGAAGCGATTGTACAATTACTAACGAGTCTTGTAGTTATTATATTTTTTGCTGCCATTGTTCGATTAAAAGACTTTGATATTATTCCTGAAGAGTCAAAAAATAATTAATTCCGTTTTAAAATTAAACTTTTACTGCATTTTACAATTTGTTTGATTGTATTTTTGTGGTTACAAAATACGTTTAATGTTTTTCTACAAAATCAACCCACATGATAATCGGTGTACCTAAAGAAATAAAAAGTAACGAAAACCGCGTAGCTCTAACGCCTGCGGGTGCAAATGAACTCGTTAAAAGAAATCATACAGTTTATATTCAGACAAACGCTGGAGCAGATTCTGGATTTGAAGATGCAGAATATGAATCCGTCGGTGCAAAAATTTTACCTACAATTGAAGCCGTTTATGGAATAGCGGAAATGATTGTGAAAGTAAAAGAGCCCATTGCGCGCGAATATCCGCTCATTAAAGCGCACCATTTATTATTCACTTATTTCCATTTCGCATCCAGTGAACCTTTAACCCACGCCATGATTGAAAGCGGTGCGGTGTGTTTGGCTTATGAAACCGTTGAACTCAACGATAGAAGTTTACCGCTTTTAGTCCCGATGAGCGAAGTAGCTGGTAGAATGGCAATTCAAGAGGGTGCAAAATATTTAGAACGTCCAATGGGTGGTCGCGGTGTTTTACTCGGCGGTGTACCAGGTGTTCCGCCCGGTAAAGTTTTAGTCCTCGGTGGCGGAATTGTTGGAACCCAAGCAGCAAAAATGGCAGCAGGTTTAGGCGCACAAGTGACTATTTTAGACGTCAATCTTTCAAGGTTGCGTTATTTGAGCGATATTATGCCTGCCAACGTTACAACCGAATTTTCAAGTGATTATAATATCAAAAAACTTATTGCAACACACGATTTAATCATTGGTGCTGTTCTTATTCCAGGCGCAAAAGCACCACATCTCATTCGGCGCGATATGCTTAAACTGATGCGTAAAGGCACAGTCATGGTTGATGTTGCGGTAGATCAAGGCGGATGTTTTGAAACAACGCACGCTACTACGCACGATAATCCCATTTACGTTATTGACGATGTTATACATTATTGCGTCGCCAATATGCCAGGCGCGGTGCCTTACACTTCAACCATTGCTCTAACAAATGCCACCCTTCCGTATATGATTCAGTTAGCTGACAAAGGTTGGGAAAAAGCGTGTGCAGATAGAAAAGATTTACATCATGGTTTAAATATTGTGAACGGGAAAATAGTGTATAAAGGCGTCGCCGAGGCTTGGAATTTGCAACTCCATAATAATGTTTAACTGACTAAATCAAAATTTAGAGTCTCCATTTCAATTAATAAATATGGTTATTCAACAAAAACACAATAGAGCAGATTATCTCATCGGATTAGAGGATGCCTATGGTGCGCATAACTATCATCCGTTACCTGTCGTTTTGATTAAAGGCGAAGGTGTTTTTGTGTGGGACATAAACGGTAAAAAATATTTTGATTTCCTTTCGGCTTATTCAGCCGTCAATCAAGGACATTGTCATCCGCGCATTATTGGTGCGCTCATTGAACAAGCTCAAAAACTTACGCTGACTTCTCGTGCATTTTACAACGACCAATTGGGTGAATACGAAAAATATATCACGCAGTATTTTGGTTTCGATAAAGTGCTGCCTATGAACACCGGTGTTGAAGGCGTTGAAACCGCGTTTAAATTGGCGCGCAAATGGGGATATGAAAAGAAAAAAATTAAAGGCGAAGCTATAATTGTAGTTGCCGAGGGAAATTTTCATGGCAGAACCATGACGGCTATTTCTGCTTCGACGGATGCTTCAAGTTTTAATAATTTTGGTCCTTTCGTGCCAGGTATCTTAAAAGTTCCTTACGGCGACGGCGAAGCTTTGAAAAAATGTCTTTCTGAAAATGAAAACATTGTTGGTTTTTTAGTAGAACCGATTCAAGGCGAAGCTGGTGTTGTCGTTCCTCCGGCGTGTTATTTATCGGCTGCACAAAGATTATGTAAACAATACAACGTTTTATTTATTGCAGATGAAGTACAAACCGGCATTGCGCGAACAGGAAAATTAATTTGCTGCGATAATTTTAATGCCAAACCCGATATTTTAATTTTGGGCAAAGCACTTTCAGGTGGCGTTTTACCAGTTTCAGCCGTTTTAGCTAATGATGAAGTGATGTTGTGCATTAAACCTGGTCAGCACGGATCAACATTTGGTGGAAATCCGTTAGCATGCGCAGTGGCAATGGCAGCCTTGGAAGTAGTGAAAGATGAAAATTTAGCAGAGAATGCCAAAAAAATGGGACACATTTTTAGGCTGAGAATGAATTTATTAAAACAGAAATTTCCAAATCTCATACAATTGGTGCGTGGTTTGGGTCTATTGAATGCTGTTGTTATAAATGATTCAGAGCAAAGCGATACGGCATGGAATATTTGTATGAAATTAGCAGAAAATGGTTTATTGGCAAAACCAACTCATGGCAATATTATTCGCTTCGCTCCGCCCCTTGTTTTAACAGAAGAACAGTTACATCAATGTTGCGACATCATTGAAAAAACATTTTTACATTTTAGTTAAGTAAGACTAAACTTTGGGAGTGTTTTCCAGCAGACTTCCGCAGAAATTGATTATGAAATCTGCGAAACTCTGCTAAGTACGAGGGAAAAAGTGATAGTAGTTTTGAAATAAATGATTAAGTCTGTGTACTTCATTCAAAAATAAAATAAAATAAACCCCATGAAATAACAGCAATCAAAAAAATTTGAACAAACACACTTTGAACAAATGAGATTATTGCTTGCATTAATTTTAAGTCTTTTTTTGAGCCAACTCAATGCTCAAAAAATATCTATTCTCCTTACTTCGCCTGCACCCGATGCTTTCGTTTCAGTTGCGCCACTCAAATATAATAAGGATTTCGCGTACAGTTTCACTTGGGATGATGCTTACGATGATGCTTATACTTGCGCTTTTCATTTGCTCAACGGCGGGAGAGTACCTCTTAATGATGTACTTTATTCACAATTATTTTATACGGATGGATGCGGAAATAAAATTCCGTTTAGAGGTGGTATTGCTTGGAATTCGGACAATACAATTGGTATTGATGTTCATACAGGAAACGTGAGTGATCGAATGACGTGGAAACAACTCGACACACTATACAGCAACGGTTGGGATGTTTTTAATCACAGTTTTTCGCACAAATCCGATGCCACGCAAGTAATGACACCGACTGATTATAAAAATGAAATTACTTTAAATCCGCCAGCACTTCGACAAAATACGGTTGCAAAAATTGAAACACCCATGTTTGTCATACCATTTGGCGACACAAATTATGTGAATTATGCGCGCAATCAAAGTTACAATGCTGTGTTCAATCAATCGGGTGATGTGATTGGTTATGGTGGATTAAATATTGATAAAGATATTGATTTTTCAAAAGTTATTCACCGGCAATTGCTCGAAGAAAGTTTGACGTCATTGCATTTTTTTGATTCCGTCGCGCTAAGAAGTCAAAAAGGAGTTCATTACTGGTACAACGAATTTACACACCGAATTGATGATGTAACTTCAACGGGATTTAATTTTTATATCGTCAATAATTATTTTAATAAAATTGCTAATACTAATGGTGCAGTCGGCAACGGAAAAGATAATATTTGGATGGCGCCATTGCAAGAAGTTGCTGAGTATTTGACGATGCGCAAAAATTTAGCTTTCCAAACAAAAATAAATGCGAGTGTAGTAGAGGTAAATTTTGATTTTTCTAAAGTGCCTTCTTGGTTTAGAAGAAATAGTGTAACGCTGCTTCTGACGAACACTGCTAACATTGCGAGTATTGATTTTCCTAAAAATTGGGCAGTGACATATCAGACGCGTGGCACTAATAAAATAATAAACATTGATTTTGGAAATACAACTTTTGTGACAGCTACCCAAAATATAGAAAACATTTCCGTTCTAAAAATTTTTCCGAGTATTGCCGATGATGAAATTAAAATCGAAACTTTATTCGACTTACCAGATGCTCAATTTAAAATTTCCGATGTTTTTGGAAGAACTTTTTCTGGGTATCCTATTAAAAATGGCTCAACCCTAAAACTCGATGTTTCCAATTTTTCTACAGGTTATTATATTTTTAGCCTAACAAGTCAGAACAAAATTTATTCTGAGCGGTTTGTAATTGTACGTTAAAAGCTTTTAGCTAATAGCATCTGCGCTCGAAAATGTTCATAGCCCAAAACTAAATTATGAAGATTGCAATTATTGGTAGTGGTATCGCAGGCTTAGCCGTTGCAATCAGAATGCGTTTGCGAGGTTATGAAGTGAACTTGTACGAAAAAAATCCTTACGCTGGTGGAAAACTTTCGGCATTTGAAGTACAGAGTTTTACAAATCCTGAAAAAATTTATAGATTCGATGCTGGTCCATCGCTTTTTACAATGCCGCAATACGTCGAAGAACTTTTTAAATTAGCGAACGAACCCTGCGAAAATTATTTCACATACACAAAAGTAGAAGATGTTTGTCATTACTTTTGGAATGACGGCACAAACGCAATTGCTAGGGCGGATGAAAATAAATTAGCGCAGGAGTTTTCCGAAAAATTAGGCGTTAGTAGAACCGATGTGCGCCACATTTTTTCATCCGCTAAAAAAAAGTACGATTTATCGGGTCGTATTTTTTTAGAAAACAGTTTACACAAAGCAAAGACTTGGCTAAAACTAGAAGTGCTTTGGGCTTTACTGCAAACCTACAAATTGAATATTTTTTCTTCGATGCACTTCACGAATGAAAATTTAGCAAAAGGAAATTCCAAACTCATTCAATTTTTAGATCGGTTCGCGACGTACAACGGTTCTAATCCTTATAAAGCGTCTGGAATATTATCAATGATTCCGCATTTTGAGCACGGCTTTGGTACGTATTATCCTGAAGGTGGAATGCATAAAATTACGCAAGCTGTTTATAAATTAGGCGAAAAATTGGGGGTGAAATATCATTTTAATGCAGAGGTGGAAGAAATTATTATTATTGATGGTAAAGTATCAGGCATAAAATTAAAAAATGAAAAATCAATTATTCTGTATGACGCTGTTGTGTCGAATATGGACGTTTATTACACCTACTCCAAACTTTTGAAAGATGCACAATCTGCCGAAAAAATAAATAAACAAGAGCGTTCGAGTTCTGCATTAATTTTTTATTGGGGTATTGATTGTACTTTTTCGCAGTTGGGATTGCACAATATTTTCTTTTCCGAAAATTATAAATCAGAGTTTGATGCACTTTCAGAAGGAGAGATTATTTCTGATCCAACTGTTTACATAAACATTACGTCAAAGCTCACGCCCACCGATGCTCCGAACGAATGTGAAAATTGGTTCGTCATGATTAACGCGCCGTTCGACAACGGTCAGGATTGGGAAGCGATGAAAATAAAATTGCGCAGTGATGTGATAAAAAAACTTTCAAAAGCACTCGATTGTAATTTAGAAAATCATATCGAAGCGGAACAAACAATGATGCCGACTGAAATTGAATCCAAAACAGCTTCGTTCAAAGGTGCGTTGTATGGAACGAGCAGCAATTCGATGACCGCTGCTTTTATGCGGCATCCAAATTTTTCAAGAAAAATAAAATCGCTTTATTTTTGCGGTGGTAGTGTGCATCCTGGCGGAGGAATACCTTTGTGCTTGCTTTCAGCAAAAATTGTTGATGATATTTTTGTAGAGCCGTGACTTTAATCTTTGAGCATTCAGAAACTTTAATTAGATTTGTTCTTTAAGCTTTGCGTTGTTAACTTCAATTCAAAAGCATACATCTATAAACTAATTTATTTCGATGAAAAAAACATTTGTGCTCTTATTAGCAGCGTCATTTACTTTTATTTTAAATGCGCAAGTCAGCGTTTCACCTGTTTTTCCAACCATAGACGATAATCTTGTTTTAACTTTTGATGCGTCTCAAGGTGATCAAGGATTAATGGATGAAACGAAAGACATTTATGCCTACACAGGCGTTATAACTGATAAATCAACATCACAATCCAATTGGCTCCACGTTAAAGAAAGCGTTTGGACTGAAAATCGCCCCGACTGTAAAATGGTGCGCAGCGCAACCAATCCAAATATTTATACACTTTCTTTTAAAATTAAAGACTTCTATGGCATTGCATCCACTGAGACGGTTAAACAATTAGCAATGGTTTTTAGAAACACAGATGCTTCAAGATCAGGAAGAGGACTAGGTGGTGCCGATATTTTTTATACGGTTATTAATGCCAGTTCACCGTTGCAAACTAAAATTGTATCACCCGCAGCTAATGCACTTTTAGTAAAAAAAGGTGCCGCAATTAATTTTGACGCTTACGCATCCATTAGTGCCAATTTAACAATCACGGATAATAATACAGTTGTTTCAACCTTAAATAATGCCAAAGAATTAACGACTTCAATAACAGCTCAAGACGGAAATCATACGGTTGTTTTTAAAGCTGTTAATGGTAATTCAGTGGATTCTTCCCAATTTACTTATAGTGTTATAGCGCAGGTAGTGACTGCAGCTTTACCAATTAATGCAGAGTTAGGTGCCAGTTTTAATGTTAATGGCGATTCATTAACTTTGGTTTTTCAAGCACCTGGAAAACAGAATATATATGTTGTTGGAAGTTTTAACGATTATAAAATTGATAATAATTATTTGATGAACACAACCGCCGATGGAAAATATTGGTGGATAAAAATCGGTGGCTTAACACCCAAAACTATTTATACTTACCAATTTTTTGTTGACGGGGGTTTGCGCATTGCCGATCCGCTCTCAACTTTAATTCTCGATCCGTATAACGATGTCAATATTCCTGCTGTAACCTATCCGAACATACCAGCTTATCCTACTGGAAAAACGACAGGGTTTGTAAGCGTTATTCAATCTAATTATGCGACTTACAATTGGAAAGCCACAAATTATACCCGTCCAGCAAAATCAAAACTTATCATTTACGAATTATTAGTACGCGATTTTATTGCGCGTCATGATTATCAAACTTTAATAGATACACTCGGTTATTTGCAAAAACTCGGCATTAATGCCATTGAATTAATGCCAGTCGCTGAGTTTGATAATAATGAAAGTTGGGGATATAATCCAACATTTCATAATGCTTTGGACAAATATTATGGAACAGCTACAAAGTTTAAAGAATTTATTGACACCTGTCATGCGCGCGGCATCGCCGTTATTATGGATGTTGTTTTTAATCACATCTGGGGAAATAGTAGTTTAGCAAATTTATATCCTGCGGTATCCAATCCATATTTAAATGCTGTTGCAACGCATCCTTATAGTGTTGGTGTTGATTTTAATCATGAAAGTGAATTTACTCAAAATTATGTAATTAAATGTTTAAAAACATGGCTGACAGATTATAAAATTGACGGTTTCAGATTTGATTTGGCTAAAGGTTTTACGCAAAAAATTACAGCAAACGATGCTGATTTCGCTAAATATGATCCTTCACGCGTCGCAATTTTGAATAAATATAATAATGCTGTTCAAACTTACTCACCCAATGCTTACACCATTTTAGAACTATTTTCAGATTTGCAAGAAGAAACTATTTTAGCCAATAACGGCATGATGATGTGGGGAAATATGAACAGAAGCTATGGGAATGCTTCTTCTGGAAGTGGAGACAATGGTATAGATTATGTTTCTGCTAACGCGCGCGGTTGGAATTCAACGGCAACTTCCGATAAACTTATTGCTTATCCCGAAAGCCACGATGAGGAAAGATTGATGGTTTATAACTACGCCAGTGGAAACTTTATTTCAAGTTTTGCTAATTCACTTAAACGCGTTGAACTCACAAACACGTTTTATTATACCATTCCTGGACCTAAAATGGTGTGGCAGTTTGGCGAATTAGGTTACGATTATTCTATTAATTCTGGTTGTCGCGTTTGTAATAAACCTATTTTGTGGGATTACTACACGGACGTTAATCGTAGAAGACTGTTTAACATTACGAGTAGTTTGATGGACTTGAAAAAATCTTATCCTGTTTTCCAAACGGGAAATTATAATTCTTCGGATTTAAAAACAGGAAATATAAAGGCATTTCATCTCAGCGATAACGATTTGCAAGTTACAATTTTAGGTAATTTTGGTTTAGATGCTGCCGATGCGCCGCCTAATTTTCAAAGTTCGGGCAAATGGTATAATTTCTTTAAAGGTGATTCCATAAACGTCGTCAACGTTAACGATGCCATACATTTAAACGGTGGAGAGTACAGAATATATACTTCAAAACAATTAAAAAAACCTGCGGGTGGTTATGCTTATTTTACAGGCGTTGACGCTATAGATGAAACATTAAAAACTTTTTCCGTTTCGCCGAATCCTGCGGCAGCGCAGAAAAGCTTTACAGTTAGTTTTTCATTAGCAACCGAAACAAATTTAAGCTTTAAAATAACCAATATGCTGGGCGAAACTGTTTATCAGACGACCGAAAAAAAATATACATCGGGTACACATTCCGAACAGCTCAATGGAAATTTAAATAGCGGTATCTATTTCGTTTCTGCGATGACACAAAGTGGAGCTAAAACTTTTAAAATTTTTGTAGAATAACAGACGCTGCGAAAAGAGAATTTTAAAAGTGCAAACCAAAATAATAAGTTTGATTTAATAAAAATCCAGGATTATTTCTTAAAAAGAAATGGTTCTGGATTTTTTTTGCTCTTTGCTCTTTAGTTTGTAACTCCCAAATTTTACTATAAATAATTATTTTGCTAAAACCTTCATAAAAAAAGGCTCAAAAAATTGAGCCTCACTGAATAGAAACCATTTTTAAAACAAACTGAAAGAGTTATGGTAGAGCCGCCATGCTTGGCGACTACTTCCTACCAAAACAAAATTGTATTTAGCCCCAAGCCTGGCGGCACTATTTCTTAATCCTATTCGCTTCTTCTTCCGAGCTACTTTTATGATTGCGCGCGCCTTTAATTTCAGAGCTACCGAAACGATAATTAAAATTGATGGAATAACGGCGCGCTTCCCAAACACCATTTAGGTTTTGATAAATATTGTTATGAACAAACAACCCACTCCAACCTACTGTGTTGAGCACATCGCTCACCGCAATTTTTATATCAGCTTTATCATTCAAAAATTTCTTTTTTAAACCCATATCCATAATTCCCATAGGATTGCTGACGTATATCCAGTTGAATCGAGAATTATACCAACCTGAAATTTCAAATGTAGTAGTTTTATTGAGTTTAAAAGTACTCGAACCGTTGAAATAATAATTCATATTATTCACGTCGTAAGCGGGTGCACCTTTAAAATCGGCATGAATAGCACTTTTTTGAAAAGTAATATTGTAATTCAGTTCCCACCATTTGGTTATCGGCGTGTTCAATGAAATATTTAATGAAACACCTTGAGAATGCGCAAAATTTTCTGACGTACTATAAACCCGATTTCCATCAATGCGCGTAATATCATTATAATCATCCGCAGTATAAAAATATTCAAGCGAAGAGGTTAATAACGATTTAAACGTGTGCGTGAGTTTGAAACTATTTGTATAACGTGGTCTTAAAAAAGGATTACCTTTACTATAATATAATTCATCAATTTTAAATTCAAACGGATTCAAATCTTGATAACTCGGTCTGTCAATTCTTCGACTAAAGTTTAAATTGAGTGTATGATTTTTTGAAGCATTGTAAGTGAGTGCAAAACTTGGAAAAAAATTTAAGTAAGATGAATCAACTCTGTCTAAAGCATTTTGTTTATAACTGACTAAATTACCCAACGAAACTGTTTGCTCGGCGCGCAAACCAGCTTGTAAACTCCATTTTTTATTAAATTGTTTGTTGTAATTCAAGTAGGCAGCATAAACTTTTTCTGTATAAGTAAAACTATTGCTTCTGTCTGTATCACGAACTGCAATTTCGTTCTGAACATTGAATAAGTCGAACGTATTATCTGATTTTACACTCGAAGCTTTTATCCCATAACCTAACTTACCTTTGTAAAATGGTTGTTCATAATCTACTTTGAATGATTGAATAGTTATTTCGGTTGGAGTCTGTTGTTGGTAAATGCGACTATACGATGGTTGATTTAAATTCGTAAAAGTGTAATAGTTTGGTTGAAAAGTGTAACGATTGCTGCTAAATTTACCATAATCGGCATCCATTGTCAATTCATGACCAGAGGTATCTGCAAAACGATAATTTAAATTATAATTTAAATTTGTGCTTCTACCTGGAGCTTTTGCAGTTGACGCCAATTTTGCAGAATCAGTAGTTGTTTCATACTGGTTACCAATCAAAGTTGTACTTTGCACGTTCGAATTGTTATTGTTTCTACTGCCATTGACAACAAAACCAATTGTATTTTTGCCATTTAAAAAATAATCTGCACCTGCTTTATAATTTTGTACTGTATCCGACCATTCGCCATGCCATAATTTATTGAAAACAGTGCTATTTATAATTTTATCATCTTCCGTTGTATTATGCCAAATGCCTTGCTGGAAACTGTAATTACCAAATAAGTTCCATTTTTTGTCGCGATAGTTTAAACTGCCACCCAAATTTATTTTAGGCGTAATTCCAAAAGTTGGGCTGATAGTAACGTTACCATTTGTACCAGCTTTTTTATTTTTTTTCAGTCGAATATTAATGATGCCTACATTCCCTGCGGCATCATATTTCGCGGAAGGATTTGTAATAATTTCAATCGCTTCAATATCACTTGAATTCATACTTTTTAAAGTCGCCGCTAAATCTCTACCTGCTAAAGGCGAAGGACGACCATCAATATAAATTTTTACGCCTTGTTTGCCTTGCACTAAAACATTATCATCTTTATCAACTTGAATGCCAGGGCTTTTTTGTAAAAGTTCTAAAGCATTATAACCTGTTGAATTGATGCTGCCTTCAACATTTACAATTAATTTGTCGGCTTTAACTTCGATCAAAGGTTTAGTGCTTGTTACAGTCACTTCCTTTAAATTATTTTCAGATTTTTTAAGTGCAATAGGTTCAACGCTTAAATTTTTACCGTCGTACTCAAACACTTTTGAGTTGACGTTATTAAAACCAACAAAACTGGCTGTAATAAAATATTTTCCCGAAGTCATGTTGGTTAGTTCAAACTTACCTTGTTCGTCGGTAGCTGCGCCTTTTACCAAAGTCGTGTCTTTAGCATTATAGAGTGCCAAAGATGCAAAAATTGCGGGTTTTCCTGTTGCATCGTTTACAACACCTGAAATTGTTTGCGCTTTTAGTGCGCCGTAGCTAATGATTGTTACCATCAAGACAAAGCAATGCCTGATGAATTTATGTGTATTCATAATTATTAGATTCGGTAAATGATAATAATTTTTTGTTTAGGTTTTCTTATTCAAAGGACAAGCTTAAATTGGAAAGGTTGCATTTAGTTGTTGGTTGTTCGTTGTTCGTTGCTCGTTTAAGTGTGCTCTCAGACGAACAACTGTCAACTAACAACGAACAACCAACAACTATTCTTACTCTTTATTATACTCAATACGTCCAGCGCGACGCAATTTACTTCCTGTCAAACGCTCGTACAAAGCCTGATATTTTAGAAATATGGTGCGGCTTTTTTGTTCATTATTGATTTCAATTTCATCGTTCTCACTTTGCATTCTAACTGAATAATGTTGTGCATCAGTAATTAATCCGTCTTTTAAAAGTTCTGCTTCAAAACCCGACTGCCAACCATATTTTGTTTTTTTATTCGGATATAAATCTTCGGTGTCGTCAAAATCTTCAAAATCTTGTCGAATAGACTGCATCTCATTTCTAATTTTATTAACCTCATCGTTCTGAATGCCAGAATTATTCAAACGTCTTTTAATATCTTTTATCTGAGCGGCTTTTTTATTATAAAATGCCACGTCCTTCGAATCGTCCGTATCGAACTCTTGAATTTTATTTACTAAATCTTTGAGTTCATTTTTTAATTCTAATCTTTGCTCTTCGCATGGATTGCAATTATCAGTATAATTTTTACCGTCAAAATCAAAGTGCAAATTTTTTAGTGATTGATTCGCAACAGCCATGGCATTTTCTGATAAATTTTTAGATTGCCATTCTAACTGTTTAGCGTTAAAATCTTCGTTTTTAAATTTAAACTCCTGATTTTTTATCTTAAACTCTTCCTGCTTCGCTTTAAAGTCATCGCTTTTACTTATATCGTAAAGCGGAGGAACAGGAGGAACTGGAGGAACTGGTGGGACAGGTGGTGGTGGCGGTGGTGGTGTTCTAACAATTCCGTTAACAGTAATTCCTTTTATTTCTAATAATGATGTATAATTCTTAAATTCTTCTTTCGGAATTTCTTTTCCTTCAACATTCAGGCGACTAATTTCACCATTGTTGTACTCAACGCTTATATCGTTCGTATAGTCGTTGTACTTAAAAACGCCAGTAGAATTATTTATTATTTTTCTCGATTTACGCGGTAACGAATCAATATTAATTTCATTTTTAAAAACTTGATTTAATTTTATTTTAGTTGCTTCAATATTTTTAGCGCGCGTTTCGTGAATGGTTGTGAAAGCAAACACGACTAATAAAAAACTTGTTGCAATAATTTTTTCCATCATGTTAGATTTATTTTGTGGAATAT
>ENA-OFCD01000852-OFCD01000852.1-metagenomes-genome-assembly--contig:-NODE-852-length-17779-cov-3.614929_pt1 | contig 17779 bp, 15 predicted proteins | sample MGYA00153392_OFCD01 | MGnify analysis MGYA00153392
AATAAACGCACGGCCGGACAAACCAACCCGGCCCATCACCCGATCCAGCAAAAAAGCGGCGCGCGGCAAATAGCCCGAATCTTCGAGGGCCAAAATAAAGAAAAACAAAATCAGAATCTGCGGTAAAAAAATCAGCACCGCGCCAATGCCGCCTATAATGCCGTCCACCAGCAAACTATTCAGCATGCCGTGGGGCAGTGTCGATGCGACCAATACACTGAGCCACGCCACAGCATTCTTGATCAGATCCATGGGCAACTTGGCCCAGCTAAATACGGCCTGAAACACCATGAACATCAGTATCGCCAACACCACGAGGCCCAGTACCGGATGCAGCACAATGGCGTCAATTTTTTCGGTCGTGCGATGCGGCGTCACCGGCTCTTCAACACACAGTTGCAAAATACGTCGTACTTCCTGCTGGGTTTCGGCCAAGGTGTGCGATGCTTCGGCAACCTGGCTGGCAACAAAAACTGACGCATCAAGCGAATCAAGCATAGCCACTAATTTGGCCTCGCCGCCGGAACGAACCGCGACCGTTTCCACCACTGGCACACCGATCTCAAGACTGAGTTTCTCGCGATCAATTTTAATGCCGCGTTTTTTCGCAACATCGCTCATATTCAGCGCCAACACCATCGGCTTACCCAAGCGCTTCAGTTCCAGCGCGAGACGTAAATTAAGCCGCAGATTAGTAGCATCGACGACACAGACAATACCGGTGGGCGCAGGCTCGTCATGCCGGTAGCCCAACACCACATCACGCGTAATGGCTTCATCTGGCGTGGTCGCCACCAGGCTATACGCACCCGGCAAATCCAGTACCCGCCAAACCCGGCCACCTGGAGAAACGAAGCTGCCCTCTTTGCGCTCAACCGTAACGCCGGCGTAGTTCGCGACTTTTTGACGAGCGCCGGTGAGCCGATTAAACAACGCGGTCTTGCCGCAGTTAGGGTTACCCACCAAAGCAATGATTGACGGCGCGGGATTTACAGCAGCGTTCATGAGCAGCGTTTCATCGATAAGTCAGTCTGCCACGACCGATGCAGCAACCACCGATATTTGCGCCGCTTCAAATCGCCGCAGCGCAAAGGTAGTGCCGCCACTGTTCCTGCCGCCACTGTTCCTGCCGCCATGTGTGCCACCAACCCGCACCGCGATCGGCTCACCTGACCAAAATCCTTTTGCCAATATCGTGACCGCTTCGCCCTTCACAAAACCCAGCTCCATCAAGCGACGGGAAAAATCGGTTCCGCCTTCTTGAACATGCGGCGTAACCTGCGCAACCACCGCCGACTGGCCTTTGCGTAGCTGATCAAGCGTTAGCGTTGGCGTTGGTGGCGGTGTTGGCATTACAGTTGGCACCTCAGTGATCGCGTCAGTAGAAAACATTTTGTGATCTAGGTTTGTTTCGGCGTCTTCGACACAAGTGCCGTACAGGCACTGCATGAACCGTAGAGCGAAAGGGAATGATCGCGCAGTATAAAGCCGCGCTGTTTGGCGATCAGCGACTGACGCCGTTCAATCGCCTCATCTATAAATTCTTCTACTTTGCCGCAATCAACGCACACCATATGATCATGATGTTCACTGGCACTTAATTCAAATACTGCGCGTTCACCTTCAAATTGACGGCGCCATAAAATGCGCGCCTCGGCAAACTGCATGAGCACCCGATAAATAGTGGCAAGGCCAACATCAATATTGTCTTTTATCAGCAGACGATAGACGTCCTCTGCCGAAAGATGGCGTACATCGCTTTGCTGGAACAACTCCAGAATTTTCAATCTCGGCAGCGTTGCTTTGAGCCCGGAGTCGCGTAGTTCTTTAGGGATTTCCATAGTTCGATTTATTCACAGCCCGATTATCTTGTGCTGGTTACGCCTTCGTGTGTTGCTCGCGCGCGGCCACTCAACCTCATCCAGATACGATCAATTATCACTCTCGTTCTTAACCGCAATAACAATCGACATCGCTTGCTTTGGATTGCAGCCTAAACAGATTAAGATTCAATGCTGATTAAAATATTTTCCATCCTAAAAAAGGCTCTGCCATGAAGGGCGATAAAACTGTCATTAAGCATCTCAACAAACAGCTCACCAATGAGCTAACGGCCATTAACCAATATTTTTTGCACGCACGCATTTACAAACATTGGGGTCTGGCTGCGATTGCCAAAAAAGAATATGAAGAGTCAATCGGTGAAATGAAACATGCCGATAAATTAATCGAACGCATTCTGATGCTGGACGGCCTGCCTAACCTGCAGGACATGCACAAAATCGCCGTCGGTGAATCTGTTCCAGAAGCGCTCGCTGCAGATTTGAAGCTTGAATATATTTCCCAATCCGTGGTGAAAGAAGCAATTGCCCTATGTGAAACCGCACGTGATTTTGTCTCCCGTGATTTGTTTCAGATGATTCTTGACGACACTGAAGAACATATTGACTGGATCGAAACGCAGCAAGAGCTGATTGATAAGCTGGGCATTCAAAACTACTTGCAGACTCAGGTGGGTGAAGTAAGTTAATGATTTCAGCACAACAGTATGGGTATGGTGGTCAGCTTAGATCGCCATACCAAAATCATTTTCCAGCGCCCGCATTTCCGATTTGTGTTCTTTAATCACACGCGTTGCATCTTTTTTGCATTTGCCGCAGCAAGTCCCTACGCCCAATTCGCAATGGATTTTCCGATAGCTGTCACAGCCCAGCTCAACCGCGTGGCGAATTTCACGATCAGTGACGGCGTTGCAAACGCAAATGTACATAGCTGAATTGACCTTTCCTGCTGAAAAATTAAGTGCGAATCATTCCTATTACAGATAATATCTGTAATGACAATGATTCGCAACTAGAATTTATAGGGGAATGATAGGGCCTCATGCCACGCCAATGGGTGGACGCAAAATAATCAAGCTTCAACCCATGAGAATTGGGTATAGATTGAGAGCGACTTGATAGTGACAGGTTTTCACAGCAGCGCTCTTGACCGCATAGAGTTAAAAAATCAAAGAAAAAACCGACTGCTTAAACTCAGCCAATCGCTTTATGCTCGCTCAGATTGATCCAGCCTCTAATCACGCGGTACAAATACCAAACCAGCACCGCCACCGGCAGCACCCACAAAACGAGCATGCCAATGCCAAGTGTGAGCAGGCCCAGCACCCAGAACACGACCCAGGCGGCGATGGCCCATAGCAGTCCCCACCAAAATGTGCGGGACATGTAGGCGTAATGCGAATCCAGCCATGTGCCGCTCACATCGTCGCGCTTTACCACGCCGATAATCATGGCGATGATCGCAAACGTCCAGAGTGTAAACGGTGCAACCGCATGCATGCCGTACATGACATGGGTGATGGTGATGGAGCCGGACACATCACGCTCGTTGTTGTTGGTGATATTGGTATTACTGTTGCTGCTGCCATCACCACTGTTGGTGGGCGTTACATCAATGGTCTCTGCCATGGTTATTGCCTTTCAGATTGGTGGGGTGAGTAGTACGTGGGTTGATAAATTAAACGCGTGTTGGATCAATCGTCGTCTTGTCCTGCCAACTCCGGAAACAACACTTCGGTAAAACCAAATTGCGACATATCGTTCATCCGCATCGGGTACAACACGCCGTCGAGATGATCGCATTCATGCTGCACCACCCGCGCATGCCAGCCTGACACGGTGCGATCAATTTTATGGCCGTTCTCGTCAAAACCGGTGTAGCGCAGCTTTAAATGACGCGGCACCAAGCCGCGCATGCCCGGCACGGATAAGCAGCCTTCCCAACCGTCTTCTACTTCTGGTGACAGCGGCGTGAGTTCCGGATTGATCAACACGGTGAATGGTACCGGCTCAGCATCAGGGTAGCGCGGGTTGTTCTTCAATTCGAAAATCACGACGCGCAGGTTTTCACCAATCTGCGGCGCAGCCAGGCCTGCGCCATTAGCGGCGATCATGGTCTCATTCATATCGGCCAACAATTCATGCAGCTCAGGCGAGCCAAATGCAGCATGCGGCAGCGGTGCAGACACCTGCATCAAACTGGAGGTGCCCATTTTCAGGATTTCTCGAATCATAAGCGGCCCCTATTTAAACCCACGCACTTCAGTCGGCATGGCAGCATGCAGCTCGACCGCCTGCGCTAGCACCATGCGAATTTTTTCCATACCCACTTTTAATACCGCCTCGGCCTCTTCCAGCTTGATGCCGGCGCTAGAGCTACCGCGTCCGGCAGCGTGATTCATGGACAGCGCCAGCGTCGCATAGGATAAATCAAGCTCACGTGCCAATGCTGCTTCGGGTGCGGTGGTCATACCGACCATGGTGCAGCCATCGCGCTCCATCCGGTTTACTTCGGCCAGGGTTTCCAGGCGCGGGCCTTGCGTAACACCCAGCACGCCGCTATCAACCACCGGGATGCCCGTCGCTTTGGCGGCAGCCAGATATAGCAGCCGCGCACGATGGCAATACGGAAAAGTGAAATCGATATGCGTTACCGGCTTATCGCCTTCAAAAAATGTGTGCTTGCGGCCATAGGTGTAATCAATAATTTGGTCGGGCACCGCAATCTGGCCCGGGCCTAAATTTGCCGCGACACCGCCTACAGAATTAACCGCCAGCACCCGCGTTACGCCGAGCGAATGCAGCGCCCAAATATTGGCGCGGTAATTAACTTCATGCGGAGGAATGGTATGGCCATAGCCATGTCGGGCGAGGAAGATTACTTCTGCTTTATGGCGACCTGTATTGATTTCACCGAACGTCAAATGACCCGAAGGCTCGCCGTAAGGCGTACGAACCACTTCACGTCGCGTAATTTCAAGATTCGCCAGATTGGTCAAGCCGGTACCACCGATGATTGCAAGCATGTTTAAAACGTCACCAAATAAAATTAATGGGCTCTAGCACTGGCGGGGCGGTTGGAGCAAAAAGTCTTCAAAACGCGCTCTGGTGCTAGAGTTTTAAAAACGTATTTCTAAAAACTCATTTACCTTTAATCGCGTAAATTGCCGGCAAATTGCGCCAAGCACCGGACACATCCATGCCATAACCAAACACAAAACGATTGGGCACGGTAATGCCCACGTAATCGGCGACCAGTGGTTTCCGGGCATTGATTTCAGAACCATAATCTTTAACGCAAAACACGGCGCAGCTCACGCTGAGCGCGCCCTGCTTTTTAACCAAATCCACAATCGCGGCGAGCGTCACGCCTTCATCCAGAATATCGTCCAAAATAATAATGTGACGGCCCGCAATATTATCGCGTGGCGCAACCCGCCAAGTAAGCTCACTACCCACTTTTTCATTACCGTAGCGCGACGCCTGCACAATATCAAAATCAAGCGGGAAATCGAGCTGCGAAAGCAGATGCCCGCTGAACACCACGGCCCCACCCATGACTGACAATAACAGCGGATATTTTTCAGCATAATCGCGATTAATTTTAGTGGCAATCCGCGCCGTTGCGGCAGCTACCTCTTCAGCCGTAAACAACAAATCTCCATCATGCAATATCGCATTGGCTTCGGCTAGGCTAAGCATATGAGTTCCCTTTTTTTCATGACTGAAGGTTTGATCGTAAATTGAACGCGCAAGCTTTAATATCGCATGATGGCATCGTAAACACCGCTAGCCTTTATTTTTTCTTGAGGGGTTTTTTAAGGGATTTTTTGAATAAAGGCCGTGTTGCTTTCACTTTTTCTTTTGCTTTTACTGTTGCTTTCCCGATAACTTCACTAAATGGCTGCGAAGCCAGATATTCCTCAAAGCCTTTACCAACCTCAGCATGCTTCATGCCGAGCGCTACGGTTGCCTTCAAGTAACCCAGTTTTGAACCGCAATCATAGCGTATCCCGTCAAATTCATAGGCGAACACGCTCTCATGTTTGAGCAAAGAGGCGATGCCATCGGTAAGCTGAATTTCCTTGCCCACCCCCGTCTGAATTTTCTCCAGCTCGGCAAAAACCTGCGGCGTCAGAATATAGCGGCCCACCACGCTTAGGGTCGACGGTGCGTCTTCAGGTTTTGGTTTTTCCACAATGCCGGACAGCTTTGAAACCCCGGCAGAAATTTTCTTTGCGTCAACAATACCGTATTGCGAGGTTTCCTCGCGCGCCACAGTCATCACGCCAATAATCGAGCTTTTCTTTTTCGCATACAGATCCACCATCTGCTTCATCACCGGCACTTCAGCATCAATCAAGTCATCCGCCAAAATCACCGCGAACGGCTCATCACCGACCAAATGCTTCGCACATAACACTGCATGCCCAAGACCTAACGCTTCGGGCTGGCGCACATATACATATTGCACATTCGACGGCAGCATATTACGCACTTCGGCCAGCACTTTGAGTTTGCCTTTTAGCTGCAATTCTGCTTCCAGTTCGTAGGCTTTATCGAAGTGATCTTCAATCGTGCGTTTGCCGCGTCCCGTGACAAAAATCATTTCCGTAATACCTGCTGCAGCGGCTTCTTCTACCGCATATTGAATCAGCGGTTTATCAACAATGGGCAGCATTTCTTTTGGGCTGGCTTTGGTCGCAGGCAAAAAGCGCGTGCCGAGACCTGCGACCGGGAAAATAGCTTTGGTAATTTGGGTGATTTTTTTCAATTTGATTTTTCCTGCCTTGAATGGTCTGCCAGCATTTCAATTAGTTGCGCTTCATCGAGAACCGCGACGCCTAGCTCAACGGCTTTATCCAGTTTACTACCGGCCTCTGCACCAGCGATGACAAAATCGGTTTTCTTGGAAACACTGCCCGCCACCTTGGCGCCGACTGCTTCCAGTTGCTGTTTGGCGTCTTCACGCGAGAGTGTAGGCAAGGTTCCGGTCAGCACCACTGTTTTGCCCGCAAATGGCCCAAGCGCCTTCGCTTTATCGGGCGCGGTATTCGCGTCAGCTTCCTTGATCGACATGGTCTGCTCCGCCCAAACAATACCGCACGCACGCAATTGTTCAACCACCTCACGGTTATGCAACTCATCAAAAAAATGACGCAAGCTTTGCGCCACCACCGGGCCAACATCGTTCACCAGAAGCAGCTCCTCATGCGGCGCATGGATAATCGCATCGAGGTTGCCAAAATACTTGGCCAAATCTTTTGCCGTGCTTTCACCCACATGACGAATACCCAAACCAAATAAAAACTTGGCGAGCGTAGTGTGTTTGCTTTTTTCAATACCATCGAGCAAATTGCTGGCTGATTTTTCACCCATTCGCTCCAGTTGCGCGAGTGCGGTCAAACCCAGGCGATAAAGATCGGCGGGGGACGCCGGGGGTACGAACCAGTTGCGCATCCACAATTTGCTCCACCAGCTTATCGCCAAGACCTTCAATACCCATCGCTCGCCGCTGCGCAAAATGCAACAACGCCTGCTTGCGCTGCGCAGGGCAAAATAAGCCACCGGTACAGCGCGCAATGACTTCGCCTTCCAATTTTTCGATGTGCGAGTTGCATTGCGGGCACCGGGTGGGCATCACAAACTCGCGGGCATTTGCGGGACGCTTCGCATAAATAACCGCGGCGACTTCGGGAATCACATCACCGGCGCGGCGCACAATCACCGTGTCGCCTATTCTTAAATCCTTGCGACGAATCTCACCTTCATTATGCAAGGTTGCATTCGAGACCGTGGTTCCACCCACAAACACCGGCTGCAGCCGCGCCACCGGCGTGATCGCACCGGTGCGGCCAACCTGCACATCAATGCCCAGCAGCAACGTGGTGGCTTCTTCAGCGGGAAATTTATGGGCAGTTGCAAAGCGCGGTGCGCGTGAGACAAAACCTAATTTTTCCTGAGCAGCAAAACTATTTACTTTATAGACCACACCGTCAATTTCAAACGGCAACGTTGCCCGGCGCTCGCCAATCTGCTGGTAATACGCCAGCAGACCCTGCAGGCCTTTTACAACCCGGCGTTCTGCCGACACCGGAAAGCGTAGCGCTTCCAGCCAGTTCATCATTTGCGCGTGAGAGCTTCGTTGATTCAATCCTTCCGCATCTGCAGAATCCTCCACCGCGCCGACGCCATAAGCAAAAAAATACAGCGGCCGCTCAGCCGTCAATTTCGAATCGAGCTGCCGCAGCGAGCCCGCGGCTGCGTTACGTGGATTTACAAAAAGTTTTTCACCTTTGGCTAACTGCCGGCCATTTAATTTTGCAAAATCTTTTTTGAGCATCAACACTTCGCCGCGCACTTCCAGCAGTTTGGGGAACTTTAACGGAAAAGTATTTGCCGGTAAAGACAGCGGGATAGCCCGAATCGTTTTTAAATTCAACGTCACATCTTCGCCCACGGCACCGTCGCCACGCGTCGCACCCTGCACAAAAACCCCGTCTTCATAGGTCAGACTGATTGCGAGGCCATCAAATTTTGGCTCGCAGGCGTATTCGATTTCGGTATTGGTATCAGCATCGTCCGCAGCTAATCCTTCGCGGCAACGCCGATCAAAATTTGCCACATCTTCATTGGTGAAAGCATTCCCCAGCGACAACATCGGCACGCGGTGGACGACCTCGGCAAACTCAGCCAAAATCTTTCCACCCACCCGATGCGTCGGTGAATCCTCACGCGCGAGCTGTGGATAGGCAGCTTCCAGCGCAACCAGTTCATGAAACAGTCGGTCGTACTCGGAATCGGTAACAACCGGATCGTCAAGCACGTAATAACGGTAGCCGTGCTCATCCAATTGCTGTTTGAGTTCTGCTGCTCGGGTTATGTCGGCGGGGGTCGGCATGACGGCATGGGTTCAGGAAAAGATGCGGGCAATCGAAGTTCAATATGATTGCGCTAGCAGTAGTGCGCGTCAGGCGTAAAGGCGCAACGCAGTAGCGCTACCTGCTGCCACGCCCTTCGCTTCCATCTGCGCGGTAATGGCGGTAATGGTGTCGGCAATCACTTTACGGCCTGCGGCGGTCAGCACCTTGCGGTTATCGTCCACCACTTCACCTTGCAGGACATCCGCGATTTTCATCACCACCATAAACATGCGCTCGAAGGTTCGGGTTGCATCCGGGGTGCGCGGCACATCAAGTGCAAACGTCAACCCGCTCAAATAGCCTGTGGTGCGCTTGATGCCGGGCGGTTCTGCCGGATCGAAATTGCGCAGTGTGTACAACACCCGGCCCTGTTCATCACGCATCACATATTCACCCGAATCGAGCGCCATAAAGCCATTGGATTCCGCAAGGCCGCGCACCTTGGTCACAGCAAAGGTCACGCCGCTTTTACCGATCACATTTACAGCAATTTCAATATCGGTATCGGCACAAAAAGCATCAACGCTCTGCGCACGCAAAATAGCGGCGGACACTTCCTCGCGTTGCGATACCGCCCCTACACTCGCCGCATATTGCGCCACCATATCGCTGAACTGATTGAGCGCCATTACATCAATCGGGCCGCGTCGGTCAGCCAGTTGCATGCCCACTCGCAATTCCCGATACGCATCAATCGCCGGTAGCGTTATAGGCTGCCACAAGCCCGCCTGAAGCCCTTCCCAGCGCACGCCTTTACCGAGCAGCTTGGATTGTGAAATCACGTTCTCGTACTGCGCTACTTCCAGCGGGGCGTCCGCCAGAATTAGGGCAATCGAATCAACCTCGGCCTGCAGTACCGGCGCTGAAGAATAATGTACCGAAGACGCCACCTTCTCGACATTCGTCGGGTATGAGTGACTGTCACCGATAGGGGTCAGGTCGTCTGCATCATCGGCAGCAAACGCAGGCAAGCTGGCACCCAGGCGGGGCTCAACCCGTTCGTTGATCGATTGACTGGGGTGACGGCGTGCTGCTGCAACCGGAGACGCTGAGGACGCTGAAACATCATCAATCAACACATCGGGATGCGAGGTGCCAAACGCTTGTTCCGCACGCTTTTTATATTTTGATTCTTGCCAACGATTGTAGATAATGACGGCCACCACCACCACGACAGCAAGACCCACCAGCGCTAATTGAAAATCCGAAATCATTGCGGCTCCGGTCTAATTGAATTCAAACAAATCATTATGCAGCCACAGCAGCGGGCGCGGGGGCGATGGCTACAGAAGGTGTGTCAAGAGCAAATCTTTTCGCCGCATTGATATCCACTTCCACAATACGCGACACCCCCGGCTCATTCATGGTCACGCCGACTAGCTGCTCAGCCATTTCCATGGTGACTTTATTATGGGTGATGAACAGGAATTGGGTGGATACGGACATTTTTTTCACTAAATCACAAAATCGATCTGTGTTGGAATCATCCAACGGTGCATCAACCTCATCAAGCAGACAGAACGGTGCAGGGTTCAGGCGGAATAAAGAGAACACCAGCGACAGCGCCGTCAATGCTTTCTCGCCACCGGATAATAATTGAATTGATGAATTTTTCTTGCCGGGTGGCTGCGCAAACACCTGTAAACCCGAATCCAGAATCTCTTCACCGGTCAATTTCAAGAACGCATGACCGCCGCCGAAGAGTGACGGAAATAATTCCTGGAAGTTTTTGTTGACGATATCAAAAGTGTTTTGGAGTAAATCACGCGTCTCACGATCAATCCGTTTAATCGCTGATTCGAGGGTGTTGATGGCTTCAGTCAAATCAGCCGATTGCGCATCCAGGAATTCTTTACGCACTTTGGACTGCTCAAGCTCCTGCAACGCGGCCAGATTAACGGCACCCAGCTCGGTAATCGCGGTATTCAAGCGATTAATCTCGGCTTGATAGGCGGTAGAGCGCGCTTTCTTTTCCACCATATCCGCCAGCTCTTCAAGGTTCGCGCCTGCTGCGGTTAATTGCTGCGTGAACTGTTCTTCATTAATGCGTGCTTCCTGCTCTTTCATGCGCAGCTCGGTGATTTTATCGCGCAGCGGCGTCAGACTGCGCTCTATCGTCGATTTGCTTTCCTCGAGCTCCTTCAATTTACCGGTGGCTGATTCCATTGCATTACGTGCGCCCGCCAGGGCTTTTTCCCGCTCGGCACGGGTTTCAAGTGCCGCCTGCAACCGTTCACGAATATTGCCTTCCTGAAGGCCTTCAAGCTCGGTCGACATTGAAAGCTGGCTGCTGGTAACGAGCTCATGTCGCTTCGACAGTTGTGCCGTCATGTCCGACAATGCTTTAATTTTATCGTGACACGAACGCTCAAAATAATTAGCTTCCTGCGCGCTGCGCTCGGCCGCATTTACGCGCTCGCGCGCATCCGTCAGGGCACGCTCAGTTTCTTTTTGCTTATCTTCAATGAGCATCAAGGCATCGGTTAATTCACCAATCCGGTTGCCGCCTTCTTCCAGACGCGCCTGTGCTTCCAGCATTTCGACGCGTTCTTTTTCCATGTCAGATTCGATCAGCGCCAGCTCTTCACGAATCGAATGACGGCGACCTTCCGCCTGTGAAAGCGCCTGCGATAATTTGAGCGCGTCCATCTGTAATTGATGTTCGCGATTTTTGGTTTCCTGGATCTGGTTGCGAAGCTGGCGCAAGGCTTCCTGGGTTTCGGTCAGGCTGTGTTCAGTTTCTTTTTGTGCAGCTTCCAGGGTGTGACGAATTTCAATTTTACCGGGCAGCTCAATTTTGAATGCCTCGATTTCGCGCTGGCGTTGCAACACCCCATGCAGTTCTGACTGCGGGCCGTGGAACAGTAAACCGTGCTGCGAATACATATGCCCGGTTGCGGTTACCAGCAATGCGCCGAAGGGCAATTCGGCCATTTTCTTGCGTGCGTCGGCTTCATTTTCAAGGATAAAAATATTCGCCAGACACTCGCGTACAAAAGGCAGAACGCCGGCATGTTCAGATGTGACCCACGCCGACAGCGGCGTGAAATTTCCAGTAGCGGCCGCAGCACTGGTGCCACCGTTTTCCAAAAACAGCGCCACGCTGCCGGGCGGCGCATCTTGCGCCATGCGCTCTATCGCGGACGGCTCGGCAACCCTGATCGCATTCAGTTTCAATCCAAGCGCGGATTCCAGTGCATCTTCCCAACCCTGTTTGACTTTTATCTGCTGCCATAAGCGCGGCGCGTTATCGAGATGATATTTGGACAGCCACATTGCAAGGCGGTTGTTATTGTCCATGCGCGCCTGCTGGTTTTGCAGCGCCAGCAGCGACGCTTCAATTCGCGCCAGTTCGCGTGTTGCGTCCCCGATCGCATCAACGGAACGCTTACGCGCTGCATCCAGCTCAGCCATGCGCTGCTCAGCACCCGCCATTTTTTCTTCGGCCTGCAGCAACGCCTCCTGCATTTCGGCGCGCTCACCTTCAACGCGGGCAATTTCATCTTCATCGGGCACCACTAGCGCCATATTTTCAGTGGTCAGCCGCGATTTACGCTGCTCTAGCTGCGATAGAATTTTCAGCGCATTGGATTCACGCGCTTCTTCCAGCGTCTGGCCTGATTCTGCTTCACGCACGGCGTTTTCAGAGGCGCGTGTAGCCGCAATGGATTCGCGTACTTTGTCTTCAAAGGTAGGCACTTCGGTGCGGACTATTTCCACCCGTTCGCGCGCTTCACCCACACGATCCATGCCGCTTGCCAACTCATGATGCCAGCGTTCCAGCTCGGTGGCGGTGGCTTCACGACTGCTTTGAACCTCGGCCACCTGCAGAGCAAGCGCTTCGATCTGCGCGCTGAGACGACGGCGGTTATCACCTAAATAGCTGATCTCCTGTTCAAGCTGCACCACTGAACTATTGGCCTCAAACATGGCCGCCTGTGATGTCGTCAGCGCATCGGTTTCGGTGTAATGATCCTGACGCAGTTTGTCGAGCGCGGCTTCGGCCTCACGCAGTTTGGCGGTTTCGCCCTCAAAGCCGGTTTCAGTTTTGGTAATCTCGTTGGCGTAGCGTGCTTTCGACGCAGCCGCTTCGCGCTGCTTGGTAAAGGCCCACAGATTTTCGTTAAGTTTTAACTCGCCCAAATATTCATTGTATTGAGCTGCGACTTCGGCTTGGCCGGTCAGTTTTTCAACCTGTTTATTTAACTCGCCACGAATATCATCAACGCGGCTTAAATTTTCTTTTGAATCTTCGAGACGGGATTCAGTTTCACGGCGACGTTCACGATATTTTGAAACGCCCGCCACCTCTTCCAAAAATACCCGAAGCTCTTCCGGCTTCGAGGTGATCACCCGTGAAATCATGCCCTGCTCGATAATCGCGTAAGCGCGCGGGCCGAGACCAGTGCCCAAGAAAACATCGGTAATGTCGCGGCGGCGCACATGTTGGCCGTTGATGTAGTAATCCGAATTGCCGTCGCGCGATAGCACCCGTCGCACACTAAGCTCCGCGTACTGGCCCCACTGCCCGCCGATCCGGCCGAGCGAATTATCGAATACCAATTCCACGCTGGCGCGCGCGACCGGCTTGCGTTGAGAAGAGCCGTTAAAAATAACGTCCTCCATCTTTTCACCGCGCAAATTTTTTGCTGATGATTCGCCCAGCACCCAGCGCACCGCATCAATCACATTGGATTTGCCACAGCCATTCGGGCCGACCACGCCGACCAATTGGCCGGGCACTGCAATCACGGTGGGATCTACAAAGGATTTGAAACCGGCGAGTTTTATTTGAGTTAGACGCAACGTAATTTCCTTAAATTTCCCTGAGCTGGCTAACCGGCGGCTGTTTGCATAGTGAAAACCCGCCTCTGGGCGGGTCTTGTGCCGTGAATGTACCCAGGCACTATCATGCAACAACGCGGGTCAGCTACAATCAGTAATTCTAACGTATCGATCTCTTAATTCCCAATTTCCCCTATGAACTCACCGCAAAAATCCTCGCGCAAAAAAGAATACGCTTCAACAAAATCCGCTAAACCCTTGACCAGCAAGGAATCAGCCGCGCATTTAACCAGGCTTGGTGACAAACCCACGACCGCGGCCACCAAGGCGCTTGAGGTTTTCATCAATCCTGCGCCCCATCGTGATTTTTTGATCCATATGCAAATCCCCGAATTCACCTGTCTGTGTCCCAAGACCGGTCAGCCGGATTTCGCCACCCTGTATCTCGACTACATTCCCGAAAAACGATGTGTGGAGCTGAAAAGTTTGAAGCTCTATATTTGGTCATTTCGCGATGAAGGAAAATTCCACGAGGCCGTGACCAATGAAATTCTGGACGACATCGTGAAGGCCACAAAGCCGCGTTTTGCACGACTGACTGCCAAGTTTTGGGTGCGCGGTGGAGTGTTTACAACGGTGGTTGCAGAACACCGTGCAAACCGCTGGAAACCCGCGCCCACGGTGGGGCTTCAGGGGTTTTCAGATGAAAAAAGCGTGACCGAACGGGGCTAATTTTAAAGTCCAGCACTAGCGCGGCTTTTAGGGCAAAAATGCTTGTTAAGCCGTACCAGATATAGTGTTTTATTTTGAGCTGGATTTTAAAATTTTACGGCATCTAGCCAGCATGCCTTCTTGCTGCTCTAGTGCTGTTCTTGTGCAGCTCACCCTCACGCCGCCAGCAAGCTGTCGCTCACATAGCCCAGATGATAATCCGCATCACCAAAGGTTGCGCAGATTGCGGTGAGGCGTTTGAAATAATGGCTGATATTTAATTCATCGGTGACGCCCATGCCGCCATGTAATTGCACCGCTTGCTGGCCCACCAGACGCGCCGATTCGCTCACCAATACTTTAGCGGCTGCACAAGCCCAGCGGCGCTCGGCGGCGTTGGCCGACTGCATGCGAATGCTCGCCAGGATCGCCATCGAACGCGCCTGTTCGGCCGCGGTAAACATATCAACCATGCGGTGCTGCAGCGCCTGGAAGGAGCCAATCGGCACCCCAAACTGTTTGCGGGTTTTCAGGTATTCCAGCGTGGCCTGATTTAATGCATCCATCGCGCCGACGGCTTCAGCGCAGAGCGCAGCGTTAGCGGCATCCAGTACGCGTTCAATCGTGGGCAAGGCTGCTACTGCGTGGTCTTCGCCGAGCAGCGCATGGTCATCCAGCTTGACATCGGTGAAGGTTATTTCAGCGGCGCGTAAATTATCCTGCGTCACATAATCGTGAATATTCACACCTTCCGCATTGGGGTCAACCATAAATAGCGATAACGTACCCGCAGGCTGGGCATCATGAACATCAAGAGCTGAAACAATCAGTTTATTCGCTTGCGCACCATGCAGCACAAAAGTTTTGGTACCGTTGAGCACATATCCGCCGCCGGCCCGTTGCGCACGAGTCGCTACTTGGTCGATCTCGTAGCGTCTGCCGGTTTCGTAATGCGCAAACCCCATCAACAGACTGCCGTCTGCGATTTGGGGCAACCATAATTCCTTTTGCGCCTCACTGCCCGCATCGCGCAACAATCCGCCCGCCAGCACCACCGTCGCCAGATACGGCTCGACCATCAGCCCGCGACCTATGGCTTCCATCACCAGCATCGTATCAACAGCGCTGCCACCGAGACCGCCATACGTCTCGGCAAACGGCAATGCCAACAGCCCCAGCTCGGCAAATTGCGCCCAGTGCGACGCGGATATTCCAGTCGCTGAGCCGATGATGTCGTGACGGGTTTTAAAGCTGTAATCTTTTGCCACGAAACGGTTAAGGGTTTCTTGCAGCGCTAATTGTTCTTCGGAAAGTGTGAGATTCATGATTGCCTTGAATATTAAACCCGGGATTTTTACAAACCCAGAATCATCTGGGAAACGATGTTTTTCTGAATTTCATTTGAACCGCCGAAAATGCTCAGTTTGCGCATATTGAAATAAGCACCCGCCATGGGCGGCGTATGCGCATGGCCGATCGGCACCCCGGTCCAGCCGGGCTTGAGCGCCTGCGGCAGTAAAGCTAAGCCAGCGTGACCACAGGCCATCATGCTTAATTCAGTAAGCACCTGCAAAATTTCTGTGCCGCGAATTTTCAGCATCGATACTTCCGGGCCAAGCGGCTTGCCTTCACCGGCAGACAACAGCCGCATCATCGTCATGTCCAACGCGGTGAGATCAATTTCAACACGGGCGATGCGATCACGAAAGCGCTGATTTTCAATCAGGGGACGACCGTTGGCGCGTTCGAGCGCCGCCATATTTTTCAGTCGTTTTAACACCCGCTTCGACTGTCCAATCAAAGCTAGGCCCGTACGTTCATGACCCAGCAAAAATTTTGCATATGACCAGCCTTTATTTTCTTCGCCGATACGATTTGCAATCGGCACTTTGACGTTATCAAAAAATACATCGTTAATTTCATGTCCACCGTCGAGCATGATGATCGGGCGCACCGTAATACCGGGGGATTTCATGTCAACCAGCACAAAGCTGATGCCCGCCTGCGGCCGACCTTCTGTATTGGTGCGTACCAGACAGAAAATCCAGTCAGCGTGCTGACCCAGCGTGTTCCAGGTTTTCTGCCCGTTCAATACATAGTGATCACCATTTTCGGCATCGTGCGCAAGCTCTGCGCGCATTTTTAACGACGCCAGATCAGAGCCTGAGCCGGGCTCGGAATAGCCCTGACACCACCAATCTTCACCTGACAAAATACGCGGCAGAAAGCGCTGCTGCTGGGCCGGCGTGCCATAAGCCATGATCACCGGTGCAACCATCGCCAGACCGAATGCAATCTGCCCCGGCGCACCGGCAGTCGTGGTTTCTTCATCAAAAATATGTTTCTCCACCGCATTCCAGCCGGTACCGCCGAATGCCGTTGGCCAGCCAGGGGCTCCCCAGCCACGCTCGTAAAGAATGCGTTGCCAGCGCAAATAATCTTCTTTGGCAAGCTCGCGGCCCATCAATACGGTTTGCCGAATATCGTCGGGCAGCTCACGCTCAATAAAGGCGCGCACTTCAGCGCGAAAAACTTGTTCTGATTCGCTGGGATCAAGATTCATGGTGATTGCTCGAAAAAACGGGAGTGCCGGAATAGGCTGAACAGACTGAATATCTAACTCAAATATTACTGACACTTATCGTGCCATATTATTTACCGCTCCGCAAGCAGGATGGATCTAGGATTCGCTATCTGCGATTCGCGATCTACGATTCACGATCAGCTATCCACAATCCGTTATTGGCTATCCGCTATTCCGCAACCCTGCCGCAATGCCATTGATGGTCAAATGCAGGGCACGTTGCGTGCGCTCATCGGCTTGGCCACCCCGATAGCGGGCCAGTAGCTGAATCTGCAAATGATTGAGCGGATCCAGATAGGGGAAACGATTACGAATACTGCGTGCCAACGCCGGGTTGTCATGCAAAAAGTCAGCATGACCGGTAATGGTTTGCATCACCGCCACCGTTAATAGCCATTCCGTTTTGATAAGCGCAAAAATGCGTGCCGACAGCGCCTTATCGGTTACCAGATTGGCATAGCTTTCGGCGATCGCCATATCCGTTTTTGACAGCACCATATCCATATTGCTCAGCACCGTTTTAAAAAATGGCCAGTTAGCGTACATCGCTTTCAATTTGCCGATCCGCTCATCACGCAGCACCGGCTCATGATCCAGCCACTGCGTGACGGCACTGCCAAACCCAAACCAGCCCGGCAAGGCCATACGTGATTGGCTCCAGCTGAATACCCAAGGAATAGCACGCAAATCTTCAATGGCAAAGGAGGGCTTGCGTGAGGCCGGACGGCTGCCGATATTGAGGGTGGCGATTTCGTTGATGACGGTGGAGCCCCAGAAATAATCAGCGAATCCCTCGGTCTCGTACACCAGCCCGCGATAGGCCTTGAAGGCCAGCGCCGACAACTGCTCCATCGCTTTGAGATAGTCCGCCGACGGCGCGCTGTGCTTCGGCTGCAGCAGGCTAGCCTCCAGCGTGGCGGCGGCGAGAACTTCCA
>ENA-OFCD01000854-OFCD01000854.1-metagenomes-genome-assembly--contig:-NODE-854-length-17768-cov-5.564783_pt1 | contig 17768 bp, 17 predicted proteins | sample MGYA00153392_OFCD01 | MGnify analysis MGYA00153392
ACTGCATAATTAAATCCCGCTCTTCCGGTTCGTTCGCGAAGCGTACCGTAGGTAATATTAATCTTAGCTTCTAATGTTACTCTTAAATTTCCCAATAGATCCAGCACATTACCTCGCAAGGGATGAGCTGTAGGCAACGCCGCTACCTCAGCAATTGCCCTTTCCTGCACCCTCCCCTTACCTAACAGTCTAAACCATAAAGTTTCTGGTGTCTGGGGCAACTGATGAATAACGACAATCCCCGTTTTCAATCCTGACGGCATCACGTAAATACCTTCACCCCCTCGCTCCACATCTAGCTTCGCACCCACGCTCTCTAGTAATCGATCGGATAAAGTCGGCGTTAGAATCCAGAGTTTGGGTAACTTATCATTGCCTGGTTCTGGTTGCTGTTGTTTCTTAGCTTCCTTCACCAACGTCAAATGCAGATCGAATAGCTTAGACATACAACTATTAATTTGCATTACCGTTACTGAATTCCGAAACGGTTCGATAACAATTGATTCGCGCACAAACTGAGCCAATAGTCCTAAAGACTCCAGATGGCAATTATCGATTTGTGGTTGAAAATAAATATCAACATATCGCACCTCACTAGAGATCTTGTAAGATGATTGCACCGATCCGTAGGGCGACAATAACGAATCTAAAAAGTTTTTCGCAAAATCATCGTGGGGAAATTGACTCATTCGGTGAGGGCGATCGTGCTAACTAATTAGCTAATTTTAGCATTACCTTGATGACTAGCAGTGCTAGGATGAATCGATCGCTCTTTTGGCTTCAACTACCTCGATCGATTTTGGGGTGAGTAATTCGATCGAAGATTAAAAATAAGTGTCGATCGAATTCGATCGAGCAAAAATTCCCCTAGATTGTCATGTAGACAGCAAAATCGTTGGCAAGTAGGAAAGGGCAAAATCCGCGTTATAATATTTCCCATACAGGGAAGACTTTCTAGATGAGTAAAATCTTTACACCCAACGAAGCTGCTGCTTTGATTGAGATCTCGCCTAAGCGGATTTACAAGGAGATCGAGCATCGGATTATTCCGGCTGGTATTCCCAACCGCGATCGACTTTCGTTTGCAACGCTAGTATATCTTCGCGCTCTCAAAGAGATTAATTTTGATTTATCCGTTAGTTATCGAACCCACTTGCACCAAGCACTGCAAACCGCTTGGGAACAGCAGGCTTCCACGTTAGAATTCGGTAAATTTTTCGCGCTTAAAGTCAGTGAGATCGGGCAAGAACTCCAAACCTTAATCGATCGATTTGAAGGATGGAAAGCGCGGCTAGTTAGCAATCCCCATATTCTCGGCGGCGAAGTTACCTTTCCAGATTCGCGGTTATCAGTGCAGCGAATTGGGGGCTGTTTGGTGCGAGGTGAAACCTTGGAGGTATTGCGGGAAGATTATCCTTACTTAACCGATGAAGATCTCGCTTTTGCCCAGATCTATGTCAAAGCTTATCCCATTCAAGGTAGACCGAAACTAGATGAAGTTTATAATTGATGAGGTATCGAACGAAAATGGAGAACGATCGACTGACTATTAATCGAAGCCAGAGGCATCAAACTGCTATAACTACCTCGCTCGAAATCGATCGAGCTAATAACTCGATCGATTTCGAGGGTGAGTAATTCGATCGAAGATTAAAGTCAGGTTTCATCGTTCGATTCTCGATCCTCAATAATGGCTGCGATTGCACGAGCAATTTCTTGTAAATCTAATCCAGGTAATATCCCGATTTTCCGAATAAATCTCCGAGGATCGAGACTTCTGGCTTGGAGTGCATCCGCAGCCGATGGCTTTGTGAGTCCATTTTCATTGCTAAGATCGAGGCGAATATGCCAAAGATCTAATGCGAAAGAGTCTTTCCAGTCAGTAATCGGCACTACTAATTTAAGCGGAAGTTTACCGATATAGTCGGAGCTAATCACAATTGCTGGACGAGTTTTCTGAATCTCTGCGCCAACAGTTGGATCTAGATTAACCAGCCAGATTTCACCACGTTTAGGGAGCATAGGTTGCGGCAAGATCGAGGTTAATCCATTCTTCCCACTCTGCTTGATTCTCTGCGTAGTAAGGTAAAGCAGCTTCGGCTTGTTCGGCTAGGAGTCGGCGGCGTTCGGCGATCGATAATTTGAGAAAAGATCGTCTATCGATCGAGCGTGGATGAGACTCCGGCATGTCGGGAATAATCAAGATTACCTCGATTGTTTGTCCGATCGGAAGATTCGGCACATCGATCTCTAGGCGGTTGCCTGCTTGTATGGTGGTGGTGATGTAACGGGTTTGTTTCATGGATATGGATCGATACTCACTTAACTCTAACAATAGCGAACAAGATCTAGCTCTTAGAGGATGTCTTAAAAGTCTAATTACTCCGTTTTCAGTGGGCAAATCCCCCCGAGCAAGCCTTAAAAAGCGGATGGAATCGCGCTGTAGGCGAGCGAAGCGAGACGTGTCGATAGACGGTTCCCTCAGCACTGGGCGGGTTCCCCACTGGTCGGGAGACCCGTCCAGTTGCCCATCAGTGCGTTCCACCAAGTAGATCCCTAATTTTGCTGCACTAGCTGAAACCTACATCCTTCCCATTCAAGAAATAGACATCATGATTCACCATGCACCATCCACCATCCACCCCTACACTAGATGTCTAATTTGACACAAGTTCGGGAGTAGATTGTGGGCATTGCCTACCCAGTTTCTACGTCAAAACAGTTTTAAGAGTATGAAGTAAATCTTGAGTACTGAAGGGTTTAGGGAGGAAGGCTTTGATTGTCTTGCCATGATTTTGGGCGGCGATTTCGTGGGCGGATAATCCACTCATGAGGATCGCCCGTACATGGGGATCGATCGAGTGAAATTGAGCGATCGTGTCGATCGGATCGCCACCAGGCATCATATAATCTAGCAAAATCGTGTGGATTTCGTGATGGTGTTGAGCATACAATTCGATCGCTTGTTGACTGTTGCTAGCGGTGATACTTCGATAGTGATAGGATTCGAGCGTGGTACCAAGAATTTCGCGAATTGATGGTTCGTCATCAACGATCAAAATCAATTCATCTTTGCCTGTAAGTGTCGGTAAGATCGAGTGAACGTACTCAGGTTCCATTTGTGTGGTTGCTGGTAGATAAAATCGAAATTGTGTCCCTTTATCGACTTGACTGAAAACATCCACAAATCCGTGGTGATTATTGACGATCGTGCGTACTGTCGAAAGTCCCAATCCAGTTCCTTTACCAATCGCCTTGGTGGTAAAAAATGGTTCAAAAATTCGCTCCAATAATTCAGGCTGGATTCCGACTCCGGTATCAGCTACAGTAATCGCAACATAAGCCCCACCACGAGCGTTGGGAGGCAGTTTCGGATACGTGTCACTCAAAATGATATTTTCTGCCATGATGGTCAATTCACCCCCATCTGGCATCGCATCGCGGGCATTGACGCACAAATTGATCAGTACTTGATGGAGTTGGGTAGCATCGGCGGATAATGTCCACAGATCGCTACTCTCGATTTGGAGGCTAACTTCGATCGATCTGGGAAAAGTTTGTCTGGCGATTTGCAATACTTCTGCTAGTAAATGTCGAGGTTGCAGGATTGTATGTTCGCCAGCTCCGCCTCTAGCAAAAGTGAGAATTTGAGCGACTAATTCCCGCCCGCGTTGAGAATTTTCAGCTAGGGTAGCGAGTAACCGCTCGGTGCGCTCGTCTAAGTTTTTTAGTCTTAGCGGTAGCAGTTCGGTAATAGCGACGATCGGTGTGAGAATATTATTGAGATCGTGGGCGATCCCACTGGCAAGTGTACCGAGATTTTCCAGCCGTTGGGCGTGCAGAAATTGCTGTTCTAATAGTTTATATGGGGTAATATCCGCATCGATCGTCAAAATCGATCGCGTACCCGTAGTTGCGGCGACTAGATACCAGTGACTCGCGACAGTGATACTTTTTCCTTCCCTAGTTAGTAGCCCAAGCTCTCCGCTCCATTCTCCTCGATCGAGTGTCTGGGCGATCGCTGCTTGATAATGCGGATCTTCCAGATCGTAAAGCAAATCTGTGACTTTTTTGCCGATCGCCACCTCAGATTGCCACCCATACATCCTTTGGGCACTTCGATTCCAGTATTTTATCTCGCCCTCAACCGACCATAGCAAAATCGCATCTGTAACTAAATCCAGTAAGATCGACTGTTCGCAGCAAAGAGTATGCAGTTCCTCTATCTGGGAAGGAACTGCCGCTCCCTCTTTGACTACGGATAGACTTCTGATTTCCATGCCTTATTCGAGGTGTCACTACCCCGATCTCAATCGGCTAACTCTTCTAGCATAACTCTAGATTTAATTCCTAGCCGTAAAAAATTAAACAAATATTAAATAAATAGATGTTTGCGATCTTTATATGTTAAGTGAGTCGGCTCGGCTCGATCGAATACAACTAGTATGAAGGGGACGATCTCGATGGTTTGTTCGACCGCAACGAATTTGCCAATGTTGACCGATTAATTTCGGCCGAAAGCTTGAAAGCGGTGCTTACAGGTCTGATGCTGACAGCGATAGGGATAAAGATTTACCAGCGAACACAGCCGATCTTCGAGATCGACCCGTTGCGAACGAGCAATTTCGGAACATCCACACTTGGGACACTTGCGTTCGACTCGATCTTTTGAGGAATTAGAAATCATGGGATAGAAATTGGGTAGTGTAAGTAGCTATTAAGTACTCAGTTTAACCAATCTAATTTTATCTAAGTATGACTAATGTATTATTAAAAACTAATACTTGCGTCTAATGGCGGCGATTACCGCTCGATCTGGCAATAAATCAGCTAAATGACTGATCGATCGACTCGATTCGAGATCGGTATCTCAGCGATTTTTTGGAGTATTAGGGACATATCGCTCGATCGATGGATCCACACTCGCTTCAAAATGGCTAAAATCGAAATCGATTGCCATCACTAACCACTTTTTTGACGTTTACGGAATTAGTGATGGTAATCTGTAGTTAAAAACAGAGCTTAATCATCTCTGGCTCGACTTCACAACTAAAAAGTTTTTAAAAATTGTCAAGTCGATCTAATTAAAATATTAACTACTAATCCCCATCGTACATGCAAGGAGCGCACCCATGTCATTCAACTCTCAACCCGAACGCCACGAGCTAGCTGAAGCTGAAGCTGAATTAATGGATTGCCTCCTCGCATCTTCTACCACCAACTACCCTTGGAATCCAGCCGAACCAGAAGCAGCCGAATACTTTACCGAATCAGATCGTCATTTTACTTTCGATGATTGGTCGGATGAACAAATCACTCACCAGTCGCAATCTTTTTTTGCTAGCGTCCAATCTTGTTGGGATCCACTTATTCCTGAATCAGAGCTGACACTTGCAGCACTTACCACCAAGTTTGGGGCGAGAGTCCCACAGCAGTGGCTAGCTCAAATTGCTACCAACGTTAGCAATTTGGCAACCAGCAAGCTCGAACCTGTAGAGCAATTAGTCCAATCAGTGCAAGATTTATTATCGAATTGGGCAACTGACGATCTGTTGGTGATGGCTCGTCCTTATGCTTATGCCATGCGTTGCAATCCTGGCGTAGACAATCCCGATAATATCGTCAGACCGCTAGAATGGATAGAGTTATCAGAGATGGAACGTGCAAAATTAACGATCCTCATCGCTCAATATGCGATCGATTCTCTCTAACGAGGCTACGCCAATGACAAATCGGAAATCTGTTGCGAAGATAGTTCGGTAAATAGGTCAGTAAAATGGCGAATTTTATTTTCAATTTCTGCCCATTCTTCTACCGAGCGAGAGCCTTTGACTATTCCAGCACCTGCAAATAATAATAATCGATCGCGATCGATTAAACCCGATCGAATGGCAACTGCAAACTCAGTATCATCACAACCTACCCATCCCACAGGAGCTGCATACCAGCCTCTGGCAAATGGTTCTAGTTCGGCAATTAACTTCAGGGCTTGAGTTCTCGGAAAGCCACCTACGGCGGGCGTAGGATGTAGCTTGGGCAAGATCTCCGCATCAGTTAGAGCGGAATTTAATACACCATTACACTGAGTGTACAAGTGTTGAACTTTATTGAGCTTGAGAATTGTCAATTCTCGATCGATTGTGACAGAATGACAGAGTTCTTTTAAAATCGTCTGTAAGTTATTGACAACTAATTGATGCTCGTGGAGATCTTTAGCTGAATTGAGGAGATTATCACTCAATTGACGATCGATTTCGGCAGATTCACCCCGCTGACGAGTTCCAGCGATGGCTTCAGTTTTTAGTAATCGATCTCGACGGTAGTATAGTCGTTCTGGAGAGGTGCCAATAAATGCGGTAGTGGGATCGATCTGGAAGCAAAAATGATAGCTATGAGGATTATTAGGTTTGAGAGATCGTAATAGGGATTGGGGCTGGATCTCAGTTGTAAATGTCAAAGTTGACTGTCTGGCTAAAACAATTTTCTCAAGCTGTAAATCGCTAAATTTAGCCAGTGCCAATTCAATATTTCGTTGCCAATCGCGGCGATTTGGTCGATCTACTCGTTCGCGGAGTATTGGCACTACGGGTGCTGGGATTGAGCTAATGTCTAGTTGAGTAAAGTCGAGTTGCTCTAATTGGGCTAGGATCGCCGTTAATTCAGGATGGCAGCTCTTTTCCTGCTGCGAATCCAAGTTTTGGGCACCAATATGGAGCCGACTACATCGGAAATTACAGGCAAAAAAAGTATCGATTCCGTCTGTCCAAATTTCAAATCTCGGCACGATAAATCGATAGTTACCAAACAATTTCCAACTTGGATCGATCGAGTGATTTTGACTAAAGCCGATGCCACCATAGTATCGAACTCTGGGAAATGAGGCTGATAAATCTTGTCTCAATTGTCCAAAGATAGTGGGATAATCGATCGGGATGTCGCCAGCGATCGTATTTAAAGTTCCCACTCCAGCCATTATAAACTGACCCTGGCGATCGGCCCAATAGGTCTTGACATCTGAATGTTGTTGTGATAACCAAATCAGTGGTTCCAATGTGGGAATCTGCACATCTACTCGCAAAATTTTACCCTCCATTTCTGGAGGGATACAATTTAGCTCATACTGAAAAAAGTTGTGAATCTGAGCGGCTATCTTCAGAGAAAGATCCATGAGCGACGATGAATTATAAATTGTCCTCCTCAGCGACAATGGGGACTACATTAGTCAGTGGAGGATCGACCGCAGGTCTTTGATTAGAACTCAAAGCTGCTACTGCTACATTACCAGGATTGACGATCCCACCAGAAATAACTACCTTAAAAGCATCCTCGATCGACATTTTCAAATCCAGTACATCCTGTTCGGCGACTACTGCATACCAACCAGTAGTTGGATTAGGCGTAGTCGGAATAAACAGATTTAACATCCCCTGTGGCATTTGGGACTGAATCTCACCATCGATTGTCCCAGTCACAAATGCCAGTGCCCAGATTCCCCGCCGAGGATATTCTACCAATACTACGCGCCGGAACTTGTTACCCGAATCCTTGAGGAGGGTTTCTAATAATTGTTTGAGCGTTTTGTAAACTGCACCTGCGAGCGGAATTGCTTGGAGGAATCTTTCCCCAAAATCTAGTAGCCACTTACCAGCAATATTCCGCGCCATCAAGCCAATTAGTAGAATTGTCAGCAAGGGTGCAGTCAATCCCACCAATAAGTTCAATACAGATACTAGAGCCGGATGCAACCCATCAAAGGGATTGATCTGCTTGGGAATACTTGTGAGAAAGTTGACTACCCATGTCGCGACATTGATCGACAACCAGATCGTGGTGGCGAGTGGAATCACTACCAACAACCCAGCGATTAAATCATTTTTTAAGTCTTGCTTGAAATGTTGAAACACAAATCTCCGACTTTTAGGACGATCGGCAACGTTAGACTTACCTATCCATACTATACAAAGCTTTGTCCGATCTGGGGAGGGGTAATTCAACTATCTTACTCCTTGCACTAGTTGGTAACATGGCGAAGGATCGGAGGTAAAGCCCCTCCACAAATTTCAGCTACTTGAGTACCCGTCTCAAACCCGTCCAGCCGATCGTGATATAAGCAATTGCTAGGAGTAGACTTGCCATACTGGTGCGGACACCAGTTTTTAACATTCTTTCACTAGCTTGAGTTTCAGCTTTCTGTTTTTGTTTTTGCAACTGTTGCAGATTTTGCTCCGACTCCTGAGCAAATTTTTTGGGATCGGCGAGTAACAACTCTAGTTTAGACTTGGTAAGCTGAAGACCAGCCAGACGTTCTCCCTGAGCTTGTCCACTTTTCAGCTCGTTGTCAATGGTAGTGATTTGTGCCCTGATTTTGTCCTTACTTTGAGCGTTAATTTGCTGAAGATTGCTTTTGATACCTTGTTCGAGTTGGGTTACTTCATCACCGATCTTTTTGAGATCTTGAGATTTAAAATCATTGGTTGTCATGATTTGAAATGGAATAATCAAAATAAAGATCAATCCCAAGAGGCTAGCCAGGGTAAAAGTCCCGATCCTCCATGTATTTCCCCGATCTCCCCCATCTTCGGTCGAAACAATTTTGATCCAATCGCCAGTGACCACAAAAGCAATCCCCACCAATGGTAGCAGCCCGCGATCGACTAGCTGACTGGTAGCATATAGCCACCAGCGACTACCTTCTAGTACCAAATTTTCAGGAGGGAAACAGAGCATGAAAACTAGATCGATCAGCGAAGATAGAATCAGTACTGCACCTGCGGTTTTGAGCGCGAGGGGGGTCAAAAAACTACTAACAGTAGGTTGCATAGTCTAAATTATTGAGATGTTAAGAAATTCACCCCGACCAGTGAGTGATGGGCAAACTCACATCCTGCATCAGATCTAAAATCGCTGGTGAATTTGGGACAAGGAAAAGAGGCTAAGAGGATGTTTGAAAAGTCTAATTGCTACGTTTGCAATGGGTAGATCCCCCTAAATCCCCCTTAAAAAGCGGATGCCTTTCCGGTCGGGTCTCCCGACCATGGACAGGCACCAAGCGGGGGACTTTTAATCCGGTTCCCCCCTTTTTAAGGGGGCTAGAGGGGATCTTCTAGGGTTTGCGAGTACTAATCCATACTTTTCAAGCAGTCTCTAACAGGGATAAATTTACAAAAATTCGTCTTAATTACCCCTCAACCGCCAATCTTTTTGCCAATATCACCATGAACTGAGTACTGAGGACAAGATGTGAATAAAATTAGTTGTGGAGGATCTAACAAACCTAGATTATCTTGTTTTGGGGAAGTTCTCATCGATCGATCCCAAGTGTCGCCTAAAATCTAATTATTCATCCGAGCTGCGATTTTAACTTTTATGACACCAGAAGTTCTCGTCTACCCCGATCGACCAGCATTGATAGAAGCTGCTCTAGCTCTAATCATCGAACGGATTCTCACTGCAATTAACGAGCGTCAGTCTTGTACGATCGCTCTATCTGGGGGTTCTACTCCGCAACCATTGTACGCGGCTCTAGCTGGTGCCGATCTACCTTGGCAACAAATCCAGATCTTTTGGGGTGACGAACGCTACGTCGCAGCGACAGATCCCGATAGTAACTATGGCATGACCAAACGAGTCTGGCTCGATCTAGTGCCCATTCCGGCGGCGAATATCCATCCGATGCCAACAGGTTTGGCTCAACCACAACTAGCGGCTGATGATTACGATCGTCAGATCGTCGCTCATTTTGGGTCAGAAGCTGGGTCAATTCCCGTTTTTGATATCATCCTCCTGGGAATGGGTGATGATGGGCATACAGCCTCATTATTCCCGCATACAGCGGCTTTATCGGTACGCGATCGATTGGTAACTTTAGGTGACAAAGATGGGCAGCCGAGGTTGACTTTGACCTTTCCTATCATCAATCAGGCACGTAGTGTCATCTTCCTGATCTCAGGTGCTAGCAAACAAACTGCCCTAGCCGAAATTTTCTCACCCACAGGCGATCCCACCGCTTATCCATCCAGAGGTGTAGCACCGCAGGGCGAGTTATTGTGGCTGCTAGATGCTGCCGCTGGAGAAAAGTTAAAATCAGAGGGCGATTAGTCTGTTGGGGCTAGTTGCTTCCTAATGGTGAATGGTGAATAGTGGATCGATCGGGTGGGAAGCTAGTCCATAACACAAAATGCCTAGCCCTACACCTAATTCTGGTAGAATTGGAATGGATTAAGCCTTTCTAACTTAAAATTTAATTTTTTATGATCGTCTGTCCGAACTGTAAGCACGACAATCCTGAAGGCGCGACTAATTGCGAAGCTTGTTATACAGCACTGCCAGCAACTAAAGCTTGCCCGAATTGTGGAGCCTCGATTCAACTCGATGCGACCTTTTGTGGACAGTGCGGTCATAGCCTAAAGTCTGCGGAGTCTAAAGCCCCCATTTTACTGCCCCCACCTGCTACTCCAGCTACAATCCCTAAAGTCGAGAGTGTTGGCTTACCCCCAACGATATTAACCAGTCCAGAAGCAGATATTTTTGCAATTCCAGCCAATCAGGTTGAGACAGTAGCCACCGAAATATCGCCCACAGCCGCCGCGCCAGCTCCAACACAGAGCACGAGCCAGCCGCAGGTACCAGTAGTAGAAACTGCCGCAGTACCCACACCACAAGTACCACGATCGACTCGTCAATTACTACATCTGCAAACGAATACAATCCTAGATATTCCGCCGCAGTTAGAAGTAGTTCACTTGGGTAAGCCTAACGATTTAGTAGCCCCCGATATCGATGTGTCGAGTTTTCCCTGTGCGGAGGTTGTGTCGCGAGTTCATGCCAATATTCGCGTAGAAGGAGAGAACTATTACATTGAAGATGTTGGCAGTGCTAATGGTACTTATATCAATCACAATGTCTTAGCAAAAGGCAATCGTCACTTATTGTGTGTTGGCGATCGAATCGGTTTAGGTAAGGGAGATCTAGTAACTTTTTTGTTTCAATCTTCTGTGGAGCAATCGATCTGATTCATCGTGTCAAGAGAATTAATCTCGATGTTTCTTTTCTATACTGCTGTTGGCAATAGTTACTCCCTTCCTAGCATAGAATTAGACATAATTACCATGCAGCGATGGGGAAGGGATAGTTACTCAGACAGACGTATCTTGCTAGTACAACAGCATGAACGAGTCGAACGATTCGAGCCTTACCAGTCACGTCAGCGCATGTCTGCTCAATTTGATTCCGGTAAGGGGTTCGATCGAGTTCATTGGTTCAATTTTCACCAGCTACTACCAAATGTTATCTACGATCGTCCTAAGTCTGCTTAATTCTATTCCCGTTCAAAGTTGGACATTTACTACGGGAGATGTCATTCGGATTGGACGAGCGACAGATAACCAGGTGATTTTATTCAGTGCAGTTGTCTCTCGACATCATGCTGAATTAAAGTGGGATGAAGCTAGTGGTTGGCAGATTTTTAACATTAGTCCAAATGGAACTTATTTAGATGGTAAAGCGATAACTATCCTCAAGGTAATCGATGGTATGACGATCCGGCTGGCGACATCGGGGCCAAAAATTCAAATCAAGATGGAAGACGGATAGTCGATGGTGGTAATTTAGTTGCGGAGTTGAACGGGCATGACGAGGTAGGTCATCTTCACACCACCCAAAGGAGTAAGGATGACGGGTTCGAGGGGGCCATTTAGACTGATGGTGATTTCTTGAGTAGGCAGAGTTTTTAAGCCATCCATCAGGTATTTGATATTAAAAGCAATATCTAAGTCTGTGCCAGAAATCTGTGCTGTCAATGACTCTCTACCGCTGCCACGATCTTGGCTTTCGACGGAGAGATCGAGCGACTGCTGGGTACTATCGATGCTAAATTTAACTAGATTACTTTGGTCTGATAGGACAGCAATTCGTTCTAGAGCTGAGAGTAGTTGCTTGCGATCGACCGTAATCTGTCGTTGAAACTGTCGGGGAATCAGTAACCGATAGTCGGGATATTTTCCTTCTAATGTCCGAGTCGTCAATTTGCGATCGCCCCAACCAAATACTACTTGCCCCTGCTCTAATTGCAGTCCTAACCTGTCGCCTTCTGGCATCGAACCGAGCATTTTTTCCAGCTCTCTCAAAGCCTTTGCAGGTACAGTAACTTCAAAAGATCCCTTTTGAGCAGGCTCTGCGGCGATCTGAGTTGTTTCGGACTCGGTTGGGTACACTTCCACAATCCCCAAGCGATGCCCGTCTGTGGCGGCAAATTCGAGTCTCTCCGGCTCGACTTTGAGATACACTCCAGTTAACACTTGTTTGCTTTCGTCCTGGCTACAGGCGATCAGAGACCCCTTTAAGCCATCTATGAATGCCGCCGCCGAGAGTTGATTGGTTTCACCCTGCTCGATCGAAGGTAGTTCGGGAAATTCCTCAGCACTCATCCCCCGCACCTGATAACGACCTGATGCTGATGTAATGGTGACGAGATTTTCGCCAGCTTCATCATCGAGGGTAATCTCCCCACTAGGTAATTTGGCGACGATATCATTGAGCAACTTAGCAGGTAGTGTCAACGTACCTTCCTCGCCTACTTGAGCGATAAAGCTACTTTGGATACCCAAGCTCAGATCGAATCCCGTCAGCCGAATTCGATCTGGATCCGCTGTGGCTTCTATTTTGATATTTGCCAATACTGGATGGGTGGGACGAGTGGAAACAGCGCGAGTAACTAGGGCTAAGTTAATATTTAGATCGTGCTGAGTGCAGACAAATTTCATGGAGGGGGAGGGGGGAGATGGGAGCGGCGAATAGTGGAGATGAAGAGCGTTGCTGAATTGATGTAGGATTGTGGATTTTTAAAACCAATCTAGTTCCCAGTCCCTAAGTCCCCAAGTCCCCAAGTCCCCAAGTCCCCACTATCACTATTGCGGCGATAGTGCCGTAGATTGTTGTTTGAGTTTGAGCATGGCGTGAGTAATTACGCCTAAATTAAGTAGGAACTGGACGACGGCAGCCATAGTCAAGGCTAGAGCGGCACCTTTCATCCCCATCGTAGGAATCAACCACAGACACCCCAGTGCTGAAGTTGCCGTTACGGTCATAAATAGTGGGATTTGGACGCGAAAATACCTAGCTGCTGTCATGGCGTATCCTAAGCCGGATGACACGTAGCCGATCCCTGCGGCGATCGTCAACCAGAAGAATACTTCTTCATGCTGGGCATATTCTGGGCGATAGATCAGCGCGAGTACTTGCTTGCCGCCAATCCAGGCAAGCAGCACCCCACCGATACCAAAGCCACCAAAAATAGTTAGCAATTGGAGCAATAAAACTGTAAATTTACGTCGTTCGGCTGCGGCATAATACTTTGCCAGTCGTGCGCTACTAGATTCGGCTAATGCACCGATCACGATATTACCGACCACCATTAAGTATGATAATGCTCCAAAAATACCTAGTGTTTTTTCACCTAAATAGTTTTGAATAAAATATCGAGGAACATTTAAATTGAGTGAGATCAACATCATCACAAATCCTAATGGTAGTGATAACCAGGCTAATTTAGCTAAACTTTTTAGCTCCCAACGCGATCGCGGCATCACGATATTTAGAGCGAATAAGATCTTCGCCAATCCCATTGGCAGTGATAACTTGGCTAATCTGTAGATATTTCTCGAATTCCAGTCAGGTTTAATACTAATTACCGATGACATTTCTGCCGATCGCGCTAGTTTTGCGGATGAAGATTTAATCAGGATTTTTGATGTATTGGGTAAATCGATACTGACGAGTACTATCCCCCAAGCCACTGCCAATCCGACTGTCCCCCAGAGCACGCTCCCAGAGATGTATACTCCAAAGCTCATCAGTGTCAACGAGAGAATACCTTTGACGATCATCGAGCGAGCGATCCGATCCATTTGCTCGTTTTGTTGAACGAACCCATAGCAGACATCACCGATCGACTCAAATGCTTTGGCGGTGGCGATCGCCAAAATTGTCAGAGATGTCTCTAGTTTGTATCCGGCGGTAGCGACAATCCCGAAAATCGCCAACATTGACAAAGTTGTACCAATGATTCTGAGTGCTAGATAGTCACCAAACAAAAATTCTTGTTTGGCGTCTGTAACCTGAACTGTGCGGAGATGGAGATTAGTAAACATAATTACTGGGGCAGTAATTGCTAACCCTAATGTAAATTGCCCCACCATTTCTGGACTTCCCAATTTGGCAATTACTACCAGCATTCCCCATTGGCAGGCTGCATAGATAGCATTTCCAATTAATGTCCAGGAAAAGTTGTGGCGTAGTTTCATATTATTGTGTTTTTTTGTGCTACTAGCCCGATCTTTGGGAGCCAAGTAGTCTGTACTAAAATTTTAACTCATAGATATATAATTAATTTAATTTAAGCATTTATACCGAGTGGTTAGTGATGTCGAGTTGAGATTGATATGCTAAAATTGGTATATTTGGATGAAATTATCATTTGTCGATCGAAATTGCCTGACTCTTTTTAGCAATAAATCTCATAATTTTAAATAATTGGTAATAATTTCGCGATCGGACACTCATGCTTCAGTTGTCCTCGAAGATATATTAAAATTCAGATATATTTACTATGCCGTTTAAGTTGTTCCCGATCTACATAGCAGTGAATTTCCTTGGTTTGAACGATACTGGAATACAAACAAGAGATTTACAAGCGCGGGTTAACAAATTGAGTCAACTACCCATTGACTCAATTCAAGCTCGAAAGACAACTAGTGCTGCTACCACCTCAGCATCTATTAGTACACCGATTTTGCCAACGCCACCACGGATTGCCAAGCGATCGGAATTAGTAACTAGCTTTGGGGCAATCCCCAACGATGGAAGCGATGACACGGCGGCGATCCAAAAAGCGATCGATACCGTCGCGGACAAAGGCGGTGGTAGCTTGATGTTTCCACCAGGTACTTATAATATTTCGATCCAACGTCAGGGGAAATATCTACAAGCTCTCAAGTTGCGATCTGGGGTGAGATTGGCAGCTAGTACTACCAAAGGCGCAACCCTCAAGCTGGCAGATCGCCAGGGTAATTATGAGTCGCTGATGGGTACGGCGGAATATGGGACACCCCTGACGGATTTTGTCATCACGGGACTGACGATCGACTCTAACGGTCAGAATAACCCCGTAATCGCCCCTGAAGGTAGTGGGGGTCAGGTTAGTGCCGATTTTGGCGATGACAAAATCTTCTTGCCGCGAGCGGCGTTGCGGGTGTATATGGGGAAACGGATTGCGATCGATCGGACTCGATTTACCAACCAAACTGCGGTATGGTCCGTGGCAGTAAATGGTACGCTCGATGGGATGACTGATGTGGCCATTACCAATTCTCGATTTGACAATGTGGGTGGGAATGCCGTTGATTACGATCATTCTTCGATCTACACCCAAGGTTCGCGAATGCTAGTGGCGAAAAATAGCTTTGTCTCCCGTGGTGCTGGGACAAAAGGCGCACGTACGGCGATCGAAATTCATGGCAGCGATCAGACAGTCAGCGGTAACACCATCAACGGCTACGCGAATGCGATCAATGTCACGGGTGTAGGCACTCCAGTCTCCCAGCGTCAACTCTATCAAGACAATATCATCACAGGTGTGAATACGGGATTTACACTCTGGTACAGTATCCCCAAAGGTGGCAATCCCGATCGACCTGCCTTGCAAAACGTCACAATCCGACGCAATACTGTCAACATCAATGCAGATAGCTGGTTGGCTCCTGGTATCGTCAGCAACAAAGGCCCCTCCGCTGGCATATTGCTCGATCCCAATAGTGACGCACCGATCCAAGATTTGACAATCGCCGACAATCGGATTAACTTTGTCAATGCCAAACCTATAAGTTACGAACACGATCGATTTTCCAGTGGGATCGCACTGTGGAAATATACCCATCCAAACGTACCAATCGATCGACTAAGTATTTCTGGCAATCGGATTACCAATGCTCCAGGCGCGGGGATTTGGTCGAATGCCGCACTGGGCGGTGCTGGCAGTTCCAGGATCGAAAATAACACGATCGTCAATCCAGCGCGGAGCAATCGACTATCTGAAGACAATTCTGGATTCTCTCATGCGGGGATCTATCTTCAAGCCAATAGCAAGAATAAAAATCTGCGAATCGAGCGCAATACGATCGTCGATACACTCAAACCGCGATTGAAGTATGGCATTGTGGCGAATTCGGCGTGTGCGGGAAATTGCGGGATTCAGAAAAACATTGTCAAGGCTCCAGCATCGACTCCCGTGCAAGCAAATGTGAACTGGGGCGGGCGCACTCCAGTCTCAACTCGTTCGTCACGCATATTGACAGATGTAGAGAAAATTTTATTATTAGGTTTGTTGCCTATTACTCTGATGATAAAGCCAATTTTACGATCGAGGTCGAAATAAGCGGTCGTAGTCAGGATGATACAATTGCGATCGCGTGAGTGGAGCGATCTTGGGAGTATCGTCGTCATCATAAATCTGGGCTAATGCCGGACTAATAATATACATCGTCGTGCGGGTGAGGTTTTGGGTGGTGGTGACTGCTGCCATCTCTGTTAGCGGAACTACCCAGATTTGCTCGTCTTCCCAGCCGATCCGAAAACAAATAGCTACAAGTGTATCTGGTGGATAATGTTGGAGTAATTTAGTTTGGGCTGTCTCGACATGACGAGCGGCTAAATAAAGACATAGACTTGCTCGGTGGGCGGCTAAACTAGCTAAATCTTCAGCGGCGGGGACGGCTGAAGCTCTACCTGTGGGACGGGTGAGGATAATCGTCTGGACGATTTCGGGAACGGTAAGTTCGACTTGAAGTTTGGCAGCAGCCGCTTGGAAAGCACTAATTCCTGGGACTAGTTCGACAGTAATATCTACAGCTCTGAGGGCGTGGATTTGTTCGGTGATGGCACTATAAAGGGTGAGATCGCCTGAGTGCAACCGTGCGACGATCGCACCCGATAATACTCGATCGAGTATTATCGGTACAATCTGTTCGAGCGTCTGATGACTGGTTTTGATAATTTCTGCATCTGGGCGGGTGTGTTGTAAGATGCGATCGGGTATGAGTGAATCGGCATACAGGATCGCATCAGCAGTCGCGATGATTCTTTGTGCTTTGACGGTTAATAAGTCGGGATCTCCGGGACCGACACCGATAATATATACTTGCGTTGGTGTTTGATTCATTTATTTGGTGTGAGTTGATACGCTGAGGGGTTAAGAGTAATGCTTGTAATAACCACATCGGCAAATGAAGAGAATTTGTAGGTTGCGACTTTCCCAGTGAGGGCAGAACCTGGATCTGGGGGTACCGACCCCCAGACCCCCCGTTGAGAGGCGGAACGCCGCCTCTCAAACTCTCCTGCGTAAGGTTCAACTAGTGTGAAGCAAAGAGCGGCGTTCGCTCCATTTCTGGATTTTAGTTGGAAGTTACTCGATCGAAACTTACTCTGATAAAAGCTTTTAGCTATTTTCCGATCCCGAACTGGCATTAGTGAGATTTACATTGGATCTGGTGCGTTGCCCTGCTGGATAACACACCCTACAGTATTCTTACAAATCAAATAGGACTGGCGTAGATTGAGGTAACTTATGGGGGGGAGCCTTGCAGGATCAGTAATTGTCAAGAAATCATGACAATAGAGATCGTTAAAATGGCGTAAAACCGTTAAACCCTGCAAATTAAAAGCGATCCCCCCTTGACGGATGGGGGCAAAATTTTGTTAGATAGTGTGGAGACAAC
>ENA-OFCD01000855-OFCD01000855.1-metagenomes-genome-assembly--contig:-NODE-855-length-17728-cov-2.819216_pt1 | contig 17728 bp, 14 predicted proteins | sample MGYA00153392_OFCD01 | MGnify analysis MGYA00153392
TAATTTTGAACCCGTTTTAGATTCACTGCCCGAAGTGGCTCAAAAAAAATAACATTATGACAATGGCTTAAAAACTTACCGCTAAAGGTAAAATCGAAGGTAAAATCGAAGTTGTGAAAGATGCTTGGTTAGAAGGACTCACAGTGATCCAAATTTCTAAAATTACAAAGCTTCTTATAGAAACAATAAAAGAACTCATTGCTCAATTTGAAAATGAATTAAAATCAAACTGATTTTACATTGATTAGGTTAAAGAAAGTTTAAATCGCTCAAAGTTTAGTCACGCATTGTTGATTTTGCCGTCTCAACTGAAAATCTTTAAAATTAAATTTTAAAATGAAGAAAGTTATTTTATTTGTTTCAGCACTTTTATTAACGCAGTTTGCTCAAGCGCAATTTGGCGATTTATTAAATAAAGCCAAAGAAAAAGTCAACCAAGTTAAAAATGGTGGTATTGGTTCTTTATCGCAACAAGAAGCGGGTAATGGTTTAAAAGAAGCTTTGAATATTGGTATCGGCGAAGCAACAAAGTTCTTATCTACGAAGGACGGTTATTTCACGAGTCCCTATAAAATTTTTCTACCTACTGAAGCGCAAACAGTCGTTAGTCAACTTAAGATGGTCCCTGGTTTTGGCAATGTTGAAGCCGATTTAACCGAACGCATGAATCGTGCGGCAGAAGATGCAGCGCAAAAAGCGCAACCGATTTTTGTTGATGCGATCAAGAATATGTCGTTTTCTGATGCGATGAATATTTTAACAGGAAGCGATAATGCAGCTACACAGTATCTTCAAAAAACAACTAATGCAGCACTTTACGAACAGTTTAAACCTATCATTCAAGCTTCGTTAGACGCTGTGAATGCGCGTTCACTTTGGAAGAGTGCTTCTTCAGCGTATAATAATATTCCTTTTGTGACTAAAACAAATACAGAATTAGATGACCACGTTACTAGAATGGCTTTGGTGGGAATGTTTAGCTTAGTAGAAAAAAAGGAACGCGCTATTCGCACAGATACCAGCCTTCGCACAAGTGATTTATTGAAAAAAGTATTTTCAAAACAAGATAAGAAATAGAATATAGCAAAAGGCAAAAGGCAAATAGCAATAGAATTTATTTTGCCTTTTGCCTTTTGCTATTTAGTAAGGACGTTATTGTGTAAACTAACAGCCTTAGCCAAAGCGTTTTTGTTATTTACATAATACATATCAATGACACCTTTATTTTTGGCATTCAATCTGCCACGATAAGTACACGGGAAAAAATATTTTATCTCGTTAAAAGTCGCTTCCGAAATGTTTATTGAACCAGTCTCACACGTTTCTTGTAAACGGGCAGCAACGTTCACTGTATCCCCCCAAATATCGTAAGCAAATTTTTTCACACCAACAACACCAGCAACAACAGGTCCCGTATGTATACCGATCCGGGCTTCAAAATGTGGTTCTCCCAATTCTTTTTTATCTAAAGCAGTGTCACTCAAATATTCTTGAATTTCGAGTGCAGCTTTAACCATATTCGTCGGCGAAGAAAGTCTATCGCTCAAACCAGAAGCAACCATATAAGCATCGCCGATAGTTTTTATTTTTTCAAGTTTGAACTGCGCTATAATAAAATCGAACGCGCGGAAATACATATCCAGTTGCTTAACTAAATCTTCAGGCGAAAGTTGCTCCGATATTTTAGTAAAACTTTTAAAATCAATAAACATTACCGTTGCAAATTCATATCGGCGCGCTTTGGCAAAACCTTCTGTTTTTAATTCACTTGAAATAGCATGCGGTAAAATATTTAATAGCAACTCTTCACTGCGCTGCCGTTCGTGTTCAATGGTTTTATTTTTATCAATCAGCGTTTTTTTCTGTTTTAGGTTGTCGGAATATCTTTTTAGTACTAATAAAATAATGATAGCTCCTAAAATCAGTAAGGCATATAAAAATTTCTGCGTTGTTTTTACTTTATCCAATTTAATACCTTGTTCTTCGCGCTCTTGTGCGAACACTAAAGAATCCAACTTAGCACCGTTTGTAACAGCTTCCAAAAGTTCTTGTTTTCTGTGTGCTAACCTGTCAAGTTCATCTTTTTGAATATTTAATCCTCTCAGTTGAAGCGATTGAAAATCTAATTTTTGAAGCGCATCTTTAGTTTGAACAGAAAGAGATTGTTCGCGATTGCGCAATTCTGTCATCAGTTGACTCAAGGATGACTTTTCTTCGCGTAATAAACTCACCTCATTAAATAAATTAGTTCTATCGCGCTCTAATAATTCCGTTTGTTTTTTAAACTGATCGCGCATTGCGTTCATTTCTGCTAAATTATTGGGCGTTGATTTAATTGCACTCGGCGACTTAGCAGTTGTATTAGGTGACTCTGCTATTTCGGTAGAATTATTTTTCCAATCATCGGCTTCTTGTTTAAACTCTTTTGCTTTTTTTATCCTTCCAAGTTGTTGCGAAATTGCCGACATTTTATTTAAACACTTAGCGGCATAATCATAATCTTTTGCCTGAATTGCATTTTCTTTTCCCCTATTAAACCTTACCAAAGCATCCTCTAATTGATTGCGCGCTTCAAAACCCTCTCCATTTTTATAAGCGGCGCGCGCAGCAAAACTGTTATCATCATTATCTAATGCCAATGAATAGGCTATATTAGCCCACTGGGAAGATTTCGCAGGTTCAGTTTATAATAAACTTTCATTCTATCTCTTGAGTTTGCTAACCCTTTAGCACGTTCGGCATAAGCATCACCTGATTGAGCAAAAATCATGGAAGCAAAGATTAAAACCAGACTTGTAAGTAGAAGCCTTAACATTAATTCTTGAATGCTATTTTAAATTTTAGAAACTTACTAAAACTTTAGAACCTGCGCTCTGTTTAGGCAGTATGCAAAAAGAAAGCCATGATTGAAATTTCAACACATACTACCATAACATTTTTTTGTTACAACACGTTTTCATCCCAATTTTTTGCTTTCAAACAAATGGGTTTGCGACCGTTTAATAATAAAATCAGTTCGGATTTAATTTTTTCAAAAATGTTAGGTACGGGTGGAGGGAATGGTTTTAGTTTAGCACCAGATTTTTCTACCTATGCCTGGTTAGCGAGTTGGAAGTCTCAAGAATCCGCTGAGAATTTTTTTAAAACGAATGTAGTCTTTAAGAAAAATATTTTAAAAGCACATGAGTTTGTAACTTTTCATTTAAAAACTGCGACTTCACATGGTGAGTGGAATAAGCAAAATCCTTTCCATGGAGAAGAAGTCCTTCCCACATCAAAACCTATTGCCGTCATCACACGAGCGAAGATTAAATTAAGCAAAGCACATTTGTTTTGGAAGTATGTTCCTGCCGCAGCAAAATCAATTGATGATTATAAAGAAAGATTGTTTGGCGTTGGCGTTGGTGAAATTCCCGTTTTTGAACAAGCTACGTTTTCGGTTTGGCAATCGGCTGAAGCGATGAAAAATTTTGCATATACCAACCAACATCATGCTGTGGTTGTGAAAAAAACGCGCGAACTACAATGGTATAGCGAAGAACTTTTTGCGCGATTTAATATAATAAAAGTTGAAGGTACACAATTCTTTAAGACTTTGGATGTGCAGAAATTAAATCAAGCACTGCAATAAAAATTATTTAACACCCATTTCGTCAAGAATTTCACGCACCCTCTCAGGAGTTAAATTTACCAACATAGCAATTTTATTAATAGACATTTTCATTTTAACCCGTGCATTACGGATTACTTCTCTCTGATTATTAGATTCACCTTGTTCAATTCCTTGTTCAATTCCTTGTTCAATTCCTTGTTCAATTCCTTGCTCAATTCCTTGCTCAATTCCTTGCTCAATTCCTTGCTCAATTCCTTGTTTATATTTTTCCTGAACCCATTGGTCAACTAATTGTGTCATGCCCATACGAGGAGATTTATTTATCAGTTCTTTAAATTTCTGCTCAAATATAATGGTATTTTCCGAACTAAACGTTACATATTTATCTAAAAAGAGTAAAATTCTTTCAATTTTAGATCTTGCAAACTTTTTTTCAATTAAATTTTTCATTAACGTAATTTTCAAGTCTACTAAATTAATTTCTGCAGTTTTACCTTTTTTCAAATTTAGTAATGCCGTAAGCACAACCACAGCAAACGGGTTTTCGCTTTTCTTAAGTTCAATTTCGTTTTGATTCGCTATTTTGTAAGTATTAAAACGGTAAACTAACTCCGTTCCTAAAAGTGCATCTCGAAACTCGTTAGGATTGAATTTTTTATTATTATCTGTATAAATTGCCCATGCAGTTACTCGCCGTTTATGTTTATCGCGAATGCGATAATTATAGACATACATCCGCTCCGTGAAATCTTTTTGGGGAGCACCTTGGACTTCAATATGAACCAAAATCCATTCAGAAGTTCCGTCCTTGAGCCATACTCTTACAAGTAAATCAGCCTCTTTAACGCCTTTCTCTTCGTTATTGGGAAAAATTTCGTAAAGCTCTTTGTCTAAAAATTCAAATCCTTTCGAAAAATCGAAAAGCTCTTCACCATTAGGATATAAAAAACGGAGGAAGTCTTCAAATAAATCTTCTAAAATAGCTTTCCATAGTGTATCGTATCTCGGCATATTATTTTTTGTTTTCTCGGCTCAAATATAAACGTTAAAAAGAATTTACAAGAATTTATCTTTGCGACATGGAAAATAGGAGTCAACTCAATTTTAAAGAAATGGGAGCGGGTGCTCCTGTTTTAATTATGCACGGTTTGTTCGGCATGCTCGATAATTGGCAAGGTGTAGCAAAGAAACTTTCTGAGAATTATTTGGTCTATTCTCTTGACTTGCCAAACCACGGTAAATCGCCGCGCATAGAAGGCGTATTTAACTATGAAATTATGGCAGACATTGTAGCCGAGTTTATAACATCCGAATGGCTGCATGGTGTGCATCTGATTGGTCATTCGATGGGAGGAAAATTAGCGATGCAAATAGCGTTTGAATATCCTGAATTAATTTCTTCACTCACCGTTATTGATATTGCACCGAAAAAATATGCAGGTGAGCATTATCCAATATTTGATGCTTTGTTAAAACTTAATTTAAAATTGGTGAACGATAGAAAAGAAGTCGAAACCTATTTGATGGATGCTTTGAAAGATAATACGACTGTTCAATTTTTGATGAAAGACTTGCACCGAAAATCGCCCGAACAAGAATTAGTTGATGGTAGCAAATTTGAATGGAAAATGAACTTACCTGTTCTTTACAAAAATTATCCATCTATTTGCGCTGCTGTCTTCGGTGATACATTCTATAAGCCCACGCTTTTTATTCGCGGTAGTAATTCAAATTATATTTTAGATGAAGACTTCCCAATGATAAAATCTTTATTCCCACACGCACAAATAGAAACAGTACCAAATGCTGGTCATTGGGTGCACGCGGATAATCAAAAAGGATTGCTGGATATTTTAATTCCTTTTTTGGAAAATTAACCAACAGGATAAAGCGGCAAATCTTTTCTTCTGAAAGAATAAACCAAACCAATAATTCCAATAAAAAATATAAGCGTTGCAATCAACTCAGCTTGAGTAAAAGTTAAACCAAAAGCGTGGAGCTTATCGTTGATGCGGATTTTTTCAATAAAAAAACGTTCAACACCATTTAGAATTAGATAGATATAGAACAAAGCACCTGGGTGTCGCAATTTTTTTCGCAATGACCATAAAAACAAACCTATCAAGGCCGCCATGATGGTTTCATAAAATGGCGTTGGGAAAACAGGTATGTGCAAATGGCGATTGTGCATGCCTACAAAATTTAAAATTGGTTCACCCATATCTATTACATTATGCGGATAATCGTATGACCACATCCATTTGGGTAAAAACCACCAACTCGGTGTGGCTGCAGCGTTATCTATACCCCAATCGCCGTCACCAGAAAGTTGACAACCAATTCTACCGACCGAATAACCTAAAATCATAGCTGGTGCAATGGCATCCATAACATAAACAGGATTTATTTTTAACCACCGTTTAACGAAAATATAAACGAAAATAAAACCAAAAATTAATCCACCATAAATCGCAATACCACTCGGGCTAAAAAGTGTTTGAATCGGTGCTTCGAGAAATTGTTTGACGTTTTCTTCGCTTTCGAGGATGGCAAAAATTTTTGCGCCAATCATGCCAGATATTGCTGCAATCATTAAAATATCGCCGACGCGCTCATGCGGATACGTTTCTCTGAGTTCGCCTTTTTCATCTTTTACCAAATGCGGTGGAAAAACGCCTTGCTTTTTTTTGCGCAGCAATTCTAAGTACAACAAATAGGCAGCAACAAAAAAAGCCAACGCTAAAAATGTTCCGAACATTTGAAAGTAGCGGAAGATATTGTCAACGTTGGTGCCAAAAATATCGTGGAACAAATAAGAAAGATTCGGATACATCAGTGAGCTTGTTTAACTTTTCTCGTTGCAAAACTAAAAAAATTACCGCTAATTTTCACTTTTTGATTGAAAACCTTTAAATTAATTGCTGATCATATTTTCTTTCATCGAAAAATTAAGGATATTTTTTTACATAACTCACGCGTTGAAGTTAAACCAAACTAATTTCTGCGCGTTAATTACATTATTTCTATTAATTTTGCACTGAGCTACATAACTCAACAAAATCCCTCACCACTAAAGATATAGAAGCAAATATATGTCACAGCCGATAGCCGAAAAGGCGCCAAAAAAAAGGTTTAATGTCTCGTTGTTCCGTCGCATACTTTCATTAGCAAAGCCGTATAAAATTTATTTTATAGCAGCTGCACTCATGGCGTTTACGCTGGCGCCGCTTTCGAGTGTGCGTCCCTATTTGATTCAGCAAATTGTAGATAACCATATCTTCAAAGCGGATATTACGGGTATGACCAAATTGACGATTATACTTTTAGTGCTTTTGGTGATTGAAGTTTGTATGATGTACGTTTTTAATTATACAACTTCCTGGCTAGGCGCATCTATCGTGCGCGATTTGCGCGTGCGCGTGTTCAGCCATATCACTAAACTTAATTTGTCTTATTTCGATAAAACCGCCATCGGACAATCCACCACGCGTACAATTAACGATATTGAAACCATAAATTCCGTTTTTTCGGAAGGCATCATTACTATTCTTGCCGATATGCTCACGCTGGTTTTTATTTTGGGTGTGATGTTTTGGACGAGTTGGAAGTTGACTTTGGTGACGATGTCAATTTTGCCGTTTTTGCTATTAGGTGTGCGCTGGTTTAAGAATGAAGTTGCAAAATCTTTTCAAGTAGTGCGCAACGAGGTGGCGCGCATGAATGCTTTTTTGCAAGAGCATATTTCTGGTATGCGCATCGTTCAAATTTTTAATGCTGAAAATCAAGAGCGCGAAAAATTTAAGGAAATCAATCGCAAATTTACGGGTGCGAATTTGCGCGCTATTTTTGCATATGCGGTTTTTTTTCCTTTCGTTGAAATTATTTCTGCGGCAGCCATTGGTTTAATGGTGTGGTATGGTGCGCGTGGCGTTATTCAAAACGATTTAACCATAGGTGTAATGGTTGCGTTTCCAGTGTATATTAATATGCTTTTTCGACCTGTGCGAATGCTCGCAGATAAATTCAACACCTTACAAATGGGGATGGTCGCTGCCGAGCGCGTTTTTAAATTACTCGATGAAACAACCTATTTAGAACAATCGGGTCAACAAAAACTCACGCGATTAAAAGGTGATGTGCGGTTTGAACATGTCAATTTTAGCTATGATGGCGTGACACAAATTTTGAAAGACGTATCGTTTTCGCTTAAAGCGGGTGAAACTTTGGCGATTGTTGGTTCAACGGGTTCGGGTAAAACGACAATTACCAGCATTTTAAATCGCTTTTACGAAATTCAGAGTGGCGAAATTTATTTCGATAATATTCCGCTTCACGATATTGATGTGTATTCGCTGCGCAATCGCATTTCGGTTGTTCTGCAAGATGTGTTTTTATTTAACGGGACAATTTTTGAAAACATCACGCTGCGCGATAAATCTATCAGTTTAGAGCGCGTGATTGAATGTGCTAAATTAATTGGTGCAGATGGGTTTATCGAAAATTTACCCGGCAGCTACATGTACAACGTGATGGAACGCGGTGCAACACTGTCCGTCGGTCAGCGCCAACTTATTTCGTTTGTGCGCGCATTGGTTTTCGATCCCGATATTCTCATTCTCGACGAAGCGACTTCGTCAATTGATCCAGAAAGTGAAGAAATTATTCAGTACGCCATTGAAAAAATTATCACAAAGCGCACATCCATTATTATTGCGCACCGATTAACGACTATTCGCCACGCCCAAAATATTTTAGTGATGGATAAAGGTGAAGCGATAGAATTTGGTCCGCATGAAAAACTCATGCAAATTGAAGGCGGACGCTACCGTGAGCTTTACGAAATGCAATATGCTGCTTTACAAACGATGGAATACAGATAATAAATGAAAACATAATTTTATGATAAAACCAATTTTTTTTACTGTTTTTTTTATTCTCTGCTCCTCGTATCTCTTTTCGCAACGCTTTAAGCTCACAAATAATGTTGCAGCGCAACGCGTTGATGTTGCGATTGACGGAAAAGATTTTACGAGCTATATTTATCCGAGTGAGGATTTGCTAAAAAAACCCGTTCTATTCCCTATTAGAACGGCGAAAGGAACACTCATTACGCGTGGTTTTCCACTTTTGCCACGCGCCGGCGATCGTACAGATCATCCGCACCACGTCGGAATGTGGCTTAATTTTGAAAATGTAAATGGATTTGATTATTGGAATAATTCAACAGCGATTGATTCCGCCGCGCGACGGGATAAATATGGACTGATACGACATACAGGCATTACAGAAATAAAATCTGGGAATAAAAAAGGTAGTCTAAAAGTTTCTGCTGTTTGGGTGAGTAATGACGGCAAAGGCGAATCAACGATAGAAGAGACGACGACCTATATCTTCTCGGGCGAGGGGAACCAGAGAATTATTGACAGGATTACAACTCTAAAAGCACTGCGAAATGTCGTTTTTAAAGATGCTAAGGATGGTTTTTTTGCACTTCGTGTTGCGCGCGAATTAGAACATCCTTCCACTAAACCAGAAATTTATTTCGAAGCGAATGGCGTTGCCACAAAAACACCTGTTTTAGATAATACAAACGTGACTGGAAATTATAAAAGTTCTGAGGGTATTGAAGGCGAGAAAGTTTGGAGTACGCGCGGTAAATGGATGAATTTACGCGGTCAAATCGGTACAGAAAAAATTTCAATCGCAATAATTGATCATCCATTGAATTTCGGATATCCCACGTATTGGCATGCGCGCGGTTACGGTTTATTTGCTGCTAATCCGTTAGGTGCAAAAATATTTTCAAACGGTAAAGAAGAAAAAAATGTACACCTCCAAAAGAATGAAACTATCACATTTAAGTATCGGACGGTTATTACTTCACAAGAAATGACAGATGAAAAACTCAACGTTTTAGCAAAAAACTTTGCTGCGATGCGTTAATGGAGTTTAAACTTTTCAAGTCAACATCATTTAACTTTAGGTTAAAAAAATTTAGCGATTTAAAGAAGTAAAAAATTTATGTTTAGGTGCTCTGCACCTAAATTTTGTGTTTAATTTGTATTCTACAAAGGTTTAGGCGTGCTGCGTCTTTCGTTACAGAGGCGCAGCGCGCCTAAACCTTTATAAAAAACAGTAAAAAGTATTCAAAGAGGTGCAGCGCAACTCAATTCTATTTAAAAATGACAATCTTTATAAATAGATAGATTTGGAAAATCTTATAGGTTAAACGATTTAAAAACTTTTGTTTTAAGAATTTTAAACATAACCTGCGGCTTGCAAATTAAACAACTCAGCGTATTTTCCATCCAAATCGAGGAGCGATTCATGCGTTCCGTATTCTAAAAGTGTTCCGTTTTCAAGCACCAAAATTTTATCCGCCATGCGTGCCGTTGAAAATCGGTGCGAAATTAAAACTGCCATTTTACCTTTCGTCAATTCACTGAATCGAACAAAAACATCGTGTTCAGCCCGCGCATCTAAAGCAGCAGTTGGTTCATCTAAAATCAGAAGTTGCGCATCCCGCATGTAAGCGCGCGCCAAAGCAATTTTTTGCCACTGTCCACCCGATAGGTCAACGCCATTATTAAATCTTTTACCCAACATCTGTTCATATTTTTCAGGCAGATTTTGGACAACGCTATCCGCTAAACTTTTCTCTGCAGCATTTGTAATCAACGGATTATTTTTAACTTGTTCGATGTTACCAATCGCAATGTTTTCGGAAGCAACCAATTGAAATTTAATAAAATCTTGAAAAATAACGCCGATACTTTGCCGCAACAAGTTCGGATCGTATTCGCGCAAGTCGCGACCATCCAGTAAAATCCTACCTTCCGTCGGTTCATATAATCGCGCTAAAAGTTTGACGACTGTTGTTTTTCCTGCGCCGTTTTCACCCACTAAAGCTAATTTTTCATTGGCATTGAGTGTGAATGATAAATTACGAACCGCGTATTTTTCCGAATTCAAATATTTGAAACTCACGTTCTCGAACGTAAAACCTATCTTAATCGGATTTGGAATTTGCGCTGTGCCAGTGTTGGTTAAAACAGGTTGCATTTCTAAAAAATCAAAATAATCTTTAAGGTATAAACTTGACTCTGCAATGCGCGAAAAACGCAGCATGATATTTTGGAGCAACGAGCGCATCCGCTCGAATGAACCTGCTAAAAACGTCATTGTCCCAAGCGTGATGAGTTTAGCAAGCGTTTGTTCAACGATAAAAAAGTAGGCACCATAATAAGCAAGAGTTCCGAGAATGCTCAAACACATACCAATAACAGCGCGACGCACTGCAATATCTTTATTCTCGTTAAAATATTTATCGGATATTTTTTTAAATCGCTCCACTAAAAAATCCACCAATCCAAAAATTTTAATCTCTTTTGCTGTTTCATCGCTCGCGCCAATAAAGCGCAAATAATCGAGTTCGCGGCGTTGCGGTGTCCAACCCAAAGTCAGAGAATAGAGTTTCTGGTTAAAATAAATTTCGCCAAAAAGCGATGGAATGATAGCAAACAATAAAATTAAAATTAACCAAGGACTGAATGCGATTAAACCCACACCCAAAAATAAAATGGTTATAAAATCTTGCACCTGTTCAAAAACTTGCGACATCAAAACAGTTCGACCAGTGGTTTGTCGGCGCGCGCGTTCAAGTTTATCGTAAAAAATCGGATCTTCAAACTGAAATAAATCGAGCGTAGAGGCGTGACGCATAATTTCCAAACTCGTTTGGTTTGCGAATAAATCGCCGAGTAAACTTTCGGAAAGCGCAATGCCGCGACCGAGAATTTCGGACACAAAAACAATTCCTAATTCAATAAGGATATAATGCCATAGTGTTGCGTTTTCTAAAATATGTGTCGGCTCGTTGCTTTTCAATGCTGCTACGACGGTATCAATAATTTGTTTGCCAATAAATAATAACATCACAGGTGTTGCTGAACGCAAAACGCGCAATGAAATATTCACCACCATGTAACCTTTATTCGTCTGCCAAATTAATTTAAATAACGCAGGTACATATTTGAGCGATTTGAGTTGCTCTCTAAACTGTTTCAAAATTTTGTTCATCCTCGTTAAACAGCAAAAAGGACGTTTGGGTTCAGTAAAGCCAAAACTTTACAAAAAGCAAGTAAAATTTAAAATCTTTATTTTTTTAAAGCTGCATTATATGATTAATTGAATAGTAATCCGTAAATTCGTAGCAATTTTATATTAAATCAATTTTATTAAATTATGAATTTTATTAGTAAGCCTATCTTTTTATTTTTTGTTTTGTTCTTTTTTTCAAAAAAAGTTGTAAGCCAAGACCTTTCATTTATTCTCATTAAAAACAAAGGCGGTCAAACCTTAGGTTATTCACCGAATTCGGGTGTTAAAATTTTGACCGTTGATGGACTATCATTTAAAGACTTAAATAAAAATGGTAAACTCGATAAATTTGAAGACTGGCGGTTGCCTTATGAAAAGCGCGCTAAAGATTTAGCTTCTCAACTAAGTATGGAACAAATAGCAGGTTTAATGCTTTACTCTGCGCATCAGTCTATTCCGGCGCGTTCAGGAGGTTATTTTTCTGGAACATATAATGGCAAACCTTTTAAAGAGGGTGAAGTTGACCCAAGTGATTTAACGGATCAGCAAAAGAAATTTTTGAAAGAAGATAATTTAAGGCACGTTTTGATTACTACGGTGCAATCGCCTGAAATTGCGGCGCAATGGAACAATAAATTGCAAGCATATTGCGAAAGTGTCGGATTAGGCATACCAGCAAACAATAGTTCCGATCCACGGCATGCTACTGTCGCTAAAGCTGAATTTGATGCAGCAGCAGGTGGAGCAATTTCGATGTGGCCTAGTTCTCTCGGAATGGCGGCAACTTTCGACCCGGATTTATTACAAAAATTCGGTAATATTGCCGCGTCAGAATATCGCGCTTTAGGCATTACAACCGCTCTTTCACCACAAGTTGATATTGCGACTGAACCCCGTTGGGCGCGGTTCAATGGCACTTTTGGCGAAAGCCCTCTTCTTTCAGCCGCTTTGGCACAAGCATATTGCGATGGATTTCAAACTTCCTTGGGTGAAAAAGAAATAGCCGAAGGTTGGGGTTTAGGCAGTGTGAATACCATGGTAAAACACTGGCCTGGTGGCGGTTCGGGTGAAAGTGGACGCGATGCGCATTACGGATCTGGAAAATACGCCGTTTACCCTGGAAATAATTTCAAGGAACACTTTATTCCATTTACAGAAGGTGCATTTAAATTAAAAGGAAAAACTAAAATGGCTTCGGCTGTGATGCCTTATTATACTATTTCTTGGAATCAAGACACTAAAAATGGGGAAAATGTCGGCAACAGCTTCAATAAATATATTATTTCGGATTTATTGCGCACCAAATATAAATACGATGGCGTGGTTTGTACCGATTGGAGCGCGACTAAAGAACATAAAGTTTTGGATAGCTTTTTAGATGGTAGATCGTGGGGCGTTGAAACTCTCAGTGAAACTGATAGACATTATAAAGCTTTGATGGCGGGTGTTGATCAATTTGGTGGAAACAATGATGCGAAACCCATACTCGAAGCCTATCAGAAAGGTGTGAAAGAATTTGGTGAAGTTAAAATGCGCACTCGAATGGAACAATCTGCTGTAAGATTGCTGAAAAATATTTTTCGTGTAGGTGTTTTTGAAAACCCATATTTAGACCCCAATGAAACAAAAACTATTGTGGGCAAGTCAGAGTTCATGAAAGCTGGTTACGAAGCGCAATTAAAATCAGTTGTGATGTTGAAAAATCAAGGACAAGTTTTACCTTTCGCCACTAAAAAAACTGTGTATGTGCCGAAGCGCTTCGTGCCAGCGAGCCGCAATTTTTTAGGCCAGGCGATACCTTCTTCAAGCGATTATCCTGTAAGTTTAGACTTAGTAAAAAAATATTTCAACGTAACTGATAATCCCGATGAAGCTGATTTTGCTTTGGTTTTTATTCAAAACCCTGTTGCTACTATAGGTTATGACGCAGCAGATTTGAAAAATGGTGGTAACGGTTATATACCAATCAGTTTGCAATATGGCGACTATACGGCAACCGATGCGCGTGAAAAAAGTATCGCGGGCGGTGACCCTTTAGAAAAATTTACAGATCGCGGTTATAAAAATAAATCCACTAAAACTTCCAATGCGACCGATGCACAATTAGTTGTGGATACGAAAAGTAAAATGAAAACTAAGCCCGTCATAGTTTCTGTTAATACCACAAATCCAATGATTTTTAGTGAAATTGAAAAAGACGCTTCCGTTATTTTAATAAATTTTGGCGTTCAAAATCAAGTTTTATTAGATATTATTTCAGGAAAGTCAGAGCCATCGGCGTTATTGCCTATGCAAATGCCCGCCGATATGAAAACTGTAGAAAAACAATCTGAAGATGTTCCTTTCGATTTGAATTGCTACAAAGATTCAGAGGGAAACTCTTATGATTTTGGTTTTGGAATGAACTGGAAAGGTGTGATTAAAGACAGTAGAGTTACAAAATTCAAATAGGGCATTCTTTGTGTTTATCGTTGAGAAAAAAACTTACTCACTTTAGTTTTTAAAACTAAAGCGAGTAAGTTTAAATTGTAGTTAAACAAAATTAACTTCGGTCTCTAACGAAATGCCAAATTTTATAAAAACGGAAGATTGAATTTGTGTTGCAAGTTCAATTAACTCAGAACTTTTGCCTTCGCCATAATTAACTAAAACCAATGCTTGCTCGGCATGAACACCAACATTTCCAAAGCGTTTACCTTTCCAACCCGCTTGTTCAATCAACCAACCTGCCGCTACTTTTATGTTTAAACTTTGTAGGTTTTTAAATCCTACGAGGTTTGGAAACTGTATCTTCAGCAATTCAAATTGCGATTCTGGAATTTCAGGATTTTTAAAAAAACTTCCCGCGTTGCCAATAATTTTTGGATCGGGTAATTTCGATTGCCGAATGTGTATGACGGCATTTGATACATCGCGAATAGTCGGAGAAATAATATTTTCTGCGGCGAGAAATTTTTTTATATCGCCGTAATCTAATTTAAGTTTGTGATGCGGTGCGCGCGTGAGTTTTAAAAATACTTTAGAAATTAAAAACTCCCCTTTCAATTTTTTTTTAAATATCGAATCGCGATAACCGAACTGACAATCATCTGCGGTGAAAATTTTAGTTTCAAAAGTTTTTAGGTTGATGGCTTCTAATTTAACAAAAATATCTTTCAATTCAACGCCATAAGCACCAATGTTTTGTATCGGCGCAGCACCAACAGTTCCTGGGATAAGCGACAAATTTTCAACGCCACCGAGATTATTTTCTATCGCCCACAAAACAAATGTATGCCAATTCTCACCACCACCAATTTCGCAGACGCAAAATTTTTCATTATTGTCTTCAATGATTTTTATGCCGCTGATATTATTTTTAATAAAAAGTACGTCGTAAAAATCTCTCGTGAACAAAACGTTTGAACCACCACCAAGAATATAAATGGGTAATCGTAGAGACGTTGCATGCAACGTCTCCGTTAAATGCAACGTCTCCGTTAAATGCAACGTCTCCGTTAATTGCAAAGTCTCCGTTAATTGCAAAGTCTCCGTTAAATGCAAAGTGTCCGTTAATTGCAAAGTGTCCGTTGCATGCAACGTCTCCGTTAAATGCAAAGTGTCCGTTAAATGCAACGTCTCCATTAAATGCAACGTCTCCATTAAATGCAACGTCTCTACGAAATGTATTTCTACAAACGCCGCCGCAGTTGATTCAAAACCAAAAGTGTTGAGTCTTTTTAGAGAATAATTTTTATGAATTACCATTTTATTCTTGCTGATTATTCAGTTCACCGAAACATTTAGACGTTGTTTTAAACGCTGTTTTAAATATTCTATTTTTGCAAAAAGGCTTTCAAAAAAATATTGCCTGCCTTTCTCGCCTTGAGAAGTGATGAGCACGCTCTTCGAAATAATAATATCGAACGAATTTTGTGTATATTCAATGATGCGCGCATCGGTGGTTCTTAAAAAATCGGGACTAACGAAATTGCAATACACCATTTTATTAGTTTCTGATTCAATTAAAATAGTGTTATTGGTGGAAGTAATTTCATTATGATACAGTTTAAAACTATTTTTCACTCCATTTTTAACTTTCGTTTTTTTTCCTTGCGCCACCATAGTCTCTAAATTCAAAACCAAATCGGTCAATGCCTCGCATAATATTAAGGCATCTGTTTTGTTTTTAAAAGCATTGATTGAAATATAATACTCAATCTGATTGAGCGTACTATCTAAAACATTTAATGACCACATCTCAACCTTATCCTGCGCTTTGTACATTTCCCAAATTTCACGCGCTTTTTCTTGGGTTGAAGGAGAAATGAGCTTGAATGAAAATTTTTCTTTCCGAATATTTTCTAAATTCCAAACAGAGCGCGCCCAAACAAACATTTTAAATGAAAACAAGGTGGGCGAAGATAAAAAGTAAAACAACGGCAACTCAGAACTGGCACTGTGTAACGTTAATCCCTCTAATTCGCTTAAAGGTTTTACGGCGTTATATAGTTCATTGACATAATCGTCAAAATTTTTGATGGTTTTTATGAATGGGTTAAACTGAAACAAAACTGAGTCGCTGTCCTTAAAAATATGCGCATCAATTGATATTTTATGCTTCGATGCAATAGCTTCAATTTGATTGGGTGTTAAATTTGAATCACCACGCATACGCTTATAAACGCCATCTTGGTTAACACCTAATAACTTTTTGAGAGATGAAACAGCTTCTGAAGTCTTTGTAAATTTCGATGACAAGTTTTTAAAAAGATAAACTTGAAGTGTCGGTTTTTCTGCCATAGTTGCGATGAGATGTTAATACTTATGTTAGAAAATTTTTGTTTTTTTAATAATAACCAACAATTTAATTATTTCTCTGGAAATAATCAAATTTTAAATGGATATAGCATAAATAAAGTTTTGTTTTTATGGAAATGAGATTCAAATATCCCAAAATTTACCTACAACTTTGCATTGCAACATTTAAAAAACTAAAAATTACATTTGTCAAACTCCATTTTTTAAAATTTACTTCACCTTAAATTTTGCCAATGGTTACAAAACATTTTAGCTCTTATTTTTTCACTTTTAATTAATTGTTTATGACAAAAAACTTTTTTATGTACTTCGCTTTTGCGCTCAGTATCAGTTTAACACATTGCAACAAAACTACCGTTGACCCTAACGGTTTACCACCAGAAACCCAAACAGGTGCTGGCACTTTTGCTTGCAAAATTAATGGTGTGGTGTGGAAATATAAAGACCCAGATCCTAAATGGCTAAGTACAAATCCAAAAACAAGATGGAGTTTTGACCCTAATCGTTTATCTGGGTTCCTAGAAATTTACGGATGGAAGTACTCAGATGGTAAAAATTCAGATGATTATCTTGTTTTAGCGGCTGACTCTTTATTATTATTTAAAGAGAAGGCTATAAGGCATTTTTTTGCTAATTATGGAGTCTCTTTTACAAATTTTTTAGCAAAAAAAGGAGAATGCGCTAATTTTAATTCTTCTGGTGTTAATGATACTACAAAAAATTTCAATAGCTCTGGCAAATTAATAATTAGTCGACTTGACCAAAATGCGAAAATTATTTCTGGTACATTTAGTTGCGATATCTACCAATCAGGTTGTGGTGATACTCTAAAAATCACCGATGGAAGATTTGATATCAAATATCAATAAATTTTATTTCTTTTCAACAAACTTTTTTTTCAAACTTTTAAAACTTCTATTAATGAAAAATTTCAATGCTAGACTTCTATCCTTCTTTTTCTTTTTTCTTCTCTTGTTTTTCTTTCGTCGTTAACTTTACTTTGCCTTTGCCTTCTTTTTTTTGATCGCCTTTTGCCATGAGTGAGCTCCTTTGTTGGTTTTAGATCTTATTTGAAATTCGAAAACATGTATAGGAAATTTTTTCGCGTCTTTTGCCCGAGCTTGCATCCAGCTTGGAGGAGATCGAACTCGAAAGTTAATTTCGAACGCAACTCTCATTCCAAACCGTGCATTTTCGATCGAGATAGTCCTTTAC
>ENA-OFCD01000856-OFCD01000856.1-metagenomes-genome-assembly--contig:-NODE-856-length-17712-cov-6.288101_pt1 | contig 17712 bp, 14 predicted proteins | sample MGYA00153392_OFCD01 | MGnify analysis MGYA00153392
TGCTCAGTTTAACTCCAGCCACGATCGTCAATATTCCGGCTGATGATTTTGTGCGGCTGCTCAAAACCGAACCTCTAGCTGGAATGCGGCTGGCTCAGTTGATGGCAAGACGCTTGCGCCAAGTCAATCGTCGCCTCCGCTTGCGCGAGTCAAATAGTGCCTCACGGGTCGCAGATACACTATTATTTTTAGTCGAGGGACAGGGTAAATCCGTATCAACAGGCGTTGAAATACCCAATTTACCGCATCGCGAACTCAGCAGTATGAGCGGTTTAGCCAGAGAAACTGTCACCAGAGTGCTGACAAAAATGGAAGCCGCCGGACTAATCGCGCGGAAGCAAGACATTCTATTGATTCCTAGCGTCGTGGCATTGGAAGCAAGTATTGTGTAAACTGAATGGCTTGCACTGTTGGCGAAGCCTGCCGGAGGCACAGCCTGCCGGAGGCACAGTGTGAATAGTAGACCTCTTGCGAAACTAAAAACATAATCTTTTTTAGTAGTGTTTTCGTCTATAGTTTCCCCTAAAGCCTAAAGCCTAAAGCCTAAAGCCTAAAGCCTAAAGCCTAAAGCCTGACTTTCGCAGGAAGTCTATTGTCTCCAAAGTTTAAGAGCGTGTAGGACGGCGGGTAATGAGCGTTTGCAAGGTGGCAAGAGCGTAATCCAAAATCAGCCCCGTCAACCCAATTACAAATATCGCCAAAAATACCGCACTCACATTCAAGCGGTTCCACTCATCCCAGACAAAAAAGCCAATCCCAACGCCCCCCGTGAGCATTTCCACTGCCACAATCACCAACCAAGCAATTCCCATACTGATGCGTAATCCGGTGAAAATGTAGGGCAAAGTGGCAGGTAGGATCACCTTGGTGAGTTGCTTCCAGCGGGGCATTTCTAAGACCTGTGCCACCTCTAAATACTCTTTGGGAACGTTGCGGACACCTTCGGCTGTATTGATGATGGTAGACCAGAGCGAGGTAATAAAAATCACGAAAATTGCTGAAGGTTCCGCCGCATTAAAAATCGCTAGGGCGATCGGCAACCACACCAGGGGAGAAACTGGCTTAAAGACTTGAATCAGGGGATTTAGGGCGAGCCAAGCATAACGCGATAATCCAATCCACACCCCAACCGGAATGGCGACTACAGCCCCTAGCAAAAACCCAATACAAACTCGGCGCAAACTAGCCAACAGCAGCCATCCCAACCCAATATCCCCAGGGCCGCGATAAGCGAATGGATGCAAAATAAAATCTAAATTCTTGAGCAGTGCCTCTGGCGGCGTGGGCATCATTTCCTGCCGGAACAGGGCAATCAGCCACCACACCGCGATCGCACCGACAAACCCAGCTATGGGCAGTAGGATACTTGCTCTAAATAACCCCCGAACATACTTCACGAGAAAAGCGTTGGTACTAACAACCAGACGTATCAACATCACGAGTGGCAGCACCTTGTTTCAAAATGGCTTGTTTTTGGTTTCCCCGCTTTTCTTCTCACCTAGCAATAAACACACATTGGAAGACGAAAATTAAGCTGACTTGCTCAGATATAAACAAGCTATCACTAACATTCTAGACCTGTCAACACCTAAATTGTCGGTGCCCAAATCTATGCACTGTTGAGCGGTAGGTGGGATTCAACCTTTGGTAGGGGCAATTCATGAAGCGGCGGTTTTATTCGGCGGTTCCCTCCAGGCTCCGTAAGTGAAGCACCTTTTGAAGACAGCCATACAACTGCGAAAAGACAAGACATTGCCTCTACCAAAGGTTGAAGCGACGGTAGATTAGAGATTGCTGATGCTACTCCAGCGTTTTCCACCGCCAATTAGTTACTTCGGGTAAGTCGATACCATTGGTATAGGCATATTCACGACATTCGATTTGACGATTCTTTAGTTGTTCTTTGGTATGTGCCCCAGCTACTTGTAATTTGGATACCCGATCGATCGCATCCATCGCGATCGTAAATCGATCGATTTGATTATTCATTGCCAACTCTAGCGGCGTATTAATATTCCCTTTTTCTTTATATCCTCGCACATGAAGATTGTCATGATTTTTGCGACGATAAGTCAAGCGGTGAATCAGCCAGGGATAGCCGTGAAAATTGAAAATAATCGGTTTGTCAGTGGTAAATAAACCATCAAAATCTCGATCGCTCAAGCCATTGCAATACTCACTCGGTTGTTGTAAGGCAAGCAGATCTACAACATTGATAAACCGGATTTTAAGATCGGCAAACTCTGCATGTAAAATGGTCGTAGCTGCCAAAGCTTCTTGAGTGGGAATATCTCCCGCACAAGCAATAACCACATCTGGCTCGACACCTCGATCTGTACTCGCCCATTCCCAGATCCCGATTCCTTTAGTACAATGATCGATCGCCGCAGCCATCGTCAAGTATTGGAGATGGGCTTGCTTATCAGAAACGATCGTATTAATCTGATTGGTACTCTTGAAGCACTGATTGGCGATCGTCAGTAAACAATTGACATCAGGTGGTAAAAAGATTCGCACCACCTCCGCGCTCTTATTGGCAACCACATCGAGAAAGCCTGGATCTTGATGGCTAAAACCATTGTGATCCTGTCGCCATACCGTCGAAGTAATCAATAAATTGAGCGAAGAAACATCCGCCCGCCACGACAATTTACGGGAAATTTCCAACCATTTGGCATGTTGGTTGAACATCGAATCGATAACGTGAACGAATGCCTCATAAGTTGAGAACAAACCGTGTCTGCCCGTCAACAGATATCCCTCGATCCAGCCCTCTAGAGTGTGTTCGCTCAACATTTCCATCACCCGACCATCTGGAGCCAATTCTGCCCCGTCAGCGTCTTCTGGTAGGTACTCACCCCACCAAACTTTTTTGGTCGCTTCATAGACCATTTGGAGCTGATTGGAAGCCGTCTCATCCGGCCCAAATAGCCGAAAATTGTGAGGATTGGCTTTGATAATATCCCGCATAAATACACCCAAGGGATAGGTATTGGAGACTTCGATCTGTCCAGGTACCGATACCTCTACCCCATAGTGACGAAAATCGGGAAGCCGTAGCACCTTCCGAATCAACCCGCCGTTGGCGTGGGGATTGCTACCCATCCGTTTGATGCCTTGAGGAGCCAGAGAGCGAAATTCCGCTCGCAAGGTACCATCCTCGTCGAATAACTCCTCTGGATGGTAGCTATGGAGCCATTCAGATAGCATTTGCAGTTGTTCGGGACGCTGTTTGACTTCCTTGAGCGGGACTTGATGCGATCGCCAAGAACCCTCTAATTTGTGTCCATCTAGTTCCTGGGGACACGTCCAGCCTTTAGGAGAGCGCAGGACAATTACTGGATACATCGGGCGAGTGGTATCGCCATCCTCACGGGCGCGAGATTGGATAGTTTTAATTTGCTCGATACATCGATCGAGTGTCGCCGCCATCGCTTGGTGCATCAGTTCGGGATCTTCCCCCTCCACAAAGTAGGGAGTATAACCATAACCGCGCAATAAGCTGTCCAATTCCTCATGACTGATGCGGGCTAACACAGTCGGATTATTGATTTTATAGCCATTGAGATGCAGGATCGGCAATACCACCCCATCCCGACGCGGATCGAGGAATTTATTGGAGTGCCAAGCTGTAGCCAACGGGCCAGTTTCAGCTTCGCCATCACCGATGACAACCACACTAATCAAGTCAGGATTGTCAAATACCGAGCCGTAAGCATGGGAAATACAATAACCGAGTTCTCCCCCCTCATTGATCGAACCAGGGGTTTCGGGGGTACAGTGGCTGCCAATCCCACCTGGAAAAGAAAACTGTCGGAAAAAAGCTAGCATTCCCGCCGTGTCTTCAGTTTTATCGGTATATATCTCTGTATAACTGCCTTCTAGATAGACAGGAGCAAGGATTCCAGGCGCACCATGTCCGGGACCAGTGATGTAGATCGCATTGAGGTCGAATTTATTGATAATCCGGTTGACATGGGTATAGATGAAGCTCAGTCCAGGGCTAGTGCCCCAGTGTCCCAACAGGCGATTTTTGATATGCTCGACTTGTAGAGGTTCGCGCAGGAGAGGATTGTCACGGAGATAGATCATCCCCACCGCAAGGTAGTTGCAAGCACGCCAAAAACCGTGTAGCTGATGTAATTCTGTCGGCGTAAGCGTGGGTGATAAAGCTGTAGAATCTGATTGCAGATTGGGATTTGTAGTTGAGATACTAGTTATCACAATAATATTCTGATTTATCACCCCAACCATACTCATAATTAGGACTTGCGGCATAGTACCTTTAGAAGGATCTAGCGATCGGTCAAAAGGTAGACAGAAATAGATGATATCTATGCTTAAAGGAGTCGATCGTTTTACAGTAATTGGTTAGTACAACCTACGGAAACTCAGACTTCTGACTCAAACGATACTAAAAGCTTACGAAGTAGCTCGATGAGGGCTTCACGTTCCGATGTTTCTAAAACCTCAACGATCCGGTGTTCGTTGACTACATGAGCTTCAACCGCTTTTTCAATAACGCTAAAACCTCGATCGGTTAACTCAATTTGTAGCCCCCGACGATCGCTTGGATCGGGAATCCGCTTAACGAGTTCGGCTTGCTCCAAGCGATCGATCCGATGCGTCATCGTACCTGATGAAACCATCAAGGTGTTAAACAACTCCGTGGGTGAAAGTTGGTACGGTTGACCAGAGCGGCGGAGAGCCGCTAACACGTCAAACTCGCCAACAGTTAAACCAAACTCTGAGAACGTTTCTTGGATGGCTCGTTCTAAATGCTTGGCTAATCGCCCCACCCGTCCAATAATCCCCATCGGTGAAACGTCCAGATCGGGACGCTCCCGTTGCCACTGCACCAAAATCTTATCGACTGGATCTGACGCCATCATGTAACACGCTCATTTAATTCTCGATAGTAAATATCTTGACATCAAAACAATCGTTATAATCTTGATATCAAGTATCTTAGCTTCAAGACAAATGCGATGGAGAGTTAAAATATGAATGAACGGACGATCTACATCCTAGCGGCACTTGCTGGCGGTGCTTTTATACCCATCCAAGTGGGACTTAATACCTTGCTGCGTCGCTACGTGGGTGAGCCAATGCAAGTTACATTTATTTCGTATCTTGCTGGGACACTAACAGCACTCCTTGTCTGCTCGATCGCACGGTATCCACTTCCCACTTTGACTGCTCTGAATCAAACCTCATGGTGGATGTGGGTTGGTGGCTGTCTGGGGACATTGTATGTTTGGTCAACTATTGTGGCGACTTTGAGAATCGGAGCTACACTCACACTTGGGCTAACGTTTGCAGGACAGATGCTGACAGCCATGTTTTTAGACCATTATGGCGCGATTGGGTTAGCAAAGTATCCCGCTAGTCCAACCCGAATTGCCGGAGTTGTGCTTGTATTTTTGGGTGTTTCGTTAATTGCTTATGCAAAGCGTTAAATGAAATCTTTGAATTTGCATAAACTATTTAAAATCACTCAAACCTAGCTGGTGGGAAAATCAATGCTTCAAATTTATGATGGTCTGATAATGCGAATTAGTTTGCCTTGTAAAGATTCCTCCTCTCCCACCGGATCATGAGTTCTCTGCGCTAGAGCATCCCAATTACGCTCGTCCGTGCAAACAATAATTCCAGCATGATTAGGTTGGACACGGTGCAGTTGAATAAAATCTCTACGATTTTGTGTAACTACGGCACGCTCTAGACTGGTAGCAAAAGCTAGTACTTCATCATCAGGAACTCGCCGATCTGCTTTTCCTGCTTCTCGAACAGTTAAAATGTCATGCCCTAACTCTCGCAGACATTTAACGACAGGATAGGGATATTGTTCATCAGCATATAATAATTTCATGCACTAAATTTCTTCACTCATCACCGCATTATTTTCGGCAATCTCTGCTTCGATTTCATTATGAAAAGCCGCCGCGTATGCCCAGGCATTAGCAAGATTAGTTGCCGAAAGAGTGGGATAACTTGTGAGTAAGTCAGCTTCGCTGTACCCAATGCGCTGCGATTCTACCAATCCCCATACGGTAATACGGGTGCCTGCGACACAGGCACTCCCACCACAGACACCAGGCGTTTTTTCAATGCCTTGAGTCAGATTGGTTTTAGGCTGGGATAGAAGTTGGACAACGCGATCTTTCTCGCTGTCGGAAAGAGCTAGTAACTGATGCTCTAATTCTTTGAGGGTCACAGCTAGACACCAAAGTAGGTTCGATCGTCATTTTAACGTGGATACCATAAATTCCGCATCCGCACATATCGATCGCGACTAGCTCCGATAGGCTGCGCGATCGAGTGGTTGAAACGATCGAGGGTAAGATTTCTTTAGAGTAAAGGTTTGAGGCTGTGGGCAGTAATTATACACATTCTTTGGATCTTCAATGCCGATCGCGCCAGCGCACATTCAAGGGCGATCGAACTAGCGGAATGTATGATAGTAATGGTTTGTGTCGATCGAATGTATCAGTTGTAAACCAGGAGGAAGCGAACGTGCACGAGGAGATTCGATCGAGTTTAGAGATCGATGCGATTCTAGTCCCGCAAGGTGCTGAATATGCTACGGTGCAACGAGCTTGCCGATCGAGGCTGCCCGTTTTTGCCGTTCCCGCTGGCGCGGCGGTGGCTGAGTATCTGCCGACGCTACCGCTTGGCCCCTGGCAACGGGTACTAGTAATGGGTTTGTGCGGTAGCTTGGACGATCGATATGGTATCGGTGATATAGTGTTGTATCGGGCGACGATCTCGACCTCTGGTCGATGCCTGGAATGCGATCGAGAACTGTTGACAGGATTGGCAGGGGTGTTTCCAGAGAAAGATCCAGTACTCGCGCTGACTAGTCCCCAAGTTGTATTTCGATCGGCTGACAAACAGCAGTATCGACAGCAATTGGGCGCGGTGGTGGTGGATATGGAGGGACAGACGGTACAATCAATCCTCGCGGAGCGGGGGATTGCTGTGGGCACGATTCGTGTGGTGAGTGATGACAGCCACCACGATCTGCCGGATCTGAGCGATGCTTTCGACGATCGCGGTCAATTACAATCGTGGTCTTTGGTTAAGGCGGTGGCGCGAGATCCTGTCGCTGGAGTCCGTCTGGTGCGAGGCTCGCTTCAGGCATTGAGGGTACTCGATCGAGTGGCGCGACAGTTAAATTAATTGATAATTGATAATCGATCGGCATCTTGAGTGAGAATTAAATGTAATTAAGTGGTGCGATCGGAATAGAGTATGGAACGGGAACAGCTAGAGCAGGCAATTCACAAGAGTCAAGAGTATCTCTTAGGACTCCAGGACAATGCTGGGTATTGGTGGGCAGAGTTGGAAGCCAATGTTACCCTGACTGCTGAGGCGATATTGCTCTACAAGATCTGGGGTATCGATCGGGATTACCCCCTAGCCAAAGCCGAAACCTTTTTACGCCAAACACAATGCACTCACGGCGGCTGGGAGGTGTTTTATGGAGATGGCGGGGAGCTGAGTACGTCGATCGAGGCTTATCTGGGGCTGCGGCTGCTGGGGGTGCCTGCGAGCGATCCAGCCCTGATTAGTGCGCGGAATTTTATCCTCCAGCGGGGTGGGATTGCTAGTGCGCGGATCTTTACCAAGATCCATTTGGCGTTGGTGGGTTGCTATGACTGGGAGGGGATTCCGTCAATCCCACCTTGGGTGATGCTGTTGCCTGCTGGCGCACCTGTGAGTATTTATGAAATGTCCAGTTGGGCGCGGAGTAGCACTGTACCCTTACTAATTGTCCTCGATCGCCAACCTGTCTTTCCCATTACTCCCGCGCTCGATCTAGACGAGCTGTACTTAGATCGCGATCGTCGCGGTCGCTTACCTGCTGCCCGTAACTGGCTCGACTCAGTATTTTTGACCCTCGATGAAGGGTTTAAATGGGCAGAGCGGCTCGATTTGGTACCTTTTCGGCGGGAGGGTCTTGAGGCGGCAGAGCGATGGGTACTAGAGCGACAGGAGGCAACGGGTGAGTGGGGGGGGATTCTGCCAGCGATGGTCAATTCGCTGTTAGCCCTCCGCGTCCTGGATTATCCAGTGAGCGACCCAGTGGTGGTGCGAGGGTTGCAAGCTGTTGAGCGGTTTACGATCGAGACTGAAGACATTTGGCGCGCCCAGCCCTGTGTTTCACCCGTCTGGGACACTGCTTTGGTCATCCGTGCGCTGGTAGATTCGGGGGTACCTGCCGATCGACCGGAGTTGGTCAAGGCGGGTGAGTGGCTGCTCTCCAAGCAAATTCTCGACCATGGGGACTGGTCATTCAAGAACCCGCAGGGAGTCGCTGGTGGCTGGGCATTTGAGTTTGAGAATCGCTTTTATCCCGATGTAGACGATACCGCCGTCGTGGTGATGGCTTTGGATCGGCTGCAACTCCCCGATCCAGTTCGGCAGCAAGCAGCGATCGACCGAGCTGTCAATTGGATCGCCTCGATGCAGTGCCGAGCGGGGGGCTGGGCGGCATTTGACATCGATAACGATCTCGACTTGCTCAATCGCCTCCCCTACGCCGATCTCCAAGCAATGATCGATCCGAATACGGCGGATGTCACGGCGAGGGTGTTGGAGATGTATGGACGGGGCAAGATCCCCGTCAACGCCGATCGATGCCGTCGCGCCCTAGCTTACTTGAAGTCCGAACAGGATGAAAGTGGGGCTTGGTTTGGACGCTGGGGTGTCAACTATATCTATGGTACTAGTGGCGTTCTCGTGGCTTTGAGCCAAATCGCACCTGAAGAAAAAGCAGCGATCCGCTGTGGTGCTAACTGGCTGCAAAGTTGCCAGAATCCCGATGGTGGTTGGGGTGAAACCTGCGATAGCTACCCTCATCCGCATTTGAAAGGGCAAGGTGTCAGTACGGCTTCGCAGACTGCTTGGGCACTAATCGGATTGCTGGCTGTAGTACCGATTGGGGTGGGGGTAGATGATGCCTGGAGTCAGGCGATCGAGCGCGGCATCACCTATCTACTTGCGACCCAACAGCCGCAGGGTGATTGGCACGAAGCCGAATTTACGGGGACGGGCTTTCCAGGGCATTTCTATATGAAGTACCACTTATACCAACAGCACTTCCCCCTGACCGCACTAGGTCGTTACCGCGCTTGGTTAGCGCAGTAATATATCGATCGGGAGATAACGTATATGCTAGGATTGTAGTGCTTTTAGGCAGCAGATCCACCGATTTTAGAGGATGAATAGATGGTATCTTCAGCGATTGAATCGACACAGCTAATCAAACAAGCAGAGCTTTTTTGTCAGGAAATATTACCGGAAGTTTCGCGCACCTTTGCCTTGAGTATTCGTTTTCTACCAGGCAATCTAGGTCGCTCTGTTTTGTGTGCCTATCTCTTGTGCCGGATCGCTGATACGATCGAGGATGATGCCGCAGCTCTGCCTGCCAAAAAGATCTTCCTGTTGAACCAATTGATGGATAGCTTTGAAAATCCCGCTCAGTCCGACACGCTCTCAGCGGCAGCGACAGGCATCACGGGAGAAGCAGAACATGTGAGGCTGGTCGCTCACACCCACCTTGTATTTGCGATGTTTAGGTCACTTCCCGCTACTAGTCAAGCGACGGTGCAGCAATGGGTGGGGGAAATGGTGGTAGGCATGAAAGAATTTATTGGGTTATATCCCCAAGGCATCCGCATCAAAACTCTTCAGGAATACAAAAGATATTGCTATTATGTAGCCGGAACTGTCGGACATTTATTAACAGATCTGTGGTATGAGCATTCGGGAGCGATCGATCTCGATCGCTATACCGTGCTATTAGAACGTTGCGGAGCCTTCGGACAAGCACTCCAGACTGTGAATATTCTCAAGGATATTGCTTGGGATGCCGTTCACGAAAACTCGATCTACGTTCCCGCAGACGAACTCGACGCGCAAGGCAGTAGCCATCAATTATTACTCGATCCCAATCGACTCCCCCAAAATCTCGCAGCATTGGGTTCATTAATGGATTTGGCTCGGAGCGACTTGGACGAGGCTTTGGCATATTTGTTGAGTGTGCCGAAGGGGGCGGTTTCGATTAGGCTGTTTTGTATCTTACCGCTGCTGTTTGCCTATGCTACACTCCGCGAACTCGATCGGTCGAGTGCTATGCTCCAACCCGGTGGCTCGGTGAAAATATCTAGGGGCGAAGTGAAATGGCTGATCGCATCCGGCTGTCTGGTAGTCATCAGCAATCGCGGCATCGCTTGGCTGGTCGATCGGGTACGTCGCCGTGATGTGGTAGCTGTGCCCCAGTAGTAGGCTTTAGGGGTGGAGGGGTAGGAAGGCTTTCTTTAGGCTTTAGGGGTAGAGGGCGGTGCTTCAGCGGAGCAAATCAATTTTGCTCATCCCGTTGGCGTAGCCTCTCCGTTGGCGAAGCGTTCCGAAGGAAAGGAGACACTGACGTTAACATTAACGTGAGTGTCTCCTGTCGGAGAGGCTACGCCAACGGGTTAAGGATATTCGCTCCGTTCTCATCCCGCCAACGATTGAAATCGTGGCTAGTGTTACAAAGTCCGCCTTCGCGGACTGATTATTTAGTACAGCTTCGGCGGACTTCGCATCACGAGCAGAGACTTCAGTCTCTAGGCTCTTCTAATCGCGAACTCACGTTAACATTACTAAATTGAGTAGAGAGTACAGTAAAAATAATCCACTCAAACCAGCAACTCCAAATAGACCTAAACACCATAATGGATATGTCTGGCTCAATAAAATTGCGGCGATCGCACTAAAACTAGCCAAGCACAAATAACTGAGCGTACGAATTATTAAATGTAAACGTTGAATCGCTCGATCGGCTGTTTGCGATCGAATTATATATGCGAGTTCTTGCTGTTCTAATTGTTGCTCTAATCGATAAATTATTTGCTGTTTAGGATTAGGCTTAGTTAGTCTATATTTGAGATAACTAACCGCCTGTTTTCCAAATTTAGTAATGATATTACCGCGTTCGGCAATGGCGATACTGCGGATAAACGGTTGGGCAGCGACGACTAAATTATATTCTGGATCTAGTGTCCTAGCAATCCCATCAAGAGTAGATAGAGCCTTGAGAATAAAGCTCATTTCTGGAGACAATTGGAATGGCTGCTGGATAAAAAGTGTAGTTATTTCACTCTTGACTTTATCGAATTCCTTGACATCGACTGGTCGATCGGTAAAGCGTTCGAGCATAAATTCGATTACCCGTCTAATCGGACGCATATCTTCAACTGGTTCGATCAATCCCAGCTCGATTAAGTTATCTGTAACAGCAACTTCATCTTTCCTCATTACTGCCCAAAAAGTCTCAATCATTCGATCGGTAGAAATATGTTTTAACTCTGCCATCATCCCAAAATCATAGACGACCAATCTACCATCAGCCATGATTGCCATATTGCCAGGATGTGGATCTGCTTGAAAAAATCCATCGACTAGTAGTTGCTTGAGATAACAACAAATGCCTAATTGATTAATTTTTTTGGGATCGAAACCGCAAGCTTCCAGAGTGATGCGATCGTCAATTTTGATCCCAGGCAAATAACTCATTGTCAAAACTTTATCTGTCGTATAGTCCCAATAAATTTCGGGAGCAGTAACTAGCTTACTTGCTTTGAAATTCTCTCGGAATCGATCGGCATTTTGACCTTCTTTGATATATTCGATCTCCTGAAATAGGAGCGTAAAAAATTCCTGATTAATGGCTCTAAGTTCTGCGGATCGCTTTTTTGGCAAGATGAGATCGCTCCACCAGAGTAATTTTTCAATGACTTGAAGATCGAGTTCAAATAGTCGCCGCAAATCTGGACGTTGTACTTTGATGACAACATCTGTACCCGTTGGTAATTTAGCCCGATGTACCTGTCCCAGACTAGCCGCCGCCAGCGGAATCGGATCGAATTCGGCAAATAATGTTGCTAACGCTCCCAATTCTGTTTCAATAATCTCAATGGCTGCTTCGGCTCCAAAAGCAGGTACTCGATCTTGCAATTGACTTAGAGCTTCGGTATAAGTTGGTGGGAAAAAGTCAACTCTAGTCGATAAAGATTGACCGATCTTAATAAAAGTTGGGCCTAAACCGATCGCGGTACGAACTAATTTTTGAGCTTGGCGACGGTGATATCGCTCGTTTTTGGTGGGAAATAGCCAATCTCGCACTAGCGATAATCCCAATCCAATCGCCGCCGTGAAAATCTCTAATTGTCTAGCGCGACATGAATATTTAGCTCTCTGCCACTGAAACTGATAATCGGGTTTCATCCGACTGGTAGCGACACCAGTTCCAACTGGTTTTGGCTGTCGCGCTCCAAATCTCCACATGATAGATGACTTCCTCAATCTAATGACGTGCTAGTACTGTGGGGATCGTGAGGGTAAAACAGGTTTTGGCGATTTTGGTACCGACATTATTCAATTCTGGTTTTACCGCAGTACTCGTCACAGTAATATTACCTTGAATATGTTCTGTCATCGATTTGACTAAAGCTAGACCTAAACCAGTTCCAGCGATCGCTTGTTGAGTTGTGCCAGCACCGCGCCGAAATTTCTCAAACAGACTACCTAAATCTTCATCAGAAATTGGCTGACTGAGATTGGCAATCTTGAAAATCGCTTGGTTTGAATCGATCGTCAGCCAAACTTCTACCATTGTGTCTGGAAGGGCAAACTTACCCGCATTTACGAGTAATTCCGCCAAAATATGCTTGAGACTATCCGCATCAGTTTGAATCTGGGGGGACACCTGGGGGAGGTGGAGCGATAGTTCTAGGGATTTACGATCCGACCATCGATCGGCTACAATCGTTGCCTGCTCGGAGATAAATGGATTGAGAGCGATCTGCTGGGGTAGAGTCTCTAGTTGTCTCGATTCCAACTGCTGAAGTTTGAGAATATTATTAACTAGCTCGATCTCCCGCTGACACTGCTCCTCCAAGATATCCAAATACTGTTCGCGTCGCTCTGGCTCGATCCCTGATTGGCGCAACAGTCTGATGGCTAAAGACATACTCGTCAGGGGTGTCCGCAACTCATGCCCGATCGTACTAATAAACTCATCTTTGAGTTCATTTGCTTGGCTTAATTTTTCCATCCGTTTGCGACCCACATCATGTAACTTCGCTTGCAGTTGGAGACTAGTTTGCACTTGGGATGTACGATTAGCGACGGCTGTACGCGCTTGCTGGAGGGATTTGCGCTGGATTCTGGCTAGGGCGATTTGATAAACCTGACACTGGAGCATTTTTAGCTCGACAGGATGCCAATGCCGCGATCGATCGTGTTGGAGCACCAACCAACCCCAGACAGCTTCTGTCGGCTGGCGATCGGGGAGAGTGGTTCCCATCAAGGGGATCATCGCAATACTCGGTAGTCGATCGGCTTGAAAGACCGCTCGATCGGTGGGAGTATGACGATCGTTACCATCAAAAATAGTGGGATTAGGTGCGTTTGCCAGTGCTGTTTGGCACAAGTAAGAATTATCTAACGAAAACGAGGGCGGTAATTGTGGTAGTCCACCTTGACGAACATCGATCGTCGTTACAATCTGGATCTGAGTGGTTGTTTTTGGCGATGGGCGGGGATCTGGGGCGGGTAACGATCCGCTCGCTGGCGGGGTGAGGGGACGATCCCACTCAGATTCTAAAAGCGATTGAGCCTCAGTCTGAAGTGGTGTTGGCGACTGTGGTGAATCGCTAGTCTTGAGAGTCAAAACCAGTCCGCGTTTGAGCTGTAATGCTGCCACCATATCCGAGACAGCAATCTCAAACAATCGATCGATCGGTTGGTTCTCAACGATCGCCTGAGTTAGTTGGTAGTATAACTGAGGATAAATCTCGGCGATTTGTGCTTGCACCTGAAGATCTGCTTCGACTAGAGCTACCCCAATGTAGTCAGCCACAACTTGGAAGACTAATTCTGTTTCGCGAGACCAGTCTACACCCTTGGTTGCAACTACCAAACAACCAGTTGCTTGTCCCTGGTTGCGAGTTTCTACCACCATCACCTGATAGTCAGGAAGTAATGGCATCCGCCATCGAGTTGGTGTCGGTGCAACGGGAATCGTGTAATGAGCCAATTGACTCGAAATCGAGTTGGTGCGATGGCTAACACAAGCACTAGCCGCAATCCGAATCAGATCTGAGGGTACATATTGGAGTATCCAACAGCCATCTGCTGCAAAGTTGTTAGCTACCGATTGAGCCAACAGAGTCAGCACTTCTGTTCGATCTTCACTAGCCGCTAGCGGCTGAACGATCTCCAGAATGCGTTGTCCAAAATAATCAATTTCGCGGGAATCCTGCATGAGTAATCGAGCGGGTGAGCAGCGGGTGTGGATACTAGACCTACCCATTTATTGTGCCACACTGTTCGATCGCAGTTAATGGTCTAAGTGAGGATCTATCTATCTATACTAAGTATGCCCAGAGATGGGCAGATTGTTAGGCATTTAGAGCGGATCGTGTGTATTTTTTTTTACAGTCGATCGGAGATCGGCTTGACGAAGGGTTTTGACCCATTTTAGTCGTTTGGGGAAAATTGCCATACGGGCGATCGCCAATGGCATCACGATCAACCAGTGGAGGATAAATAGCGATCCGATCGCAGTTTGGGTAAATAAGGTAGCGATACTAACTTGCCGATTGGCTTGTTGATAACTACGGCGCAATCCTACCCAACTTGCCCACAATGGCAGCGCGACACCGAGTGAGGCAGTCATTGGCAGTAGGAGCGGCGGATGTTTGAGCCACAATGCCATCAGCAAGTCGGGGATACCTGCTGGCGGGAGGAGATATTGAATCGAGAAAAAGGAGAGCAGATCGAGCGTTTTTTTGGTACCCATCCGATTACTGGCGATCGCTTGCCAATAGTCGAGATAGCGTTGAAATCCACCTTCCGCCCAGCGGTTGCGTTGATGCCATAGAGCTTTGAGAGTTGTTACACCCTCCTCGCCCACAGGTGGATAGGGCATCAGTTCGATCTCCCATCCAGTGAGATGGAGCCGAATTGTCAGGTCTAAATCGTCAGTGATCGTTTCTTCATTCCAACCATCACAGCCATCTAACGCTGTACGGCGGACAAATTGACCGTTACCGCGTAATTCCCCGATGCCACCGCTACTTGTACGTTGCTGCTGTATGTAGGCATCTAGAGCCATTTCTGCCCGCTGTCCGCGCGTGAGAAAATTAGTCTCACTATTGACGATCGCTTTGCGGAGTTGGATCGCGCCGACGGTTTCGGATTGGAAATAGGCGAGGACTTGGTAGAGAAAATCAGGGGCAACTTGGGCATCAGCATCAAAGACACCGATAATATCGCCCTGCATTAGTGACAGCACTTGATTGAGAGCACCAGATTTGCCGCCGATATCTCGCTGGGTGCGGTGAAGTACATGCAGTTGAGGGTACTTTTGGGCGAGTTTATCTAATATTTCAGGGGTGCGATCGGTACTATTATCGTCGATCGCCCATACTTCATAGCGATCGGCAGGATAATCGAGATTGCACAGACTCTCGACTAGATTGGTGATGACTGCGGCTTCATTTTTGGCAGCGATCGCGAGTGATATAAATGGGTAAGTCTGAGGGGGAATAAACGATGGAGGCGGAGCTACTTTGGTACTAACTAGCTTTAGTGCCCGCAGACAAAATATACTCGCGATCGCCCAGGCTAATATATAGCCCCAACTAATCAAATGTAGCACAGCAACTCCCACCCACAGAGTGCCCAGGATCGTTGCTGCTTTGAGCCTTCGAGCACCCATCCCTACAGACCAATCGATCGTCGGTATGATGGTATCTTCAACGGGTAGCTGCAAGCTGCGATCGGTCATGTGAGGGGAGTAGGAATTGGTAAATAATGACTAGCGAGTAGAAGTTGCCGGAGACCCAAGCCCGATCTCGTTTGATATTCATTCGCTGATTTACACATCTTAACCTGACTGGGGATGACTGCGATCGATCTCGATCCTGCTTAACGTGAGTTGGGGTTAAGGATCTTTGAGTTGTTGTATTCAGTACCAGCGGTAGACGATGTGTACTTGTAGGTGGCGATTTTCTTAGTGAGGGCAGAACCCGGGTCTGGGGGTTCCGACCCCCAGACCCCCCGTTGAGAGGCTGAACGCCGCCTTTCAAACTCTCCTGCGTAAGGGTCGATTTGTGAGTAGCGGAGAGCGGAATGCGCTCCATTCTAGATTTTAGTTGGGAGTTACTTTGAGAAGCCCTACGACGTATGGCGCATCCGCAAACCGTCAGGGGACAAAGGCTCGGATTAGAATCGCTACCCTCCACCCTCTACCCTCTGTTAGATATCGATGGCTGATGCGGGATCTAATTCCCAGCGGTCGAGATCGCGTTGTTCCATCATTTCCTCAATCGCTAGAGGTGAATCATCATCTACAGTTACTCCCACCGCCGCCGCCAATTGTTCGGTGTCGTTTTGATTGGGAACTGCGGTAGTACCACCAACGGCTTCGTCACCGTTGACTTCTGCTCGATAAGCATCATCCTCAGCATCTGGATCTGCGCCTATTAATGAATTCGCTCCTGGGTCTTGCATATACTCAAACCAATCAGTTAATTGGTTTGATTTTAGCCAAAACCCTGAGGATTGTTATCTTCCAAAAGGAAGAACTCATGTTGTGCAGTTGACAGTTGACAGTTGACATTTGACATTTGACAGCGGATTGCAGCGATCGATTTGATGGCGGGAATGAGTGTAATCTCGATCGACACGATCGTTAATTGCTAACGGTTAGTCGATCTGTACCGATCTTGGTGCTGGGTGTAAATGGGGGTGATTTGGTACTAGCTTTGAGCGTGTAACTAAAAGCTAGCAGACGCAACCACAAGCGTGGAGATCTAGACTCTAGCCAGGGTTGGATTTGAATTGCTAAGGATGGCACCCAACTACTAAATAGAAAATTGACGATCGCATCTAAACTAAAAATTACATAGCTACCCAACCACCGGAAAATATCCTTGGCTCCAGCAATCTTCCAGATCCACCACAGGAGGGCGGGATTTTGACTAGCAGCTTTGAGTGCGAGTCGATTAAAAGTGATCCAATCAGTACGATCCTTGATAAATGTATCGGCAACTGCTGGCGGTTCATTTGCCAGTAGTCCGAAAAAAGTATTGAGAGTCGCATTAATCCGTGCGGGTGGTAAAGACATGCCCGTCGGTACCATCATCCCTTTGGAAAATAGCCATGTCACTGCCACATTGCTCTGATAAGCCCGAATCCGATCGAGTGCATCTCGATCGAGTAGATCGTGCTTGAGGGCGGTATCGAGCAAGTGAGTAAGTCGGGGGAGATTGCGAACAAGCGAACCAAATCCGGTGAATACCAGCGGTGATTGGAGGGAAGCTGCATCGCCGATCGCGATTGTCCGATCGAATGCTACCACTCGATCGCTACTGCTGACTGTAAAGTGTCCTGGGATATAGCCAAATGTCGGCTTCCGCCACACCAGCTTATCCATGTCACACCGCCGATACTCCGGCAAAATCGTAAAGAAATCCTCATACATTTCTAATAATGAGCCAGGATTTTCGGGATTTACCTGATGGTAGTGGAATAAATAAACTGTGATCTCTTCACCCGCACCTGGAAATAATTCCCAAATCAGTTGCCGTCCCCGCGATATATCCCCGTGACTGAATAACACATCCCCATATTTGGCATCCCACACTTGAGGCT
>ENA-OFCD01000857-OFCD01000857.1-metagenomes-genome-assembly--contig:-NODE-857-length-17690-cov-5.663680_pt1 | contig 17690 bp, 23 predicted proteins | sample MGYA00153392_OFCD01 | MGnify analysis MGYA00153392
TTGCGCCAAGTGAAAGAAGACAGCAGCTCGCGCACGCCTTTGTTCCCCGACGGTATTCCTTACCATTCACCATTCACCATCCACCATTCACCATCCCCTACATAAACGCTGGCTGATGACGAATTAGATTGAGAAACTCTTCTCTGGTACGTTGATCCTCTTGAAATGCACCTAGCATTGCGCTGGTAACAGTCCAAGAACCAGGCTTCTGAACGCCACGCATCACCATACACATGTGGCTAGCTTCCATCACTACTGCGACACCTTTGGGTTCTAGTACCGCTTGGAGTGCTTCGGCAATTTGACGAGTGAGCCGCTCTTGTACCTGCATCCGGCGTGAATACATATCCACGATGCGGGCGAGTTTGCTCAAGCCGACAACTTTTTGGTTGGGGATGTAGGCAACGTGCGCTCTACCCATGAACGGTAACATGTGGTGTTCGCACATACTAAAAAAATTAATATCCCGAACTAATACCATCTCATTGTGACCTTCATCAAAAATAGCACCATTGATGATGTCGTCTAGAGACTGATTGTAGCCGCTGGTCAGAAATCGCATCGATTCTGCTACGCGTTTGGGAGTCTTGAGCAATCCCTCTCGCTCTGGATCTTCACCTACTCCGAGGATAATCTGACGCACCGATGCCATCATGTCTTCGAGGCTGACTTCGGGGTCGTGAATTTCTACTGGCGCACCATTGAGGGTGTTACGATCGGGTCTAGGAGCGATCTTGCCGAGCTTATCTTTGCCAGCAGAATTACTACCTTTAGGAGATGAAATAGTCATGTTTTGTCTGAATAGATGTAGAAATAAAAGTAATGAAACCGAAATTGGTAGATACTCGATCGACTATAGCGCACCACCACTGGGCATAATCGTCAGTTCTTCAACTACGGCACCAGCAGGGGCTAGAACCGCGTAGAGGATGCCATCGGCAACCATTTCGGGAGTGAGCATAGCAGATCGATCGAAGTCGGCTTGAACGGTGTCTGTGTCCCATAGGGGCGTATTGACTGAGCCAGGGCAAATCGTCGTCACCCGAATCCCATTTGCCCGTTCCTCTGCCGCAACGGCTTGAGTGAGTGCCGTTAAGCCATATTTGCTCACGGAGTAGATCCCCCAATTGGGAAATACCTGCTTGCTTGCGATCGAAGAAATGTTAACAATTACACCAGACTTTTGGCGGCGCATCTGAGGCAAAATCCCCTGGATGCACAGGAAAACGCTAGTCAAATTTAAGTCGATGACTCGCTGCCAATCAGTCAGCGGAGTATCCCCGACAGTTCCTGTATAAGCCATCCCTGCATTGTTAATCAGGATATCTAAATTGTCAAAGTCTGCGGCGATTGCGGCAATTTTTGTTGCCACTCGATCGAGCTTAGATAAATCTACCACGTAAGTTTTGGCTGTCACGCCAACGGCAATTGCGGCGGAGGCTACTGCTGCTAACTTTTCCTCAGATCGTCCTACTAATGCTAGATTTATCCCAGCTTTGGCAAAAGCTAGAGCTGTGGCTTTGCCAATGCCACTACTCGCGCCTGTAATCAATGCCGTTCGATTAGTTGTTGCGATCGGATTCATCTATTCCAGGAAGTTTACTCAAGTTTGAGCAGTATGTAAATTTTTGTTGCGAACTTATTATAACATCGATCGCAAATGGCGACGAATCGGAGCTAGTAATTGAGCCGATCGGTACAAATATTTACACGAGTTGGGAGTTGGAGAGGCATACTTTATATCGGCAACGCCTTTGTAATCCGGCAGTGACACCTGAGTGCGTTACGGCTGTTGCTCTATATATTCTACCCGAACCAGATCGGATCGCTGGCTCTAAAAAGTACTAACAGGCTACTCATTAAATACTCCCATCTGTCGGAATTTGTGATATCTGAGATCTCGTAATTCGGTTGATGGCAGTAATTGAAGTTGGTAGAGGTTTTTTAAAATGGCATCCTTGAGTACTTCAGCCGCCCGAATAGAATCAGCATGTGCGCCGCCGAGGGGTTCGGGTAAAATCTGGTCGAGAATCCCCAAAATTTTTAAATCTTTTGACGTAATTTTTAAGACTTCCGCCGCTTGAGCATTAATCTTCATTACGTCCTCAGGTTTAGCTACTTTGAGCGCATCTTTCCAGAGGATCGAGGCACAAGCTTCGGGACTAGCGACATAATAGACGGCATGTTCAAACATCATCAATCGATCGCTCACCCCAATCCCTAATGCTCCACCAGAACCACCTTCACCAATTACTGTACAAATAATCGGTACATCGAGCCGAAACATCTCACGGAGATTATACGCGATCGCTTCACCCTGACCTAATTCCTCTGCTTCTATCCCCGCCCAAGCCCCAGGAGTATCGATAAAAGTCAGAATTGGCATCCCAAACCGATTGGCATGTTCCATCAGCCGCATCGCCTTGCGATAGCCACCTGGTGCCGCCATTCCAAAATTCCGCGCCACATTATCCTTGGTATCCCGTCCCTTTTGATGCCCCATCAACACTACCGGAATACCCGCGATCTTGCCCACGCCGCCAACTAAAGCCGGATCGTCTTTACCGCGCCGATCTCCATGCAACTCGATCCATTCATCACAAATTGCTTGGATATAGTCGAGCGTACTCGGACGGCGAGGATGTCTAGCTAGTTGCAGCCGCTGAGATGGAGTGAGGCTACTAAAAATTTCGTCGCGCAGTTGCACGTATTTAGTCTCCAACTGTTTGATTTGAATGGAGACATCGACGCTACTTTCTTCAGCAAGTTCGCGAATTTGGTCGATCCGTTGTTGCAATTCTGCCAACGGCTTTTCAAATTCTAATAAATAGGGCTTCTTTTCAGTGCCAGCCATTAGGTAGGGGGTAGAGGGTAGAAGATAGATGGCAGTTGTGGGTGGGCAATGCTTACAGCTAGATTTTAGGTCGAGTACTGAGGCACAGACAGCCGATTCGATCGGTACATGTTGGGGATTCACATGCGATCGATCCAATTTATCGACTAGCCCCCGACGAATGACAACAACGGACGAAAACCGTGCTTGAGCGAGGCTTGACCGATTTGTTCCATTTTTTCGATCGTAATCTGATTGCGTCCCCACGAGAAACTAGTATGGATCTTCTCAAACTCTAGCAGCATTGCTTCCGCAAAACAGGCGAAAAGCTGGCGGGCTGGGGCATCCATATTGACGATGTTCATGATCTTCCAATCAATATCCAGTGAATGCTCGACAATGCCGCCATTCATCACATGTACACCTGGGTACTGGATTTTAGTCCCCAAATTTTTGGGATAGCCACCATCAATTAGCAAACAAGGCTGTTTGAGTTTTGACGCATCAATTTCTACACCTTTGGGCATACTTGCTACCCAAACGACGATATCTGCCAGGGGTAGTGCCTCTTCCAGCCCAATGATTTTGCCGCGTCCTAGCTCGGATTGAAGGTTCTGAAGCCGCTCTTGGTTGCGGGCTACCAACAATAAGTCTGCGACATCCATGCGACGATCGATCCACTGACAGACAGCACTACCGATATCACCTGTGGCACCGACTACAGCCACGGTAGATTTACTCAGATCGATGCCAAGTTTGGCTGCACCTTCTTCTACTTGCCGACAGATGATGTAGGCTGTGTGAGTATTTCCGGTGGTAAACTTGTCGAAATCTAATTCGACATTGCGAACTTGTTTGTTTTGCTGGAGGTCAAATTCCTCAAAGATAATTGACGAAAACCCACCCAAGGCAGTGATATTAATTCCCTGTTTCTGAGCGTGTGCCATTGCATTCAGAATCTTGCGAATGGCGGCTTTGATCCGGCGGGTTGCCAACATTTCGGGCAAGAAACATGACTCGACGTAGTAGCCTTCGATTTGTTGTCCGGTAATACTGGTGACTGTGATGTGGTCTACTGTCTGTGGTGGGGCACTGCACCAAAAATCCAGCCCTTGGTCGGCATATTCTGGAAAGCCTAAGTCTTTAGCGACGGCTTGGGCATGTTCTAAGCTGGTAAGATGACCGATAAGACCAAACATGAAGATTTTACGAGTTGTGCCTGTTGAGCAGAGGGTAAAAGTGTTAGATGACAACAATATCTAAATAGTTCCTTATACACAATAGTACAAAATTGGGACTAGGGATCGGTTATTGAGGTTTTAGGTTTTAGGTTTTAGGCTTTAGGCTTTAGGTGTGGATGGTGGATAGTGGATAGTGTTTGAACCAATCCCCCAGTCCCTCCGTCCCCTCGTCCCCTCGTCCCCTCGTCCCCATGATCCGCCCCCATCAAGTTAACTGGACACCTTATCTATTCCTCGCACCTGCCTTACTGTTGCTGGGTTTGACGGTATTTTTACCAGCATTGCAGGCTTTTTACCTGAGCTTTACCAATTATGACCCGATCGCAGGCACTGCAAGTTGGCAAGGATGGGCTAATTTCGATCGACTATGGAAAGATGAGGTATTCTGGCAGACGATTAGAAATACGATCGTCTATCTGTGTGGAGTCGTGCCGATTCTGGTATTTGCGCCGCTCCTACTCGCAATTTTAGTCAACCAAAAGCTCAAAGGCATGAGTTTTTTTCGAGCGGCTTACTACGTGCCTGTAATTATCTCGATGGTGGTGGCGGGAATTGCTTGGAAGTTTATCTATGCTGAGAATGGATTACTCAATCAATTATTGAAAGTTATCGGTATTTCCGCAGTTCCCTGGCTGACTAGTCCTGGTTTAGCCTTATTTAGCGTGATGGTAGTAACCATTTGGAAAGGGTTGGGTTATTATATGACTATTTATTTAGCGGGACTGCAATCGATTCCAGCAGACTTGTATGAAGCTGCGGCGATCGATGGTTCGGATAGTTATACTAAGCATTGGGATATTACTATTCCCTTGATGCGTCCTTATATGTTATTAGTTGCGGTGATATCAGCGATCGCTGCTACCAAAATTTTTGAAGAAGTCTACATCATGACTCAAGGTGGGCCGCGCAATAGTTCTAAAACTGTTGTTTATTACCTGTATCAACAAGGTTTTGGTTCGAGCAACCCCGATCTCAGTTATGCTTGTACGATCGGCTTGGTCTTGTTTTTAATCATCTTTACTTTGTCCTTACTCAATCTTAAATTATCTCAACACAATGTTAATTTACCCTGAGAGGAACGCTATAAAAAATCGCGAGTGCCTACTGTACAATTGTCAAAAAGTTGAATATCAAGCTGCTTGGATTTGGCAGAAATCTCTTCAGAAGGAACGAATGCTCGATCCAGATTTGGCTGATGCGCTAGTCCTGCTCGAACATCCACCTGTGTATACGCTCGGTACTGGCTCTAGTCTGGAGTTTGTGAAATTCGATCGTCTCCAAACTGAATATCAGTTGTATCGAGTCGAGCGCGGTGGCGAAGTTACTTATCATTGTCCAGGACAAATAGTCGCCTATCCAATCCTCAATCTTCGTTATTATCAACAAGACTTACATTGGTATTTACGGCAGTTAGAAGAAGTTGTCATTCAAGTTTTAGCTCTACATCATCTCAATGGAGAGCGAATTAATGGGTTAACTGGTGTCTGGCTAGAAGGTCGTAAAGTTGCAGCAATTGGCATCAAAGTTAGTAAATGGATTACCATGCACGGTTTTGCATTAAATGTATGTCCAGACCTAAGTGGCTTCGATCGAATCGTACCATGCGGAATTGTCGATCGCTCTGTTGGCAGTATGGCTGAGTTTATTCCAACTATTAATCCCGATTTAGTACGTCAGCAAATCGTCGAAATATTCAGCAAAATATTTAAAGTTTATATATTAGAAAATTGAGATTTTTAGACTTGGAATCAATAGTGGTAGGGCTGACTTTATTCGATCCAACAATTCCCGTTCTAGTATACACTTGCCACCATCTCGCATCTCCCTCGATCGCAATTCTTGTGACGCAGCAGTCATTTTAAGACTTTTCTACATCACTCAGCACCAAGCGACTAACTGGATTAGAATAGTTTAGTTGCCATCTCCAACTAAATTACCCGTTCTATGGCTCGAAAACCTAAATCCTCGCCTACTCGCCATCCTCACACCACTAGCGTAGCACCTAGCTCCGATCGTCTAGTACTCTCCGATCTACGTATCCGGCTAGATTTTTTGGAGCGGGATAACGAAAAGTTGCTCAAGCAAATCGAGCGCAGACGTACAGAGCTGAAGAACTTGCACGAGCGAATTCGAGAAATTGGGGTAGAAATAGCCCAGCGGAGTGCGCCGATCCTCCAACAACTCTTGGAACTAGATCGACAAATTCATGCCGTGTTTACAGAGATATTTAATGGTAAAAAGATGGGTAAACAGACTAGAAAAAATGTTGAGAAAATTTACTATACCCTTCAGATATCAGGATTGATTAGCCCTAGTACCAATCGCAGTCAAACTTCGGATGAGCCAGAACCAGAAGATGAAGACGATTGGGGTGCGGAGGATTTTTTCGGTCGTCAGCAACAATCTAGTTCTAATTCAGAAGTAGAATCTTCCCCACTCGATCGAGATGAATTAAAAAAAATTCGGCAAATTTTCTTGAGATTGGCTGATGTTTTTCATCCTGATAAAACGCTCGATGATGCGAATCGAGAGTATCGTACCGAAGTAATGAAAGAAATCAATCAAGCTTATCAAGCTGGAGATTTGGCGAAGTTACTCGCGATCGAAAAACAGCATCAGATGGGCGAAATAATCGATCGCGACAGTGAAGACGATCTGGCGCGGAGATGTGCACGAGTCGAACAGGAAAATGAATTCCTCAACAGCCAATTTGCCAACCTCAAACAAGAAATCAAATTAACTAAAAATACTCCAGAAGGATCGATCGTCGCTGAATATAAGAAGTTTACCAAATCTGGTATCGATCCGATCGGTGAGATGGTCGCGCAGACAGAATCACAAATCAAAGTAATTGCTGAAGTCCATAAATTTGTAGCCGACTTTCGCGACAAAAAGATCGCCATCAAAGATTTTATGAAAGGGCCATCTGTCTTTCAACAAATGCAGCAAGTATCACCAGAAGAAATATTGATGGAGTTGTTTTCCCAGTTTTAGCGATCGGATTATCTGAGGTTACTCTTTTTCAGGATTTGGCGCACCAAGCACAAATCGAAGTAGCTCAATTGACGACGGCAGTTGCAGGTTGGGCAGAGCAAGGCGTTGGCGTTAGCTTCTACACCAGTAGAAAGCCCAACATCATGGATGTCTTTGGCGTAGCCGCGCTCCGCGTAGGTAATCGATTACCTCCGGTACGCTACGCGAACGATAATTTTGACAAGGTATAAAGATGCTTCTCAATGGCGATTACCTCCGGTACGCTACGCGAACGAGCCTCAAGCACTGGAATTATCATTAATTTTCATAGTGATAGCGGGCTTGTAAAAATTGGATAGATTCATTTTGGACTCGATAAATTAATCGATGCTCTAAATCTATTCTTCGCGACCATATATTTGCTTCCATGAATTTTAGTGGTTCTGGTTTACCAATTCCTGAAAATGGATCGATGCAAACAGATTCTACTAGATCGAGAATTTTGTTAGCTTTTTGAACATCTTGTCTATACCACCATTGCAAATCTTCTCTGAAGTCTTCGTCAAAAATAATTCGCCTTTGAATGATGACTATTTCTGGCTGAGAATTTTCAGAGCGATTTTTATCTTTCTTTTTAGCGGACAACTCCCAACTCCTCACACAACGCAGCGATTGATTGTGATGGGTTCTCTGGCTCTGAATGGCTGTAACCTTGAAGATCTCTTTGTTTGGCTCGATCGATCGCCCGATGCAATCTAGTTGCATTGGCTGGGGATCTCAGTAGATAAACTGTTTCTAAGAGACTGCTGAGATCTGTTTCGGCAATAAGAGCGACGTTTTTATCAGTGCCGTCTCGTTTGACTATGATGATGTCTTTACTATCTGCTACGCGATCGAGCAGAGTGTCTAAATTACTTTGGGCTTCGGTATAGCTGATTTCGCTGCTAGTCATACTGTAGTGTCCAAGTCTCGTATGTCGATTATAACTTACTGCTTGTTGGGGTATGGCGTTCGATTACCTCCGGTACGCTACGCGAACGATAATTTTGACAGGGTACAAAGATGCTCCTCAATATTGCTGAGTTTTGAAAGCCAATTCGTGGCATGTGGATCGTATGTACGGTGCATATAATAGATGAATGGCGTATCAGTGGGACAAAAACAAAGCAGCAACGCACCTGGGTAAGCACGGGATTGATTTTGCCGATGCCGTTGCTGTGTTCTCAGACGATCTCGCGATCGCGACACTAGATGAACGATTCGAGGAAGAGCGATTTATTACCATTGGGCTAGATGCTCTAGGTCGAGTGCTGGTGGTGGTGTATTCCTGGCGCGATCGGGAAATTAGGTTGATTTCAGCTAGATCGGCGACCAGTCAAGAACGAAGACAGTATGAAGAGGGATAAATTATGCAAGTAGAACACGATTCTGTAGAAGTACAATGTGATTTCAGCCAAGGGAAACGAGGTGCCATCGATCCGATTGGTGCGGGAAAAACGCGGATTACGATTCGGATTGATGATGATGTTTTAGACTGGTTTCGGGATCAAGTTCATCAAGCAGGAGGCGGCAACTATCAAACCTTAATAAATGAAGCACTGCGAACCCATATTCACAAGCAGCATGAGCCTCTAGAATCAACTTTGAGACGAGTGTTACGCGAAGAACTAGGACAAACTCGTCTAGCTTCAAATTAGCAGTTGTAGGTTAGGTAAAGTGAAGCGCAATCTAATATCATTGATGTCGATCGTCTCCAGTACGCTACGCGATCGATCGATAATTTTGACAGGGTACAAAGATGCTCCTCAATGGAGATTACCTCCGGTAGGCTGCGCCAACGATCGAGGCTCAACCCAACCTACATTTCTCATGCTTACACCAGATCGCGCTGAAACCGCTCTAAAATCTGATTGACGAATGTTTCGCCATCGATCGGTGTTGTTTGCTCGGAGGCTGAAATGGCAGCATCGATTTTCGTTCGGATATCTTCAACCCATACGTTCTCAGCTTGTTGTTCTTCCGCCAATTCTGCCAGAAACCGAGCCGCGATCGCATCTTGTCGATCGATTGGCAGTTGTTCGATTTGGGCTATTACCTGTTGAAGCAGTTCTGTCATAGTTTACACCGCAATTTACTACAGCTTCCTAATTTTACCCGATTCTCTCTCATGACAGGCTCCGCTAGCGAGTAGAGCGATCGAATAGACGACGATCGATCGATAATTTTGACAGGGTATAAAGATGCTCCTCAATGGCGATTACCTCAGGTAGGCTGCGCCAACGATCGAGCCTCAAATACTGGAATTGTTGGGTTTCGTGGGCTTCAACCCAACCTACGGGGAGAAATCTAGTTACTTATGCTGCCTACTGTAGTGTAGCTGCGCTCTCGATCCTCCGGCTTAGATTTAACATTAACCTCGACATCGAGATCGAAAGCATTCAAGAACTTAAACAACCTTTCTAACGAATACCCCCGAAATTGACCTCTGACCAAAGCCGATATCTTGGGCTGGTCTATTCCCAACACTTCAGCCGCTTGATACTGATTTAAACCTTTGGCTTTAATCGCCTGACTCAATCGCATTACCAAATGTGCTTTGAGCAACATCTCCTCTGGATTCTCATATCCTAAATCGGCATAAACATTGCCACTGCTAGGAGTTACAGTGTTTTCTAAATCTTCAGTTAGATTGTGATTGGTTGTCATAATTAGTTTGATGATGCTCTTGAGCGGCTTTGAGGCTTTGCTCGACCAACTCGATATCTTGTTTAGGAGTCGCTATGCCACTTTTAGACTTCTTCTGGAAGACGTGGAGGACGTAGACGGCAGATTCAAACCGGACAGTGTAGACAGCACGATAGGTATCCCCATCAAAATCATCGATAACTTCCAGTACCCCCGCACCTTTAAAACCCTTCAAAGGCTTGGTGTCATCATGCTTTTGACCTAGTTGAGCCAGAAGTAAAGCATAACCCACGTTATCTTGCACCTCATCGGGCATGGCTTTGAGGTCTTTTTTGGAACTGGCGATCCATTCGAGCGGCTTCATTATTGATTCTACATCCTGATGCCAAAATTAGCATCATAAATTACACAATAATTATCGCACAAGGGCTAAAAGAGATCGATCGATCCTCAAACACTGAAATTGTTGGCTTTCTCGAAGTAGGTAATCGATCGATAATTTCGACAGGATATAAAGATACTCCTCAATGGCGATCGATCGAGCATCAAACACTGAGATTGTTGGGTTTCGAGACTCAACCCAACCTACAGGGCTAATTCATTCCAAACTTTATGGACTTCGATAAATTTAAAGTTGCAAGATAAATTTCTTGACGATCGACAGAACACTAAAAAACGTACCATCCTCTGTCTCAGTACGATCGATTAAACCCCTTCTACCCAACGAAACGATCGCATTACCCACATCTGCTGGCGATATATTTAGAGACTCAATCGAGCTAGATATAGATACTGGTATTGTCTCACTAGCTAACAACCTTATTACTTCTCGTTCTGCTGCTGATAATCTACCAAATTGATAATTCAGCAGCAATTTGATATCTTCAGTCAGGAATAGTTCTTCGTACTTACAGAATTCGCCCATCTTACCACCAAATAGCTTCTTAATCGCGATCGATACCGATCCTAAATATGCTGGATTTCCACCTAAAGACTCGATCGCATCATCCCATCGATCCTCATCACTCAAACCCTTCGCTCTAAATATTTCCCTACCACCTGCACCCAATCCGCCGAGTGATAAAGAATGAATCGAGCTATTATTCCCAAGTGTTACAGCAAGTTCGCTCGGCTCTTCCCGACTCAGGAGCAATAGACAACTTTGATGATTTGTCTCCCAACTCCGTCGAAATAACTCCCGATACTCTTGATATTCCTCGGCATAATTACCCGCTAATTCGCCACTACTAAATAGTCGATCGAGATCGTCTAAGATTATCAAACAGCGATGCTGACGAAAATGTTCGAGCAGTAACGATAGTCTAGCTTCTAAATCTAATGTTGGCTCAGGTAAAGCCTCGGTATTGAGTGATGCGATGAGATTGCGATCGATAAATTCCACCCCAGAACGCTGACAGCCTAAACTCTGCCACACGATCTCATCAAACTCACCTTTAATATCTTCTAATAATTGTCTAGCTAGGGCAGTTTTACCAATACCAGCAGCACCGGAGATAACTACAGAGCGACATTTCTCTGTGAGTATCCAGTTTTTGAGCGAGTCTAGCTCTTGAGTTCGAGCGTAAATAGGTACAAGATCTGGAATGGTTTTGAAATACTGCGGGGTATTGATTATAGCTGCTTGTTGAAGACTGTGATTTGGGTGATGATTTAATGTGACTTCAGAGCAGATATTTACAAGTGATATCTGTTCTACAAATGATGATGAAATATTTTTAGATTGATGGCGTTCGATAGTAGATTTGAAATTTGCCTTCCTCACTTGTTCGCCCACCACATTAGAAAGAGCCTTCCATAAATCGGCTGCGACATCATTAACGTGAGATTGTTCGCAGTAGTTATCAGTAGCTATCTGTGAATATTTTTTGCCCTGACATACGCCTTCAATAATCGATCGTTCCAAGTCGTTGAGATGTTTATTGCGCGATGCGAAGACCAAATTATCAGCTATTTTCAGAGCTTCGGCAATATCCATAGTGAGGCATTAGACTACATTATCCCTATTTTATCCTACTTTTTTGTAATTAAACCTATTACTTTTATTCCGGATCTAGCTGGATGTTTCATATCGTGTTTCCAGATCACAGGTTTATAACTGCCTATTTTTTCCTATGGACGATCGACTTTAGCCTGACTACGATTGTGATTACTCGAGGAAGACACTCGTTTTCAGACTTTAACCTCGATTGCTCTCTGAAGATTATCGATGTCACTTCACTATACTTACTGAAATAACATGAAAATTAAAAACTCGATCGTACTTTTTAACATTCTAGCAGCTTCCATAGTTTTTGCTATACCTTCGATGGCAAGTGAGTGCATTAATAATTCAACAGGGATATCATCCTCTTCTACTAATGATTCAATTTCAGTCAAGGCTAGAATACGCAAAAGTTTTGGAAGTTTTCCGATATACACAAATCAAGACTATGTATTTGGCTGTAGTGTGATAGCAAAAATGCTCTTGAATTATACAATTCCAGATGATTCTCCAATATCAAGTTTGGATATATATGTATACATAAATGGTCGGCAATTAAGTCCAAAAAAATGATGAAAGGCTCATCTTTTACATTTAAGTTTTCTCCTGACAAAGTACAAAATTTTAGAATTGAATTAAAAAATCTTCAGTCAAATACAGGAGTAGGATATATCTATAATCTCGACTTGCCCGAACATTATCAATGGCTGAACACACCTTAAATTCTAATATTAAATCTAAAAAATATGATGAATCGTATATTTCTCACTCTTAAATTTCTACACATAGAAGATTATTTTTTTGAGATTCGTCTCAAAAAAATAAATTAATTAATGCAATGAAATATACATTTTATGCAATGAAAAGGTCAAAGAAAACTTCATTAAATTGTTGTGATAAATCGTAAATTGCATAAAATCAAGAATAATAAGATTACAAACTAGCAAGTAAATTTCATGAGAATGTTAAAAACATTAGTGGTTTTTATAATGATTTCATCTATTAGTGTTGCCACAACAGGATGCAAGAAATCGTCTTCACAAATTAATAGCAGTCTTCCAGTTGCTGAGAAATCACCTCCGCCTGTTAAACCTGTTAAAGCCCCAGAAGTATATGATGTCATCTGTTTCTCTGCATTGGGCTTTTGGTCAGAGTCCGAAGCTAGATGTCTAGATGACTCTATTTATAAGGTTCCAAGAAATACTAAAGTCACTGCCCATCTGGAAAAAAAGACTAGTGTGCAGCAAGGTACAAATACTGTGATTGCTTTTAAATATGACAATGAAAATGGTACTGAATTAGAAAAAATAAGTGTTCCTGAGATGGAATCTTTAGCATCACAAGGTGCAAACATTTATGGAATGTATCATCATGCTGTTTCTACATTTGGCCCTTCTCAAAATTATGCTGAAGTTGTACTTTTCAATAATAAAATTGGTAAGTTTAAAGTTTTCGATCGGAATCCGAATCAAGTCTTTTTTGCAACTGGAGACACCAAAATTAGATATAAGCAAAACCAGGTGCGGTAGAACAATTCTCTCAAAGGACTATTGATTTTGAGTTATATTAAATCTTCTCAATCGCATCATGAACTCGATCGGATCGAACTCATATCCTCGATAGATGTGGGTATCGACAATAATTTTTTTGTTACTCGATCGGTTTCATAGTTTTTTGCTTTTGCTTAATGCGCTGTAATTTCTGCTGACGGATGAGTTCATCAAATTTAGCTATTAATTCTTCTATTTGTAGATCTACTTCTTCTTCAAAACTTAGTCGAGCTTGGCGTAAGTTATCAAGAAGTCGGCTATCTACTGATGGATCTGGCATCATCGGTTGCTTCTTCATAACTAATCCGATTCTCGCTCCATAGCAGCCATCGCGCGAGACTCGATTTAAGCTTTCGCTGCTGAATGTTGCTTGAGCACTTGCTTGAGATATTTTCCCGTATGTGACTTAGGATTCTTCGCCACCTGTTCTGGTGTCCCCACTGCTACTAATTCTCCCCCTTTATTACCGCCTTCTGGGCCGAGATCGATCGTCCAGTCGGAGCAGCGAATCACGTCGAGGTTGTGTTCGATGACGATGATGGAGTTCCCCTTATCGACTAGTCTTTGGAGTACGTCTAGGAGCTTGTGGACATCATAGAATGACAATCCAGTGGTGGGTTCGTCGATTAGATAGAGGGTTTTTCCGGTGGCGCGTTTGGAGAGTTCGGTAGCGAGTTTGACGCGTTGGGCTTCGCCGCCAGAGAGGGTGGGGGCGGTTTGTCCGAGTTTGACGTAGCCAAGTCCGACATCGACGAGGGTTTGGAGGCGGGTGGCGGCGCGGGGGATGTTTTGAAAGAATTCTAAGCCTTCTTCTACGGTCATATTTAGGACATCGGCGATCGATTTACCTTTATATTTAACTTGGAGGGTTTCACGGTTGTATCGTTCGCCTTTGCAGACATCGCATTGGACGTAGACATCGGGGAGGAAGTTCATCTCGATGATGTTTACCCCTTGTCCGCTACAAGCTTCGCAGCGTCCGCCTTTGACGTTGAAGGAAAATTGTCCCGCTTTATAGCCGCGTGTTTTGGCTTCGATGGTTTGGGTGAAGACTTCGCGGATGGTGTCGAATACGCCTGTATAGGTGACGGGATTCGATCGCGGGGTGCGACCGATCGGCGATTGATCGATGATAATGACTTTATCGATCGCACTGATCCCTTTGAGTTCATCGACATCTTTGGGGAATGGTACCCGTTTGGTGAGATGGTGTTGGAGTGCGGGGTGCAGGAGTTCGTTAACTAGGGTGGATTTTCCCGAACCAGACACTCCGGTAATTGCGACGAGTTTACCTAATGGAAACTCGACATCGAGGTGTTTGAGGTTATTCCGGTTGGCATTTTTGAGCACTAAACTCCGTCCATTTCCCTCTCGACGTTCGGCTGGTGTCTCAATTCCCAAGCGTCCCGATAAATACGCACCTGTAATCGAATCTTCCGCACTCAGGAGCGCGTTCAAATCTCCCTCGACGACGATATTACCACCATGTACGCCCGCACCTGGGCCGATATCGACGAGATGATCGGCGGCGCGAATGGTATCCTCATCATGTTCGACGACAATTAGGGTATTCCCCAAGTCGCGGAGTTTGGTAAGGGTTTGTAATAGTCGTCCGTTGTCTCGCTGGTGTAAGCCAATACTTGGTTCGTCGAGGACGTATAATACTCCTGTCAAACCCGAACCGATTTGGGTAGCGAGGCGAATCCGTTGCGCTTCACCACCGGAGAGCGTCATCGCGGCTCGATCGAGTGTGAGATAATCTAGACCAACATTGAGTAAAAATTGCAGTCTCGCAACGATCTCTTTGAGCACTAATTCCCCAATTTTAGTCTGCTTGGGCGTGAGTTCTAATCGATCGAGTCGCTCCAAACATTCATCGATCGCCACACTGGTAAAATCAAGGATGCCATACTGTCCGAGTTTTACCGATTGAGCTTCAGCTTTTAAGCGATTACCGCCGCAAGCTTCACAGGGTTGATTGGTGAGGTATTGTTCGAGCTTTTGTTTTTGCAGTTCTGAGGCATCATTATATTGCCGATCGAGGATTTTTACTACTCCTTTAAACTTGCGATGGTCGTCTAAATCTTCCATCCAAATCGGTTCATCTCGACCGAATAAGATTAATGCTTCCTGTTCGGGAGTAAGTTTATGCCACGGTGTATCTAATGCAAATCCAGCAGTTTGTCCTAAACTATATAATAGAGATAAATAATATGAATTATCTTTTTCCGACCAAGGTGCGATCGCATGATAGACCGCAGCTTGTGGATCGGGAATAATTAATGTTGGGTCAAATGTCCGCGAACTACCAATCCCATGACAAGCTGTACAAGCACCATATGGCGAGTTGAAAGAGAATAATCGCGGTGATAATTCCTCCATTACTGCACCGTGTTCGGGACAAGCAAATTTCTCGGAAAAGACTAATTCTGAAGGTAGCTCTGGATTGACTGCTGCACCTTCATCGGTAATTAGTGAAATATTGGCAATGCCATCGCCATGACGCAAACAAGTAGTTAGAGAATCTGATAAGCGCGATTCTATGCCTTCCTTATTAACCAATCGATCGACGACAATTTCGACTGTATGATGTTGATTTTTATCTAGGACAATTCGATCGGCTAATTCGCGAATTTCCCCATCCACACGCACCCGTACAAATCCTTCAGATGCGAGGCTAGATAATACTTTTTGATGAGTACCTTTCTTACCACGGACGATCGGTGCTAGGATCTGAAACTTAGTTCGGTCGGGGAGATTGCGAATCCTGTCGCTCATTTCATCGATCGTTTGGGGTGCGATCGATCGATCGCACTGCGGACAATGAGGAGTACCAGCCCGACCGTATAATAACCGAAAATAATCATAAATTTCGGTAACTGTGCCGACAGTCGATCGCGGATTATTAGAAGTAGACTTTTGATCGATCGAGATCGCTGGACTCAAACCCTCGATCGCATCTACATCCGGCTTATCCAATTGTCCCAGGAATTGCCGCGCATAGGCACTCAGCGACTCCACATACCGCCGTTGTCCCTCGGCAAAGATCGTATCGAAGGCGAGGGACGATTTGCCCGAACCAGACACCCCCGTGAACACAATCAATCGATCGCGCGGTAGCTCTAAACTAATATTTTTGAGATTATGCTGTTTGGCACCACGGATGCGAATGGTGTCTCGGTCATTTGAAGCCATAGGGATCGAGCTGGTAGTTCACAATTGAGCAAACTTCTGTTTTAACACAATTATTTGGTGTCTTAACATCTTCGCTCATAAATTACCCGGACGATCGCGATCGTCAGCTCTAGCTCTGTGTGGGTAGATAATTGGATTCGGACGATATTCGTGGGTAGCGTTGTTTGAGTAGGTGTGCATCTGCTAGGGCAATCGCCTCATCTAACAGTAAGTTTGTTAGATCTAACTGACGACAGGCTGCTCTCAAGTTAGCAATATCTCTGGCTCTAGTTTCAGGATCGGGAATTTTAAACTCGTTATTCATGACGGCTCTCCTGCCAATATATCTTGCCGAGCTTGTACTTAGATCTGGTAATCAATATATTACTCGGTTTAATATCCCGATGAATTACTGGGGGAATTTGTTCATGAAGATAGGTAATAATAGTCAGCAATCTATCGGCTAATTTAATAATTTCTGGCTCTGAAAATTTTAGCCCAGACTCGATCGTACTTTGGAGGGAAGGTGCATCAATATAAGTCTGCACCAAGGCAAAACCATGAATATCCCCTGTATCTAACTCAAAGTGGTCTAAATATGTGGGAATCGATCGATGGTTAAGATTTTGTAAAGTTTGAGTTTCTCGCTCGAATAGTTTGAGATCGTCCCAATAAAAATCTAGATTAAATTGTAAAATCTTGATAACAACCAAATTATAAGACTGAAGATCGTCTGCTAAAAATGTCTGCCGCCCAGCTTTTTGACTTAGTTTCTTGCGAATTCGATAGCGATCGACGAGAAGCGTGTTAGGTTCCATAACTAGTTCATTTTTATTAAAAGTTTAGTTATTCGGCTTTGCTTTCAAGCTAGGGCAATTTAACTTAATGTTTGAGTTTTGGATGTGTTTAGATAGGCGATCGAGCTAAGGTGAATTACAATAGGCACTGGCATTATTAGCGACTTGAGATGGTGAACCATAGGGTAAATTGGAAACCATACATTTTGTTGCTTGACCTCTTTGAATAACCCCATTCCTCATTTGGGTATTCAAATTATTGATTAATTGAGCATTTACCGCATTGCTACGATTTCTATAAGCTTGGGAAACTTGTTGGCTCATTTGAACCAACTGTGTTTTTTTTTTCGTTGAGCATGGCAAATTTAGTCCCTAAGATCGGCTCTCCCGCTAGTATGGGGTAAATAGGGTAAAATGTAGCGATAGCGGAATTTT
>ENA-OFCD01000858-OFCD01000858.1-metagenomes-genome-assembly--contig:-NODE-858-length-17668-cov-2.729177_pt1 | contig 17668 bp, 15 predicted proteins | sample MGYA00153392_OFCD01 | MGnify analysis MGYA00153392
CGCCCTTCATAGTCATCAACATAAAGTTTGTATCTTGGGCGACCAGTTTCTGTCCAGTAAATTAAAAATGGATTTTTTTGCAACCTTTCATCAAATGTTTCTTGAGTCCATATCCATCCAAGATTTGACACAACTTCTTTACCTTGAATTAATCTTTTTTCTCCTCTACTTGACACGTTAGAAGATTTTTCTAACTTTTGATGATTAAATTTTCTTCCTGTTTCTTTTTCTGTGTAGGGGAACTTAACTTCTAGCTCTTTATCGTCTAATAGTTCAAAAGGTAAATTGAAAATATAATCGCTGCTTTTGTAATACCATAAAATATTATCAGTAACAGAGTCGAATCCTTTTGTTGCTAAATGATGACCACCAGTTCGTTTCCAAATTAACTCAGTTCCAAAATTATTTGAGTTAAAAATATCGTCTAATATAATTCTCATGTAACTATTCACTCTTCCGTCGCAATGCACATAAATACTTCCATCGTCGCTCAATAAATTGTGCATGAGTTTGAGGCGTTCGTACATCATGCTGAGGTAGCTTGAAATACCTTTACCCCACGTGTCGCGATAGGCAATTTCTTCAATCACGGATTGTTTTTTTTCGGCGGTGTCGCCGTTAATTTCAATATTAAAACCAAAATCGGCACCTACAGCAAACGGTGGGTCAATGTAAATCAGTTTTATACCGCCTTGCGCGTCAATCTCGCGGCGCAGCGGTCCGTTAGCGAGGCTGCTTAAAATAAGTTTATTATCACCCCAAATGAGTTTATTTGTCCAACCTTTAAGTTGTCTGCCGCGATAATCGGTCGCAAACATACTTGTTTGTGGAGCGACGTTTTCTTTGCGCGGCTCGTCAATCAATTCTATGCTATGAAACGGTAGTGCCACATTCGTTACTTCTTCTTTGCGCCCATTCCAGAATAAAAAAACGTCTTCCTCATCGCTAAAGAGTTTGTAAATATCGGTTTTCGGCAATTTCGCACCCGATTTTATGAGTTCTATGATGCGGCGTTTATCTTCTTCGTTCATTTTCTAACTATTTTTTGCTTCCAAAGAAATATAGTTCTTTACGATTCTTTACGATTTATTTCACTTCATTTTGTTCAATATAAATGTTTCATTTCCAAAACGTTTAAGTATTTCTTTTTCCGAACAACCCCAACTTGTGCGCAATCGAGTCATCACGTATTCGTTATACTTATTTGCCAGCGTTAGTTCTTCTTTTAAAAAAGGCAAAATATCATCGTTCAAACTCTTTATGTAAGATGCATTATTTGCGCCATTCCATTGACGACTTGAACCATTGAAAGAATGCGCTGAAGGTCCAACTCCTAAATACCATGCGCCAAGCCAATAATTTGAATTGTGTTGAGCAAATGCAGCATCGCGCGCAAAATTTGAAATTTCATATTGCTCAAAACCATGTTCGGGCATAAATTGCATCAATAAATTGAAATCGCGTACCATCGTTTCATCCTTTACAGGTGGTAGTTTTTTATTTTCTATTGCATAGTGCAAGGCAGTATTTCCTTCAACTGTTAAAGCGTAACAACTCGCGTGTTCAACATCGAATTGCGCAAGAGTTTCTAAATTTTTTAGCCAATCGAGTGTTGTACTTTCAGGTAACCCATAAATTAAATCAACGGATAAATGTTTAAATCCAGTTTTTAAAGCATTTTCAATACTTTCATGCGCTTGACGCGCATTGTGTGCTCGATTCATCCATCTTAAATCTTTTTCTTTGAAAGATTGTACGCCAATGCTTAATCTGTTTATCGGAGTGTTGTAAATACTTTTAAGGTAATCAAGCGTTAAATCGTCTGGGTTAGCTTCAATCGTAATTTCTTTTACTGCCCTTGCATTGTAGTGCGTTTTAATAGTAGAAATAAGTTCATCGAGTTCATCGGCTGAAAGTACTGACGGCGTTCCACCGCCGAAATAAATGGTTTCTATTGTATGATCTTGTAAGTAAGCAACGTTAAAAATTAATTCTTTCTGAATCGCACGCACTAATTCTGATTTCGTTTTCAAATTTGTGGAAAAATGAAAATTGCAGTAATTACACGCTTTTTTGCAAAATGGAATATGGAGATAAATACCAGCCAAGTCAATTTGGAATTTAAGTTAAGAATTTATTTCTTAGAGAATAGCATTTAAACTTGTGAAATGCATCTAAAGTTGTGTAGCTAAATTGTTGGGAATGAAAATTAAACCAACTAATTTACTTTTGAGAACGTGATTTAAGAATAATAAAGTGCAGTTTATAACCTCAGCCTTAAAGCTGGGGTGAAAATAATAAAGAATTTGCCTTTAGGCATGACCTCAAGGCTAAAAATTCATATCTAAAGACTTTTATTGAATTAAACTACCCCAGCCTGAAGGCTGGGATTATAAATTTACAAGTAAAATCTTAATTTACTTAAATGAATATCACGTAAATATATCTGCGCTTACGTAACGGAAGAAAAAATTATTAGTTTATATCTATTTTTAATTAACCGTTTTTAATTTTTCAATTTCAAATTATTGTACTTTTGCAAACATTTTTTTGAAATAGATTGTTTACGTTGTATGAAAGTTACAGATTATTTTGAAGCCGCAAAAGACAAAACGCTTATCACATTTGAAGTTTTACCACCGCTGAAAGGTGGTTCGATGAAAGCTATCTTCGATACACTCGATCCATTGATGGAATTTAAACCACCTTTTGTTGATGTTACATATCATCGCGAAGAGTATGTTTATAGAAAGCAGGTGTCAGGTTATTACGAAAAGACTGCTATTCGTAAACGTCCGGGCACTGTCGGTATTTGTGCAGCTATTATGCATCGCTACGGTGTGGATGCCGTTCCACATCTAATTTGTGGTGGATTCACGAAAGAAGAAACAGAAAATGCACTGATAGATCTTAATTTTTTGAACATCAATAACGTTTTAGCTTTGCGGGGCGATGCTGAAAGATTTGAAGATAAATTTATACCGCATCCGCAAGGTCATGCTTATGCTCTCGATTTAGTGGAGCAAGTGCACGATATGAATAGCGGTAAATACCTCGATCCAGCAATTCAGAACGGCGAAAAAACGGAGTTTTGTATCGGTGTTTCGGGTTATCCAGAAAAACATTTTGAATCACCTAATTTGGAAGTTGATATTGATTATGTAAAAAAGAAAGTGGAAGCAGGTGCGCATTATATAGTTACGCAAATGTTTTTCGACAATCAGCACTATTTTAATTTTGTTAAAGCGTGTCGCGATGCAGGAATAACTGTTCCTATCGTTCCAGGTTTGAAACCGATTACTAAAAAATACCAACTCACTTCTATTCCGCGTTTATTTTTTATTGACTTACCTTCCGATTTAGTAAAAGCACTCCAGAGTGCGAAAGATGAAGCTGCACTCAAACAAGTTGGTATTGAATGGTGCACCATGCAATCGAAAGAACTTAAAAAATTTGGTGTGCCTTGTTTGCACTATTATACTATGGGCGATTCAAAAACAATAAGAAGTATTGCTGAGCATATTATATAGTTTAAACAAGTTCTTAAAAAAAATCTACCAACTAATTTTAACCAACTTAACACTTTTGTTTCCTTCGCTCGGAATTAATATTTCGTTTGAGGCGAATTGAACAGCATCGCGAATGCGTAAATAAATATCTTTCGCTTCTGTATTCAGAACGACATGACGATCAACTTCGCCGCCGTTTTTAATTACGTATTCATAAACATTGGTGTTTCTTTCAACGTCTTCGTTAAAAATTAGTCGAAGTGAAGTTGGTGACCGCATGATAAAGAAAGACGAGAATCGCGCGTCATCATCTTGCGAAACCTGATGTTTTACATATACTTGCGACCATTCTTTTGTGCCTAAACTATCCAGAGAAAGGGAAAATAAATTATCGCAATAAAAATCATAGGTGTGACCATTTCGTATAATTGTGTTGGTGTTATTTGAGCCAGCTGTTGTTCTTTCTGTGATTCGCGTTTTTTCTATAAGAGCTACAACGCCACCATCCGAACGATTAATAATGCGCTGCACTTTCAAATCGTCAACTCCTTTATTATCGGTTACTTTTTTACCAATATAAGATGTTACAAACTCATCAGTGAAAGGTGTTATCTGCCAATGTGCTTGAATCGTATTATTTTCTGGTATAGAAAGATAGAAAGTCCCATTGTTGTGTCCATTATTTTTATTTGAATAGCAACCAACAGCGATTAATTTTTTATTTTTATTGTCGAAATTAAACAACGTATTATTTGCAATAATTTCACCCGTATTTATTTTAAAATCAGAAACCGTTTGATTAGTATTAAATTGCAACACGTCAAATTGTCGTGCTTTTTTTGAAGGCGAATTTTCATCCGTAAACAAAAATGTTTTCCCATCATTTGTAACTAACCATTGCTGCTTACGATCGTCAAAATCAGGGTTTTTAGATTTCCATTTAACTTTCCAAATAGGTCTAAGTGAATCTAAACTGAAAGCGCACGTTATATTTTCATTGTAATAGTTTGGGTTTAAAGCAACCACAACGCGTTTATCATCCGAAATAAATAACTCCGTTTCCGATTCGTTCAGTGATTCTTTCCAAGAGCAGACTGTTGCAGAATCTAAAAGTTTAGCTTGACCATCAAATTTTAAAACTTTGATGTAAGTGTAGTTGCGTTTACGCATTCGCGCAATAACGTTAAACGATATTTTATTTGGTATCACGTCGAGAATTTTAACTTCATATTTTTTTTCAATGTTAATTTCTTTCTGCCAGATATTGCGTAAATTATTATCGAGGGCATTTACAGTCAAAAGTTCAGCGTGCCAATAAAAAAATAAAAAACGGTCATTAATTTTAGCGGAAAGTGCATAGCTTTCCGCATTAAAAACATTTATTGGTTCAGAAATTGTAAGATTTTGCGCATAAATTTTCTGCGTGAGCGTCAATAAAGTTAAAGTGATGAATATTTTTTGTAAAAAATGGATCATGATATTTGTTAGGTTTTTAAATTTTGAATCAAAAAAATAGTTTATTCCCATATTTTTTTAATTTGAAACTAAATTACGTCAGGAATGGAAGATTTTTAAAATTATAACTTCATTCTACTTAAAATAATTAAAATTTTGCCCTAATCAGAAAATATTTAAACTAAAAATACGCTTTAACATTGTATTGAGCAAGTCTAAAATAATTCTTCTTTACTTTTAAATTCTTGCCCTTAAATTTGCATTTTATAAAATAGCCTTCAACATGAAATTAAGTTTAGTAATTAATAGTTTTGTTCTTTCTTTCTTTATTTTAGTTAACAGTTTGAGTGTAATTGCGCAGAAACAAAATTTACAGAAATTAGATAAAACTGTAACCATCACATGTACATTCGATAATTGTTCCAAAGTAGATTCTTTTACACTCTACGAAATTACAGGTTTAACGCAAACAAATTATGCTAAAGGCGTAGTGAATGGCGATGGAGTTGTAACTTTTTCATTTAAACAGCTTAATGCGCCTGCATTTTTTGCGCTCGGTGTTAATGATGATGTGAAACGATTGAAAATATTAATTCTTGGAACGGAAAGCACCGTAAAGCTTTCTGGACCTTGTTTCGATATGTCAGCAGCGGAAGTTAAAGATTCTAAAATAAATTCTAATTACGACAAAGCGCAAGCCAGATCGAATGCGTTGAAATTACAAACATACGCACTTTCCAATGCTTATAAAACCAATTACAACGACTTAGCACAACGTGCTTCCAATGAAGCCGCTTTAAAACAATGTGATGCAGCGAAATTAGTTTTTTTAGATTCTTTGAAAAAAGAAAATCCTATTTTGCATAAAATAATTTCAATTGATACCTATACGAGTTTTCAAAATGATCCGCAAAAAATAAAGTATTCGGACGAGATTGATTATTTTGGTAGTGCGTATTTTCAACACGCCAATTTAGCCGATACATCTTACAATCATATTCCTTTATTGGTGGGTGCAGTCAGAAATTACGCTTCAGTGATTACAATGCCAGAGCTACAGCTCGAAAAAAAGAAACAAAAAACGTATTTTGATGCCGTGTTAAATAAATTTTCTGCAAAGAGCAATGCTTATAAATTTGCTTTGAGTGGCGTTGTTTTAGCTTGTATGGAACGCAACAGTTCCTTATTAATTCCTTACGGTGAGCAATATTTGAGAGATTTTACGCAAGACCAATCTGATTTTGCTTTGTCACTTTCAAATACAATAACTACCATGCGTGCTCAAATGATTGATATGCCAGCACCCGAAATTGCGCAAACAGATACAGCAGGTGTGGTTAGAAAATTAAGTGATTTGAAGGGTAAATATGTTTTACTCGATTTTTGGGCGAGTTGGTGCGGTCCGTGTAGAAAAGAAAATCCGAACGTTGTGAATCTCTACAAAAAATATCACGATAAAGGTTTTGAGGTTTTTTCTGTCAGCCTCGATAGAGATAAAGCACCTTGGATAAAAGCCATTCACGATGACGGTTTACTGTGGAGTAATCACGTCAGCGATTTGCAATATTGGAGTAATGCTGCTGCTCGCGCTTATGGCGTACAAAGTATTCCGCGTACAATGTTGATTGATAAACAAGGCGTAATTATTGCGCAAAATTTACGCGGTGAAGATTTGGCTAATAAAATTAAGGAATTGATGGGCGAATAATCTTTTGGCTAAATTTTTCTTTAATAGTTGTCCAACTAAAATAATACAAAATGATTTATTCTGAAAAATTATTAGCTACAAAAGTTGGTTCCCCAATTGATGGTTGGCGTAAACTCCCAGAAAATGATTGACCACCACAATACACAAAGTAAAATTGCGATGCAGCTCAAAAAATACTTGATGATTTAATCATGAATTTGATTAAAATTGGCGAAGATGCTCCCAAAAAAGATAAAGAAGATTTATTTCAAATTGCCATTGAATCACTTAATGAATTGAATGATTCGACAGAGATTATTGAAACGGGCGAGAGAGAAGAGCTCTGCGAACTTTTTAATAAAATTTCTTTATCTGCCAATTTAAATCCAGAAGATTATGGGGAAGGAGAAGGAATTGCCAGCGAATGGCGCGATTGGTAGCTTTATTTCAGCTTGAACTTACTTTTTAACTAAAAAAATAAAAACAATTAAATTAGATTGAATCTAATAAACTAAGTTGTGTTAACTTTGTTATGTTTTTAAATAAAAAAGTTATGACAAACCAAAATCCTCATATCAGTTACGATCAATTAGCTTTCAATCAAGAGCCTATCATAATACATGAAAGTTCTACGACCAAAGAAGATTTGTTAGTTCGTGCTAACGCTGTTATCGAAGAAATTCGCCCGTACTTAGCGGTTGACGGCGGAAACGTAGAAATCGTTGACATCACAGACGATATGGTTTTGCAGTTGCGCTGGATTGGTAATTGTATCGGCTGCCACATGAGTTCGATGACGATGAAAGCTGGTGTAGAACAATCCGTCAAAGCGCGCATTCCTGAAATTAAATCTGTTATAGCACTTAATTAGTTGGTGGTTAACAGTTGAGAGTTGTTAATCGCGTGTTTTTTGCCAACGGTCAACTATTCACGGTCAACTAAATTCTATGAATCGTTCAGAACTTATTCAAACTATTGGAGAAAAAAAAAGTTTTTTATGTGTCGGACTCGATTCTGATTTTGAAAAACTACCTACGCATCTGTTGAAAAAGAAAAATCCCCAATTTTTATTTAATAAAGCGATTATTGATGCAACACGAGAACACTGCGTAGCCTATAAAATAAATACCGCATTTTACGAATCCCAAGGTGTAATTGGTTGGAAAGCAATGGCAGAAACGGTTGAATACATCGGTACTTCGCATTTTATTATCGCCGATGCTAAACGCGGCGATATCGGCAACACCTCGAAACAATACGCTAAAGCATTTTTTGAAACACTCAATTGCGATGCGATAACTGTTGCGCCGTATATGGGCGAAGATTCAATTCGTCCATTTTTAGAATACACAGATAAATTCACGATTGTTTTAGCGCTCACTTCAAATGTAGGCGCAGCAGATTTTGAAGTACCGAACGACTTGTATAAACGCGTCATGCAAAAAACGATGGAGTGGGGGAGCGTAGATAATTTAATGTTCGTGGTAGGTGCAACGCGTGCCGAAAAATTACAAGAATTACGGAAGTTTACACCGGATCATTTTTTTTTAGTTCCTGGTGTAGGTGCGCAAGGTGGCAATTTATCGGATGTCATAAAATACGGTAATAATGCAGACGGCGGATTACTTATCAATTCTTCACGTGAAATTATTTTTGCGGATAGCAGTAACAATTTTGCACAAGCAGCGGGGCTCAAAAGTGAGAATATAAAAGACCAAATGCAAAGAGCAAAGAGCAAAATGTTATAAGAATGAACCCACCCGAATCTTTTCCTAAAAAAAGTTAATGATGCTGTAAAATAAAAAGACTTTGAAGAAATCTATGTGATTTTTCAAAGTCTTTAATTTTTATTAAAAAATTACGCCAAAATTTTATTTACGGTGTAATAATTATTTTAGAGATTTCCTTTTTTCAATTCGCTCACAGCAAAGTCAGCCGAGCGCGCAGTCATTGCCATATATGTCAATGAAGGATTTACGCACGCAGCAGATACCATGGCAGCGCCATCTGTCATAAATACATTTTTACATTCATGCACCTGATTCCATTTGTTTAAAATAGAATCTTTAACAGAATGTCCCATGCGCGCCGTTCCCATTTCGTGAATTGCCATACCAGGCCAAGAACCTCTATCGTAAGTATGAACATTTTTTAAACCTGCTGCTTCTAACATTTCTGCAGCATCGTTCATCATATCTTTGCGCATCGCCAATTCATTCTCTTTAAATTCTGCATCAAAAACAACAGTTGGCAATCCCCACACGTCTTTTTTGGTGTAGTCTAACTTCATGTTATTCGCTTCATACGGTAAACATTCACCAAAACCGGTCATACCAAATTTCCATTTACCAGGTTCAGTAGCGCGATCTTTCATTTCTTCACCGAAACCAAGTTCAGCAACAACGCGATGCCAACCTTCGCGACTTGCACCGCCTTGATAACCAAAACCGCGTAAATAATCGCGTTTATCGCTACCGATATTTCTGTAACGTGGAATATAAGTCCCGTTTGGTCTGCGACCAAACGTATATTTATCATCAAATCCTTCTGCTTCACCGCTTGCACCTGTTCTGAAATGGTGATCCATTAAATACTTTCCTAAAACGCCAGAACTATTACCTAACCCATTTGGAAATTGTGGTGAAACAGATTGCAACATCAATGCTGTGGACCATATAGTACCACCATTGACAAAAATTATTTTAGCTTTATATTCTGTTACTTCCTTAGTTAAACTATTTATGACTTTTACACCACTAGCTTTTCCTTTTTTAGCATCGTAAACAATTTCCGAAGCGATAGAATTTGGAAGAACAGTTAAACGATTGGTTGCCATCGCTGGCGGCAAAGTTGTGGATTGCGTACTGAAATAAGCGCTGAATGGACAACCACGAGCACACATATTACGGTAGTTGCAATGGCTTCTACCGTTATGGTTTTCTGTGAGATTTGCAACGCGACCGATTGTAACGTTTCTACCTGCGTATTTAGATTCAATACCTTGCTTGATATATTTTTCAACAACGTTTAAAGGCATTGGCGGCAATAATTGCCCATCAGGATATTGCGGTAAGTTTAAGTTTTCACCCGAGATACCAGCAAATTTTTCCACGTAATCATACCAAGGTTTCATATCCGCATAGCGAATAGGCCAATCAATAGAAATACCATCTTTTAGATTTGCTTCAAAATCAATATCCGAGTGGCGATACGATTGACGACCCCACATGATTGATTTTCCACCCACAATATTTGGTCTAAACCAATCAAAACGTTTTTTTTCAGCGTAAGGCGCATCGGCATCTTTAACCCAAAACTTTGCGTTATGACCATTATATGGATAATCGCGCGCCAAAAATTGGTGCGTTTCTTTTTGTTCCATTGTTAGTCTATCGCGGTGTTCGTATTCCCAAGGGTCTTTATTGGTCTCAGCGTAACCTGTTATATGTTCTAAAGCGTTACCGCGTTCGAGCATTAATACTTTTAGTCCCTTCTCGGTTAATTCTTTAGCTGCCCAACCGCCAGAAACGCCCGAACCAATGACGATGGCATCATAAGTTCTTTTTTTTAGGCTTTCGCTACTTGTAAAATCCATATTTATTTAGTTTGAAAACCCAGAAGTTTTAAGAATTTATTGGGTTTAATAGTTTGTAATTAATTTGAAAGCGAATTTACCCAAGTCGCGATTTTAACTAAATCAGCTTTAGGAACAGTTGGTAAAGCAGCCATAGCAGGATAGCCTTCCCAATCTTCGGGTTTAGGTTTAGCAACTAAAGCAGCAAACTGTTTTGTAGAATATTTTTTTGTTGCTACGTCTTCCCACGAAGGTCCAATCATTTTTTTATTGATTTTGTGACAAGTATAGCAAGTGTGTTTCTGCAATAAAGCATTAATTCCTTCTGGAATTGTTTTTTTTGCATCTTGTGCTTTCACTGTAAATCCAGCACCAACTAAAAGAAAAAATAAAGCAGCGCGTAAAAACATAATGAATTAAGGATTAAAAATTAAATAATTAAGAGGTTAGTGATAAGGAAAAAGAGATAAGGAATAATTAAGAGTCAATAAGAAAATAATTGGTGAACTAATAATCGTTCCTTATTCCTTAAATATTATTCTGCCCAAGCTTTTTCACCTTTTTTATAAGGCACATCGCCATCGTATTTACCTGGAACAGGCTCATAACGTAACGCTTGTGTCGCTCCAATTTCAGATGTGAAATAACCAAATACTGTCAAATTTTTCATCGTTTTGAAAAAATGTTCGCCTGGTTTAAATTTCTTGTCATTCGTGTAAGAATCAGTTTCTGCCAACTTAAGCATTGCAATTTGCTGCTCGTTTGAACAATCCAAGAAATTTTTACCGAATTTTTCAACACTGTCGGAATCTAATTTATCTAGACCTTTAAAAAATATTTCTTGATCTTTTTGAGGCGTGCAATCTGCGACCATTTTTTGAATGAATGCAGGCACTCCCGCAGCTTTCGCACCAGGCGTAGAAGTTGTGGGCACAATAATGTCAGCCACTTGAGCAATTATGGCGGATTGGTCCGCACTGAATCTAATAGATTTATTTAAAATTTTGGGTGATTCCCATGCTTTCAAAACATCAGGTAGAAATAATGTAGAACCAAAAAATATGGCAGCCCTTTTTATGGCTTCGCGTCTTGAAACAGTCATAATATTGTTAGTTTAGAATAATCAGTTCAGAGAAATTAGGAAATTCTGAAATTTTTCATTATTTCATTTATTAATTCCTTAATTTCTATTTCTCGTAGGGTTTTAATAATTTTTTTATATTCTTGTAACACACTTTCAAATCTTCAACGGGCGTTTTTTCGTAATGCTCTAATTCTAAAATTAACATTCTGGCGCCACCTTTTTTCATATTTTCTAAAGTTGTATCAAAATCCACTTTTCCTTGACCAAGAATTACAGTTTCTTTATCATTCTCTTGCGAAAGATCTTTCAAGTGCAAGAGTTCAAACCTGCCTGGATTAGATTTAAATAAATCTACGGGCTGACGTTTGGCATACGTTGACCAACAAATATCAAGCTCAAAAGTAACGTTTTCAGGCGTTAGCGTTTTAAGCATGTAATCATACATAACTTCTGATTCCAACTTATCGAATTCAAACCAGTGATTGTGATAACCAAAACGAATCGCTTGCGTGTTACAATACTCACCAACTTTATTTAAAAACTCGCAATAGTTTTTGAATGCGTCCAAAGTTTTACGGTCTTTGTTATCCGTCCAGGGATTTATAAAATACCGTTGTCCCATTTTTAGCGCATCTTCAACAGCTTTTTTGAAATCGTCCGTAAAATCTTTTTTCACGTAATCGTAATGCTTTGCCGTTGTTAAACCAAAATGCGCAGAAGGCATTTTCATTTCATACTCTTTCAATATTTTGCGAAACTCGCTCGGAGTTTTACCAAAAATTTTTCCGTTATTATAACCAAAACCTTCTACGTAATTAAACCCAATTTTCGCGAGCGATTGAATAGTTCCTTCCGTATCGTCATTGATGGTATCGCGAACGCTATAAAGTTGAACACCCACTAATTTTTCTTTCAGAAGCTGTGAAAAAGGGAGCAATGAAGGCGATGCGGCGGCTAAAACAGCACTTCCTAAAAACTTTCTACGCGATAGATTAAGCATAATTGACTTTGTGGAATAAAAATACAAACGCAAATATAAATACCAAATTTTAAAACAAGAATTAACTAATTATTGAGATTATTTATTTTCTATAAACAGAGCTAAAGCGAATAATTTTACAAATCTGCTGAAATACAGACGATAAAGTAACACAAAAAAACATTTTACACAACGACTTTAAGAAAACTTTAATGGTTTCAAGTTTTAGTCGAGCGTAACAATTATTTTTTTGTACGGACTTCCTTTTTCTATATCAACTTTATAAGCAGAAGAGTTTTTGGAAAGCGGAATATCATAAGTTAAATCCTTCCCACCATCTTTTACTTCAATCATTAAATGCGTATTTTCGATGCGTGAAATTTTTGAATGAAGAATAAAATCATCGGTCGGTGTGACTTCTGGGAAATTTTTTTGCAGTGTTGCTCCATTAGGAGTTTCAATGGTTTCGTGTTCCCGAATCGCTTCACCCACGTCTTTAGTTCCTTCTTTTACAGCTAAAATTTTAGACGGTACGAAGGGTGCTTCTACAAATTGTTTACTCGAATCAATCAGCCAAACGGTAACAAAGGGTAATTGCGCAGATTTATTTTTTTCAAATTGCAAAGTGATGCTTTTACCTTCAGCCGTTTTTTGTGTTTCTATTTCTGTAAAATTTTTTCTTTTTCCGACAGGCGGTTTTTGCCAAAGTCCACGCAAACCGTCGCTCGCTTGATCGAGACTTCCCAGTGGCGGAATTTCATAATATGCCGATACTAAAAAAGCAAGGACTATACCACTCGCCCAAAATATTTCGCGCGGAATTTTTTTTGCAGTAGAATTTGGTTCAATGGCAGTTGTGGCGCTATATTTTTTAAGCGATCCCCAATTGTTTTTAATGTGGTACATGGCTACAAAAACAAACGCCACGCCAAAAGTTAAATGTATGCCCGACGTTACATGATTATGGCTGATTGCAAAAAGCCACAAACCTGTGAATGATAGCACTAAAATAACGCCAGCCATTGTGAGGCTGACTAAATTTTTATTTTTCATAGAACCAAATTTTTTTGAAAGAAGACTTAATTTATATTCGGGTGCAATCTATAAAAAAGTTTTTAAAAATTATAGAAAAGATAATTCAAAATTTTTTATTGAACTGTTTAGAACAATATTTATTGAAGTTTTGGAAAGTGCAGCTCACCTAAACATTTATAGTAAATAGAAAATTTGGTAAGGTAAATTTAAGTGTACTTTAAAATGAAAGAAACTAAATTGAAGTGACTTTACCTTTATAACTGATATGACGCAAAGAGGTGCAGAGCACCTTGACATAGTTCAATTTGGGTTAAGGTGCGCTGCACCTTGCGTAATTTTATTTTACAGAGTTCTACAAATGTTTAGGTGCGCTGCACCTTGCATTACATCAATTTTTATGTACTAAAAAATATTACTGCTCACATACATCATATTTCGAAGTCTCGTAAGTTGAGTTTTTTACAATTCCTTTAAATTGTTGTGCTAAAGCTAAACGTTCAGCAACTTGTTTATTCGAACAAACATATTCTGAATTTGCAGCAGAGCCTTTAAATCGTTGAGCAGCCAAGTACAGTTTTGATTTTGGGTTATTCTCTTCTTCAATTTTATTATCGGGTACACTGTTTTTTTTACTCTCTTTGGGAATAAAATTAAGTTTTGATTGCTCAAGGAATTGCGCAAAAATTTCCTCATCAACCAAATGCTTATCGAATGAAATGATAAATTTATTGGGAGCAGTTCGCACTGTTATAGCTTCTGTAAATTAAATTTTTATAAAGTTAATTTATTTTTGAAACCAACCAAAATTATTGCACTGCCTTTTCAATCGCACTTTCCAAACTACCGCCGTCTTCACTGATTGCAATAATTTTTCCTGTTCTATCTAAAAGATATTGTTTCGGAATGCCTTGAACTTTATATTCAACAGCCGCAGCATTATCCCAACCATTTAAATCGGAAACGTGGTTTCCCCAAACCAAACCATCTTTCTGAATGGCACCAAGCCAAGCATTTTTATCTTTATCGAGCGAGACGGAAAAAATTTCTAAGCCTTTTGATTTATACTTATTATAGGTTTGCACCAAAGCGGGATTTGAACGGCGGCACGGTCCGCACCAACTCGCCCAAAAATCGATCAATACAATTTTACCTTTTAGGTCAGAAAGTTTTAAAATTTTATCATTCGTGGAAGGCAAAGCAATATCAGGGGCGATAGTGCCGACGTTTGCACTTGTTTTGAGCGTTGCTAAATATCGGCGTAATTGTGTGAGTGTAACTGCAAAATCTTTAGCATACGGTGAACCTGGATACGTTTGATTCAAACGTTCTGAAATGTTTGTCATGACGGGTAAATATTCAGGTGCTGCAAAATCGCGTACATTTAATGCAGTCACCATAGCAACCAAAGGGTTTGGCGTTGTCTGAACAAAGTTTACTAAATCTTGCGTCGTTTTTTTATTAGTTTGCACATCGTTCATAACATCCAAATACGTTTTTGTATCGTCTGCGCCTTCAACTGTGTATTGCGTGGTTTGCAAAGTAGCTAAATCGGCGTTAACCTTAATGTCTTTTTCTTTGCCGTTTAAAATCAGATTGAGTTGTTTTTCACCAACTTTGATTCTGTAAATGCCTGCTTTTAGTGGTTGGGTTAAAGTGATGGCGTAAGTACCGTCTGCATTAATTTTAATTTTCTGAATTTCTGTGGTGTTACTCGATGTCACTTCGTCGAGTGTTACTTCTGTTTTACCCGCATTTTTCAGCGTTCCCGAAATATGATTTGCGTCTGTTTGGCAAGCATTGAATGCCAAAATTATGCTCGCAAATAAAATAATTTTTAAAGAAGAAAATTTTGTCATTGTAAATAATGGTTAATGATTAATTATTAATGGTTAATGGTAAGAAATAAACCATTAACCATTATGTAATTAACCACTTTTAAACTATGCTTCAAAGTGAGACTCTAAAGTAATTGGTGTTGCTCTTAAAGCATTTGATACGGGACAAGACGTTTTTGCTTGATTCGCTAATTCGTTAAATTTTTCAGCACTCATGCCAGGAACTTTACCTTTTAAATTCAAATGAATGGTTGAAATGGCAAAACCACCGTCTTTAGGTTCAACTGTTACGGCTGCTTCCGTTGTTAAAAGTTCGGCAGTGTGTCCTGCGCCAACAATCATAAAACTCAATTGCATTGTGAAACAACCTGCGTGTGCTGCTGCAATCAGTTCTTCAGGATTTGTACCTGCTTTTCCATCTTCGCTTTGGAAACGCGCTTTGAAACCAAACGGTGTGTTGTCCATTGTGCCGCTTTGCGTTGTCAACGAACCGGCGCCTTCTAAACCTGTGCCGCTCCATGCAGCTACTGCTTTTCTTGTCATGATTAGGATATTCTTAAATTTAAAAATGCAAAATTAAGTCTATAACAGAAGGCTTACTAATTTTGTTTCTGAATTATTTTTTAAGTTGATCAGAACCTCAACGTCTTAAATTCTTAACGCGACGTTCTAACTCTCTGTTGTGGATTTTCTTCCATAAATTTGTAATTCCCCATTCTTCTTCGTCAATCGTTATGAGTTCTGAACTAACAGAACCAATAATTGAATGAGGAATTTTATTAGGTTCTAATAATTTTTGTAAATTTATGAGGTTTTCCTCACTGGTGGAAATAATAAAACGACTTTGTGCTTCACCGAATAAAAACGCATCTTTTCTAAAATTCGTATCGCACGTTAAAGTAAAACCTAAATCGTTCGGCATAGCGCATTCTAAGAGTGCGCAAAACAGTCCGCCATCTGCAACATCGTGCACAGAATTTGCTAATTGTGATTTATTAATTTCTCGGATAGCCTTATGAACCAATAGTTCTTCTTCTAGAACAAAATGCGGTGCAGGAGAAAATTCAACTCCAACGACAGTGCGCAAATATTCTGAGCAAGCAATATCGTTTTGAGAATTACCAATCAGAACTATAATATCGCCTGCATTTTTAAAATTGAGCGTTTGTTGCTGATTATAATTTTCTAAAATTCCCAACATACCAATCGTTGGCGTTGGATAAATAGGTACAGTTGTTCCGTTTGGATAAACCGTTTGATTATAAAAAGAAACATTACCACCTGTTACTGGCGTTTTCAAAGCACGACATGCATCGCCCATGCCTTTAATAGCATTAACGAATTGATAATAAACTTCTGTATTGTAGGGATTTCCAAAATTTAAACAGTTTGTGATTGCCAAAGGCTCGCCACCAGACGCCAAAACATTGCGCGCCGCTTCACAAACTGCAATCATTGTGCCTTTGTAAGGATCTGCAAATACATAAACACTGTTACAATCGGTTGTTACGGCAAGTGCTTTTTTTGTATCAGGTACACGCACTACCGAAGCATCGGTGCAAGCGTGCGTACTCATTGTGCCAGCGCGAACAGTCGAATCGTATTGTTCATATACCCAACGTTTTGAAGCAATGTTCGGTGAGCGCCATAATTGCAGTGCAGCATCATACATTTTTTTTGGCACTTCAATTTTATTGATATTGAATTTTTTGATTTTTTTTAAATATTCAGGGGTTGTAAACTCGCGGACATAAACGGGCGCACCACCACCTAAAACCAAACTATCGGCAGGAACTTTTGCTACCAACTCGCCCTGATGATAATATTCTAACATTCCGCCTTCAGTTACTTCACCAATTTGAACGCACGGCAAATCCCATTTTTCAAAAATATCGAGTATTTTTTTCTCTTCACCTTTCTGAACAACCACTAACATTCGTTCCTGACTTTCGGAAAGTAAAATTTCCCAATCTTTCATACCTTTTTGACGTTGAGGCACTTTAGTCAAATCAATGCGCATTCCGAAACCTTCCCGCGCTGCCATTTCATTTGTCGAACACGTTATTCCTGCCGCACCCATATCTTGCATACCCACTACAACACCCGTTTGAATGACTTCCAAACTTGCTTCGAGTAATAATTTTTCTTGAAACGGATCACCGACTTGCACAGAAGGCAATTGTTTAGCGGAATCTTCGTCTAAGTCGCCCGAAGCAAAAGTTGCGCCGTGAATACCAACTTGAAGTAACGCATGAGCATTTTTATGTTCTAGCTCAGGATGCTTCCAGTTCGAGTCGATCACGCTTTTGATTTGTGCATAAATCGGAGCCGTTACAGACCGGCTTAAAACCCTCAGCGTTTGCTGAAAATCACTGACTTTATATTGCTTTTGTCTCAGCTCGAGCGCTTCGACAAGTTCTAAGTATTTCGTTCGATGAAAATTCTCATCCGACACTGAAAGTAAATGAAGCGATTGATCACTGATGCTCACTTTATAATTCAGTTCCTGT
>ENA-OFCD01000859-OFCD01000859.1-metagenomes-genome-assembly--contig:-NODE-859-length-17665-cov-3.837308_pt1 | contig 17665 bp, 19 predicted proteins | sample MGYA00153392_OFCD01 | MGnify analysis MGYA00153392
CACGACCACGAGCGCATCGGCTCCCCGCAGTGCGTCCATCGCGTGCGGCATGTAGGCCAGGTTTGCGATCGGGCCGAACAAGCGCTGCGCCTCGTCGGCTGCGACCGGGTCGTAGGCCTGGATATGCGCGCCCCGACGCGAAAGTTCGCGAGCCACGACCTCGCTCGGCGCCTGGCGAACGTCGTCGGTGCCGGGCTTGAAGGCCAGGCCCCACAAGGCGAACACGAGCCCGCTCAGGTCTGCACCGAAGCGCGCGACGATCTTCTCCAGCGCGGCGCGCTCGTCTCCTCGGTAAGCGTGCCACACCGTGATCTTTCGATCGTCGGACGCCGCGCAGTCGAGGACGAAGATCGAAGCGAACAGCAGCAGCCAGCGCAACAGCGTGCGAGCCGTCATGGCGCGTCGAGAGCGCGACCCGTCGCCGTGTCGAACAAGTGCACCCGTGAAGGCTCCGCGGTGAGAGGCAGCGTCGAGCCGGCGCGAACGCAACGCGCGTCCTCGCCGTCGAGCCGAACGACGATGCGCGGGCCCGCCTGACGAATCCACCCGTAGGCGAACGCCTCGAAGCCGAGCGCCTCGACGACCTCCACCTTCAGCTCGCCGCTTGCGCTCTTCTCGTCTGTGGCGCGAGACAGATCGTGTGGCCGCACCCCGACCTTCACGGCGCGGCCAAGGACGAGCTCAGCCCCGAAACGCGTTTCGTCTACGGCGAGTCTCAAATCAGGGCCGCTCGCGATCCATCGGCCCTCGCTTCGCGTGAGCTTGGCGTCGACGAGGTTCATCGCGGGCGAGCCGAGGAACGTCGCGACGAACAAAGAGCGCGGTCGCTCGTACACCTCGAGCGGCGGCCCCTTCTGCTCGACGAGGCCTTGGTTCATCACCCAAAGCACGTCCGCGAGCGTCATCGCTTCGACTTGATCGTGCGTCACGTAGAGCGTCGTCGCCTCCAAGCGATCGTGCAGGCGGCGGATGTCGACGCGCACCTCCGCACGCAGCGCCGCGTCGAGGTTGCTGAGCGGCTCGTCGAACAAGAAGATGGTCGGGCGCCTGACAATGGCGCGGCCCATCGCGACCCGTTGTCGCTGACCGCCAGACAGTTGCTTCGGCAAGCGATCGAGGAATGGATCGAGGCCAAGCATCGCGCTCGCCTCCTTCACGCGCTTGTCGATCTCGGCAGACGGCGTCTTGCGGAGCCGCAGGCCGAACGCGAGGTTCTCGCGCACTGACAGGTGCGGATAGAGGGCGTAGCTCTGGAAGACCATGGCGACGTCGCGATCGCGCGGCGGCAGCGACGTCACGTCTCTTCCCGCGAGCCAAATCGAGCCCTCGTCCGCTTCTTCGAGACCGGCGACCAAGCGCAGCAGCGTGCTCTTGCCGCACCCGCTCGAGCCGACGAGCACCGCGAACGAACCCTCTTCGATCTCGACGTCGACGCCCTTCAGGATATGCGTCTCTCCGAACGACTTCTTCACGCCACGAGCCGCGCACCGGATCGCCTTCTGAGCGGGGACCGGCAGGGGAGTGTCATCGCGCGCCGCCGCTCGTTTGCGCGCGGGGTTTTGTTCGAGCTCGGCCATGGCAGTTGCCCGCGCATGGTGGACGTGTGACGCCGCCGACACAAACTCGGGTTTCCGTAACGTACACTTGAGTGACGATTTAGCCAACGGCCCTTTACGCCAAGGCAAAACCGAGGCAGTAACTCGCGCATGAGGCACGTAGTTCCTGCGGCTGACGAAGCCCCTCCGCCGAGCGTTGTCGTTCGCCGAAGGGCGCCGACAATAGCGGCTGGCGAAGCCAATCCTCTTAGTTGTTGGAATTCGCCGAAGGCGACGACAATAGCAGGCTGCACGTTGTTTCTCCTCGCGTGCAGCGATGGCGGCGGTGCTGGCACCCAGCAGGTCGCTCCGAGCGCGGACGCCTCGGCCGTAGACAGCTACGTTCCTCTGACAGACGCGGCGACGGCCGACGCAGCATCGTTGGACGCTTCGCCGAAGCCCGATTGCACGCGCGCGGGACAGGCGCACGCCGCGCCGACTGCGCTCTACGATGCGTTCGTCGCTGACATCAAGAAGCTCTCGGGATCGCTGCTGACGGCGCGAGTCGACAAGCTGATCGCGGACGTTGGAGCGCAAGGAGGCACCCCGCTCGAGGACAAGAGCGATCGCCTCGTCTTCTTGGCCCGCGCTGCAGGACCGCTCGGGCCGTGGAGCATTGCGGGCTCGTTCACGGGCTGGAAGGCCAACCCGCAGGCGCTCGCGCAGGTGCCGGGCACGGACCTCTGGGTGCTCGACGCGCACGTCGCTCGCGGCCAAGCCCACCCCTACAAGCTACTGAGCGGAACGAGCGACCAGGGCTTCATGGAAGACCCTCTCGCGCGCAACGTCGTCTGGGACGGCATCAACCGTCAGACCGTGGGCGAATTCAACGCCATCGCGCACCCCGCGGACGGAGACCCGAGCAAGGGACGCCTCGAGCGACGCACCAAAGTGCACGCGAGCAAGCTCGGCGACGATCGCGACGTGTTCGTGTATCTGCCGGCGCGTTACGACGACGGATCGTGCGACGTCCTCCCGCACCTCGTGTTTCACGATGGCAACGAGGACCTCACGCGAGGCGACTTCATGTCGGTCGCCGACGCCACCTACGCCAAGACCCCGCCGGCCTCTGCGATCCTCGCGTTCGTCGCGCTGCCGAACCAGAACGTGCGCCTGGCGCAGTACACGTTCTCGACGCAAGGCTCGCTCGGCGATGCGTACGGAGAGTTCCTCTTGAACGATCTCGAGCCGTCGCTCGCGAAGGACTATCGCTTGTGCAACCTGGCCACCGCCACCGGACAATCCGGCGCCTCGCTCGGCGGACTCATCTCGACCTACCTCGCGTTCCAGCACTCCGAGCACTGGGGCTACGTAGGCGCGCAGAGCGCATCGTACTTCTGGGCCAACGACGCCATGATCACACGCGCGGGAAACGACCCGGTCGTGCCGGTGCGGCTCTATCTCGACAACGGGTGCCCGAACGACAACTGCGTCGAGGTGAACCAAGTGTTCGATGCGTTGACGAAGAAGGGTTACGACGTCGTCCACGTCCAAGAGCCCAACGCGCAGCACGATTGGGCGTTCTGGGCGGGCCGATTGCCGAAGCTGCTCCTACGCTTCCGCGAAGGCAAATCCGGCTGCAATTGAGCCCTCAGGCGGCGTTGGACGTCGAGGCGCGCACCATCGCGACCTCGAGCACCCGACGCGCTGCGTGCGAGACGACTAGCAATCGACCGCGCTCGCCCATCGCCTGAAGGCGGTGTTGCGCGCGCAGCATGTTGGCGATCCCGCCGACGTCTTCCGGCTCCGCCGCGACGCCCGCTCCACCGCCGACCACGAACGCCTCGTTCTGCTTCTCGTTGCCGGGAACCGCGCCGACGACGATCATCGGACGACCCGCGGTGAGCGTCTCGCTCACGGTGAGACCGCCCGCCTTGCCGACCACCACGTGCGCTTCGGCCACGCGCGAGGCCATGTCTCGTTCGAAGCCGATCACGCGCGCGTTCACTCCTGCCTCCCGCACGTCGCGCTCGACGTCGGCCACGAGCGCCTCCGCAGCGCCGCAGACGACGGTGAGCGCGACGTCGACTTGCCCGGCGAAGCTTCGCACGATGCGTCGCATCGGACCCACGCCGAAGCCGCCGCTCGTGACGAGCACGCGCAGGGGCTCGCCGTCTCGCGGCATCGAGACCGGCTCGATGCGCTCGAAGGCCTCTCGGACGGGGATCCCCGTCATGTACACGTCCCGCGGATCCCCTCGGTGCCGCACGATGTCCGCGTGTGCGAACAGCGAAGGCACGCAAAACGCGTCGACGCCTCGCTCGGCCCACACGGCGTGGCTCGTGTAGTCGGTGATGACGGCCGTAACGGGCGCCTCGAGATTTCCCTTACGGCGCGCACGACCCAAGACGACGAGCGGCAAGTGGTGCGTCGCGATCACGGCGCGAGGCTGCAGGGTCTCGATGCGACGCAAGAGCCTGCCGAACACAAGCTGCTCGAACTTGAGGCGAAGCGGCTCCAGCGCGCCGCCGCGGTGGTTCGCGGCGTGGTACACGCGCCCGTACGCTTCGGGGTTGGTTCCGGTGATGGCGAGGTGCCACTCGACGTAAGCGTTGCCGACGAGGGGCGCGAGCTCGAAGAGGTTCAGCACCTCGGCGGTCATGCCTTTGCCCTTTGCGGTCTCGGCGAGCGCGAGCGCGGCTGCTTTGTGGCCACCGCCGATGGGGCTGTAGACGATCGCGAGGTCCACGGGCATGCGCCTCTGGGCGCTTCGGCGTGCTTGCATGCTTGTTTGCATCGCAAGGGTCGGGCCGAAGTGTGAGAGGAGCATCCCGCACGCGTGTGACGGCTCCAAGTGCGCGGAGCAACACGTTCGCGATCGATCGGTGGCGGCGATTACGCTCTCTTGCGACGCGACGGGTACGCGCCGCTTAGAGAAGGACCGTTCGCTGTGCGCTAATGTGAGCCGGGCCTCACGTTCACAGTTCGTGGCCCTGCAAACATGAGGCCAACGTCAGGTTAGCCGAAGAGTTCTCGAAGCTTTTCCATGAAGCTCTTTTGCTGCGGTTGCACGGTCTCGTCGAGCTCTCGCGCGAGCTCCGCGATGATCTCACGCTGGCGATCCGTCAGCTTCGTGGGGACCTCGATCGTCACCTCGGTCATCTGATCGCCACGTCCGACGCCCGTTCGTCGAGGGATGCCTTTGCCTCGCAGCTTGAGGACCGTGCCGGGCTGGGTGCCTGCGGGTACCTTCAAGCGCGCCTTGCCCTCGAGCGTGGGCACCTCCACCTCGCCGCCCAACGCGGCTTGCGTGAACGTGACGGGCACCTGGCAGGCGACGTCGTCTCCGAAGCGACGGAAGAACGCGTGCGCCTTCACTTGAATCGCGAGCTCGAGATCGCCCGCGGGACGGTCCGCGCGCGGGCGATTTCCCGCGCCTTGAACGATGCGCGCCGCGCCGTTCTCGACACCCGCGGGGATGGTGATGGAGAGTGTGTTGCGGTTGGCGACGAGCCCGCTGCCTTTGCAGCCCTTGCACGGATCTCGCACGATCTTGCCGGTGCCGCGGCACTGAGCGCAGGTACGCTCCACGGCGATCGGCAAGATCCCCTGCTGCATTCGCACCCGACCACGACCGGCGCACCCGCCACATCGCTCGGGCGTGGAGCCCGGCGCGCTCGCGCTGCCGTGGCAATCGCCACATGTGCCCACGCGGTCGTACGAGAGCTGCTTCTCGCAGCCAAACGCGGCCTCTTCGAAGCTGACCTCGAGGTCCCGCTTGAGGTCCCCCTTGTCGCCGCGGCCGACGCCGAAGACGCCGAGGAGGTCCCCGAGGATGCCGTCGATCGCGATGTCGCTGATGTCGACGACGCCGCCCGCGAACGGACCGCCCGCGCCGAACGGAGAGCCCGTGTCCTCCGCGCGGTGGCCGAAGCGGTCGTACATGCCACGCCGCTGCGCGTCCGAGAGCACCTGATAGGCCGCGTTGATCTCCTTGAAGCGAGACCCCGCGGTCGGGTCATCCGGATTTTTGTCCGGGTGGTGCTGCTGGGCGAGCTTGCGAAAAGCCGCCTTGATCTCCTCGGGGGTCGACGTCCTCGCGACGCCGAGCACCGCGTAATGGTCTCGCTGCGACATCTCTCGCCGGGATTAGCACAAGCGACCGGCCGGGTCCGCGTGATTCCCTTTGCAATCGCACTCGGTTTGGGTGTCGCTCGCCCGCTTCCCATGGCTTTTCCCCGCCTGTCGTCCGCCGCGCAACCGGCCGCGCATTTGTCGGCGATCAAATCCAGGACACTCGATTGAACGGGCGACGATGGCGTCGAGGAGTTGCTTCGGGCGCTTCAGCTCACAGCTCTGATGGGGCGCGCGGCCGACCGTCCGGAGTGGTTATCTCAACCTTGAGAGCTGCTTGGGTTGTACCCCGAGCGCGTCGCACTCGTGGTGACAGCGTTCGAGCGGCGTCCGCGTTTGGCCCGCAAACACAACGCGACTCCGCAAGACTGCCCGGCCTTTTCACATACAGACCGCGTCGTTCGCGTCTGCGCGCTCGCGTCCTGCTGAGTAGATGCGTCGGGTGCTTCCGAACTAGAGGTGGCACGCTGCCACGAGCAGGATCATCGCGAAAGTTCGAACCGCTTTACTCATGAGATTCCCTCACCGAACACGAATGGGTGTGGCCGAAAATGTTTGACTGCCCGCCTCGGGCCCAAGTTATCCATAGGTGTTGTTTTCCCAGCAAAACGCTGTGCCGGACCGCATGAGCGCGCAAGCATTGTCCAGACTGACCGTGATGTGGGTCGCCTCTTGGACGCCGACGACCTCTTGCGGTGTAACGCGTGGCGCACCCATTGTCCCGATACCCAGTTGTCCGAAGTTGTTCGAACCCCAGCAAAAGACGCGGCCATCCACGAGCATCATGCACGCAAAGTTGTCGGAGGTACCCACCGCGCCGACTGCACCCGGTGCCGCGATCTCATCCACTCGACACGCCTCCGGACGGAGTTGATCTGGGCAGGTCCAACACTCGAGTGTCCCGTCAACGAGGATCGCGCACTGGTTGCCGAGTTTTACCGCGGGCGCCCTAACGGGTATTTCAAATACCGGACCCGCCGCTGCTCCCGACGTGTGCACGCCAGTCCGACAGAACACGCGTCCAGCCTCCGCGATCGAACACCTGCCAAACGCGTCCGTCGCCAAAAACCGGCGCGTTGGCGCAGAGCACCTGACCATTGGTCGTAACAACGCATGCCTCCAGTTCACTTACGGAGAGCAACGCAACGGACGCAGGGAAGTGGACCTCGCGCATCTCGATTCCGCCGCCGATTCCGCGAGTCACGGCTCCCCAACAGAAGACGCCATGACCCTCCGAGAGGGCGCAAAAAGAAGTGTTGCAATATTGGTCCAGGCCTTCCAACGCTAGAGCGCGACCCAATGCGTTGAACCTGCTCGCGGCCTCGAATGCTGGAGCGACAATGTGAGGAATGCCAGACGCCCGGCTTCTGAGTACCGTCGCAATGATCACTCCTGAGCACTCCACCGGCTCATCCGATAAGATATAGCAGATAGCGCCCTCCGCGGACGCTATGTCCACAGCAGGCAGTTTCTCAACCTGACCGCCGCACTGAGCCCGCGCGACGACCGCGCTGACTCGGACCATTCTGGCCATCCTCATACGACTATTGTGTGTAGGTGGCAGCCATCACATGTTGATGCATGGCCTTGTCAGTCTAGCTTAGGTCCCCACGCACCACGGGTGCGATTCGCGAGTCGCTCCAGGCCGCGCTGAACTTGCAAGTCCACGGGTCGCCCAGGCCGAGCGAGAGTGGTACGATTCCGATGTAGTCGCCGAAGTAGAACTGGCCCGATGCGGCGGATCCGGTCGAATACGGTACAAAGGGAATTATCTGGTTCGGCCATGGCTGGCCACCGCACGACGAGCTTGCACTATCAAGCCGTCGAGGCGAGCCCCATCCACCTGGAGTTTCAGTGGAGGTAATTGCCCAGACTTCATATTGGACCGTGTTCGATGCGAGCAAACCATTGGGTTGCACCGCGCGCAGGACGCGCCAGCCACCCAGCCCGATGAGCGAGTAGTTGGAGTCGGTGGGGGGAGACTCGACCTTGCAGTCGACGCAGGCGTGACGAACGAGGGCCATCTTCCCCACGAGTACGGCAACCTCGTGAGCGGGCTTTAGCGGAGAACCGCGCGCACGTGCGATTGCTGAGCTGCGCTGTCAATCAGCGCGAGGGCACCGTCAACGTTGTGCCTCGACGCGCGACACTTCAAACACGTGGCAGCTTCCTTCGCCACAAGAGCCAGGGGAAACCGTCCAGCGTCCCCAGACTCGAGCGAGCTGCCCGGTCTCCGCCAGTTGGCCCATCCGCACGCGCGCTGACGGGTCCGCGACCGTGGCGCTGCCAAGGCGCTCCCCGGGTTGTCGACAGCCCAGCACTGCGTCTGGACGGACCATGGCCAGCCCGGTGCTGCAGCTGCCGCAGGACTCGACGCTCAGCTCCAGCGCCATGCAGACTCGAAGCTCCACGAGGTCAGCAGGAACCGGCGGCGCGCTCTGCCCTCTGTTGCCGCAAGCAGCGCTTCCCAGGGCGGCCACAGCCCAGCAAAGTGCGCCGATCCGGCGGAAGCTGGGGTGCTCTGCAAACACCTGACGTGCGTAGCATGGCGTTCACTGGTTCCCCAGGTCCAACTCTCGCCGGCATTCGATTCATCCATGGATGAATGGTTCTTCGAACGATGCAATGTTGGGAGCGTAAGTAAATCATCTACGGACCTTCGGTGCTCATCGCGCGCGGCTTCACTGGTCGCGCGAACGCGGCGAGCTGGCGCGAGCGACTCCAGGTTTATGGCGCGGCGGCGGAGTTGCGCGCAATTGGAGGCAGCGAGATCGCGCTCGACGACACCTTGGCTCCGCAACGAAGCATGGGGGCAGCTCTACGTTTGTCATGGTCGGTCCGATCGAGGCAGAGCTTCTTTCTGCGCGCGGAAGACTTCTTCGCGCACCTGCGCCGACAGGCACGCAATGAGGCACGCCGCCACCGCGACGAACGAGAGTCGCGTGGCATCGCCTATCCGATCGAGGCGCTCGAGGGGAGCTCTGTCCATGCCGACGAACGTGACGCGGCGAGGTACGTCGGCGGGTACGACGCGCGCTCCCACGACGAGAGCTTCATGGACCTCTTCACGACAAGCGTTTGCCCGGGAGGGCTCTACTTGCTCGATGAGCCGGAAGCGCCGGCAGGGCGACGATGGCTTCCAGCCAGTCGTTCTCGATGATCCATTTGCGGATCTCGCTCTCGCCGGAGCCCGCGTCGCCCGTGAAGAGGGGCGAGCCGTTGAAGACGATGGCGAGCCGGCTTCCGCCTTCGCCCTTGGGCTCGACGGGCTTCATCTTCGAGATCATGTGCATCAGGAAGAGCGGCGAGCCGTCGTTGATGCGCGGCAGGCCCGGACCGAAGCGCCCCGCGAAGCCCCGGGTCTGGTGCTCGTCCTCAATCTCCTTCTGAACCTTCTTCCACTCCACGCCGAAGGGTGGGTTCGACAGCATGTAGTCGAACTTCTTGCCGGCGTGTCCGTCCTCCGAAAAGGAGTTGCCGCGCACGATGTGCTCGGGGTCCTGCCCCTTGATCATCATGTCGCTCTTGCAGATGGCGTAGGACTCGGCGTTCAGCTCCTGCGGCGTGCGCTCCAGTCAAGGTCCGGCGCGTGAGGATCATCCCGGATGTCCGCTCCTGCGAAAAAGACGCGGGCCATTCCGCCATGGTACCGCAGGACGTGGACTGCGCGGTGCCTAGGGCTTGAAGCGGCAACACTGTCGACGTTGCGCGCCCTACGCGTTGCCTCTACCAGGCCAAGATACACGTTCAAGCGCAGAGGATCGACTGCCGCACGGGCGCGAATACCGAGTTCGCAAGCTAAGCTTGGGCGCGCTAGATTTTAGAAACAGATGGGGGACCTGAAGATCGCATTTTCGCCAACGGCACGCGCAATCAGCGCGCCCGATGAGATCGTTGTCTATGCGGACGAACAAGGCAGCAGCAACCGTTCTGGCGGCGCCGAGTTCGCCATTGGCTATGCCTTTGCGCCGGTCGGTCTACGCGAAGACGTGATCCACGCCGCGGTCGCCGCGCGTCACTCATCGGCTGATCACAAATGTCTTGGGGACGGGTACTTCCACGCCTCAAACAACTGCGCTGCGTGCCGCAACGTTCTCGCGTCTGCCATCCGAGGAGCTCCGGGCGAGATATTTTTCTCGACCCTTCGGTGGCGCTTCGCTCGAGAGCGTCCCGACCACCCGCATCGCGGCGAGTTGCACCGACACGCGCTTGTTCTCGCCCTAAATCACATCGCCCAATCGACGGGAGCAAGGCGTATTCGGGTTCGCTTCGCGCGCGTTAAAGGCCTCTCAGAGCCGAGCCTCCGTATCCGGCTCGACGAGGACGTCGACGCGAAGCTTCGCGTCATGGTTGGCACCGGAGGCATGCCGACGAACTTTCCCGATGTCATTGCCGAACAGGTCGAACCCAGCGCGCCCGGGGTTCAGATTGCGGACCATCTGCTCTGGTCAGAGCAACGACCCACCAGCGAATGCAGGACCGCACTCGATGACCTCGGTTTCTTGCTCGAGTATGAGAACGCAAGTGACGGCCCCTTCACCATCCGGCACTACGTCCACGGTGACGTCACGCTTGCGAGGCAGCCACACCGGCCCTTTCCACATTTCCTCGGTCCCGAATCTGACCTCTTATTGCTGTTCGCTCGCATTGAGAAGGAAGTTCATCAGGCTGCGCGTAAACGCCCCGATTACCTGCGCCACCTCGAACGCATTGTGGTGCCAGCCTCGCGAGCTGCGCGTGGGCGCGCGCGTCTTTCCGACGCCAGCTTCGTAAACATCTGCCGCGCGTTTCTCTTGATCGTCGACACCGCACCGGCATACGAGGTCACGAGTGAAGAGCAGTCGCGCGCCGCGTCGGATGCTGCGGGGCTTGCTGCCGGTGTCGTGGTCGGAAGCGATACGGGGGTTTGGAGCGCCGCCGATCGATGGCGCGGTCGTCGCGAAGTGATCGCGAACGGCGACCAGGCAGCATTTCTCTTCGACGACGACTAGCCGCTCAAATTCGGGATCATCTTCTCGGCGCGAGGGACTTCCAACTTTGTTCGATGCGTCGGCGTAGTCTCGCGCATGATGGGGAGCAGAGGGGGCGGAAAGCCGATCGAACAGCCAACTGCCACAGCTAGACCTTCCCCACGAAGCGGCGGGTGCGAAGAAATTCGGGTACGCCTTGGCGAGTGAGGTCTCTGCGCCGAAGAACACCGGCGGTGGTGGCTTTGTGTTCGAGAACGACGTTTGCGCGTGGCTGCTCGCGTGCATGCTCGGCGGAGAGCCGGCCTTCGAGCCGTCTCTCGGCACGATCGAGCGCATCGATTTTCAAGCGCGACCGGATGGCTGGCTCTTGGACGATGCCGTTGTCACGACAAAGGCCGTGGGCCTCGGTCCTCACCGGATCGCCATGTCGATCAAGAGCAACCCACAGTTCACCGCCTCGGCCGTTCCTCAAGAGTTCGTGACCATGGCCTGGGAGCAGTGGCTCCACGCGCAATCGGAAGTTTTCGACAGAGGCTCCGACCTCATGTGGCGTCCTCTCCCCCACCGTGGGCGTGGGCTTCGAGCACCTCGCCGCCACCGACGGCTCCACCAGCACCAACACCATGCGGTCCGCGCCGCAGGCTCGTCGTGAGAGCGCGCTTCGTCAGCGGAGTCCTCTCACCCGAACAGGGAGCGACTTCAAACCGGCGTTGAAGTCCGAGCGCAGGACTCGTGCGGCGCCGGCGGGTTCGAGATCCAGCTTCATCACGACCTCCTCGAGGACCACGCGAATCTGGAGGCGCGCGAGTGGTGCGCCGACACAGGAGTGAGCGCCGGCGCTGAACGCGACATGCGGGTTGGGTGCTCGGCCCACGTCGAATCGGAACGGCTCCACGAAGGCGCGCTCGTCGCGGTTCGCCGACGAGAAGAACACGTCCACGCGTTCACGCGGGCGCAGGTTCTCTCCTCCGAGCACGGTTTCCTCCGCGACCCAGCGGGAGAAACGGATGATCGGGGACGTCCAGCGCAAGGTCTCTTCGACCGCCGTATCGATGAGGGCGGGGTCGTGCCGCAGCCGCGACAGCTCTCCGGGATGATCGAGGAGGACGCGCGCAGCGCCGCCGATCGCGCTCACGACTGTCGTGTACCCGGCGTCGAGGAGCAACCACCCGAACTGCATTCGCTCGTCCGCCGTCAGGGGCACGCCGGCGGCGGCCGAATCCGCGATGAGCGACAGCAGCCCGCCCTGTCGGGGACGCTCGAACGCGCGCGCGAGGTAGTCCCCGAGCTCACGCGACGCCTCTCGGGCCGACGCCTCGGGGGTGCGTCCCGCGCGGACGAACGCGGGATCGGTGTAGTGCGCCATGGCCTCGACGGCGTCGCAAAGGAACGCCACGTCCTCCTCCGGGAGACCGAGGACCCGGCAGAGCGCGCGCATCGGCAACACGCGCGCGACGTCTTTCACGAAGTCGCCTTGCCCCCGCTCGCGGAGCGCACACGCCGCGGCCGTCGCGTGCTCCCGAAGCTCGGAGGCCATCGCCGCGACGGACTTCGGCGCGAAGGGGGGCGCCACCAGACGACGGAGCGCCGTGTGCTCGGGAGGATCGGTCATGTTGATCTGCCGCGGCGTGCCGAGGTCGATCGCAGGACGCGCGTGGAAGGTTCTTGGGTTCTTGGTCACGGCGAGCACGTCGGCGTGCCGCGTGACCACCCATCGAGGCGGCTCGTCGTCGCGCGTCGGGTACCGGACCACGGGGTGCTCTGCGCGAAGCTGCGTGAGCAACGAGTGCACGCGCTCGGCTTCGTGGAAGCTCGGATCGAAGAGACTCTCCACGCCCGTCACGTCGATATTCGCTACGGTATCCGTTTAGCTACGGGAGGAGCAACACGCGATTCCAGGCGCACTCGGTGTCACCGGTAGCCGCCAAGAGCGCGAGCGTGATCCCGGCTGCGCCCATCAAGAAGCCCGCGTCGGTTCGCCAGCCCAACTTTCCCTTCGCGTCGGGAGCCCAGGCGCGGAAGCCGGCAACGCCTCGCCCCGGCGTGCGCATCGCGAGAGCGCGCGCGAACCAGAGGCGCGACGCGTCGGCGAAGCGCTCCTCCCGGGTCGTGCGGTAGAGCCGGTGGAAGACGTGCGCGACGCCGGCCGCGCCGTGGCAAAGTCCCGCGTCCCGGACCCCGGACGAGGCTTCGGGGCGCGCTGCCGCCCGGAGCCCGACGCGTACGGCAGCGCGCTCCCACGCGGGTTCGCGAGCAGCGCGCGCGGCCATGAGGAGCGTCGCGGCGATCCCAGGGTCGCCGTAGCACCACGCGAGACGCGCGGCCTTGCGCGGGATCCCTCTTGCGACGGCCATGGCGAAGCATCCGTCCGACCCTCGAGGGAGCTCCTGCGCAAGGAGCCACGCGACCGCCTTCTCGAGCAGCGCACGCGCGCTCTTCTTGGTGCGCGCGTCGACGTCGGCGTCGATGATCCGGCCGAGCAAAGCGATGACGCCGGCTGCGCCGTGGGCGACGCCGAGGTCGAAGACCCGATTCGGCTCGGCTCGCCACGCAACTCCCGGAGCGCGGCGCACCGCCATCTCGCTCAGGTGGCCGACGACCGCGCGGAGGAGCCGCTTGGCGGACGGACGAGGAAGCCGCTCGAGCGCATAGACGCCGATGCCCACGAGCCCCTCGACGAGGTCGAATGGATCGCTCCATGGATGATGATCGACGTGGCGAACTAGCGCCGTATCCACGGCGGCGCACGCATCCTCGTCTCCTTCCGCATCGCGTTCGGCGAGGTGCTCCATCACCCAGCCGATCCCCGCGAGCCCGGCGTAGAGCCCCGGACGGATCGGCTCGCTGTACGATGCGCAAGCCGATCCGTGGCGCGGTGGAGGGCCCGCTGCGCCCGGTCGCGATGGCCAGCTTCAGGGAACGCCCGATCGAGGGCCGCGTGGACGAGCGCGATCCCCGCGAGCCCACCGGCGAGGCTCGGGTCGGGCAGATCGGAAAGTCGGAGGCGCAGCGCGTGCGCGGAGAGATCCGCGAGGCTCGCGCGGGCGTCTTTGGCGATCCGTCCTCGGAGGAGCGGCATCAACCTCTCAACGCCCGTCTTCTCGACCGAGCCGCCTCCGCATCGTACAGCCTCGAGAGGAAATCGTAGAGCACGAGCTCCTGGCTGCGCTGCTCGGACCGAAGCAGTCGGTTCGCGTGCATGTGAAGGAAGCTCGGCGCGAGATCGACGAGGGAAACCCGGAGTCGCCCGTTCGCTTCGCGCGATGCGAGCTCCCGCGCGATGGGCGCGATTATCTCGGAGCGCTCGTCGAGCAGCTCGAAGCCCGGCGAGAGCGGATGGTCCGTGCCCGGCAACGTGGCGATCAGCTCTTCGAGCGCCGGGCGTTCGACGCGATATTTGGCCCCGAGCTGCTTCTCGAAGCCGACGTCGACGTGGTGCTCGGCGCCGAAGCTCGCGCGAACGCGGCGCAGCACTTCGGTGCGCTGCGTGAGATCGAGTCCGAGATCCACGAGCAAGAGGTGCATGCCCCGGAGCGCGAGGCGCCAGCGCGCGTCGGCCCCGTCGTCCGCGTCGAGGAGCCCGACGATCGCGAGCACCGCCGTGCTGTCCGCTTCGAACAGCGCCTCCGCCAGCTCGATACCGTCCGGTCCTCCGTAGCGCTCGCTCTCGCGCTCGTACGTGTCGAGCTGGAGCTTCGAGACGCGGCCATCGCGGAGCAGCGGCGCAGCGAGCTCGTTGAGCGCGGGAATCGCCTTGGCGGCGAGGCGCTTGGGATCGCCCCGAAGCCGCAGCCTCACGTGCCAGTGCGGATCCCCGTACCGGATGAAGAACCAGCCCTTCGACGACTTCTTCTCCGAGGCGACGAGCGGCGCGACGATCTCCTCGAGAACCTCGTCCGCCGCCGCCGTGCCCGCGTAGAGCTTCGCGTAGAGCCACTCCGATCCGGGTGGAAACGCACGCGGAAGCGTCGTGGCGCTCGGTAGCCTCGTGGCGAGCGATGGCGTCGGGCTCGGGCGCGCGCGCCGCACGAACGGAACGATGAGCTCGTGCACGAAGCGTCCCTCGGGCCCCTCGGCCACGAGCTCGTCCGGCGATGGGAACATCTCGACGAGCGCCGCAGCGTCGCGACGTCCAACGAGGGCGGCGAGTGAAGCGACGCAAATGACGTTGTCGAGATCGACGGGCAGGGCGTTGTCCCCGTCGGAGAGCGAGACCCACCGCGGCAAAGCGCGGCTCGCCCGAAGCTCCTGGGCCGCGCGGAAGCGTTCGACGCTCGTACCGTTCGCGAGCGGAGCGAGCTCGTCCTTCGCGAGGTTCCATCGCGCGAGCGACAGAACGATCCTTCCGCGCACGACGCGCGGCAAGAAGGGCGCGCCCGCTAGCGGCCCCCAGCTCCAGCCGAGCTCGCGTCCCTCGCGAGAGCTCTGCAGCGCGCAGAGGAAGCGGTAGATCCCGAGCGGCGCGGCCGCGAAGTTGTGCGCGCTCGTGAGGCGCGGGATCACCTCGCGTCCGAGCTTCTTGGAGAAGAGGACGAACCGACCGCCGTCGAGCGTGAGGTGGAGATCGGCGATCGCGATCTGTCGTTCGAGCGGCGCGCCCGAGCGACCGAGGTAAGCGATTTCGTATTCGCGTAAGCACGGGCGAGCGAGAATGTTGCCGAGCCGCCCCTCTGCGAGGTGCACGATCTCCGCGAAAATCGCGTCGGGCCGCAGCGCCTCCTCCGCTCGCAGGTGCGCTTCGACCGCGCGCGTCAGCGCAGGATCGCCCTGGCAGAATCGGCCGAGCAAGAGCGCGCCCGACGGTCCCGAGAGACGTTGGACGAGAAGTCGGAGCTCGCCGCGCTCGAGCGCGGCGGCCGATTGCCCGGCGAGCATCCCCAAGAACGCGAATGCGTCGGGGAGGCGCGCGGGCTCCTTGGACGCGAGCGCTTCGAGGTCCGCCGTGTCGAGCGCCCACTCGTGGCGCCCCGCGCGAGCCGTCTCGACGATGCCGCGTAACAGTCGCTCTTCGCGCGGTCCGAAGGGAACGATGGAGGGTCAGCAGCTACAGCAGCGCGGGGCAGGCTCGAGGCAACTGCGAACGGCGCGCGCGCAATGTAAGGTCCATTCCGGCGCTGTCGATCCCTATACGACGGCGCGTCGGGCGACCTACACGCATCACGGGCAAGGCCAAACGATCGAGTCGGGCGCGAGAAGGTCGTGGCCAGGCGTCGGGCGCACGCCGTTCACTCATGCGCGCGATTCAGCGTCAGCAACGTTTCAAACCCGCTCGCGGCGATTCCCGTAAGCGCAATTCACACGCGGCGATCTTTGCCGTTCAGAGGTGCCCACAACAGAAGTCGATGCGGCCAGGGAGCGGGGCAACAGTGGCGTGGACGCATTCCTGAGGAGGGGTTGTTCCTGCGTCAATGTCGCAGTCGCAGCGCCACTTCCGACCCAACGCGTTACAGTCGGTGTCGGGGTAGATCGGTGCCTTGCAAGTTGACACACAAAACGGCGTCGCGTCGGCTACGCCTACATCCACGCTGACGTCCGAGGCAGCGTCGCCAACCTGCGCACCATCTCCACCACTATCCGAAGAGGAATTTGGACTTGGAGTAGCAGCGGTGCATGCACTGACTACTGAAATGATTGACAGAAGCATCATTCTTGGCAGCAACATTGCTACCTCCTACCACGACGAGAGATCAACACCTGCGCCGGCAAGAGCGCCACCTGTTGCTACCCACGGGCCGGTGTATTTCCCCCAATCCCACAACTTCATCCATCCCTGCGCTGCACACGATGGGCATGCGGGGTCCGTTGCGCGTGACGCGACCAGCACCCGCTGATCACCCAGCGCAATGATAGAAGGCTTGTTCGTGAACTTGAGCGCCTGACCATTACCGTTTGTTGGCGGACTCCAGCCCGAACAAGATCCCCAGGATCCCGAATTCGAACCACCGCAATCCCAGAGATTGCCATTCGTATCATGTAACCATGACATCGATCGATTCGGGAGCCAGGAGGCTGCGTCAGGGCTATCGGTGATGGTATAGGTGCTCGACAATGTGAGCCAGTTATACCAAGTCAGGGTCCCATTCGAGTCGTTATAGACACCATGGCAAATCGCGTTGTCCGTTCCGCTAACGAACACGTCCAGCGAGCCCGGACTATAAGTGGTGACCCCAGCACCTCCCAAAAGGTGGTACGAGGACGACTTCGGCGTACCACGATCGCGCCAACCACTGTCAAAACCAGCGTCGCGGTAGCGATGCCAAAGATGATACGTGTAAGACGACCCATTCCACTGATAGGCCGTTACGAGGACGTCCAAACGGCCTGGCCCCCACGAGGTGACCGTTGGATTTGCCATGAGCGTCCAGCCGCCCGGAGCGCCCCAGTCGCTGTCGGTGTAGCAGGGACTGTCGGGACCGGCGCACATGTTTGAATGCGTATCGACGTAGGCGTGACGTAGGTGGTTGGCATTGTCCACGACGAACACGTCTGTTCGACCGGGTGCCCACGAAACGCTCGCCGGTGCGCCAGACAAGGTGCCCCAGTCGTGTTCAGCGTTCCCAAGTCGTACCAGGCACTCGTCGACGGTGAATCATCTGCGGGAACCTGTTGATGGTATAGATGGTATGGGTAGGTGCCTATGCCGAAGATGTTAGCCTGCGTCGCCCGCGCGTTGACGCACGCACCGCCCGACCCAGCCTTGTCGCTAATCTGCGGAGCGATTGCAAAATCGATCTGTGAAACACCGCCCGTTGGTGCGAGCCGCGAGATGACGGCGGGGACTTGATTCTGGCAGCTGTCCCCGGTTTCGCCCGAGGTCCGTTGCCAAGCAACGGCATAAAATGGGCGTGGATCCGTCAACACCTCGGTGAGTTCGTGAACAACCACCGCTGTAGGGTTGGTTACACCTGCGGGGAGCCCCGAAAGGGAAGTGTAACAAGCACTCCCTCCTCCAATAGAGGCTAGCGCGGCGTAGGAGCGTAGGAAAATCAAAGCGGTTTCTCCGGGACTCGACTGAACGGAAGGCGG
>ENA-OFCD01000860-OFCD01000860.1-metagenomes-genome-assembly--contig:-NODE-860-length-17650-cov-3.286445_pt1 | contig 17650 bp, 14 predicted proteins | sample MGYA00153392_OFCD01 | MGnify analysis MGYA00153392
GCAGGCATTTAAAAAACCATATTGCGCCTTGGTCAGTTTCATCAAGGTGACATCCGCATCATCACGGTACACCATCAGGCAATCCCCGGACATCGCTACATCGCCTGGCTGGTTTGTATCACCCTCATTGTCTGCATTGCTTTGACTGTGGGTAGGGCTGTCTTCAGGCTGATGTGTTTGCCAAATATGAAACAGCGAATGCGCAGATTTGATCAAACGCACACTGGGATGCAAACTGAAAACCAGCGACGCGTGTTGATCGCCAGGCACAGCTGCGAGGCGCGATAAATCGAGGCTTGGGCTCTCTGCTGCATGAAATGCTTCATGCCATGCCCAATCCAGGCGCGCCATATCGTGCAAACAGGCATGGCTCGATACGGGTGCTGACCCCAGCAAATAATCGGCGAAAAAATCGGGCCACTCACGACCAAACTGATTCAGGTCGCCCGACGGTGATGGTGTTTGCTGAATAAAAATATCGGCCGCCGCCAAAAAAAGCGACGGCCCCATGATGGATTTTGTCGTCGGGTAAATATCGCCCAACGCCGCCCGCAGAGTGGTCATGATATTGCGCCGATAGATATTCATTCGAGCCGCAGGTGTCAGCACGCTGTGCGCGCTTTCACGAATATCAGGCATCAGAACGGGCACAGTCGGCTGGGAAACTAAGCCCAACACCGTATGCATAAATTCACGTTGCCGGTTATGCAGCATGGGGCACATGCGTCAATTTATGCGCCAAAATAGTGTTGGCTTTTGTGGCTTCCGCGATCAATATTTCCAGCTGCGGAATATCGGTATCCCATTCGATCAGGGTGGGCACTGCGCCGAATTGCGCCACGGCAGCAGCATAAAGTGCCCAGACCGGATCGCTGACCGCAGCACCATGAGTATCAATCAGAATTTCACCCGTGTCCTGAAAGCCGGCCAGATGAATTTCGCCAATGTCGGCAGGCTTCATCGCGGCCAGATAGTGCAGCGGGTCAAAAGCATGATTCATCGCGTTCACATAAATATTATTCACATCAAGCAAAATACCGCAGCCCGCACGTTGCGCCACTTCGCGCAAAAATTCCCACTCCGGGATCGTTGAGTCGGTAAATTCAAGATAGCTTGAAATATTCTCAATCAGGATTTTTTGGCCCAGATAATCCTGCGCTTCGGACACGCGCGCAACGACATGGCGCAGCGATTCTTCCGTGTAGGGAAGGGGCAATAAATCGTTAAGGTAGCGGCCCTCAACCCCAACCCAGCATAAATGCTCAGACACCAACGCAGGCTCCAGCCAATCCACCAGATGTTTGAGCTTTTGCAGATGCTGCAAATTCAACGGGTCAGCAGAGCCCAGCGATAAGCCGACACCATGCGCGCTGATCGCATAGTCTTGACGAAAGCGTTCGAGATAACGTAGCGGCGGGCCACCCGCGCCAAAAAAATTCTCACTGTGAATTTCCAGAAAACTGAGGTCCTGCGGTTGCGCCAGCAGCGCCTGATAATGCGGCGGGCGCAAACCTATACCTGCGAATGCAGGATCAAGCAGATGAGGTGTGCGCAGGTTCATGATTTAATAAATTATAAAAACAATGCCCTCAATCCGAGGGCATTGTTTTAATTCAGCTCACCCGCGTTGGTCAACCATAACGGGCAACCAACGCAGACGACTAAATTTGTCGTTAGTATTTAAGCGGATCAGCTTTGGATTCAGGCTTTTTTGCGGTGCCGCCCAATTTCTCGCATGCGCTTTTTTCGCCCTCTGCGAGTTTTGCCGGCTTGGCAACAAATTTCCATTCGTCAGGTGCATTGTCTTTGTCGGCTTTGCCGGCGCATGAATGGTTAGCGGTACCGCAATCATTCATATTTTTTTTCGCAATGCCGTAGCATTTTTCTTTTTTTGGCTTGGCATCCTGCGCAGCTGCTGCACCGCTAACCGATGACAGGGCAACAAGGCTGGCGATGGCAGAAGAAAGAATAAGACTGGATTTCATGTTTTGCTCCTTTAGCAAGATAAATAGTGTGGGCAGTACATACAGGTGATGCGTAAAAGACAATCAGAATGAGGCAGGATCTTTGCTAACGCTTGACTGGCTGGGTACGACGACATCATTTTACAAACTTTGTAAGCTCTTGGTATTACGGACGGTCGTTAGCATCGGATTCAGGCAAATCTTCGGTACCGTTTTAGCGCGTCACGTTCTTCGCAGTATTGCAGCCAGCACTTTCAACACGAGCACCTTCAGCATAACGAAAAGCCAGCCGTCTGAGAAAATCAGACTTCCCATAAAATCTGTCAATGCCCGCCAGTGCGGTGAGCAGCGTTTCCTGCACCACCTCCTCAGCTTGCGCAGCGTCACGCTTTAGAGCCATGGCGAAACGCAGCAAATAACCCTGTTGGCTTTCAACTTTGCTGAAAAACCGATTACGCCGTTGGGCATTTGGTTTTGGAACGATATTAATTGTGTTTGTCGCAAGGCTGGTAAGGTCGCTTGCGCCGGATAGCGGCGTTAAAGAGTAGCTGCACCAGAAAAATCCATTTGCCGCCACGCCTCAAAGACCATTACGGCGACGGCGTTGGATAGATTCAAACTTCGGTTGTCAGGCAGCATCGGCAACTGCAGCCGACACTCATTGGTGAATTCATTCTGCACGCTTTGCGGCAGCCCTTTGGTCTCCTGACCAAAAACAAACACATCGCCATCTCTGAACGTCGGCACGTCATATCGTGTCGGTGCAGGATTTTCAACCGCGAAAAAACGCTGCTGATCCCAAGCGTCGCTCAGCGCTTCGCGACAAGCTGCCCAACTGGCGTGATGCCGAACATGGGCAAGCTCATGATAATCCAGGCCCGCACGCTTTACGCGCGTATCGTCCCACTCAAAGCCGAGCGGATACACCAGATGCAAACTTGCGCCCGTGTTGGCGCATAGCCGAATCACATTACCGGTATTGGGCGGAATTTCAGGCTGGTAAAGCACAACGTGCAGCATCAGTGTCCGCCCGTAAAATAAGGCCGCTTCATGCTAATGATGCGGGTGCGCCGCACGTGCGCAAGCCCACGCTTCAACATAAATAGCGCCTGCATTTTTAAGCGCTTTTGCGGCTTCAGAGAACGTCGCGCCCGTGGTCATCACATCATCCACAATCGCAATGCGCTTGCCTTCAACATTGACGGCGCACGCAAACGCGCCACGCACATTTTTCAGGCGTTCCTCGCGTTTTAGACCGCTTTGCGGACGGGTCTCGCGCACGCGCTGTAAGCCATCCGCCAAGAATTTTATTTCCAGCCGAAGCGCCACTGCGCGGCCCAGCAAAGCAGACTGATTAAAGCCGCGTTCTGCCAAACGTTTAGCCGCCAGCGGCGTCGGCATGATGAGGTCGGGTAATGGGTAAGCAAGCTGACCCGATCGGGATAATTGCTCAACGGCATCCGTATTGGTATTAGCATGAATACCAGCACCCGCCTTTTCCAAAACGCGCGCCGCAATCGCGTCGGCAAACATTCCGGTAAAGACCAGATTGGCGCGGAATTTATAGGCTTGAATCAAACGATCAACCGGAAAATCATAGCGAAATGCTGTAATCGTATGGTCAAAATACGGCAACTCGGCTAAGCAAACACCACATTCGCCTGCCTCGCTTGCATCCTGCGAATGCTCGGCAAGGGGAGCTGCACAACGCGTACATGATGGCCCAATCGAACGCGGCAGCCCCGCTTCGCATGGAGCACAAATAACATGGGGCGCAGACGAACCGCAAAGAGCGCAGTCCTGCGGACTCAAGCGTGCAAAGAGTGTTTTGAATGTACGGATGGTGGTGGCTGAAAAAATACGTCTGCTCAATTTATAATCAATTGTCGTTATTAATAAACGGCGAAGTTGACATAGTTAACTGCTTTGGGGATCATGACAAGATTGTTATTTTAGCTGAAGTATTTGCATACCAGCTTGACCTTGGCAATCAACTTGGCCCCTCACTGGCTATTGATGCGGTTATTTACTCCATTTATCCTATTTTGCAGAGAAAAAATCATGGCGCTATCGACCGACGTAACCACTTCTGTGCAACCTGTTACCGTGCCGACATCATGGCTCGCAGGCAGTGCTGCCGCCAATTCATCTGCGCATTTAGCTACATCACCGCTTTCGATTGATGAAATCGAGGCGTTGTTTAATTTGCCGTTCAGTGATTTGATCCATCGTGCGCAAACGGTTCATCGTGCTCATCATGACGCGAATAAAGTTCAACTCTCCACTCTGCTGTCCATCAAGACCGGCGGCTGCTCTGAAGACTGCGGCTATTGCCCGCAAGCGGCGCGCTATCATACTGAGGTTGAGAATGAAGCAATGCTCGATCTGGCCACTGTCGTAGCTACCGCCAAACTTGCCAAAGAAAACGGTGCATCGCGTTTTTGTATGGGTGCTGCGTGGCGCGGGCCGAAGCAGCGTGATCTTGATCCGGTACTCGACATGGTGCGCGAAGTAAAAGCACTCGGCCTCGAAACCTGCTGCACCCTCGGCATGTTAAAAGACGGCCAAGCGGAACAGTTAAAAAAAGCGGGTCTTGACTACTACAACCATAACCTCGATACGGCGCCGGAATTTTATGGCGAAGTTATCACCACCCGCGACTATCAGGATCGGCTTGATACGCTGGGTCGGGTACGCGATGCAGGCATGAATGTGTGCTCCGGTGGCATTGTCGGCATGGGTGAATCGCAGCGCGAACGCGCTGGCCTGATTGCGCAATTGGCCAATCTCGACCCGCAGCCGGATTCAGTGCCAATCAATTATCTGGTGCAAGTCGAGGGTACGCCGCTGCACGATAAAATGGCCGGTGAGAAAGCAATTGACTGGACCGAATTCGTACGCACAATTGCCGTGGCGCGTATCACCATGCCAAAAAGTTTTGTGCGTCTATCGGCAGGCCGACAGGAAATGAATGAAGCCACCCAGGCAATGTGTTTTTTAGCGGGTGCCAATTCGATTTTCTACGGCGAAAAATTACTCACCACCGGCAATCCGGATGTAACGCGAGACCGTGCTCTGTTTGAAAAATTGGGGATCAGTCCACTGTAGCGCTATTATTTTATCGCGCTATTGATTTTTTCGATTTTTCGATTTTTTTTAGCCCCCTCTCCCCCTCCACCCTCCACCCTCCACCCTCCTCCTCCGGTCGCTATGCCCACCGCTGATTTCGCTATCCTTTTGTCCGAGCTTGCACAGGCTGATCAACTACGTTCGCGGCGCTTGGTAACGAGTCCTCAGGACGCATCGATGATCGTCGATGGCGAACGCGTCATGTCGTTTGCCAGCAATGATTATTTGGGCCTCGCCAATCATCCTCGTGTCGTCGAAGCGGCGATGCGCGCACTCAAGCGCTATGGTCTGGGTGCGGCTGCATCACACATGGTGACAGGGCATATGCAGCCGCATCATGACCTGGAAATTCGTCTGGCCAAATTTCTAAGCTTGCCAAAAGCGCTGTTATTTTCTTCTGGCTATGCGGCCAATTTGGGCATATTGACGGCGCTCGCCGGACGCGGTGACACCGTCTTCGCCGACAAACTTAACCACGCCTGCTTGAACGACGGTGTGATTCTATCGCGTGCCACTTTTAAACGCTATGCGCACAACGATGTCGCCAAACTTGAAATCCTGCTAGCTGCAGCGCCCGTCGGCGGGCGTAAAATTATTGCAACCGATGCGGTCTTCAGCATGGATGGCGACATCGCGCCGCTGGCAGAATTGTTGGCCTTGGCTGAGCAATACAACGCGCTCCTGGTCATCGATGATGCACATGGGTTCGGCGTGCTCGGCTATCGCGGCAAGGGCGTGCTTGAGTTGCTGAATCTGAAAAGCGAACGCATCGTTTATATGGCTACGCTCGGCAAAGCCGCAGGTGGCTATGGCGCTTTTGTGGCAGGGCATGAAGATGTGATCGAGTGGATCATGCAGACTGCGCGTACCTATCTTTTCGCTACGGCCACGCCGCCAGCTATCGCTGCCGCCATGCTGGTGAGCCTTGACGTCATGACTGAAGATCATGAACGCCGCCGACATCTGCGAACCCTGATCGATTTTTTTAGTGACTCCCTGAAATTACAATACGCTAAAGCACCTTTCTCTCAAACCGCGATTCAGCCGATTATCGTTGGCGACAACGCCACCGCCATCGCATTCTCAGAAGCCCTGCGCGAGCGCCATATGCTGGTGCCCGCGATTCGGCCACCGACTGTACCGGCAGGCACTGCCAGGTTGCGTGTATCGTTATCCGCCAACCACACCATCGATGATGTGTTTGATCTAGTGACGGCCATAACCGATATTGAGGTGCTGTTGCTGGGGCAGGATCAACGATGAGCATTTTTGTTGACGTAATTGACGATGTCATGGACGACGCTAATGCGTCAAATGAAAAAGCAGGCTCACATCAAAACAAACCGTCGCTGATGCTATTGCACGGCTGGGGTTTGAATGGTGCAGCGTGGGACAATGTGCGCCAATTACTCGCGCCGCATTACAAGCTGCTGATTGTTGATCTGCCCGGGCACGGCTATTCCCGGGATGAGCCTTTAACCACGCTTGATGCCGCCGCTGATGCGATTGCTAACGCCATGCCCCATCCGATGCATCTTCTCGGCTGGTCACTCGGCGGACAAATCGCGCTGACAGTGGCGTATCGGCACGCAGCGCTGGTAGATAAATTAGTGCTCGTCAGTACCACGCCGCGTTTTGTAGTGGCTGATGATTGGCCTTATGGTAAAAAGGCAGCTGTACTGGATGATTTTGCGAAGCGACTTGAAACTCATTATGCCGCCACCATTCGCGGCTTCCTTGCGCTACAAACCATGCATCAGCCGAATGCGCGTTCCACCATTGCCGAGCTGCAGACTGCCATGAGCGCGCGTGGTGAGCCATCGGCATTATCGCTGCAGGCGGGCCTGAATATTTTGCGAACCAGTGATGTACGCGAACTGCTCGCGACTGTTCCGCATGCCAGCCTCGTCATTCAGGGCGATCATGATGCATTAACGTCCGAGGCTGCTGCGCACTGGCTAGCCGGACATTTGCCCAACGCAAACTATGCATTGATGCCACATGCCGCACACGCGCCGTTTTTATCGCATCGTGAATTATTTTTGGAACATGTTACGAAGCATCTCCGGCGATGAACGCCCCCGCTTTACCCACGAAACAACAGGTCCGCCGTTCGTTCGGCACCGCCGCTGACACTTACGACGAAAACGCGTTTTTGCAACGCGAAATTGCCAACCGCTTATTTGAGCGTCTGGACTATATCAAGCTCAATCCTGAACGCACGCTTGATCTCGGCAGTGGCACCGGTTATGCCACGCGAAAATTGCGTGAGCGCTATCCTGACAGCAAGATTGTTTCGCTGGATTTAGCGCCACCGATGCTGCAATTCGCACGCAATGCATTGGCTCACACATTGCTTCAAACACCAGCACTGGCGCGCTTCTTCAAGGCATTTAGCAGGAAAATTACCCCTCAATATGTTTGCGCAGACGCAGAATCACTGCCCCTTGCCGGCGACAGTATTGATCTCGTTCTTTCCAGTCTGGCCCTGCAATGGTGTGATCCTGAACGGGTAGCCAAAGAAGTGGCACGCATCCTGAAGCCGAATGGACTTTTCATGTTTACAACCTTCGGCCCCGATACCTTAAAAGAGCTGCGCCAATCTTTTCGCAGCGTGGATGACAAACCGCATGTGAATGATTTTGTTGATATGCACGACATCGGTGACATCCTCGTTCAAGCCGGCTTTGCTGACCCGGTGATGGATCAGGAAACAATCACGCTTACCTACACGGATTTGAAAACCATGCTGCGCGAGCTCAAAGGCATCGGCGCACACAATATATTGCCGGGCCGCAAGCCGGGCTTGATGGGGAAAAAAAGCTGGCAGACATTGCAGACCGCCTATGAAAAATTTCGCACTCATGATCGCCTGCCTGCCACCTACGAAGTCGTTTATGGTCACGCCTGGAAACCGGAATTTTCAAAGCGCAAAACCATTGATGGCGAACAGACTATTGAGCTTGCGGAATTCAAACGAATGGTCCGTAAAAATTAAACGCAGCTCTTAATACAACTTTGAGTACAACTTTAAATGCAACTTCCAGCACAGAATCAGCCATGAAAAATTATTTCATCACCGGTACTGATACGGGTGTGGGCAAAACCTTTGTCACCTGCACTTTATTGCATATGTTGCAAGCGCGAGGGCTCAAGGTTGCGCCGATGAAACCGGTCGCGGCGGGAACCATAGATATCGATGGCCACGCCATAAACGATGATGTTGCTGCTCTGCAGGCGATTACCCAACATCGATTTGCATCGGGCGACGTCAACCCCTATTGCCTGCGCGAAGCGATTGCGCCCCATCTGGCTGCCAGGCATGAAAATATTGTGATTGATGCCCAGGCAATTCGCGCCGCGTTCGACAGACTTGCCGCACAAAGTGATTGCGTACTGGTCGAAGGCGCAGGCGGCTTTTTGGTGCCACTCAATGCCACGCATTCCATGGCGGATATACCGGCATTACTTGGCCTAGAGGTGATTCTGGTGGTTGGCATGCGGCTGGGCTGCCTGAATCATGCCTTGCTAACGGCAGAAACCATTCGCACGCGCGGCTATCGACTAGCAGGCTGGGTGGCGAATGTGGTTTCGGCAACGCCGATGCACCGACTGGATGAAAATATCGCGACGCTGCAATCAATGCTGTCTGCGCCCTGGCTGGGAACCATTCCTTGCATACTGGCGTCTGAAAATACATCTGCGCCCCCGATTGCGGCAGCCGCGTATTTACATATCAATTCTTTACTTTAAAAAACGGGCTTTAGCTTTGTGATGAAAAAAAAATCAACTTCGGTTTCCCTGATCGCGTTCGTAGCGTTGTGCGGTTTCGCCAGCATCACGTTTGCCGAAAAACCGTCGCCGCCATCACCCATTATTGTTTCCCATGTATGGGCCAAAACAAGCATACCCGGTAGCGCCGTTTCGGCAGCCTATATGCAAATCCAGTCAAACCAAAACGTCAAGTTGATCAAAGTCGAGACCACCGCAGCCAACATGGTTGAAATACACAATATGCAAATGAACGGTGACGTGATGGAAATGAACGCGGTTGATGCCGTTGATGTACCGGCACATAAAATGGTTGAGCTTAAACCGGGTGGCCTCCATGTCATGCTAATGCAGGTGAAGCAACCTATCAAGAACGGAGACAGAGTACCCATGACACTCACCTTCGAAGACGCCGACAAAAAATTGATCCGTATGAAAGTTGAAGCGATTGGCCAGGATAAAAATAAGCAAAAGTAATTAAAAAAACTCATCCAAAAAAATGCCCCGGATAATCCGGGGCATTTTAGTGTGGAGCACCATCAGTGGCTAATTACTTGCTGATCAGGCTCACGTTGTCCAGTACAAACGAAGTCTGCAGTGACGCATCTTCGGTCTCTGTGAAATAAATCTGAACGGTCTGGCCTTTATAGGCAGTGAGATCAAAAGTGCGTTGCTGATAGCCGGTGGCCGCATTGACGTTGGTGTAGGTGGCCAAGGTTTTTAGCACGGTACCGCTGGTGTTTCTGACTTGCACCTGTAGCTTGTCGTAGGCGGTGGAGCCGCTTTCGGCAGTGTCAATGTGCAGGTAGAAACTCAGGATGGCTGAGGTGCTGGCTGACGGGATGGTGATGGTTTGCGCCAGTGTTTCGGTGATCGCTGAACCGTTGCCGCCCATCCAGGCATTCCGGGTTCCCTGGAATGCGGCTTCTCCGCTAAAGCTGCCAATATCGCCCGTCGTGCCGGTCCAGCCCGTGGTGCCAGATTCAAAACCACCGTTGACCATGAGTTCTTGGCTGACCACTGACGTCACAGTCAGCGTTACATTGTTGCTGGTAACTGATCCTGCCGGACTTGACGCATCGGTAACCACCACCTTGAACACGGCACCGTTATCGCTGGACAAAGCCGTGAAGCTGTAAGCGGCTGAATTTCCGGCGCTGGCTAAGGTACCATTTTTGTACCAGTTGTAGACGTACGGTGCTTTGCCGCCCGTAACCGTAACCGAGAACGTCGCCGTCGAGTTAGCAGCGACAGTAGTATTAGCCGGTTGGGCCGCCACTGACACGGGCGTAACAGTAGCCACGGTCAAGGTTGCATCGCTGCTGGTTGCCGAAGCAGCTGGGCTCGCTGAGTCTGTTACCGCAGCATGTATCAAAGCACCATTATCAGTGGACTGGGCACTGAAACTAAACGTTGACGACGTGGCGCCGCTAACGACCGCACCATTCTTGTACCATTTATAGCTGTATGGCGCGGTTCCACCACTGGCTGCGACGGTGAATGAAGCGCTGCTACCGGCCGTGACAGTTACACTCGCAGGCTGCGCGCTGATGGATAGCGTTGTCGCGGCGCTGCTGCAGTTAGGCATCTTGAATGAAGCGATGCGTGTGCTCCAGTTAAAGGAGCCATTCGCTTTCAGATATTGGCCTGTGTACCAAAATGTGCAATCGTCAACGGGATCGATGGACATTTGTGTGTAGTCACCCCAACGGCTCAACGGGTTTGCGCCAGAAGGAAGTTGTGAGCCACCGCCCACGACAATACTGGTTTCATTACTTAGCGTATTGAGCGCGTCCGTTGCGGAACGGGTTGAATAGCGCAGTGAGGGCTTGATCGCCGTGCTAGAGATGCTGTAGCCGACTGCCATATTACCTGCTTTATCCATTGCCACACTGCCCATCCAGCGTGAAGCGGAATCCGGTGCATAGCTTGATTGCTGATAAATCGTCGGGGTCCCGTTGGGATTACGGATTTCATACCAGCGAACTGAGGAAGCGCTGGTGCCCGCTTGCACTGAATGCGTGGCGACGAGTGATTCATGATCGCCAAAATTGCGGTAAGCAAATCTGAACATCATGCGATCCGCCAGTGAATCCAGCTGCTGCGTTGTACCAGGCTGCGGGATGCAAGTGCCACCGCTGCAAGCTTCATTAAACGCTGTAACGGGCAGCGCCACCGGTCCGGTTACGCCGGTGTTGCCTGGCGTAACCCAGTCAACCTTGAATTTCCACAGATTAAGATTATTGGTTCCTACGTTGACCAAATAATTGGGGGAACCTGCTGGCGGTGGCGTGCTGCCGTCTAGATCCGCTGGCAATACACCGCCGTAGGCAGTACCCAGCTGAACGCATTGCTGTGTTGCGGCACGACCTGCGAGCATGGCAGCGCGGTCGTAGGCACAAACTTGAGTCCCCGCGAAGTTGTTACCGGAGAACATGTTGAACGTAATGTAATAAGCATCTGGCCAAACACCCACTTTAGGGTAATCATTAAAGCCCGAATACTGGAACGCATAACGGTTATAAGCACCCGTTGCGTCAGAGGTTTGCGATACCGCCACGCACTCAAAATAAGGGCCGCCAGTGGGTACCGCGAACTGTGTCATGACCCAACGATCAGCGGCTTTGTCGTATTGCACAACCGGATCGCCATCGTTTTGGGTTTCGCACTTTCCGCCAAATCCACTCCACAGAGTATTACCTGCAACAGGACCATACACCACGCTGCCAGTCGCTTTATCGAACACTGCAAAGCTGGAATTAACCCATTGCACATACTGGGTTTTGCCGATTGCGCCGGTGGTATCGGGCGGGGCTGATTGCACCGTGAAAGCGCCTTGAGGGCCGGTGAAACCATTGCCAACGCCATCAAAGCCGAGGCCAGGTGTAGCCGCAGCTAACGGGCTGCTTGCCAAGCCACGTTGCGCAGCAAGATCACGAATCAGAATGGGCGATCCAACGCCCTGAAAACTGCCCGCATCTACTTTCGGTTCTACAAACGTGTAGCCGCTTTTTGACGGCGTTATGTTTCTCAAACTGGCAATTTTATCGTGATGAACCGCGCTGCTTGAAACCGCGCCTTGAGCCATTGCGAAGATTGGAAAAAACGAAAACAAGAGTACTGCAATCCGCGATTTGCGGTTTAGACATACAGTCATGCGACTTCCCCTTTATTTTGAAATGTATTGACGCCGACTCGTGGCCTGCGCCGCACTTTATTTCAACCAATCGATGATTGTTAACTCTTGTGAATTCGACGGCTGCCGGATTCTAAACCGAATTTATGAAAATAATTCACAACATTACAGTTTATTTTTGATGTAATTCATCAGCGCTCGCTAATGAATGGCCGCCGCAAAGACCCCCATTTTGCGTTTGGAAAATTAGCCTTTGAGAGTGAGAAACGATTCGAAAAAAAGGGCAGAAAAGAAGATAAAAAACCGGGCATAAGTTAACGCGGCAAAATCAAACCAAACAAATAAACAACAAATGCCCTAAAAAATAGGTCGCATTCAACTAGCAAAAGATTAAATCATGACGACCGCGATGATGCTGTACCCAAGTCGGGCCGCGAAATGAAATGCCTAATGTGAATGAGAAAGCATCATTTATTTGGTGCAGCCATAAAAAAGGGCCAGCTTCGCTGGCCCTGAATTATTACGCTGACATACTTTACCCCAACAAATAATCAGTCGTATCGATTAGTAACTGATCCGCAATTAATTCGTACCGCTCTGAAAATTTAACGATTATCGTTTTATTTTACAATCTTACTTATCGCATGCCACTATCACACGCCATGTTGGTGGTCGTCATCGAATGTCTTTTAATCGTCACCTCAACTGGCTGACATCGGGGATACGCCGCATCCACTACAACTTTTAATACATATTTCCCATGCTTGGCATTGATCGCAAATTTACCCTCATCAATGGTGGCGGCTTGCCCGATTACCTTGCCGGCTTTATTCATCAATTGCACCTCTTTGCCTATCAACGGTTTGATGCAGGGTTGATCCTTAAGCTGCGGGCCGGGACACCCGGGTGACAGGCTGACAATCCCGGTAACGCCCGATGGAATTGTTTTGGCTTCCGCAAATGCAACGCTATGCAACGCCAGTATTGCTGCACAAAATAATCCGGAAGAAATTTTTATTCGCATGATGTTTTGATCTTTCTGGGTTAGGTTGAAACATTAGTTAATCTTACGATGCGGATACTACCACTATTGCTTTTTGGGCTAGTTCTGCTGTGCACAGATATGTATGACGTAGCTATAACGCAAGCCGGGCGATAAATGAATACCTAGGCACGCCCATGCAAAGAATTTGAAGGTGACAGAAAAATATTGCTGTTGGAATTTTGGCTGCATAAAAAATGCCCCGGATAATCCGGGGCATTTTAGTGTGGAGCACCATCAGTGGCTAATTACTTGCTGATCAGGCTCACGTTGTCCAGTACAAACGAAGTCTGCAGTGACGCATCTTCGGTCTCTGTGAAATAAATCTGAACGGTCTGGCCTTTATAGGCAGTGAGATCAAAAGTGCGTTGCTGATAGCCGGTGGCCGCATTGACGTTGGTGTAGGTGGCCAAGGTTTTTAGCACGGTACCGCTGGTGTTTCTGACTTGCACCTGTAGCTTGTCGTAGGCGGTGGAGCCGCTTTCGGCAGTGTCAATGTGCAGGTAGAAACTCAGGATGGCTGAGGTGCTGGCTGACGGGATGGTGATGGTTTGCGCCAGTGTTTCGGTGATCGCTGAACCGTTGCCGCCCATCCAGGCATTCCGGGTTCCCTGGAATGCGGCTTCACCAGTGAATGTACCAATGTCACCCGTCGTGCCGGTCCAGCCTGTGGTGCCAGATTCAAAACCACCGTTGACCACTAACTCTTTGCTGGTCACGATGATATTGCTCACCGAAAAACTAATTGCCGCTGAACTGGCTGAATTATTGGCCGCATCGAAAGCTTTGGCAACCAGGCTGTGTGTGCCGTTCGTTAAGGTCGTTGAATCCAGCGTGATCGAATAAGGCGCCGTAGCCTTGCTACCCTTCAATGCGCCGTCAACATAGAACTCAACATTGGTTACGCCAACATTATCGCTGGCGGTGGCGGACAAGGTAATGGTGCCGCTGCTGCCAGCTTCACTGGCCGATAAGGTAGGCGGCGTGGTGTCACTCACCACATTGCTCACCGAAAAACTGACCGCTGCTGAACTGGCTGAATTATTGGCCGCATCGAAAGCTTTGGCGATGAGACTGTGTGCGCTGTTTGTCAACGTAGTGGAATCCAGCGTGATGGAATAAGGCGAAGTAGCCTTGCTGCCTTTCAATGTGCCGTCCACATAGAATTCCACATTAGTCACGCCTACATTATCGCTGGCGCTGGCGGACAAGGTGATGGTGCCGCTGGAGCCAGCTTCACTTGCGGATACGGAGGGCGGTGTGGTGTCGCCAGTACCGCTGGACTGCGTTACCCAGACGGGTGCAGACCATAGAATCTTGCCGTCGTCCTGAGTTACTTTGGCGTAATAAAAATGCTCGCCAATGCTGGGGGTAATAGTGGTGGTGGCCGTATTTGACAAAGTGGTCACTGTGCCATTGCGGCCCGGCACACCTTCGAGCACTTGTACCGATGCGACCGTGCGGCCCGCTGAATTGGCAAAGCTGGTCACCAGTGTGACTGGGCCGGCATTGGTGAAACGCTCGCCCATCAGACGGCCATTTGCGGTCAATATCAATTGCGAATTTTTGTCCATGCTGGCAAATACGCGGCGTGCTTTTAGCGCGCTGACAAAATTAGTGCGATTCAGCGTCGTGCCGTTCGCCAGCAACACGCCGGTACGGTTAGTGTAAGACGCACCCCAGTTGGCGCAATGGTTATCCTGATCGGTGGTGAACGCAACGTGATAGCCCGCTTCAAGAAATTTCTGGCACGCTGATTCATAGGTTGAGCGCGAGGTTTCTGTTTCGGTGGTGTTGCTGGAAAAAGCAGAAGTATTCAACACCTCGCATAACGCCATGACCGCATCGCCATCGACGGTATAGCCCAAATCAACACCATTGGCATTAAATTGTGCTGTTGTGGCCGGGTGATTAAACTGGCCCACCAAACCGCGCTGATTCATCAGCGTGTACAGCCCGGCGTAATCACCTTTCGGAGTGAGCGTATCAGCCAGCAATTGGCCGCTGCTATTTGATTCCCAACCCAGCAATTCATCAGAATTAAAAATATTAAGATGACCGCCGTTACTAATAACGCCCCACTCCATGCCATAAAGGGCTAAAAAATTCGGGTTCGCGCCATTAAAATTATTCATGGCGGTAATGCCGGACTGGTAAAGCGCTTTGACGGCGACCGGATTGGCTGAGGCATTAGTGCTGGTAGAGCCATCAAACAAATGATTGTGTTCAGATGTCATCAAAAAATCGAGGCCTTGGTTTGACGCAAACAGATACGCATCGCTCGGCCCGAACGGCCCTGCCTGTGGGGCCTGCGCGCCAGTACAGCTGCTGACATTGCCGCCGCCGTCGCTGTGATTTGTTTGGCTGTGCAAATTGCCGAAATAGACCGTATAGGGCAAGGCATTGGTAGCGGCTTGCGATTGAAGCTGCGCCTTCTCTACGCGCTTGGTTGAATTAGCCGAACTTAAATTGCTCATCTCCGCGTTGGTATTACGCAGAGTCGGTAGCGCCACAAATTCTGGCATCGCCGGCATCGCCGGGTTTCCCACCCTGATTGACCAGGTTTGATCAACGACTTCGGTATTGTCCGCATCGCTCAAAATATCATCAACCATGGCGCCACGATTGACTGAATTTTGTCGGCCTGAAAATTCAATAGCGCGCTGATTCCCCAGCTTGTTGGCAATAGCCGTAGCGTCATTAGCGTTCGCTAGCATACGTACCCGATACTGCCCGGCCGGCAATGCCGCGCCGTTAATCAAGCCCGACCACGGTACCTGAACCGTCACAGCATGGGCGAGAAGATTTTCCGTACCATGCCAGCGGTTTAAAATTTTTCCGTCGCGATCCACCAGCTCAAGCCGCCACGCAACCACCTGCGCGCGCTCGACTGTCGGGTATTCAAAACTCAGCGTGAAAACCCGCGCCTCGGATGAGCCCATCGTATGAGTAGATGAAACTGCCTCCCCACGGAAAGGCACATGCAGCGTAGCGTCAAACTCGCGATGATCAGGGTCTTCGGCAAACACACTACCCATACCCACCATGGCCAACACAATCGACAAACCCAACGACTTCATTAAACCGCGCAAATAGCGAAATTGCATTTTTCATTTCCTCGGTGATTCACACTTATTGACGCATATTGATGAGCGTTGATGACGCGCATCGATATGCGTTGTTGAACGCTCATGGCGCTGGCACGATCCTGGACACAAGGTTTTTTGACACATCAGAATATACGCGTGCTTAGTGACAGTTTGTCGACAGTCAAACAAGTTACGCATAAATTGAACATGCTGCCTCTATGAAGCTCACGCCATCAGCACCGCTCAGCTATGCACCAGACAATCACAACTTGATATTTCCCCACATAGCCCATAGACGGTAGTTATGGCACTAACTACGCGGCCCATCATTTACAAACCGCGATACGCGAAACGGTTTATCACGCAGAAATTTTTGCACGTCATGCGCGCATGAAGGCGATTACCTTTGAAAAGCAGGTGCTGGTGGCGCGGATCAGCGGCAATTTTCATGACATTCCTATAGCGGTTCCGAACCAACAAATTCTTTCAGCCACTTCATACGCAGCTTCACAACCATTTGCGCGCAAATTACGTACCGATAAAAAATCAAAAGAGATGGTTTATCCGAGCGTGCGTTCGCTTGGCGATGGGCATATTGCAGTATTTTTGCCACGCCTCATTTCCGATTGTCGCCGAGCGCAGTATCTGGACTATGTTTGGGACGGTGCCACGTTTATCAGCATTCACTGGCTGAGGCATTACATAAAAAATAAACTCCAGCATTAGCCGTAGTTTCAAGGCATTTATGCTTCAAGATGCCGGCCAATACTGGGTTTATATTTAAATCAAGGCGCTTTCAACTTTCAACGCACCCGGCTTGTGCGCTTTTTTACAACCATTTCCGCAGGCAGCAGGCTCGTGTATTGCTGATAAAGCGTGAACAAAAACGCGACCCGTTCGGCGTCGTTTTTGAAGGTCTTTTTCCCCGAATTTTTCGCGTAGGAAGCGTCAACCGCCGCATCGAGTTTTTGATGCGCTTTCACAAGCGCGGACGGCATCGTCAATGGGTCATAAAGATCGGCTAATGATGAATCGGGAAACGCCGCACGCGCATCGAGGACGGCTTGCGCAGCGGTTTCAATGTTTTGTTTTTGGGTGGCGGTGGGTGCGTCGGGCCAAGGGAAGTTGTTGTAGACGATATAAATTGAATATTGGTAGTCACTCTTCAAACGCCCACATGTATAGCGCGTCCAGGCCATGTGCATGGTTGACGACAACACTCCGAAATCAAAAGGTCCAGCATCGGCAACTATGCGAAGTTTGTTACTCGCCAAAATACTCGGGTTAAGAAAGCCTAAAGGAATAAAAACCCTGCGCTCTGACGATACTTCAGGAATAACCATGAACGGCTTCTTCGGCATAAATTCAACATGAAATCGCGTCGGCGTCGCAGCAATTTTACGTGTGGGCGCACTCTTACTCGCTAGGCGAGACGCCTTGACTGCCTGTACCCGCTTCATCGCTTCTGGCATAGCGCGCAACTCAGCGGGGCTGCAATCGCCGAGCCACAAGCACCAGC
>ENA-OFCD01000861-OFCD01000861.1-metagenomes-genome-assembly--contig:-NODE-861-length-17639-cov-15.672941_pt1 | contig 17639 bp, 14 predicted proteins | sample MGYA00153392_OFCD01 | MGnify analysis MGYA00153392
TGCTATGGAGCATATTTTAAAACTTGCGTCCTAACACTCATGGCAATTGCTATAAATACAGTTTCTCAACTAAAATAGCGGGATTCTCTAGAAAACGCTGCCACCGACGTTCGTAACTTTGGGCCTGTTTTGCATCACTTTGGACATAGGGTTCCCATTTGGACAGCGTTAAACTTTGGCTCAGAAGGAGTGCCGTACACATCCAAGCGAGCGCTTTAAGATGGCGACGGTCCGATGCCTGACTATATTGACTAAGCTGATTAATTATTTGATGATAGAGAGGGGAAGTGGAACTCAAACGAGCGATCGCTGTCCCGATCCCTGGGGAGAGGGATTTAGGGTGAGGGTCGATTTACGCCGCAGCCTAATAAGTATCCATACCCTATAGACGATCGAGAAACTGGGGTATCCAGAATATAGTGGTAGACACCGTTAACCTACGTGCCTCACTCCCATAAGAATTGCAGAAAACATCACCCAGCTCATCGGCAATACCCCGCTCGTCCAGCTCAACCGCATTTCCCAAGCTGAAGGCTGCGTCGCCCGAATTGTGGTGAAACTTGAAAGCATGAATCCGTCATCATCGGTGAAAGATCGCATGTTTTAAGCAGATTCAAAGCTCACTTCTACGGCGTGATCGAACGATCGCCACGATCGAATCCGCATCACGATCACCAAAAACGCCATCCAGTCCATCCTGATGAAAATCTGTGAACGGGGCCGCGTACAGTGAGCGTGGATTCATTACGCCTTGCTGGGTCAGTAGATCGATAATTTGCTCGACAAAGCGGATTTGGTTGGCACTAAATTGTTGATCTTCTAGGTACAGACCAAAGGCTTCTTTGGCGGCGGCGCGATCGAGTCCGACTAATGTCCTGATGAAACTTTTAAGGTTTTGGGCAGTGTTATTATAGACATCTAAGAATTTCTCTCGACTTTCTAAGCCCTCGGTGGTGAACAGCATTTCCTCTAAGGCGGTGAGATCTGTTTCGGTGAGGGAAAGATTACGGCGGAGTTTGGCGATCGCGACATGGTTTTGATTGGCGCGAACATAGGCTTCGACTTTCTTGCGGTATTGATACGCACTAAAGCCCGTGGTGGTGTAGGGCACAGCTTGTTCGGCAACAATGCCCAGGGTGTCTTGAAAGTTGGTGTAGGTAATGCTTTCAGCTTGAGAATCAACGAACTGTATCAACGATCTGATGTGTACTCGCAGCGATTCGATTTCGATGGGCGTCACATCCATCCACCAGTTCTCTGTCTGGGCAGATTCGATCAGGGGAAGTTGTGCTTTTACAGTGGGAATTGTTCGTTTATTTTCCAGGTTGCCGAGCAAGTCTCGTACCTTATCGCGCAAGGTTTCCAAGCCCGATCGATCGTGGAGGATGGCAAGCTGAATTTTGAGACAAATCAGATCGAAGCGTTTGGTTAAGGGGTTTTCATTGGGTAGCCCATTGGGTAGCTGAGAGAGGGTTTCACCGATGATTTTGAGATCCTGCGAAGCGAGTTTGTCCCAGCGTTCCCGCACCGAGAATTTCTCGACATCGGCAAGGTGACGACGCACCATAAAGTTCTGCGGCTCCATGCTATTAATGTGTTGGTGAAGACGATCGCCTAAATCTTGTTGTAATTGGCTTAAGCTGGCATTGTTGCTAGTCTGCGCGATGCGCTGAAAGAGTTCTAGTCGGGTTTTAAACAGTTTTTCGCTTAGACTGTCGGCGGGCTTGGGATCTTTCTCTTGAATTGATTGTTGAAAATAGCCAAAATTAGCACAGAGATCAAAGATCAGAAATTCTTGCTTATCTAAATCTACGCCAAATAGATCAAGGCAAAGCCGGGTTCCTCTCCCAATCATTTGATTGAACTTGACGCGGGAGTAGATAGGTTTGAAGAACATTAAATTGACGACTTCGGGGACATCTATCCCTGTATCGAGCATATCAACTGAGATAGCGATCGTGGGTTGTTTGGCAGGGTCTGAGAAGTCATCAAGTGTACTTTGAGCATATTTATCATAGTTGTCGATAATCCGGGCAAATGCACCTTTGTAATGAGGATAGTTTTGATTAAATCGTTTTTCGATTTCGACGGCATGTTCGTGACGACGGGCGAAAATAATGGTTTTGCCCAACCGATCGCCCCCGTCTACTTTGATACCGCGTTCCATCAGAACTTCAAGGGCTTGATCTATTGTATCGCCGTTAAATAACCAGCGATTGAGGGCGGCAGCGTTGATTTCGTCGGGGATTTCGCCTGTTTCAGTGTCAGCAAATTTTTCTTCATATTGTGCTTGTTCTTCAGGGGGGAGTTCGCTATATTTGATTCCCGATCGGAGAAACTTAAATGGGACATCAATCCCAATAGGCGGCACCAGATGACCATCTCGAATAGCATCGTCGAGTTCATAGGCAAACGTGGGATTGCCTTGTTCAAGATCGAAGATTTCATAGGTATCGCGGTTCACTTCGTCTCTGGGGGTGGCGGTTAAACCCAATAAGAGCGCATCGAAATGATCAAAGAGATAGCGGTATTTTTTGTATACGCTGCGGTGGGCTTCATCAATGATGATTAAATCAAAATACCCAGAGCCAAATTTTCGACTCTGATCGTCCATTTTATCAATGGCATTCATGAGGGTAGGATAAGTTGAGAAGACGATGTTTGCTCCGTCGATGTCTTTCTCTTTAGTTAAGTTTACCGTCGTGGCATTGGGGAGATGTCGGGTAAATGCGCGTTTGGCTTGGGTGACGAGGCTGGTCCGATCGGCTAGAAATAACACTCGTTTGATCCAGTTGGCATTCAGTAGCAAATTGACGAGGGCGATCGCTGTTCTGGTTTTTCCGGTGCCTGTTGCCATGACGAGTAGGGCTTTGCGGCTTTTGTTCGCAAAGTTATCACTAATCCGGCGGATGGCTTCGGTTTGGTAGCTGCGTCCGGCGATCGTGGCATCTGGTATTTCTAAATGGAGCAGCTTGTTGTTGTTACGTCGCCAGATTAACCGTTGCAGTTCATCTTTTTTAAGAAAGCCTTGAATTTCGCGAGGTGGGTAGTTGTGGTCATCCCAAATGTAGGTTCGATAGCCATTGCTATAAAAAATGACCGGACGCTGATTAAATCTTTGTTCTAAACAGTCAGCATAAAGCTTGGCTTGCTGCTTCCCTTCATCGGGACTGCGGCGGGCACGTTTGGCTTCTATCACGGCTAAGGGCAACCCATTATCATCCCAAAGGACGTAATCGACGAAACCTTTACCGGATGGATTAACCGATTTTGGCATTCCTTCGACTGGGTATTCAATAGTGTCGGGATGCGTCAAATCCCAGCCTATTTCGCGGAGTAGGAGGTCGATGTTGTAGCGGGCGTCGGATTCTTTTTTGTAGTTGTGGAAATCGGGGACTTTGCTATTGGCTTGTTTGAGGGCGGCAACTTCTGTTTTGAGTCGATCGAGTTCGGCGTTGCTTTGTTGTTCTCTCTCTAAGGCGATCGTTTTCATTTCCTCGGCTTGAGCGAGTTTGGTTTCGAGGGTTTGGAGTTGGAGCAGCGTAAGTTCATTACTCCTATTGGCTTGGGGAATAAGCTGCGGGTTAAAATCGATTGCCCCTAACGCTTTTCGTTTGGGACTATAAGAGCGACAGAGCCAATAGAGGACGTGAAAAAGGTCTTCAATGAGGTGGAGGGAATCTCGGGTGCTAACGGGAGCCGATCGATGGACGGCCATATTGCCCATTTTTTGAATGGTGCGCAGTTTGGGGAAGAGATTGGGGCTGAGGTTGTCTTGAAAGGTCTGTTCGTGAATTAACGCATTGAGCTTATCGTCGTAGGGAAGTTGGAGGTAGGGATCGTTGGCATAGAGCCAGTGGACTGCTTGTTCTAGGGTGTAGCGGATGTAGAAGCAACTGGCACGGGGCGTACTATGCACCAAGTTTTCGGCATGGGTGGCATGGTCGAAGAGTTGAGGGAAGTCGGGTTTGAGAAAGTCGAAGTTGCTAGGCATATTTGCAATAATATCTACACACATTATAGTCGCAAAATACCGAGTAGGTTGAAATTGTGTTGCCGATGATAAGATTCGAATGAAAATACTGACTACACCAGACATTAACTAGCTTGCCGATCGCACTTCCACTCGCCACCCCGATCGCGTTTATAGTTCCCCTCGAAAGGCTCTTTGCAGCAGAGAGTTGAAGAGATTTTCTGATTCAAAATAAAATTCTTCAACCTTACCTTTTTTAGATTCAAGCTCTTCCTTAATAAGTTTGAATTGATTTTGCAGATCTATTGATGGCAAAAGTATGGGTATTTTTACAAACTCTGAAGCACTAAAATTAGACATGTTGATCGATGCTTTTGCCTTACTTGATAAATACTTTTTTCCATGACTACTATTCAAATAAGCTGATGCATACTCTGAATTAGCTTTTGATTCGTTAAAGCGAACCCTAACCAAATAACCAGCAAAGGCGTATTCATCGGATATATTCCAAACTGCTGTCTTGCCTACTAGCTCAGGACTATTCGTCCGATTAAATAACAAATCTCCTTTTTTAACTGTATATTTTTCATAATCTTTCTCGGATATTTCACACCATTTAATGTCATGCAAATCTAAATCTCCTTTGTAAGTAAGATTGTTCATTCTCAAAACTGGAATACCTTGCCGCTCTGTATTAGATTTTTCGGACGTCCCATATTGGGTTTGTTTAACAATACTTTTCATACTCACAATTTCCCAGCCTTTAGGATTTGTAACTGGATCGCCGAACATATCGAGGAAGATTGATCGCCCTAGTTCTTCAGTTAATCGTATGGCCTCCTGCCGTTTGCGTCGTATGCGATCGGCCTTGTCTAGAATTGCCGCTATTCGCTTCTGTTCTTCTAGTGGTGGTAGAGGGATTTTCGATTTTTTGATTTCACTAATTGCAACTAAATTCTTTAAAGCAGAACCAGATGACTTGCTAAATATTTCTCTTTGAGCAACTGGAGACTCAAGATATCTTTTCAAATAAATGGGTAAGACTTTATTTTGATCGGGTCTAATCCTCATCAGAGCCTGATTAATAATCCCTGGTCGCGAGTTATTAGGAGCAATTGCAATTTTCCCAATAGTCCCAGCACAGCTAATAATTAAATCATCAGGTAAAACGTCAAAGCCCTCCATTTCTTTATACTTTGCTTCATTTATAAAATATCTACCTAATGAGAAATCATCTGCAATAGCGTGTTGTTGTTCATATACTAAGTAACCATCGTCAACAAATATTTCCTTTTTTAACGATCCTCCAAATGGGCCACGACGAATAGAACCTTTTTCAGAGACGGCAAGATCTTCTAAAGAAACTAAAGACCAGCTTTTATACCATTGTTGTTTTACCGTCATCCTAACAACTCCTCTAACTCATCCAAGTCCGATCGAATTTCAACATTCCCTCCACTCCACATATTTTTGTGCTCACATAGCTGATTTATTGCTGGGTCTGCCACCGAGTTTGCCATTATCTCGCGATGCTCTTGCTTTAGCCTCAGATCTCAACTGTCCACCTTGCCGACCTAATTCTGTCATCCAAGCCTTAGAACCAAATAATCCACTGACCAGTTGAGGCACTCTCAAATCTGCATCCAAACTTTCCCAGTGCAAAGCAGATCCAGATGGAGTAAGCTCCACCTCGGCTAATTGCTCTGGAGTAGCATTTTCTAAACCCTGCAACAGTTGATAAGGAAAACCAATCATTACCCCATTCGTTAATTCCATAAATACTCGCTCACTATCGGCGGCATACCAAGCTCTAGCAGCCCGTGGTTCGATCTTCGCTAGGTTTTCACCATTAGCTCTAGCTTTATCAAACTGTGCTTTTAACTCAGGACTAATATCACTCATGAATTTCTCTCCATTTTTCCAAAAATTCACATTGACGATCGACAACTAGATTCAACGCTTTAACTAGATCTTTATTGCCGATCTCTCCTTCAACACTTAAAACAATCGGTTCATCAGCTAGCTCAATCCTCACTTCTGCACCACCTTTGAAAACATGCACATGTGGCGGCAAGTGGTCGTTAGGAAAAATCATAATCCTAAATCCATCCTGCCTAAAAATTGTTGGCATCTGTTAAGTCGCAACTCCATCACCATCATAACCTGTCGGTTAGGTTTGTGATATGACAGCATTTAACATATCTGTTAACTCATCCAAGTCCGATCGAATCTCATCCTCGATCGCCTTCAACTTCTCTAAGATCACCTTCGGCGACTCATACACCACCTCCGCATATTCCACCTCCTTATACCGATTAATCGAAAGGTCATAACCATTCTCCACGATCGACTCCTTCGACACAAAAAACGCCTTCTGACCCCGATCCACATCCTTCAGCGGATCACGATCGTGCCACCGCCGCAAAATATCAGGAATATCATTTCGCTCCACAGGCTGCCGCTTATCATCCAACGACAACCCATCCGCCTGCATATCATAAAACCACACCGCATCCGTCCCTCCTGCCCCCGTCTTCGTAAACATCACGATCGCCGTCGAAACTCCCGCATAGGGCTTAAACACCCCCGACGGCATCGAAATCACACCATCTAGCTTATGCTCCTCCACCAAGATTTCCCGCAGCTTCCGGTGAGCATTCGATGACCCAAACATCATCCCATCCGGCACAATAATCGCCGATCGTCCGCCCTTCTTCAACAACCGCAGAAACAACGCCCCAAATAACAACTCCGTCTTGGCTGTATCAATCACCTTCGTCAAATTCGTCGCAATCCCCTCCTTATCCACCGAACCCTTAAAGGGTGGATTCGCCAAAATCAGCGTAAACTCCTCCTGCACCCCCGCATGATCTTCTGAGAGCGAATCCCGCGCCTCAATCTTAGGATTCTCAATGCCATGCAGCATCATATTCATACTGCCAATCCGCAACATCGTCGGGTCAAAATCAAACCCGTAAAACATCTCACTATTAAAATGCTCCCGATTCCCCGTCCCACAAGCCGGATCGCAAACCACCTCCCGCGCCGTCGGAGCCATCAACTCCACCATCATCTTAATAATGTGCCGAGGCGTCCGAAACTGCCCATTCGTCCCCGCCGTCGTTAGCTTCGAGAGCATATATTCATAGAGATCGCCCTTCGTATCCCGGTCCTCCATCGGCATTCCATCAATCTGCTCCACCACATTCGCCAGCAACGCAGCATTCGTAATCAAAACATCGCATCCTTCATGTGAACGGCATAAGTCCCGCCCGCCGTCCCCATCGCCTTGATAAACGGAAACGCCTTATCTCGAACGATCGTTAGCATTCCCTCAGCATTCTGAGTCTTAAACTGCGACCACCTACAATCCTGATGCTCTTGCGTAAAAGTTGGGTCTTTAACCGTGCCCCCCAATCGCTTCGCCTGTTTTTCCTTGACCAGCTCCAGATCGTCCAACCGCTTAATAAACAACAAATAAGAAATCTGCTCAATTACCGACAGCGGATTACTCACGCCATTACTCCAAAACGTCGTCCACAGCTTATCCACCTTCGACTTCAAGTCACCCGTAATCATGCGCTGCGATTCCTTATTGTGTCTAGGTTCCATTATGGGATTAACGGGTCTGTAAAATCCATGAGGTATCCAGAATATACTGGTAGACACCGTTAACCTACGTGCTTCACTCCCATGAGAATTGCAGAAAATATCACCCAGCTCATCGGCAATACCCCACTCGTCCAGCTTAACCGCATCCCCCAAGCCGAAGGCTGCGTCGCCCGAATCGTGGTGAAACTTGAAAGCATGAATCCGTCATCGTCGGTAAAAGATCGCATCGGCATCAACATGATCGAATCGGCTGAAAAAGAAGGACTGATCACCCCCGGCAAGACGATTTTGGTCGAACCCACGTCTGGAAATACAGGTATTGCCCTTGCCATGGTCGCAGCGGCCAAAGGCTATCAGCTCATCCTCACCATGCCCGAAACCATGAGCACCGAACGCCGCGCCATGCTTCGAGCTTACGGTGCCGAACTCGAACTAACCCCCGGTTCCGAAGGCATGACGGGCTGCATCCAACGCGCCCAAAAAATCGTAGACACGACCCCCGGAGCCTACATGCTCCAGCAGTTCCGCAACCCCGCCAACCCTGAAATTCACCGCCGCACCACCGCCGAAGAAATCTGGAATGACACCGATGGCGAAGTGGACATTTTGATCTCCGGTGTCGGCACGGGCGGCACACTAACGGGAATCGCCGAAGTCCTCAAAGCCCGCAAACGCGATTTTTGCGTCGTCGCCGTCGAACCCACCACCAGCCCCGTCCTCTCCGGCGGTCGCCCCGGTCCCCACAAAATCCAAGGCATTGGTGCCGGGTTTATTCCGCCCGTATTGAACACAAAAATGATCGATGAAGTGATCTTAGTCAGTGACGATGACGCGATCGCCTATAGTCGGCGGATGGCCAAAGAAGAAGGATTGCTCTCTGGAATCTCCACCGGAGCCGCCATGAAAGCCGCCATCATCGTCGGCAAACGCCCTGAAAACGCCGGAAAGCTAATTGTCCTCATCCAACCCAGTTTTGGTGAACGATATCTGAGTACACCCTTGTTTGCCGACCTTTAAGATCCCTAGATTGGAAGATGCAACAACCGATCGCCGCTGGGGAATTGAAAATACGACGAAACCCGTAGGGGTCAATGGCATTGAAGAGCGCTCGCCAGGGATTCCAATTATCAACCCAAAATCCCCGACGAGCCAAATCCCAACGACTCATCCGATCACCCGATCGCATCCGTCGATCGAACAATCTTCATCCCCGCCGCCGCAAACCGTTCATAAGCCGCCGCCGCCGCATCGGTAAAGTCCACCACTCCCGGCACTACCACAGGCGACGAACAATCTTCAATGAGATAAATCTTCTGAGCAAGCTGAGGATCCTCCCGCAGCATGATTTCGCTCAACAGATCATCAATCGTCCAGGCCACGCAATGACTCTTCGCCTGTCCCGCAATGTACACCGCATCAAACTCTAAAAGCTGCTGAATCAACCGATCGTTCTTGTGGGCGATCGGCTCATTCTTGCTCCCCGTCATCACCTCAGGCCGCAAAATCGAGTAGTTCTCTGTAAGCGGGTTTTCGCCCTTCAGTTCAAACTGAGTTTGCGCGCTCCGAGCCACTGTATGAACAAAGCACGCCTCCTCAAAAGCCGGAACCAACGCATGGCCAATGCCACCCAGCATTGAGTGATAACACCACACCGTTAGCGGAAACTTACCCTCTTGAGTAAGCTGACGCGTATAGTGCAGCGCATGAGCTTGCAGCGGCTCAGCAGAAGCGTAGCCTAGAGATGAGGCGATCGCAGGATTCACCCGCCAAACACCAGACTCAATATCCGCCAACGTAATCTGCGTCGCCACTGGAATGGGATGATCTCCTGCGGCATTAATCCAAAAAATCGGATGAAAAATCTGCATCGCCCGATGCGTATCTAGCGTGGGAACGATCGTCGTAATGCTATTGAGGTTTCTGTAAACAAACTCACACAATCGCCGAGTATCATCCACCGCACCTCGGCCCGACGGCCCACCCACAAACAGCTCAAACTCTGGAATACAAAAGGTATTCTGCACATCAATGGCCAGCAGACAGACCCGCCTTATATCATTGCTAGCAGGCGTAATCTGATGTTCAGTCGCCCAATCCATCGCCTGCTTCGATCGCACTTCATAGGGCACTCGCCAAATCTCACCGACCCGATCGGGCGGGTAAAAATCGGGAAGGGGAAGGGTTCGGTTTGTCATTGTTCTTCTTCAACACTATTCTTCAAAGCGGGTAATATCATCTTCGCCTAGATATTCACCATTTTGAACTTCGATCATCACCAGCGGAATGACCCCAGGATTAGTGACCTGGTGGCGCGCACCCATCGGCACATAGGTCGATTGCTTTGGGATCAACTGGGTGATTTTGTCGTTACATTTTACGGTGGCCGTCCCGGATACGATGACCCAATGTTCGCTGCGATGATGATGCATCTGAAGACACATCGACGCCCCCGGCTCAACTTCAATTCGATTAATCCGGTAGCGATCGCTTTCATCTAAGACCGTCACCGTTCCCCAAGCACAAATTCTAGTAGGCGTTTCCAAACTCGACATTTCAGACCTCGATAGTTCAGAGATAGGATTTATCATAGTAAAGCTCTTAAAGAATTAAAATTTAGAAGTCAACCGTTAGAAATCAAAATAGATGTACCGCGATACGCCCTGAGGTGCAAGTAAATACACAGAATAAAGACACAACGGGACTAACAGTAACTTTAAGTACCCATTAATCTGAAGCTTCAGCCCTCGGTGAAACAAATACGCGACGGCCATCACAGCGCTCAAGCAGACTAGCGCCAAACTGAACTGCTGCTGAGTAAGCTTTAGAGTTTCAGTGTAAACCTTTACCATGAATTGTGGATCAGCCGTCTTCCCAAAAAGATGTTGAAATACAAATCCAGCGTCCTTAAGATTCGTCACGCGGAAAGGAATCCAACTCAGCAGCACGAGACTTTGGGTCATCGCCCACGCGACCACCAGTCCTGGGAGGCTCTGCCAAAACAACCCCAACGCTTTATGGCGCTTCGACAGCAAATCCGTCAACCGATGCACCACCAGCCCCATCCCATGCACCAACCCCCACAGCACAAAGCCCCACGTCGCCCCATGCCACACGCCGCACACCAGCATCACCAGCATCAGATTTAGGCACGTCCTTAACAGTCCACGCCGTGACCCTCCCAATGGGAAATAAAGATAGTTCCGCAGCCACTCGCCCAGACTCATGTGCCATCGTCGCCAAAAGTCTGCCAGATTAGTGCTGAGGTATGGAAACTCAAAGTTCTGCGGCAAATGAATCCCAAATAGCATCGCACTGCCTCGGGCCACATCTACGTAGCCGCTGAAGTCCAAATAGATTTGAAACCCATAGGCCACGATCGCTAGCCACAAATCGACGCTGCCCGCACGCGGCAAATTATCAAACGTCAACGCCGTAAACACCCCCAAGTGATCGGCAAAAATGCCCTTCTTAATCGCCCCCACTGCAATCAGCCACAGCCCTTCCGTCATCTGATCCGCACGCGGCGCACTGGCCGACTGCAATTGGGTAATGAACTGGGGATATCGCGTAATCGGTCCAGAAATCATCTTTGGGAAAAATAGCTTATAGCTGGCAAATCTGGGAAAACTCCGACTCGCTGGAGCGCCGCGATAGATATCCACCAGATAAGCAATGCATTCAAACGTAAAATAGCTCAGTCCGATCGGCGTCAGAGCGCTCACGGTTTTTAACGCAGTTTCGGCAGCTTCTATATTTACATGAAACAAGTTGCCTAGTCCAGATATCAACAGCAACGCCACTGACTTGAAGCTAAATAACAAAAAGAGCTGAATAAAAATCCCAACCATCAGCAACCGGACCCTGCGCTGGTTCCAATCTTGCTGGGCAAACTGCCAATCTTCAATGCGCCAATCTGGCGGTGCGCCGATCGCCCGTCCCAACTGAAACGTAATCCACGTCAAAACTAAGAGCAATGGCACATACTGCGGCTGAAGCGACGCATAAAACAGCAAACTCGTCGCTACCAATATCCACATTTTTAACCGGGATTCGGCCAGACACCAGTAAAGACCGACGGTCCCCAATAGAAACAGGGCATAGGTTGAAGAAAGGAAGTTCATGGCTGTCTGACGCTAGGGGTAGAGTTTAGAGTGATCTCTCTATAAGACCTATGGTGTAGCGATGCCGTATAGCAAGACCCATAGTGTAGCCGACCCTTCGATTCCTGACGCATAAAAAAGCAGCCCTTAAGCTGCTGTTATCGAGTGCATGAGGTGTTAGCTAAGAATAGTGGGGAGGTCGGTCAGCCGAGACGCCCGTCTAGCTCTAAGCATTCCTGTGGGTTTAAGCATTGATTCAATCAATCGCTTCCATGAGTAATCATCCACCGAAAGCTAAAATCGCGCTGGCTCTAGTGGACAGTCTACCGATCGGCACTCGAACGCTTCAAAACATCACCTTTCAAAAGGCTACACCGTCGGTAAAGCATAGGGTTCGGCAGCAGCGAGATTGATGCGCCACCCGAGATCGCGCAGGGCCGATAACGTCAATGTACTTGCGGGCATTGCAATGCCGGATCTTTCTGCGTAGGGCGTCATGAGTTCAGCGCTAAATCGGGTTTCATCCCAATGGGATAAATCTGAGCGATCGAGGGGAACGGCCACAGGTCCCGCAACACCGATCAAGTTACCATAGGCATACCCCGCATAGCTGTTGGCCCGGTAAGTGGCCGTCGTGGCGTCAGTCCAAGTCTGACCGATTTTGCCGCGAGAAGGGACATCAATTGGGACCCACAATGTGCCAAAACCTAGGGCATGGGCAAACTCATGTACCATAATGCGCCGTAAATAAGCCGGGTCACTGTTGAAAATAGCGTATTTGCTGAGATTAAGAGTGGCTTCAGCGCTTGCAATGAAAAGGCTGACGCCATCGGTCGTAACGAGCGGTCCGGCATAGGCCAATGTGTTAGGGTCACTGATGGCGAAGCCCACAATATCAATGGTGAGATCCTTCAGTTTCGTAATCGCACTGCGCCATACGATCGCATTTTCCCAAAACTGGGCAGCATCTGCGATCGCGCCGCGAGCTGTTCCGTTTAGAGTTTCGGTGCCTGCTCCATAATTCAACTGAATCTTAAAGGCCAACGCATCAGAAACGGCGGCGGTAAAATTACTGGATAAACTATATATTGCGGTCTGCGAACTGGTGTTTTGAACTTGAACTAAGTACGTCCCTGCTTGAATAAATTTCCGCAACGACTCGCGCACCGTTCCGCGTTCCCACTCCAAAGCGAGCACCGATTCCCCTGCATCGACGCGACCATTGCCATTGGTATCTTGGACCAGTCGAACATCAGAATCTTGGGTCAATCCGGTTAGGTTTGCGGTAAAAATTCCGGATTCTTTGACGGTAAAGGAATAGGTTTTTTCAGCGCCAGTGCTTGTACTTTTGGGGGTGAGTAAGCTGCGATCGAAGAACTTAGGCGAGTCTTTCAAAATCAGCGGCACGACGTCGGTCGGACTTTTCGAGAGTTCAGGCGCTGAGGCCGGAGGTAGCGTCTTCCGAGGCACCAATGCATCAATCTCCCAAGTGGGGTCATTGACCGTGAGCAGCGAATACCGATCGAGTACCGTGCCCCGATCCATGATCCAAAGGGAATTTTCGCCTGTTGCAGCGTTGCGCAGAACAATATCGAACTGTCCATCGTTGTTAAAATCCGCCAGACCCTGACCTTTGCCCCCCTTTGCATCCGCCTCAATGCCAATATCTTGCTTAATGCGTCCGTCTTTCATGAGCCACAGCGCCATGGTTCCCGTCGATCGATTGGCCCAGAAGAGATCAATATCACCATCTTTATCCACATCGCCCACGCCCTTTATTTCCCAATCGGTGTAGATCGGGTCGAGGGCCTGAATCTCCTTCACAGAGGCAATCTGGTCGCCCTGCATGATCCACCAGAGATTGGTTCCGGTCTTGGTATTGCGCCACAGGATATCGACCTGCTGGTCACCATTGGCATCTGCCGCCCCAACTATGGTCCATTCCGGATAGGCGACCGTCGTCAGCCGAACGATGCTAGTGAACGCAGAGCCTTGGGCATCCATGAGCCACCAGAGATTTTCCCCGGTGGCTTGATTGCGCCAAAGATAGTCGCTAACGCCATCTCGGTTATAGTCTGCGACGGCGACCACGCTCCAGTTTGCATCGGCTACTGGGGTTAGATCTTTAAAAGACCCACCATACTCAGGTCCAGCCATACCCCATAGGATATTGTGGCCAGCCATGGGACCCATCGTCGATCGGTTTCGCCAGAGTAGATCAATGGACTGGGTGGTCAGTGGAGCTTCAGGAACAGGACTAAACGGCGTATCTGAAAGAGAGGTTAGAAGAGAATTCATAAGGTTGAGGATCTACTTAGAACATCAGAACTTAGAGACGAAGATCAGCAATGAGAACGATGATTAATTTTTATTGCTTAGAAAGCAAAATCTAACTTTAGACAGAGGAATGAAGCTTCGCAGCCTAAATTTACACTTAAAACATCTGACAAATGGTGTATTCCTATTACTACTACGTTAGTAGGTCATCCGGAAGATTGCGGAAAAATTTCAAAAAGGATTGATGTTTTTTCAGGCGGATTCACGAAGAGAGCGTCAAGTTGCCTTAGGGTTACACCGTGCAGCAGAGGCGCTAGAATAAGTGACTACGTTTTTACATGCAATTTGCGTCCTAATTCGCCCATGTCCACTGAACTGCTATCTCCTGAACCGCTATCTCCAGGACTCCTCACCGAACTCCAGGAGGCGGTCGATCGACGCCGAAATTTTGCCATCATTTCGCACCCTGACGCAGGAAAAACAACGCTAACGGAGAAGCTCCTTCTGTACGGAGGTGCCATCCATGAAGCTGGGACCGTGAAGGCGCGTAAGGAACAGCGTCACGCGACGTCTGACTGGATGGAGATGGAGAAGCAGCGCGGAATTTCGATTACGTCCACGGTGTTGCAGTTTGAGTATCAGAACTGTGCGATCAATCTTCTGGACACGCCGGGGCACCAGGATTTTAGTGAAGATACCTATCGGACGTTGGCGGCGGCGGACAATGCAGTGATGCTAATCGATGCGGCAAAGGGATTGGAGCCTCAGACTCGGAAGCTGTTTGAAGTGTGTCGGATGCGGGAGTTGCCGATCTTCACCTTTATCAACAAAATGGATCGACCTGGACGAGGTCCGTTGGAGTTATTTGACGAGATTGAGAAAGAGTTTGGGATGTTGACCTATGCGGTGAACTGGCCGATCGGCAGTGGCGATCGCTTTAGAGGCGTTTATGACAGGCGGCTAAAGAAGGTTCACTTTTTCCAGAAATCGACCCACGGGAAGCGGGTGGCGATCGAGACGGTGATGGAACTGGATGATCCTCGGTTTAAGGAGATGGTGGAACCGGATCTGTACGAACAGTTTCATGAAGAGTTAGAGATGCTGGATGCGTTGGGTGGAGAGTTGGACCTTGCTGAGGTGCAAGCAGGGATTATGACGCCTGTGTTTTTTGGCAGTGCGATGACGAATTTTGGCGTCGAGCTATTTTTGGAGGCGTTTTTAGACTACGCCCTGAAGCCCGGTCCTCATGAAAGTTCTCAGGGAACCATCGAACCGACGTATCCAGAGTTCTCTGGGTTTGTATTTAAGCTTCAGGCCAACATGGACCCTCGGCACCGCGATCGGATTGCGTTTGTGCGGGTGTGTTCGGGGAAGTTTGAAAAAGATATGGCGGTCAACCATGCGCGATCGGGCAAAGTGGTCCGGTTGTCCCGGCCTCAGAAACTGTTCGCTCAGGATCGTGAAGTCATTGAGGAAGCGTATCCTGGAGACATTATCGGGCTAAATAATCCGGGGGTGTTTGCGATTGGTGACACGATTTATCAAGGTAGGAAACTAGAGTACGAGGGAATTCCCTGTTTTTCACCCGAGCTTTTTGCATACCTGCGCAACCCCAACCCCTCGAAGTTCAAGCAATTTCGGAAGGCGGTGTCGGAGTTGCGAGAAGAGGGTGCGGTGCAGATCATGTACTCAAGCGATGAAGCCAAACGCGATCCGATTTTGGCGGCGGTGGGTCAGTTGCAGATGGAAGTGGTGCAGTTCCGATTGCAGAATGAGTATGGCGTTGAGACGCAGTTAGACTGGTTGCCATATCAGGTTGCTCGGTGGGTGGACGGTGGCTGGGAAGCTGTCGAAGCGGTGGGACGCTTGTTCAATACTCTGGTGGTGAAAGATAGTTGGGAGCGTCCGGTGTTGTTATTCAAAAATGAGTGGAATTGTCAGCAGCTTATGGGCGATCATCCGGAGCTGAAGCTAAATGCTATTGCGCCTGTGGTGGCAGGGAAGGAACCGATCGCCATTTAGGAGGGTTTGGAGAATTTATGCCCTGAGAGGTCAAGGCGTTTTCGAGGTTTCGGATCCATGATTATCTCCTAGTCAGTCTAATTCCTGTTTTCGGGATCTTAGGCAGACTAGCGAGATTCTTTGTAATGGAATACACTGAATTTTGTTGGTATGAGATCCAAATTTCGGCACTTAAGTGGACAAACTGTCGGCCTGAGATCCTTGAAGTCGGACTTATGCTGAATTTATTCGGTCTAAGACCCTGATCTAGGCACTTAGGCAGAAAGCTGTCCGTCTATATGATTGTTATGCTGATCCGGTTTCTTACCACGGATTCAGATGGAGGGTTACCTATAGCTGCTGAGACTGTAAACAAGTATGTGTACTTGGATATAGCTTATTTAAGCTACTAAGAGTGTAATCAGGTATTGTCTTTACAATTTAATCAATAATTATATTTAAACTATTGATTTTCTCATAGGCTATGTACAAAGTTTTTTTCTAATGTTCAAGGAGTAAAATAGCAATGGACAAACTAGTAGAAAGGCTTACTCAATGGTTAACAGAAGCTTTTCAAAATCCACTAAGTCCTTTGTTCTTTCTATTAGGAGCATTTTTTATTCTTTTAGGGGTCAGCAATGGCTTCAACGTTCCAGGCTTGAATCAAGTAGTACCTGAAGTTCATTTTCGCGGCATTTCAGTGTTCATAGGAGTTGCTTGCTGTGTTTTTGCTGTTTGGCTTTATTACCACTCACCTTTGGACAGTGGATCTCTAATCAAAGTAAGTCAACTTCAATATGATGTATTTTTGTCTGCTCCAATGGCAGCGTATGAGAGCAATGAGCAGTACCAAGAAGCAAGAGAAGAAATTAAAAAAGTTTTTGATGCTTTCAAGAATTGTGGTCTCAAAGTTTATTGGGCGGCAGAAGAAATTGAAAGCATGGATGATTTTGACACAAAAGACGTTTCAGTCATCACTGATCTAAAAGCTGTTAAGTCAAGTAAATATTTTTGTTTAATTTATCCTGAAAAACTAGTAACCAGTTCACTGTTTGAAGCTGGTTATGCACTTGCTTTCAATAAATTCTCTCTTTATTTTGTCAAACAAAGAAGTGATTTGCCTTTTTTGATGAAAGATGCCGCAAGCGTTTTTGCAAATGTTCGCATACACAGTGGTGATGAATGGAAAACGGTTGATGACATAGTTAAGATGATTTACCATAGTAAAGAGAAATTGTTTATCCAATTCAGAGACAAAAGTTGAGATAATAAAATAGCATAACAATCCCAGTGCATACCGACCGCTGAGAGATTATTAGTTGGAATTCTAGGTGATCTGCGGCGGGTGGTTGGGAACGATTAGACTGCATCAAAAGTCTGAAATGAGAAATGGAAGTGTCACGTCTCATCTTGAAGCGATCGAATCTTGACACTTCCACCATCTTTAATTTGAATACACATCTGATAGCCATAGAGCAATCCCAGTCCAACTAATGAATCGGTATCTGCTTCATTCACCTTAATGGTCCGAAACTTTCCATCCCAAATGAGGCGTGTTGAATACACGTCAAATCGTTGGGTACAACCATCACCTAGAACCACGTCTTCACTGCCTCTCCATTTGGCGTTGCATAATTAAGGTATGAGTCATGAGGATTAGCCGATGAAATGCCCTG
>ENA-OFCD01000862-OFCD01000862.1-metagenomes-genome-assembly--contig:-NODE-862-length-17638-cov-4.221180_pt1 | contig 17638 bp, 20 predicted proteins | sample MGYA00153392_OFCD01 | MGnify analysis MGYA00153392
CGACGTCTGGCCGCATGGCTGACAAAGGGCAGCACGGTTCTCCGGCAGCGGTCAATCGAACCGCACGAACGCTCGAAGTGGCCCGCCGGCAGCAACGGCGGCCTCGGAATAGCCGAGTGATTCATAGAACCGACGTTGTGCAGGCTCATCATCGGTGAGCAACACCTTCTGACGCACGTTGGCGTAGGGTTCGAGCGCTGCCTGCACGAGCGCGCGTCCCACACCGTGGCCCTGGTGAGAGGGCTTCACGAGAACATCCTGCAGATAACAGATGGTCGCATTATCCGACACGACCCGTGCCAGCCCGATCAGCACAGCACCGTCCCGCGCGATCACCAGGGTGGATGATCCGGCCAGGGCACGCCGAAGCGTGTCGACATCCCGGGTATAGGCCGACCAGCCCACCGAATCGTAGAGCTCGATCAACTCGCCGGTACCAACCTGGTCCGGTATAACGACATTGATGGTTGTCAGAGCGGTTCCTTCCCGGGCAGCCGGATCTTCTGCCTAACATTACCCATGACCACGCTGACCGGAATCGTGCTCGCGGCGGGTGCCGGCTCGCGCCTCGGGCGCCCGAAGGCACTGATGCGAACCGCGGATGGCGAGCCCTGGGTCGCCCGGGCTGCCCGGCTGTTACGCGCCGCGGGTTGCGATCACGTGCTCGTGGTGCTCGGAGCTGCTGCCGCCGAGGCGACCGCTCTCGTACCCGCCGGCACCGACATCCTCGTCGTAAAGAACTGGGCCGCCGGGATGGGCGAGTCCCTGCGTCAGGCGCTGTCCGCCGCCCTCGAGGATGCAGCTCCCGGAGATACAGCCCCCGGAGACGCAGCTCTCATCACACTCGTCGATCTTCCCGGCCTGCCCCTCGAGGTGGCGGCACGCATACTCGCCTCACCTTTTGATGACAGCACACTGACACAAGCGGTGTTCGGAGGGATGCCGGGCCATCCGGTGTTGATCGGGCGCGCCCACTTGGCTGGCCTCATCCCGACTCTCGTCGGTGACCGCGGGGCGCGCGACTACCTTGTGGCCAACGGCGTGACCGAGGTGGAGTGCGGCGACCTGTTCGACGGCCACGACATCGACCGGCTCGCGCCGTAAAGCGACCAACAGATAGTCCAGTCAGATTCCGGGAAATGTGATGGACTCGAGTGCGTGCGCATGAATCTGACCAGTTACGTCGCCATCGGTGACAGTTTCACCGAGGGTGTCGGGGACGATCTGCCCGACGGAGGGGTCCGCGGCTGGGCCGACCTGGTGGCGCTCGGGCTCGCTGCGGCCACCACCGAGCCGGTCACCTACGCGAACCTCGCCATCCGGGGTCGGCTACTCGCCCCGATCGTGTCCGGGCAACTCACCGCCGCCCTCGCGCTCACACCCGCGCTGATGAGCATCAACGGTGGAGGCAACGACATCCTGCGACCTCGGGTCTCGATCACAGCGATCGCCGATCAGCTCGAGGCCGCGGTCGACCGCGCGGTCGCGAGCGGCGTGCACGTGATCCTGGTGAGCGGCGCCGATCCGACCCGCCACATCCCACTCGGATCCTTTGTGCGCGCGCGGGGAGACCAGCTTGCGGCATCCGTTCGGGATCGCCTCCCCAAGGAGCACGTGACCTTCGTCGACAACTGGGCCGACACCGAGCTCGGGCAGCTTCCCTATTGGTCCCGCGACAAGCTGCACCTGAATCCGGTCGGGCACGCGCGGGTGGCTGGCAACGTGCTCGCGGCGCTCGGTGTGCCGATCGCGGATGTCTCCCGCTCCGGGATCCCGGCGGAAGCGCACGAACGCACGGCCGCATACTGGCGCCGGTACGTGCTGCCGTGGATCGGACGCCGCCTCACCGGCCGCTCCTCAGGCGACAATCGGGAGCCGAAAATCGCTACGCTGCAGCCCGTGAAGCGGCCACCGCTCCACTGAGGCCGCTCGACGGGCATCGCTCGACGGGCGCTCCTACGCCAGCGACTCCCCCAGCGCGATGAGGGCGATGTCGGTGTTCGGCGGTCCGACGAGGCAGAATCCCACCGGAGCGCCATCCACGGTGAGGGCCGGCACGCTCAGTGCCGGCCGGCCGGCGATGCTGGCGACGCAGCTGAGGCGCAGGGTGCTCTGGCGTACCTGCTCGATTATCTCCGCATCCGCCGTCGTCGACGGGGCGGTGGATGACGCGGACGGCAGCAGCAGCACCCGGTCACCGACGATTGACTCGATGCGCTCCCTGGCCAGTTCCAGCGCCTGGCTCGCAAAGGACCGGGTATCGGGGTCGACCGTCGAGCCGAATGCGAACCGTGCCGCGATCTCCCCGCCGAGAGAACCCGGATGCGCGGTGATCCACTCGCCGTGGGTTGCCCACGCTTCCGCGGACTGCACCGTACGGAAGATCTCGTGCAGGTCGTCGACATCTGGCAGCGTCAGCTCGACAAGATCGTCGGTGAGTCCGGCCTCGGCCAGTCGCATCAGGGCCGCGGCGAAGGCATCCTGCACACCGGGCGAGGCCAGCGCGACGAGCGCCGGGGCGACCGCGAATCCACCGAATACAGCCTTCCGGCCGGTGCTTCCGAGAGAGGCGGATGCCGCGGCGCGCAGCGTCGCCGCGTCACGAGTCATCCAGCCCACCGTGTCGAAGGAGGGTGCGAGCCCGAGCAGGCCGTCGCGCGCGATGGCATCGTGCGTCGTGCGGAGACCCCACAGTCCCTGGTACGACGCGGGAACGCGGATCGATCCCCCGGTATCGGTGCCGAGCCCGATGGAAACCTGGCCGGAGGCGACCGCGGTGGCCGGTCCGCTCGAGGAGCCGCCGGGGATCGCGCCGGCGACGGCGACGTTCGGTGGGGTGCCGTAGTGGGAGTTCTTGCCGGCGACGCTGTAGGCGAATTCATCCGTCTGGGCGATGCCCTGCACTGCGGCGCCCGCGGCGAGCAGCGCCGTGACGGCCGCGGCGTGCGAGACAGTGCGCGGCGATTCGGCGAGATAGGCGGGGACCCCGGCCCCGACGGCGAATCCGGCAACAGCGAAGAGGTCCTTCACGGCCACCGTCTTGCCGACGAGTGGTCCGTTGACAGCACCCGCGACGAGCGGACTGCCGACAACCCGCCAGACGGATGCCGCGATCGCAGGGGCCGGAACGCTCTCGTGAGTGGCCTCGATCAGCCAGTCGACATCCCCGTCATTGGTGGAGCTGCGGTGCCAGACCTGGGTCTGCTGTCCTCGGCCACCGCTGGCCGGAAGGGTCACGGCCACGATAAGGGCACGGTCGTTGCCAAGGTCGCGCACCTGGAGGTCGCCGATGATGCGGGCCGGAGCCCCGTCGCGCCCCTGGCGGAACGCGCTGATCGCGTCGTGACCCACCAGGATGCCGCCGGCGTCACCGAGCAGGGTCTCCTCACCCGGCGCGAAGAGACGGTCGAGCGTCTCAACTTCATTGGCCATGAGAGCCCGCTCGTACTCCCAGAACGCGTCGAGGAGGCCTTCTGGAGCAGTCCCGATTACCACGCTGTCAGTCAAAATCTGCCACCCTAATCTTTGCGTTAGCGCTTTTCACGGCGTCCACGACCTGCGAAATGTTGAACTCCGTCGCCGTGCTGAGGTACGCACACGTCTGTGCGGTGTGGAGTGAGGATCTGGCCTGTAATCGGGCGGGCGCGGCGCAGGGCAGCCGCCCCCAATCCACCGCGGATGGATCGGACGGCGGGCAATGCGGCACGCGGATCGGGCCGACGGCGGGCTGGAACATCCCGTTCTGCATTCCACCCTCGCTTCCGACTCTGTCGACCACACCGACAACAGGTGCCACCTGAACACTACAGACGGTGTTTACGGGGGCGGTAACGCCATGCGGCGGGGGCACAGATCGGCGCAGCCGCACTCAGAGAGCGTATATGGAGACTTCGGTCTCCGGCAGTGTGAACCAGACCGGCAGTCCCGGAGTGAGCCCGAGGGCCGCGGCGCGTCCCGGTGAGATATCGGCGGCCATCGACGCAGTGCGCACCCGTACGCTATCCCCGCGCGGCTCGAGATCCTGCACGATCACCGCAAACGCGTTGGGGGCATGCGGTTGTTCGAGCTGTACAGAGACCGCGGAGGGCCGGGTGGCTGCGGCGGCAGGAGCGCCGATTGCGCCCGTACCCGGACCATCGACCAGAGTGCCGTCCGGCATCCGAAGCCCCGTCGCAGTGCGCACCCCGGTGAGCAGGTTGAGGCCGGCGAGCCGCGCAGTGAAGGGATGTCGCGGCCGCTGCAGCACCTCCGCCGTCACGCCCTGTTCCACGATCATTCCGTCGCCAAGCACGACCACCCTGTCGGCGAGGGTGAGGGCGTCAAGCACCTCGTGCGTCACGAGGATCGCGGTGCGACCGGAGAGTACCGCTCGAAGCATGCGCCGCAGGGTGGGGGCGACGGCGACGTCGAGCGCGGCGAGCGGTTCGTCGAGCAGCAGCAGCCGCGGTTCGGGCGCGAGGGCGCGCGCGATCGCTACTCGTTGGGCCTGCCCGCCGGAGAGTTGTGCGGGTCGGCTGGCCGAAAGTTCCGCCGCCTCCACCGCCGCGAGCCAGTGGTGAGCGGATGCCCGCGCCTCGGCCCGAGACCGGCCCGCGCTGCGTGGGCCAAAGGCCACATTCTCGAGGGCACTGAGGTGCGGGAAGAGCAGCGGTTCCTGGGCGAGTAAGGAGATCCCGCGCTGGTGCGGAGGCAGCCACTGCCCGCGGTCGAGGTCGAAGAGCGATTCTCCGTCGAGGCGGGCGCTGCCCGAATCGGGTCGGAGCAGGCCGGCGAGGATCGACAGCAGGGTCGACTTACCCGCGCCGTTCGGACCAAGGATCGCCAGGGTCTCCCCCTCGGCAACCTCGAGGCGCACGTCGAAGCCGCGCTCAGCGACGCGCGCATCAAGGTGCAGTGTCACTGGGCGACCCTCATTCGGCGACCGTCACCGGGTAACCCGTCCCAGTCGTGAACCGGGAGCGGTGCGCAGCGTCAGAGCGACCACCACGAGGGAGACGATTACCAGCACGAGAGACAGCGCCACCGCGGCATCCGGATCGATCTCCCGCTGCAGGTAGATCTCCAATGGCAGCGTGCGCGTGACCCCCTGGAGACTGCCGGCAAAGGTGAGTGTCGCGCCGAATTCACCGAGGGCCCGCGCGAATGACAGCACGGCTCCGGAGAGCAGGGCGGGCAGCACGAGCGGCAGAGTGATGCGGCGGAGAATCGTCGTCGGGCGGGCGCCGAGCGTCGCCGCAACCGCCTCATAGCGGGTGCCAGCCAGGCGAAGCGCGCCCTCGAGGCTCAGCACAAGAAAGGGCAGTGCCACGAAGGTCTGAGCGATCACGACAGCCACCGTCGAGAAGGCCACGGAGATGCCCAACACCTCGAGCGGGCGCCCGAGCAGCCCCTGTCGGCCGAATGCAGCGAGAAGCGCGATGCCACCGATCACGGGCGGGAGCACCAGCGGCAGAAGCACGATGGTCCGCACGAGCCGCTGGCCGCGAAAGGTGGTGCGGGCGAGCACGAGCGCCATCGGTACCCCGAACACCACGCAGAAAATCGTCGCGGCGACCGAAGTTCGCAGGCTCAATAGCAGGGCCGAAACGGATGATTCGCTCGAGACCAGCGCAACGAATCCACCCCAGTTCACCCGGGACGCCATCGCGACGAGCGGCAGCAGCACGAAGGCCGCACCGATGATCCCGATCACGATCACCCAGTGCGGCACTCCCGAGAACGACGCGCGGCTCGTGCCGGGGACATTCAGGGTCACGGGGCTCCGAAGCCCGCCGCCGCCAGCACCGCACGGCCGACAGTGCCGGTGACGTAGTGCACAAAGGCCGTGGCGATTCTCGAGTTTCTGCTCGCCGTGATCGTGGCGATCGGGTAGGTGTTCACCGCCTTGCTCGACTCCGAGAACGGGATGCCCGTCACGCGGGAGCCGGCGCCCTTCACGTCGGTGACATAAACGAGTCCGGCATCCGCCTCTCCGGAGGAGACCTTGCCAAGCACATCGGTGACCGCGTTCTCCTCGCTCACCGGGGTGAGCTTCACGCCAGTGGAAGTCTCAATGGCGACCGTCGCTGCGCCGCAGGGCACCGCCGGTGCACACACCACTGTCTTCACGCCGGGCCTCGCGAGGTCGGCGAAGGTCGCGATCTTCGCCGGATTGCCCGGGGGCACCGCGATTTCCAACTCATTGGTCGCGAAGTTCACCGGAGCGCCCACCAGGGTCGAGACCTTGGCCATGTTTTTCGTGTCGGCCGAGGCGAACACGTCGGCGGGTGCTCCGGCGGTGATCTGGGCGACGAGGTCGGCGGATCCGGCAAAGCTCGTCGTGACAGTGACGCCCGGGTGCGCGGTCTCGAACTTCGTGGCTAGCTCACCGAAGGTCTTGGTGAGGGATGCCGCGGCGAACACCGTGATCGACCCGCTGAGCGAATCCTTCGTGGGTGTCGCCGACAGCGCAGGAGCGGGCGCCGGCGCCGAACATCCCGCGGTTGCGAGGAGGATGCCGACCGCGAGGGTAGCGAGAAGCTTCTTCTTCATTGGTGTCCCCTGGGGGTCTCGATGATTACCGTCGTGGCTTTCACGACGGCGATTGCCACGGATCCGAGCTCGAGCCCCAGGTCGCGAACGGCTTCGCTGCTCATCAGCGAAACCACCCGATGCGGGCCGCACTGCAGCTCCACCTGTGCCATCACGGTGTCCATCACGATGTTCGTGACGAGGCCGACAAAACTGTTGCGGGCCGAGCGGGCGACGCCGGAGGGGTCATCCGGCAGCACCGCGTTTTCCCGCGCGAGCATGGCAAGGGCGAGGCCGTCGACGACGGCGCGCCCCGACTCGTCTTTCTCGGCAACAAGAGTGCCGTTGTCGACCCAGCGGCGCACGGTGTCGTCACTCACCCCCATGTACAGGGCGGCGTCTTTTATCCGTATCTGCGGCATAAGAGCTATGTTACTTCCGTTTTAGCGGACTTGGCTGCCCCTCTACGCTGGGTCCATGGAATCCTCTGGCTCTTTTCCGGCGGTGCGAGTCGCCACCACCGATGACCTCGACGGCGTCGTTGCCACACTCACCTCGGCGTTCTTCGACGATCCGCTGTGGGGACCGGCTTTCCCCGATCTCACTCACCGCGAAGCCCAGGCCTCCGCACTCTGGCGCCTTTTTGCTGGCTCCGCACTGCGCTATCCCTTCACCTATCTCACCGAAAACACCGAATCAGTGGCGGTGTGGATACCGCCGGGCGGTATCGACCTGACCGAAAACGAGTCCCTCGGGTTTGAGTCCTTCCTCGTCGACCTGGTGGGTGAAGAGGCGGCGAAGGGCATCATGGTCATTTCGGCGCAGTTCGAGGAGGTTCGCCCGACCGAGCCGCACTTTTACCTCAGCCTGCTCGCCACCCACCACGACCACCGCGGTAGAGGACTTGGCATGGGCCTGTTGCGCGAGAACCTGGAGCGCATCGATGCTCTCGGCGGGGCCGCCCACCTCGAATCGTCCAACCCGGTCAATGATGCGCGATACCGCAGCGTCGGATTCGAGCGGCAGGGCGAGTTCACCGTCGCGTCGGGTCACATCATCACCACCATGTGGCGGTCGGCCCGATAGCGCAGGTGGGCAGGGCGACGTCAACGGCCTGGCTCCCACCCACACCTGCAAGAATCGAAGGATGCCAGCATCCCCGCCGCCAGCAACCCCGCCGCCGACCGGCACGAATAGCGCCCGATACTCCCGTCAGGTCGCGCTTCCCGGCTTCGGACCGGAGGCCCAGCAAAAGCTAACGGACGCTCGCGTGCTCGTGATCGGCGCTGGCGGACTCGGTAGCAGCGTGATTCCGGCACTGGCCGCTGCGGGCGTCGGAACCATCGGCATCATCGACGACGACACGGTGGAGCTCAGCAACCTGCATCGCCAGCTCGCCCACGGCATCGCGGATGTCGGACGCGCCAAAGTGCACTCGGCAGCCGACACGGTGGCGGACATCGATACCGCGACCGTGGTGAACGCCCTCGACGGGCGCCTCACCGCCGACATGGCGCTTGAACTCTTCGCCGGCTACGACCTGGTCGTGGACGGCAGCGACAACTTCCCCACCCGCTACCTCGCCAACGACGCGGCGGCGCTCACCGGCATTCCTCTCGTTTGGGGCGCTGTCTCGCAGTACGCCGGACAGGCCGGGGTCGCCTGGGCTGCACGCGGGCCGCAGTACCGCGACCTCTTCCCCGCTCCCCCACCGCCGGGGTCCGTGCTTTCCTGCGAGGCCGGCGGCGTGCTGCCGAGCGTCGTCGCCGTGATCGGGTCGATCATGGCCAGCGAGGTCGTGAAAATCATCACCGGTATCGGAACTCCCCTCATCGGGCGGGTCACCACCTTCGATGCCCTCACCGGCGTATTCCGCGAGCTCGCCTACGCGCAAGATCCGACGGCCGCAGCGATTACCGAGTTGATCGATTACGAGCTGTTCTGCGGCATCCCGAATGCGATATCCGTGGATGAACTGGCCGCCTCCCTCGGCGCGGTCACCCTCATCGACGTTCGCGAGCCCTGGGAAGCTGCGATCGCGAGTCTGCCCGGGTCGACGCTGCTGCCTCTCGGATCGCTCGAGACTAACCTCGCCGGAATCGAGCGCTCGAAACCGGTAGTCGTCTACTGCCACGCGGGTATCCGCTCGGCGAGCGCCGTCGCGCTCCTCGGCGAGCACGGCATCCCCGCCCGCAGCCTCGACGGCGGCATCGACGCCTGGTCCCGCCGCATCGACCCGAGTGTCGCGAGGTACTGAGGTGCGTCACCGCTCCGTCGACGAGCATGCGGCCCACGTTCGCGCCCTCATAACGCCGGCCCTGCCAACCGGAGTCGACACCGTCGCACTCGGGGCGGCCCTCGGGCGCGTGACCGCGGTCGCCATCCTCTGTCCCGTGGATCTGCCGCTCTTTCGCAACTCGCAGATGGACGGGTTCGCCGTCGTCGCGTCAGACCTCATCGGCCTGCCGGTGACCATGCCGATTGTCGGAGAGGTCGCAGCCCGACCCGGGACTCCCCCACCTCTCGTCTCGGGTACCGCGGTGCGCATCATGACCGGTGCCGTCGTGCCGCAGGGAGCGGATGCCGTCGTGCCGGTCGAGGACACGTCGTCAACCGCCGACACGGTCACCGTCACCCGCGCCCGCGCCATCGGCGAATACGTGCGCGACCGCGGCAGCGACCTGCGTGCCGGGGACCCCCTGCTTCCGGCCGGACTCCGCCTCGCCTCCCGCCACCTCGCCGCGCTCGCCGCCGCGGGCATCGAAGAGATCGAGGTGCGCCGCCGCGTGCGGATCGTCGTGATCAGCACCGGCGCGGAGCTCGCGCCATTAGGGCGGAGAGCCGGGCCTGGCGAGATCTACGACTCCAACAGCACGGCACTCGAGTCCGCCGCGACCGCCTGCGGTGCCGAGGTGACCTACGCGATCCATCCGGTCGAGGATGCGGTCTCGCAGTTTCGAGAAACCATGGTGTTCGGTGTCGCAAATGCCGACCTCATCCTCACCTCCGGCGGAATCTCGATGGGTTCCTACGAGGTGGTGCGCGAGTTTTGGCAAGCCAACGGCGGCGAGGTCGGCCACATTGCGATGCAGCCAGGCGGGCCCCAGGCATCCGGCGTCTTCAACGGCGTGCCGGTGATCAGCTTTCCCGGTAATCCCGTGAGCACCCAGCTCTCCTTCGAGGTCTTTGTCGCCCCGATCCTGCGGGAGGCCGCCGGCCTTCCGGCCGCGCGCCGCCAGACGCGCACGCTCATCGCCGACCTGCGGTCCGCTGCCGGCACTCGCCAGTTTTTGCGCGGGCGCGCCCTGCCCGATGGTCGAGTGGAGGTCGTGGGTGGCCCGAGTTCCCACCTCGTGGCCGGCCTCGCGGCATCCGACCTGCTTCTCGACATTCCGGAAGACATCACCGAACTGAAAGCGGGCGACCCCGTGGAGACGATCGACCTGTGAGCGGCAACGGTAACTCCCTCAGCCATCTCGACTCCGACGGTCGCGCCCGCATGGTGGATGTCGGCGACAAGGCCATCACCGCCCGCACCGCGACCGCGACCGGTCGATTCATCACCACGCCGGCGGTCATCGCGCTCGTGCGCGCCGACGGACTTCCCAAGGCCGATGTGCTCGCCACCGCGCGGATCGCCGGCATCTCGGGGGCGAAGAAGACCAGCGAACTCATCCCGCTCTGCCACCAGGTGCCGCTCTCCTCGGTTAGCATCGACTTTTCCTTCACGGATGACTCGATCCTCGTCTCGGCGACGGCGAAGACAATCGGCCAGACCGGGGTCGAGATGGAAGCCCTCACCGCGGTGACGATCGCCGGGCTCACCCTTCACGACATGGTGAAGGCGGTCGATCCAACCGCCGAACTCGGCGAGATCCGGCTCGAATCGAAGACCGGCGGCAAGCGCGGGCACTGGACGCGGCACGGCGGATCTGCGCCGGTCCGACTCAGACCCGGCACCGCCGCCGTCGTCGTTGCGTCCACAGGAGGAGCCGCCGGAACGCGTGAAGACACCACCGGACCGGTGATCGCGGACTGGCTCGCCGGGCACGGTTTCGCGGTCGACGCGGTCACTGTGGTGGCGGATGCCGACATCGCCACCGAACTCGGCCGGGTCGTGGCATCCGCTCCCGCCGTGATCATCACGACCGGCGGCACGGGTCTCAGCCCCACCGACCGCACCCCGGAGGCCACCCGCGCACTGCTTGATCGCGAGCTCCCCGGAGTGGCCGAGGCGATCCGCGCACGCGGGCTCGCTGCGACCCCGACCGCGGCGCTCAGCCGCGCGGTCGCCGGCACCGCCAACGGCACCGTTGTCGTGAACCTGCCCGGATCCACCGGCGGGGTGCGCGATGGTCTCGCCGTGCTCGAGGGGCTGCTCGAACACCTCGTCGCGCAGATCGCCGGGGGTGGCGCCCATGGGTAACGACATCCTCGCGCTCATCTCGGTCGAGCCGATCGATGCCACCGCCATCGAGAACTTCGTGATGGATGACGAGAAGGGCGCCCTCGTCAGTTTCCGCGGGGTGGTGCGCAACCACGATCACGGGCTCGCTGTCGTCTCGCTGGAATACTCCGCCCACCCGGATGCCGCGCGCTTCCTCGAGGACTGCTGCCGCACGATCGCGACAGAGACCGGCCTGCGGGTGGCCGCCGCGCATCGTATTGGACCGCTCGTGGTCGGCGATGTCGCGCTCGTCGCCGCAGTCTCTGCAGCTCACCGCGGAGAGGCTTTCTCGGCCTGCGAGCGCCTCGTCGACCTGATCAAGCAGACCGTGCCGATCTGGAAGCGCCAGCATCTGGCCGATGGCGCTACCGAGTGGGTCGGGCTGTAGCCCTGTCTGAACGCACGGGGACCCACCGACAACGTTCCGGGCGATCAGGCGGCGTACTGCAGCGCCACGAATGCCCAGGATGCCACTGCCCCAAGTGCTCCGACGACCACGCGCATCCGGCGGGAGCGGTGCCAGGGCACAAAGATCACCAGCGCAGCAGTCACGAGTCCGGCTCCGACGATGAAGGCGACCACAGCGCCGGGGTCCGCCGAGAGTCCGAACCCACCGCCGCTGCACCCGCTTACCCCGCAGCGGCTGATTTTGGCTCCCAGGATGGATTGCAGGTCGATCAATAGGGCGACCACTGCAATCCATAGAAGGTGCAGCAGCCGGCGCCGGTCGCCTGTGGCCACCGCGATTCCGCTCATGGAAGAGTCCTCATTGTTCGACACCATACCGGCTGCGTGGGTGCTGCCCAATATGGCGGCCTTGACCTCCGGTCACTTCGTTCCCGTTCAATTAGTTACTTGACGTCAAGTAGTCACCTGACGTTCACCTTCGGGCACTTTACGACAACCCCTCCGCGGTCCACTATGGAAGTACGATTCCGGCCAGTGGAGGCGCTTCCCAATGAAACTCACTCGAACAAAGAAGACGATCATTGCGGGCATCGCAGCCCTCGCAACGATGGCGGGAGTCGGCCTCGTCGCGGCACCCGGCTTCGCATCCGGCGCAGACGACAATCACCGCAGCGAGTTCCACGCCCCCAAAGTGGGCCATGTGTGGACCATCATGCTCGAGAACAAGTCCTACGAGTCCACCTTCACCGGTCTCAACCAGAACGACTACCTGTGGAAGACTCTCCCCTCCTACGGCGAGCTACTCACCCAGTACTACGGCACCGGCCACTACTCGCTCGACAACTACATCAGCGCCGTGTCCGGGCAGGCGCCGGCGCCGGCCAACCAGGCCGACTGCGCCCAGTACACGAATGTGGCGCCGGGTCTGCCGGCCGCCGACGGCCAGGTGTACGCGTCGAGCGGCTGCGTCTATCCGGCATCCGTTCAGACGATCTTCAACCAGCTCGACGCGAAGAAGGTCTCCTGGAAGGTCTACAACCAGGACATGGGCAACAACCCGTCCCGCGAGAATGTCTACAAATGCGGCATTCCCGGCGACCCCTCGGGCGCCGGCGTTGTCGATCCGGGTGGATCGACCCCGACCGACCAGTACGTGGTCAAGCACAACCCGGCCGCGTGGTTCCACTCGGTGATCGATAGCCCCGCGGACTGTGCGAACGTCGTGCCGCTCGACGGCTACGCCGCAACCGCCGGTCACGCCGCCGTCCCGAGCCTCGCCGATGACCTCAAGTCGGAGAAAACCACCCCGGCATTTTCCTGGATCACCCCGAACAACTGCTCGGATGCGCACGACGCCACCTGCAAGGGCGACAACCTTTCGGGCGACCCGAACAACCACCAGGGCGGCCTATACGCCGCCGACCTGTTCCTGAAGAAGTGGATCCCCGCCATCATGGGCTCGGCCGCCTTCCAGAAGGACGGTGAGATCCAAATCCTCTTCGACGAGGCCTTCCCGCCCTACAAGATGTACGGCAACTCGATCGCCGACCAGCAGTACGCGGCGGACAGCAAATTCGGAACGGACAGCGGCACCGGGGCATCAGCCCAGGCCGAAGCCGACACTGCTCAATCGGTGGTGGCCTGCTGTGGTGAACTGCCCGGACCGAACACCACCCAGCCCGGATTCCAGGCTTTCAACCAGGACACCACCCCGGGCGGTGGCGTCACCGGTGCGGTGCTGATCAGCCGATTCATCACTCCCGGTTCGGTGAGCGCCCAGCCCTACAACCACTACAGCTGGTTGCGCACTATCGAGGACACCTTCGGCATTCACCGGGGTGGAATCGATGGGGATGGCCACCTCGCCTACGCGGGTACCGACGGCCTTCGACCGTTCGGACCGGATGTTTACAACAACGCTGCGGGGCGCGCCCTGAAGCCCTCTCCATCGGGCAGTTCCCTCTATCCGGCAACGGCAAGTATCAACGAACTCCCCCAGCCGAAGATCGTCACGAAATCCGTGCCGGTCGACGACAAGTAATGCTGTCCCGCCGGGGCTCCAGTGCGGCAGCACTGTTATCGGTGCTTCTGCTCGGGATGCTGTGCAGCTGCAGCGCTGCCCCCACCGCCCAGTCCGTGACGGCCTCGCTCGGCGCGGTGCCCATCCCCACCGCTCCGGCCGTGGATCCGATGCCGACCGCCACCATCGGGAAGCCTCAACTGCTCGCTATGGGGGCGTCGACCCTGGTGATCTTCGACCCTGCGACACGCGGCACCGCCACCGCCACCGGTCCCGACCAGAGGATCACCCAGCCCGCGGCATCCGGTACCGCATCATTGCCGGGCGCCACCACTTCCGCGACGATAACTCTGGCAGTGAAATCTGCAAGCGGCTCGATCTCCCTCGCCGTCTCAGACTTGGTCTGTCGCAATCAGACTGGCGCCGTCATCCCCCTCACGGCGGTCGGTCCGTCGAGCGCGACCGCCACTGCCGGAGACACCGCACAGCTGGTGGTTTCGGGTACTTTCACGAGCGGTGCAGCCCAGGTGACATGGCAGCCGGCCGGACATCCGCTCGCCCTGTGGGACTTCACTATCGAACTGGATTAGGTGTTCTTCCCACGCAGGTTTTCAGCGTTCTGCATTGCTCACGATACGAACGCTGCCCTCACCCAACTCGACCACGACCACATCACATTCCTCGCCCGATACTGATTCAGCAGTTCCGAACCAGGCGCTGATCGACTTGGCCCATTTCGCACCACCACCACACCCAAGACTGAACGATTCCCGAGTGAGCGGAGGGCACTTCTCCGCTCCTTCTCGCACCCCTGACTGTGAGCAATTGCCCTGGAACGCAGATTTCTCGCGCAAAGTAGCGCACGCAGTCGCACGGCTTGCGGATAGTTGACGGGCTGGCTGCGGCTCACTCGCCGATGGGCGCCCTTATCGCACCACGCCCTGATATGAATGGGGGATGCTTCTGGTCGGGTTGTGCCTGGGGGTCGGCGCACTGCTCGTGCTTTCGTCGATCGTATTCGTGCGTCGCGCGCTCGTGTACTCGTCGAACCGCACCCTCATCGCCGTCGTGGTCTGGCAGCTCGTGTCCGTCGTGGCATTGCTCGTGTGGAGCTCGAACACCGCGCGTCCCGACCTCGTTGAGCTTCCCGGCTGGATCGCGCTCGGCTTCGTCGCCTTCGCTGTGCCACTCGCGGTCGGCGCCCTACTCGACGGGCAGGGTTCCGCTCCCGTACGCCTCGGCCTGAAGATCGTGACGATTGCGCTCCTAGCGCTCACCCTCACGGGATCCGTCGGCGCGGTCGCGGCGGCGATCGTGCCCAGCCTGAGTCGCACCACGGTGGCCGGCAAGCAGGTTCCCATCACCGCAGAAACGCTTCAGAACGGGTACTCGATGGCCGTTCATATTCCGCCGACGACATCGGGGTTCTCAGCACGGGATGCGAACCTGTGGGTGCCGCCGGGCTATATCCTCCATCCGGATGTTCGCCGCCCTGTCGTCGAGACCATGATGGGCCAGCCCGGTGATGCGAGTCTGGGCGCAACCCTGAACGCCCTTCATGCCCTCGGGTCGAATGCGCTGCAGAATGCGCCTTTCGTGCTCGTCGTCGATCAGCTCGGTGGTCGCAACCTCAACCCCCCGTGCCGTGACACCGTTGCCGGCAGAGTGACCACGTACCTCTCCGTTGACGTGCCCCGGTGGATCCGCGCTAACCTCCCGGTACCCGACACGCGCACCTACTGGACCGTCGCGGGCTATTCTCACGGCGGCGACTGTGCCGAGTTTCTCGAGGCGACCTTCCCATCGATCTGGTCCAACATGATCAGCGTCTCGGGACCAGACCGGCCCGGAACCCCGCACGTCGCCTATGCGATCGCGCACTACTTCGGCGGCAACCAGGCAGCCTTTGACGCGTCACTCACCGCGACGGCGTTGAGGGCACATGGGCACTATAAAGACACGGTCGCCACCTTCGCCACTGGCGCGCTCGACACGAAATACGGACCGGGTGTGATCGAGGTGGCGAGCCTCGCTGACGAGGCCGGCTGGCATGTCTCCACCATCATCGTGCCGAACTCGGATCACATCGGTGTCACCCTCAACGAGGGTCTCAAGTTCGGATATCACAAGCTCCTGACCACGGGACGTTTCCCGACGGAGGGTGCGACACCGCCACGCTATCTCTGCTCGTCGCAAGCGACCCCGTCCGCCTGCGGTGGCTACCAGAGCGCAACGCTTGCGGGATCCATCGCCCTCATCGACCAGGGGCTCGTGATTGCGTTCTTCGTGATCCAGCTCCTGCTGCGCCTGCGCTCCAACCCGAAGCCCGAATAGCGGCGCTCACCTGTCGCGCGCTACTCGCTGTTGTGGGTGCGTCGATTCCCCCTGCGCGCCCGAGACAGCACTAGGGGCGATCGAGGATGCGACGCGAGGCACCGCAGGAGAGCTCGAACGACACTCGACGGTGACCGACCGTGGAGATAGCGGGGGAATTGAACCCCCGTTCAGTGTCGTGCGCACATGCGTTTTCCTGGCCCGGCCTGCTCCGATGCCGCGGACAAATCTACGCCAACCCGCCCTCACAGCTCCACGGATGCGACCCGCTCGATCGCTATCGACGCCGGCTCAGGCTCCGCGTTTGCCGTCGCTACGCGCCTGCCGGGTTCGCCGGCCGGGCCGTCCCGGTATCACTCGGGGTTCCCGTGCTGGTGAACGAACAGCCGACTGGCGGTGCTGCTCAGCCGCCGGCGAAAGGCGGCAGCACATCCACGCGATTGCCGACAGCGAAGGAATCATCACGACTGACCACCCCGTCGACCAGGAATGAACCGGATGCCAGTACCCGGGCCATCGCGTCGCCGTACTCGCGCACCAAAAGCGCCCGCAACTGCCCAACCGTTCCAACGGTGGGGAGAAGTTCCTCGTCCCGTCCCGCTGCCTCTGCTGCCGAAGCGAAGTAGCGGACGAGGACCTTGCGCCCCTCGTCCCACTGAGCTACCTCAGCCACCGATGGCGCCCATGCTGCGCTGCGGACGCACGAAGTCTGCCCGGTCCATTCCGTGCCCGGCCTGTTTGCCCCACTGGGCGGCGCGCCACCACTGCGCGATCGTCGCATCCTCGGAACCGTTCCGCAACAGTGCCCGCAGGTCGGTCTCGTCGTCGCCGAACAGACAGGAGCGAACAGTCCCTTCGGCCGTGACGCGGGTGCGGTCGCAGGCTTCACAGAACGAGCGCGTCACCGAGGCGATAATACCGACAGTGGCCGGGCCGCCCTGCAGGTGATATCCGTCAACAATCCACTCTTCGGCGGGAGCGGAGGGATCTTCACGGTGCGGCTGGCTGAGGGTGAAGCGCGCGCCGAGCACATCGAGCAGCTCCGCGGCATCCACCATATTGTCGCGAGCCCAGGCCTCATCGGCGTCCAGCGGCATCTGCTCGATGAAGCGCAATCGCACGCCGTTGGCGAGGGACCACTCCAGAAGGTCCGCCGCGCCCGCGAGGGTGTCGCGCATGAGCACCGCGTTGATCTTGAGCGGCGTGAGTCCGGCATCTTTGGCCGCCCGGATACCGGCGAAGACCGAGGGCAGCCGGTCACGGCGGGTCAGGCGGGCGAAATGGTCGCGGTCCACGGTATCGAGGGAGATATTGATTCGGGTGAGGCCCGCCTCCACCAACTCGTGGATACGGTGATCGAGCCCGATAGCATTCGTCGTCATCGAGATCGACGCGGTGCCGCCTCCCGGGAGCCCCGCGACGGCTGACGATTTACGGATGATCTCCGCCAGATCCGCCCGCATCAGCGGCTCTCCGCCGGTGAAACGGATGTCGTGAACCCCGAGATCGCGCACGGCGATGCCGACGAGACGCGCGATTTCCGTAGCCGTGAGCAGGTCGTCCCGGGCGATCGCCGGAAGCCCCTGTTCCGGCATGCAGTAGGTGCAGCGCAGCGAGCATTTCTCGGTGATCGAGATTCGCAGGTCGCGTGCCGTGCGGCCGAACTGGTCGAGCAGTCCCGCATCGTCGGGACGCCCGGCGGTTGGCGGAAGGCGAGCGGGGTCGCGCCGAATCCCGGGGATGCCGAGCGCGAGTGAAGTCATGGATTCAGCCTACGTGACAGCGTCGGGGCGAATTCTGCGCACCGCCCGCAAGATCGCAGCACCGCCAGCGAGTACCGCCATCGAGTACCGCCATCGAGCGCCGCCGCGCCGAAGTCGAGCAGGCTCCGGCATCCGCGTTTCGGCGACGCGGCCGCC
>ENA-OFCD01000865-OFCD01000865.1-metagenomes-genome-assembly--contig:-NODE-865-length-17611-cov-14.467134_pt1 | contig 17611 bp, 22 predicted proteins | sample MGYA00153392_OFCD01 | MGnify analysis MGYA00153392
GGCGACTCTCGGATCGGCGGGCTTGGCCCAGGCGCAACTCACGCAGGCGAAACCGCCAGGCTTGTTCTGGCGCATCAACGCGTTGACGGTCGCGACCGGGCTGCCTTCGCGCAACAAGTAGGTCGCTACGGCTTTCAGCGAGCCCCAGCCACCCGAAGGATGCTCATAGGGCTCGAATTTCGGCGCATCGCTCATCGCAAACTCCTTGTATCAAGATAAGCCGGCACTCGGGGTCAATTGACCGGCCGAGCGCGGTCGCAGTCGCAGTCGAGCGTAGAGGACGGCCATCAGAACGAAGAACACGGTGTGCGCCATGGCGTAGTAAGCGATGCCCGCTGGCGTGGATTGACGAACCCCGGCCACACCCTCGCCGATCGCGGGCAGCAGCACGAAGGCGTTCAGCAGCCAAGCCAGAAGTGCATAGAGCAGCCCCGTCACCCATGCCGGGTCGGGCGATCGGGGCTCGAGCAGCGCCGCGTAGACGACCGCCATCACGAGACCAACGACAGCGTGAAACCAGAACTTGAACTCCGCAGACTCGGGCGCTGGAAGATGAAGCTGAGTCCAAAGCGCGGGCAGCGGCGTCTGCACCACGAAGCCGCCGAAGACGAGTTTCAACCCCTTGAACAGTCCGGCACCCTGAACCTTGAGCGGAATGAAGTCCGCCATGTGCAGCAACGCTGTGTTGATCAAAATGGCGATCAGGCCCGCGAGCAAAGCGGTTCGCACGGATACGCCGACTGCCGACGTGCCTCGACCTGTGGGCACTTGACTCCCACGACGGCTCGTTTCGCGATTGGCGTTCACAGTAGCACCCTCGTAGTGACCCGGGGAGAGGCTGGAACCGTAGCGCGATCGTGGGTAAGGCCGTGTAGGCCAATACCGCGTTTCAGACCAAAGTCCAGATGGCCAATATGCAGGCGCAAAGAAGGACAGCGGCTCCGAGCACCGCGACGGGCATCCACTTGAGCACCAACGGATCGATGCTTGTTTCGGCAACGAAGGGCTGCGTGTCGACGGGCACGAAAACTTCGGCAGTGCCTTGAATCGGATGCGATTCGTGCGCGGTCTTTGCAGACGCGAGGCCGATGACCTCGGCGGGGCGTTGGGGCGTGGTGGCAGGCAGCCGTTGCAGCGCACTCGGAATGCGGGCGAGATGGCTTTCGGATCTTTCGAGGGTCAACATGTTGTGCTCCGTTGGAGCCCGACCAGCGGGCGTTGGGGACCGGCTCCTTCGAATCGGTTGCATTGAATCTAGGCCTGCCGCATTAATCCGTCAAACGGGTTGTTTAAGTCATATATACCTGCTATTCCACTTTGTGTTTATGTGCTGCAGCCCTTTGATACCGAAAAAGGCTCCGTGAGGCATGCCAGACTCAGCAAACCGGCGACCTACCAACGAATCGACGCCAAACCGATTACGCCTACCCAACATGGCCCTCCCCGAGACCACGCAAGAGCCGCACACCGCGCCCGTCAGACCGACGCGATTTCTGGTCCTCGCACCGGCGGCCCGCACGTTGCAGCTCTGGCTCTGGGCATTCCTACCCCTTACCTACCTGTCGCATCCCATGTGATCATCTCCCCATCCGGAGTTGGCCACTGTTCAAAGCTAGGGACGTGATGTACTGCGTGATTGAGTCCTTCAAAGCAGAGAACAGCCTGTGAGCCAAGTCCACGCCCAAGCCCGCACCACACCCCGTACGCGGGCAGAGATCAAGGCCTCTTCCGCGTCGCTCGCGGAGCTGGCCGAGCGCTTCAACATCACCCGCGCCACGGCCGCCAAATGGAAGGGTCGCGAGACGCCGCACGACCTGTCGCACCGCCCGCACAAGCTCAGCACGACGTTGGCGCCCGGCGAAGAGGCTATTGCCGTGGCGTTGCGGCGCATGCTCTTGCTGCCGCTGGATGACTTGCTGGTGGTGGTGCGGGAGTTCATTAACCCGGCCGTCTCGCGCTCCGGGTTGGATCGATGTTTGCGCCGTCACGGCGCAGCCAACCTTCGCGAGTTGCAAGCGCAGGCGCGTGCGGACGCGGGTGAGGCAGAGCCCTCCATCAAGACCTTCAAGGATTACGAGCCGGGCTTCGTGCACATGGACATCAAGTACCTGCCGCAGATGCCTGATGAAGCCGCGCGACGCTACCTGTTCGTGGCCATCGATCGCGCCACGCGTTGGGTTTTCATGCGCATCTACGCCGATCAAAGTGACGCCAGCAGGGTGAGCTTCCTGGAAAGGCTGCATGAGGCCGCTCCGATGAAGATCACCAAGTTGCTGACCGACAACGGCAGCCAGTTCACGGACCGATTCACCAGCAAAAACCGTGAGCCATCGGGCCGACACAAGTTCGACGTGCGCTGCAAGGCGCTGAGCATCGAACACCGACTTTGTCCGCCGCGTCACCCGCAAACCAACGGCATGGTGGAGCGCTTCAACGGCAGACTCAGCGAGTTGGTGAGCCAAACACGCTTCGCTTCCGCAGCCGAACTCGAAGCCACGCTCGACAACTACGTGAAGACGTACAACCACCGGATTCCGCAACGCGCGCTCAACCATTTGTCACCCGTCCAGGCACTCAAGAAATGGCAGGCGGAAAAGCCCGAATTGTTCGTGAAGCGGGTTTAGAACCAGTCGGGACTTGACAACTACCGAAGCTGCACGCCGGAGCTCGCCCGGTGGTTGGCCAACGCCGGGGTTGCTTGCGGCGCATCCCCGGGGATCGAGAAGACGCGCAGCAGCACGGCCGTCAGGTCGTGCATCGGCCCGAGCGCGGCCACGGGCGGCGCCAGACCACTGACGAAGCCGTGAGCTTGAAGTCGCAGAAGCAATGCCGGGTCGTCGCTGATGACATGCACCGGCACGTCCCAACTGGTGGTGGGGCCGGCGGCCAGCGCTGGCGGTTGATGGTCGCCTACCACCACGAGCACCAGCGGCCGAGGCGCCCGATGTTGCAGGTAGCTCGACAGCCAAGAGAACTGGTAGCGCAAGGCCTCGACGTAGTTCGGCAGCGGTTGTTGCACGGCCAACGGTGTTGCCCGGGCCGTGGCCGCCTGCGCCGCGGTGTAGGCGTGCGCGCCCTCCAGGCGCGTCCAGTCGTCCACGAGTGGTGGCAGCGGGTGAAAGGGCGCATGCGTGTTGATGGTCGCAAACACCGCAAAGCGTGGGGCCCGAGATTCAGACGGGTGGTCGCGATTCAGTTCCTGCGCATGCAACAAGGCCATCGCCGCCTGATCGGGAATGCGCCAGTAGCCGAAACCGGCGCCGGCGTAGCCGATGCCGGCGTCATCGGCAAGCCGGTCGTAGCCATAGAAGGCCCCTTCCGGCCAGGCGCGCTTGATGCCGGGCAGCCAGGCGACGGTACGGTAGCCGTGCCGCGCGAAATGACTGACCAGGGTCGGCCGCTGGCTGGCCAGCAGCAGCTCATAGTTCCCCGGGTCGTTCATCGCCAGGCCGCTCAGCATGCTCGCGTGAGCCAGCCAGGAGCCGCCGCCGAAAGTCGGAGAGCGCACGCGCGCCGTCGCCACGCCGCGCCCGCTTGCCGCTACAGCCTGTGCAAGTGCAGCCCGCGGCTCGGCAAGCGCCGCCGCCATTGCCGGCGAGTCGAAGGTTATGGCACCGTAGGATTCGGCGAACATCAGCACGACATCGGCCTGGCCTTGCGCGGTGTGCAGGCCTTGCACGCCGTATGAAGAATCGCCGAACGCCGGGCCGGGCCCGAGCACGGCTTCGCCATGAGACGGCACCAGTGCGCGCAGCAGCAGACGAGCCTGCTGCTGCAGCGTCGGCGTGAGCGGCAAGGAGAAGAACCAGCGGGTGTCTCGACCCGCCGGCTCGTAGACGGCAAAGCTCAGCGTCAGCGCGGCCACCACCGACAGGAGCACGCGCCGGGGTCGTGCCCATCCCAAGCCGCGGGCCAGCGTGGCGATGGCCGCCCGCACCACAAACACCAACGCTGCCAGCCCGGCCAGACCGCTGCACACGACAACCACGTGTTGCAACGGCGGCAATGACGCGGATGCCATGCGCCACAGCTCCAGCCCGTGACGGCCGTCCCAATAGATGTTGACCGGACGGCCCAGCACGGCGGGCGCGGTGACATCGGCGTAGCGAACCGCGACCAGCCACACGAAACCGAGCGTCAGAGCGTTGACAGCGCGCGAGCGCAGGGCCGGGCGCCACGCCAACCAGACGATGAGGATCGCGGAACCCAGACACAGCTCGAGCGACAGCCGCGGACTCCAGGACACGCCGAAGCCTGGCCAGCGGTTCTCGAAGGTCAGCAGGCTGTTCAGGACGAAGAAGGCCACCCCGACCGACAGCAGCCAGGCGATGGGCGAACGCGGTGCGCCGGCCGCCGCCGCAGCATGCCCGGCCGCGGTCACTGCCGAACAGCCTCGAACTCGATGATGAGCGCCACCTCGTCGCCGACCCAGCCGTTGGACACGGCGTAGTTCATGCCGAAGGCGCTGCGCTTGAAGCTGCCGCGGGCTGAAACACCCATCACATACGGTTTGCGGCCAAGTCCTCCCAAAGGAGATTCGGCACTCTTGTTCCAGGTGGCCTGCAACGTCAGCGGCTGGCTCTTGCCCAGCAGTTGCAACTGGCCGCCGATCTCGAAGGTGCGCTCGCCGGTGCGGCGGGCGGTGTCGGCCGTGAACACCATGCGCGGGAACTCGTTGCTGTTCAGGAAGTCGGGGCCCTTCAAATGGTCGTCGCGCTTGCGCTGGTTGGTGAAGACGCTGCTCGTGTCGACCTCGATGCTCACGGCCGAGAGCCTCGCGCCGGACTCGTCGAAGCTGAAGCTGCCGCGCGCGGTGCGGAACATGCCGAGCGTCTTGGCATAGCCGACGTGATCGACGAGGAAGGCGACCGTCAGGTGGTCGGGGTCGATCTCGTAGCGTGTGGCCTGGGCCAAGGCAGGCGTCGCGGGGAAAGAGCAGAGGCCAACGGCCACGACCAGGCCTGCCAGCGGGGCGCGCCGACTGTGTGATCGGTCCGAAGGCGGTACGGCGGTCGAGGCCATGAGGTGTACGGACATGTTCAAATCTCCGGTCGGTGGGGGCGCGTCTGCGCCAGTTGGTGCACGTCGATGGCAAAGGAAAGGCTCAAGAGCGCCAAGCTGACCGCTGCCAGCGCCGTGGATAAGGCCGACCCCACCACCGGGGCGAGGCACACGATCAGGCTCACGATCTGCACCACGCACACCGTCTGGCGACGGCGGCTCGGCGGTAAGGGCGCTGCCAGCCAGCGCCAGCGCCATCCCGCTGCGACGAAGACGTAGCGCATCAGCCCGGCCGCCAGCACCCACAGCCCGGCCTGATCTGCCTGCCAGACGAGAGCGCACAGCACCAGGATGAAGGCCGCGTCTGTTTCCATGTCGAAGCGCGCGCCGAAAGGGCTCGCCAGGCCGCTGCGGCGTGCCAGTGGGCCATCGACCGCATCGAGCACGGCCGTGTTCGTTGCCGACGCCACCACCGCCCAGGCCAGCATCGTGTGACCGTCGGCAGGCGCGGCGGCGGTCCAGACCGGCTCGCGCAGCAGCGCGACCAGCAGTCCCGCGAGCGCAAGCCGCAGCAGCGTGACCCGGTTGGCGTCACCGAAGCGTGCATGGGGATGGGCGCCCGTTCGCAGCCCGTACCAGACCAGCGTCAGACCGAGCGCGAACCACAGCAGCGCTTTGGCCACGTAGTCGGCCCCCAAGCCGACCGCCCAAGCCACGGCGGGCGCCACCAGCAGGAGGCCTACGGCTGCCACGGCAAGATCGCGGCGCGCGTCCCGACGCAACGCCGCCGAGGTCGAATCGGCAACCTGTTGCCTTGCGGCGCGCATTGACGGAGGAGACATTCGCGGCATGTGCACGGGCGAGACCGTACCATCGCAAGCGGAACGAAGTGCGGTGGACGGGCTGGACGGATGCGCCGTGGCAAGGCGGTGTCCATCCTGGCGCGCTGTGGCTCGGTCCGATCGCATCTCGTTCACCGGTGCCCTCCCTTGTTGGACAACATGACCCGCCCGTGCATTCTCCGCGCTCACTGATCCCGACGTCCGGCGTGCCGCCTGAAGCCCCGGCGTTCTCGGAAGCCCTGGCCTGCTGGGTGGTGGCACCCGGCCAAGCGGAGTTGCGGGCCGAAGTCCTGCCGCCGCTCGGCGATGGGCAAGTCCGGGTGCGGACCCTGCACAGCGCGATCAGCCGCGGTACCGAATCGTTGGTGCTGCGCGGTGAGGTGCCGGTCAGCGAACACATCCGCATGCGTGCGCCGTTCCAGGTGGGCGACTTTCCGGCACCGGTGAAATACGGGTACGTCAACGTGGGCCGGGTCGAGCAAGGGCCCGCCGCCTTGCTGGGCCGCACCGTCTTCTGTCTGCACCCGCACCAGACCCTGTACCAGGTGACTGCCGACGCCGTGCTGCCAGTGCCGCCCGATGTGCCCGCCGGCCGGGCGGTGCTGGCAGCGCTGCTCGAAACCGCGATCAATGCGCTCTGGGATGCCGCGCCGCGCGTCGGGGACCATGTCGCGGTCGTCGGCGGCGGCACGCTCGGTCTGCTGGTGGCATGGCTCGCGGCGCGTGTGCCCGGCTGCACCGTGCAAGTGGTCGATACCGAGCCGGCCCGGGCCGACGTGGCCGCCGCACTCGGCGCAAGGTTCGCCGTGCCCGAGGCGGCCTGCGCCGGGGCTGACCTCGTCGTCCACACCAGCGGCAGTTCGGCCGGCTTGGCGACGGCCCTGCAACTGGCAGGCTTCGAGGCCACCGTGCTTGAGCTCAGCTGGTACGGCAGTCGAACCGTCGAGGTGCCCTTGGGCCAGGCCTTTCACGCGCAGCGCCTGGTGCTGAAAAGCTCCCAGGTGGGCAGCGTGGCGACCGGCCAGCGTGCGCGCTGGTCACACCAGCGGCGGCTGGCGCTGGCCTTGTCGCTGCTGGTCGACCCGGTGCTGGACCGCCTGATCACCCACAGCGCGCCTTTCGCCGAATTGCCCCAAGTGCTCGCCCGACTGGCCGGCCCGCTGGGTAGCGCACCCGATACCCTGTGCCACCGCATCGACTATCCAGCGCAGCCCGGCAGCGAACCGCCTGCCGCCTGACACCGACCTTCTCCCCCCACCCGACCCATCCCCCACCCGAAAGTCGCGCCACGATGTACGCCGTCAACGTCAGAGACCATTTCATGATCGCCCACAGCTTTCGCGGCGAGGTCTTCGGGCCGGCGCAGCGACTGCACGGCGCAACTTACGTCGTCGATCTGGAACTGCGGCGTGCCGAGCTCGACGTGGACGGCGTCGTCGTCGACATCGGCTTGGCGACACAGGTGCTGCACGACGAGTTGGCGGCGCTCAATTTTCAGAACCTCGACGAGCTGCCGCAGTTCGCGGGGCGCAACACGACCACGGAATTCCTCGCCCGCGAAATTTTCGACCGCATGTCCGCGCGCATCGCCGCGGGCGCACTCGGCCCGCACGCGCTGGCGGACTCCGGCTCTGCGGGTCTTGCCCAGATGCGCGTGACCCTGAATGAATCACACGTGGCCTGGGCCTCGTACGAAGGCGCGCTGCCGGCGGTGGCCTGAGTCGCCGAGGCCGTTGCCTTTCGACCCGTTGAACGTCACCGCCCGATGACAGCGCCTCGCGCTTTCTGCTTCCTGATCCCCGGCGACCCGGCCACCCCGACCGGCGGCTACCGCTACGACCAGCGAATGGTGCAGGCCATGGCCGCCTCCGGCTGGGCGGTCGACCTGCTGAGGGTGGATGCCGACTGGCCCACACCCGACGCTGCCGCCCTGACTCGCGCAGCCGCGCAGGTCGCCGGCATCGCCGACGGCATGCGGGTGGTGGCCGACGGACTGGCATTCGGCGCGCTGGCCGACGTGGTCGCCGCGCATGCCGGCCGGCTGCGTTGGGTGGCCCTGGTGCACCATCCGCTGCACCTTGAAACCGGCCTGCCCCCGGCGCTGCGCCAGCGGCTGCTGGCCGGCGAGACACGAGCCCTCGGGCATGCACGGGCCGTCGTCGTCACCAGCGCGCGCACGGCGCACGATGTGGCCGCCATGGGTGTCGCACCGGCCCGCATCGCCGTCGTCGAACCGGGCACCGACGCCTTGACCCGGGCAACGGCGGGCGAGGTCACTGACCGGCCGACCGGCAAGCCCGCGGCGGCCGCGCCACGCCTGCTGTGTGTCGCCACCGTCACGCCGCGCAAGGGCCATGCGGTCTTGCTGCACGCGTTGGCCGGCCTCCTGCACTTGCCCTGGCAGCTGCACTGCGTGGGCAGCCTCACGCGCGACCCTGCCACCGCCGCCAGCATGCAGGCGCTTGCCCGTGACGCCGGGCTGGCGGGTCGGGTCGCCTGGCACGGCGAAGTGGAGGCCGGCAGCCTTCGGACGCACTACGCCGAAGCCGATCTGCTGGTGCTGGCGTCGCTGCATGAGGGCTACGGCATGGTCGTCGCCGAGGCGCTGGCCGCGGGCCTGCCGGTGTTGGTCAGCGATGCCGGTGCGCTCGCGCAGACCCTGCCGCCGGAGGCGGGCTGGCACGTGCCATCCGGCGACGTGCCAGCGCTGCAGGCGGCGCTGCAGCGCCTGATCAGCGATCCCGCGCTGCGCCGCATGCTCGCCGCTGGCGCACGCGATGCCGGCCGGCGGCTGCCGGGCTGGCCCGTGCAGGCGACGCGCTTCGCGGCTGTGTTGGACGCGCTGCCATGAACCGGCCTCACGCCCGTTTCGCTCGCGTTGCCCGAGGGGACGCGTCGGTGGCTGCGGGCGGCTGGGAGCCAATGACATGACGCACCCCGCACCCGCCGGCTTCAGCGCCGGCTGGCTGCAACAGCGCGAGCCCTTCGATGCTGCCGCACGCAGTGCCGCTGAAGCGCGGCTCAGGATTCGGCAGCGGCTGGCGCGGTCGTGCCCGACTGCCGGCGCGCCACTGCGGTTGATCGACCTGGCCTGCGGCACCGGCGCCAACCTTCGATGGCTGGCGCCGCAGCTCAGCGGCCGTCAGCAGTGGCTGGTGGTCGATCACGACGCAGCGCTGTTGCGGTGCTGGCCCGAGAATCTGGAAACCGCCGGCCGCAGCAGCTATCCGCCGCTGCAACACACCGGCCCCGGGTTCGAGGTCGAGGTCGCACGTCGCCAGCTCGACCTGGCGGAGTCGCTCGAAAGCCTGCCTTGGCACGCCGCCCACATCGTCACCGCCTCTGCCCTGCTCGACCTCGTCAGCGCAGCCTGGCTCAAGCGGCTGGTGGCGGCCGTCACCGCCGCCCGTGTTGCCTTGCTGATGGCCCTGAGCGTCGACGGCCGCCACCGCTGGGCACCAGGCGATGTCGGCGACGCCGCTGTCGCCGCTCTGTTCAGCGCGCACCAACAGCGAGACAAGGGCTTCGACGGCCCGGCGCTGGGCGTGTCCGCGAGCGGCGAGCTGGCATCGGCACTGCGCCTCGTCGGCTACCAGGTGCACACGGCCCGCAGCGACTGGCAGCTCGACGGCCGTCAGGACGCGCGGGCGCTGTCGCTGCAGCGGGCGCTGATCGACGGCATGGCCGAGGCGGCCACCGAGCAGCAGCCGGCTGCCGCCGCCACGGTCGAGGCCTGGCGCCAGCGGCGGCAGGCGCTTGCCGCGCGCAGCAGCCTGCGCGTCGGCCATCTCGACCTGCTCGCGCTGCCACCGCGCTGATCCGGCGTTGCGTGGTCAGCGCGCCGAGTCGTTCGCGATCGCGGCAGTGCGCAGATCCAGGTCCCACAGCATGTCGTCGCCCAGCACCATCCGGCGCGCCGGCGGCCGTGTGCAGTCGGCCATGCGTGCCGGCCCCGGGTGCTGCAGGCCGCGTCGGCCCGCGCCGATGATTACCGGCGCGATCACCAGATGCAGCCGCTCGAGCACGCCGGCCGCAAGGCACCGCGACACCGTGACGCCGCCGCCCTCGACCAGCAGCACCCGCAAGCCGCGGCCGGCCAGTGCGGCGACAGCGCGTGCCATGTCCGGGCCGCGCCGTGGGTCGGCCGCGTCGATCAGACCATCGACCGACAGCACCTCAACCATGGGGTGGGCTGCCACCGTGGGCGACGCAGCGTCGACGCCGACAGCGCGCCGGGCAACCGCCCTTTTCGATGTTGTCTGCGGCGCCTGGGGGTCGCCTTTGCCATGGCGCTGAGTTGCTGACGGCACTTCCCCGCTCGCGAGCTGGCAGTCCGCCCCCGAACCTTTGGCCGCCACCGCCTCGAGCCGGGCCCGCGCCGCGTCGGCGTGACGGCTATCGCAAAGCCAGAGCGTCGGCGCCGTGGCGTCGTGCATCAAGCGGGCGCTACCGTCCAGTCGGGCCGCGGGGTCCAGCACCACCCGCACCGGGTGCGGACCGGGCACGTGGCGGGTGGTCAGCAATGGGTTGTCTGCCACCACGGTGCCTGCACCGACCAGCACCGCGTCGCACAGCGCGCGAAGGCGATGCAGGTGCACCAGGCTTTCGGGGCCGGTGACGAAGTAGGAGTCTCCGGCCGCCGTGGCCACACAGCCGTCCAGGCTCTGCCCTAGCTGGGCCACCGCCCAGGGCTTGGCACGGTTAGCCGCGGCGCTGTTGGCCCGGGCCTGGGCCAGGCGGGCGTCCAACAAGGGCTTGTAGACCTCGAACCAGGCCGTGCTCGCGGCGCTGCAAGCGCCGACGAGACGCCACCCGCCATCGTCGGCGGCGAGCCGCGTGCCGGGGATCGGCGCGTGCGTCGGGTCGGCGCGGGCGCGAAGCATGTGTTGCCACAACGCCGGCCAATCTCCGGGCGGGCTGTCGGGCGATATCGCGACTGGGTCGGCCACTCCAAGTTCGGGCGTGCGCATGAGCGCGATCATCGCACCCACCGAAAGGGCTCACGCTGGCCCGGGAGCCGATCAACCGCTATCCTGCCCCAGCATGAGCTCACCTGTATCTACTTCGCAAGCGTTAGCCCAACGCGCACTGAAGGACGGCGACACCTCCGCCGAGCCGGCCGCGCTGCTGGCCGGCGCCGAACCCGTGGCCGGCTGGCCGAGTGCAGCGGCCGTGCGTGTCGACCGTGCCAGCACCGAGCTGCGACGCGGCCGGCCGCTGCTGCTGGCCGAAGGCGGGGGCTCGCTGCTGGCCGCGGCGGTGGAGACCCTGAGCGAAGCGCTGCTGAAGGCGCTTCTGCAGGCAGGCACCGCGCCCCATCTGCTGCTGAGTTCCGAGCGCCTGGGCGCCCTCGGCGAGCACGCTGAGGGCCCACCGCTCGCCCTCGCGCTGCCGCTCGGCATCACGCTACTGCAGTTGCAACAAGCGGCCGCCGTGTCGCCCGGACCCGGCGACCGGAGCCTGCTGGACACGACCACGATGGTTGCGGGTCCAGCAGGACAGGCGGCGCTGGCCCTGTGCAAGCGTGGGCGACTCATCCCTGCCGTGTTGCTGATGTACCTGGACGCCCGCGCCACCGCATCGCTCGTCGCTTCCGATGTGCTTCAGGTCGATCCGGCCGACCTCATGCTGGCCGGACAACAGCGGCTCGCCGGGCTGCAGCGGGTCAGCGACGCCCGGGTGCCTCTCGTGGCCGAAGAAGACTGCACGCTGGTGATGTTCCGCGAACTGGAGGGCGACGCCGAGCACGTCGCGGTCATCGTGGGCCAGCTGCCGACCGACGCTCCTGTGCCGGTGCGCCTGCACTCGGCCTGCCTGACCGGCGACCTCCTGGGCAGCGTGCGCTGCGACTGCGGCTCGCAGCTGCAGCAGGCGGTTGCCCGGCTTGCCGAGACGGGCGGTGTGCTGCTCTATCTTGCGCAGGAAGGCCGCGGCACCGGGCTGGCCAACAAGCTCAGGGCCTACCGGCTGCAGGATGCCGGTCTCGACACCTTGCAGGCCGACCGCCATCTCGGCTTTCGCGAGGACGAACGTGACTTCGCGGCGGCGGCTGCCATGTTGCTGGCGCTCGGCGTGACGCGCATCGAGCTACTCACCAACAACCCGCAGAAAATCGAGGCGCTGCGGCGGAGCGGCATCGATGTCGTCGACCGCCAGCCCCTGCATGGCCAGGTGAATACCCACAACGAGCGCTACATCCGCACCAAGCGACAAGCCGGTCACTTGGGCGCGGACGACTGATACGCCCTCAAACCGGCTGGGCGCCGATCTCAAGCCGGCGGCTGCGGAACAGGCATCGCTTCGACCTCGGCCAGCAGCTGGACCAGGCGCCCGGCCAGGTGATCCAGCAGCGATGCGCCTTTGTCGGCGCTAGCCGCACGCGCATCGCCGCAGACACCGTGCGGGTTGAGGTCTTGGGTCATCCAGCCGATGCCCACCGGCTTCTCCACCCCGAGCAACCCGCCACGGCGGGCGAGCGTTGCGCCAAGGCTGGGAAAGTCGGCGAGCGCGGTCGTTCGCACCAGATCGGGCCGCAGGTGCATGACCAACGAGGTTTCGACCGCGCCGCCGTGCAAGCCATGGGCCAGCTCATCGGCGTCGAACAGCCCGGGCGGCACGCCGAAAGAGAAGCTGTGCGCACGCACCACCAGCAGCCCGTGCGCCACGCGCAGCCGCAGCGCCGCCAAGTCGACGTGCGCGCGCTGACCGCCGTGGCTATTGAAGATCACCATTTTTCGCACGCCAGCCCGCACCACGCCGCGGCCCACCGCCAGCCACAAGCCCAGCAGCGTTTCCAGCTCGGCGCTGAGCGTACCGGGAAAGGCCGTGTGTTCCAGGCTGTCGCCCACGTTCAGTGCCGGCAGCACCAGCACCGAAGACGTGTCAGGCAGCTGCCGCAGCGCCTGCGACACCACGCCGTGGTTGATCAGCGCATCGGTCGCCAGCGGCAGATGCGGGCCGTGCTGCTCGATGGCTGCCACCGGCAGCAGCGCGATGGTTCGCGCCGGATCGACCCTGGCAAAGTCGGTCGTCGCCAGGTCCTGCCAATAGCCACTCGAGAGAATCGAGGGCGCTGCCGCTGCGGCCGAGATGATCATCGCCATGAAGGTGTGCGGTAAGGGTCGTCTTGATGCTGAGGAGTGTCGGGCATTCTCACCAAGCCGGCGTTGCCGGGCCAGGCCAACGCGACGACGACCGGCAGAGCCGCCAACAGCACCACGCAGAGCAGCCGCCGGTGCAGCGCCGTGGCCACGTTGCACAGGCGCGACGCCAAAGCCGGCGCCGCGAAAGCCAGCACCAGAACGGCCGCCCGCATCGCGTGCGGCTCGACCGGCGCCGGCGCACCCAGCACCCAACACCACGCCATCGACAGCCACGTCAATCGGACGGCTAAGAAGACCCCTGCCGCTGCGGCGGTGCGCGACGACGGCCGCCACCAGGCCCATGCGCCGGCGGCCCCTACCGCAGTGGCCAACATCAAGGCAAGCTGTGCCAACAAGAAAGAACCGCCCCCCGCCATCAGCACGGCGAGCCCGAGCGCAGCCATGAACAGCACGACGGCAAGACCGAGAGGATCCGAGGGCGCGGCGTCACCGCCGTAGCGGACGCCTTGCGCCAGCGTTGCCCACCCGATCACTGCGGCCGCGCCGAGCAGCGGGAGGCTGGCCTGGCCGTTCGCCAGCCAGAGCCCGGCGGCCGCCCAGCCCGCAAGCGCCGCCGACGACACCCAGCCCGGGCCGGGGAGCGAGCGACGGCAGCCGTGAGCCAGCAAAGTAGCAGCCAAACCAGCCAACACGACCCACGGAAGTTTCAGCTGACGCGCCTCGACCGGCCACTGAAAGCCGGGCAGCACGGCAAGCGCTCCCAGCAACCCGAGGGCCGCACCCCACAGCGCACATCTTCCGCCGTGCACATTGCGCAGGGCTGCCATGCCGAAAAAGGCCAGCAGCAATGGCAAGACGAGACTCTGGAAGGCCGGGTGTTCAAACAAGCGTCGTGTTCCCCGTCGGGCCGGCATGGCAGTCGCTGCATAGCAATCGGATGCGCTCGCGCTCTGCACCCCTCGGATTCACATCGTGCGCTGTCGGAAGGCTGAATGGCAAGCCCCGATGCGACGGCTCGTCCGTCTTTCGCCCGGCCGGTGCGAGCCAGTCAAGACTGCCGAAGATTGTCATGTCGTGGATCTCTGTCGAGTACGTCGATCTGGAGACGTCGCCGGCGATCGGATCACCATCCACCGCTGGCGAGCCACTCGTCGACAAGCGGCAAATTTTCCTTACACAGTCGGCCAGAGCTGGCACAGAGCTGTCCGAGTATCCACCCGAGCAATCTGCATCGCAGTTGGACGCGGTGGCTGCGATGCTCGACAACAGGCTCATTGCCAAACGTCTCGGCGCTTGCGTCGTTTGTTTCATTGGCCGTCGCGAAGGGTTGGTTCACCCTCGCACCAAGCTGCCCCCCGGGGCCCGAAGCCTCATCTCGTGGCTCAAGGAAACGCAAAACAAGGACGTCGACGAAATTACAACGTTTCAATTCGCGAGCGTGGAACAAAAGGTAGAACTCTTCGTCGAGCATGTGTTTAGAGCTCGCGCCGTAAGGAACGCTGACATTGAGCAGCTGGCTCCGCGACTCATGACGAAATTTGCAATTGCAATTGCGATCGCTGTTAACGTTGACGACCGGTACCGCGATAACGGTGGAACTGCTGCGGTCTTTCGGGCTATCGCTGCCGCCGCGCAACATGCGCTTGGCGACTTCATCAAAGAGCAGGAGAAGTGGGAAGCTCAGACGCTGGTTGAACATGGCGACGCGTTAGCAGGCATGGCCATGGTGATCACTCCTGATACCCCGCTGCTCAAAAAAGCTGCAGAGTAGGCTGAACACCCGGGTCATCTTGAGATCGGCGCAACCCTCACAAGTGGGTCAATTCGCGGTCGGCGCCAACACGCCAGAGGCGACGGCGGCCAAATCCTGCGAGCGGCGGAGGGATAGCATTTGATCGCAGGTACAGAAGTCGATATAAGGCTTCGACGGAAATGCCACGGAACGCTGCCACCTCGTCTGCGTCGACGACTTGGTCGCCGCTGAAGCTCGCAAGCTGTTTGCGGATTTCGAACTGATCGCGGCGAACCTTCATACGGCCTCCATGAGTGAACATGACAGCAGCGTCTTTGTGGCGACCAAGGCAGTCAAAGGCCAAGAATTCCACAAGATCAGCGCAATACTTGGCCGCAGGCCCGAGACCTGGTTCCAGGAGGGTTCCGTCGTTCCGTGGTGGCGAGCCCAGGTAAGAAAAATCTTGGTTGTTATAAATGCGGCACTCGTAGACTTGCCACGATCAACAGCAGTGGATTCGAGTCATGGGCAATCGTGCGCGAGCAGAACACATCAAGCGCAGCAAGGTAAACGCCACCGGCGCTTTGGCAAAGTTGCTTCTCAACCGCTCCGGACTTTCCGCACAGGACCTCCAAGACCTTTTTTGGATTGGCGAGAAAACAGAGTCAGACGCCGAGTTCGCTCTCGGTGACTACTGGGACAAGGCGAAGAAGAAAAATAAGAATTTCTCCGACGACACGCTCGCGCGGGTTGCCCATCTCGCAGTGGCTCGAGGCCTGATCATCTTTGAAGATGCCTGTCAACTTCAACTCGCCGAGGGAGGCCCACGAATTCTGCGGTCCGTGCTCGACCTCCTCGTGGACTCAAAGTGCGGCGTGGCGCACACCGAGGCTTCCATATCGGCTCACCTTGATGAGTGGAAGGCTCATCGAAAGCAACTTCTGGCCATGCAAAGTCAGGAGCGGCTCCCACTGGAAGTTCAACTTGATGCACTTCGCGAATCAATCGCAGTCCGAAGTCACTGGCCGCCGACCTACTGTCGCTCGCAGCGCGCTCAAGCACCTATCAGGTCCTGAGCCCTCCTGCAGGTCCGGTGAATTCAGGCAAAGATGAAGTCGATTTCTGGTGGCAGTCGCCAGGTCACTTTCGTGCCAATACTGCACGACTCGTTCGAGTCTGCGACGAGTTGGGTCAGGCCTTTTCAAGGTCCTTTGTCGAAGAATCGTTTGCAGGTGAGGTCGGTGACCTTCCGCAACTTCTTCCAGTGGCGTCCAAGGCAGAGTCGGCAATGAAGGAGATCGAGGCGCGCGTCATAGTCTTCCTGGAGTCTGCCCGGGACGACGATGATGGCGATTGCGAGATCCACGTCGCGGAGTTCACCGACTACGACAAGCCGATCGCGCCTGATGAGGAAGTACTCCTCGTGTGAACAGAAAGGCCTAGTTCAGAATCGTCGGCCGGAGGCAAATCGAATGGCAGTATGCTGCCGAGGCAATGCCACGAAATTGCCACAGAGCCAGATTGTCTGTAGTCTATTGGCATCGCCTCAAGTCATACGAAAATTCTCATCAAATCAACAAGCTAGCGATCATCACCAGTCAGAAGCAAGCAGAGATTTTCGCCTGTTAATCCGTAGGTCCCTGGTTCGAGCCCAGGTCGGGGAGCCAAGATAGGCGGGGGTTAGCTGGTAAGTGCCTGCTAACCCCTTTGTCTTTTCTGGCCCATCTGTTGCCGTACTGTTGCCGTAAGGCGCCCGCTCGCGGCACCGGAGCGGAGGCAGAACATCCGTCCAACATACTTCCGCGGATGACTGGCACGTCGCCGTGCATAGGTTGGGCTCAGCATCGCAACAGTGCGTTGATCTCCCTGAGCTGATCACGCGAAAAGGCAGAGACCGCGGGGCCTTGATCCCGTCCCACACCTTCCGCGGCGGCCTTCGACAGTTTTGCGCTCAAAGTCACTGCCGAATCGCCCATGCTTTGCGCCTATAGCCGTCTCAAGGACTCATCTGGAGAACTGCTCCATGCGCGAACGCAAGCACCCCGTCGCAGTCAACCCACGCAACGATGGCTCGCTTTTTGTGCGGATGCGGTCCGTCATCCGCATGACGGGACTCTGCCGCTCGACGATTTACCGCCTCGTCGCGCAGGACAAGTTTCCCTCGCCAGTCCGTTTGGCCGCGCGAGCCATCGCATGGCGTCGCATCGATCTTGAGCGGTGGAGCGAGGCCCGCCCCACGATCACTCACTGATTGCAGCGGGCGGTTTTCGCGGCCCTTGCGAGCTGCCGGTGCCACCCCCGCCTCGGCGTCAGTCGGCCGCCCGGCACGTCACGCCGGCACCATCAACTTCAGGACCAACCCGACCAACAGCAACGCCGCCGCGACCCGACCCCAACGCCACGTCGTGAACCTGTAGCGGTGGTTGACCCACACCGCCCGATGAAGCCGACCGATGGCGCAAAGCAGGGCAACGGCCGCGACGACCTGGCCGACGAGGCCGACGGGCTTGGGGGCATGGCTGAACACGATCACCCACAACATCGGCCGCGCAAGGGCAACCACGGCCGCAAGCCAGCGCTGGCCGGGCCAGTACGGCGCGTCCGGTGGCAGTGCTCGTGCGTACAGCAACCACATGATTGACTCCGACCCCGATCGCGCGGGCGGGTTCACCCACCCGCACGATCGGGTTAGCCCGGCGGGCGTCGCAGCGGCACCGGAAGCCACCGTTTGCCGGCCAGCCGCGACGCAGCCTTCGCCACCAACACATCTTTCTTCATCACGCCGATCCCGTCGTCTGCGAGTTCCGGGCCGACCTCCTTGAGCGCCTGCACGATCTGCGCCTTAGACACATGGTTCAAGTAACCCGCCGCCGTAGGTTCCCACCAGTCGGTACATGGACGCCCCTATGCCAAGCGATCAATTCGATTCAGCT
>ENA-OFCD01000866-OFCD01000866.1-metagenomes-genome-assembly--contig:-NODE-866-length-17580-cov-3.986591_pt1 | contig 17580 bp, 12 predicted proteins | sample MGYA00153392_OFCD01 | MGnify analysis MGYA00153392
GCGCCTGGTTCAATCGCCTCGCGCACGATCATCCCGATGCGGTCTGGGTGGAGCGCAGCTGCCTGGGGTTCGCCGAGGCCGCCTCGATGGAGCACCACTTCACCGACTCACTCGCCTGGTACGCGCGCGCGGAGAGCTCGCAAGTTCCCGCTGTCCGCGAGCTGGCCCGCATTGCGCGTCCGCAGATCCTCACCCTCCGCCTGCGCCAGCGCTTCGCCTGGGCCGCCGCGATACTGCTCGCGCTGGGAGAGCTCGGGCGCGCGCTCACGCGTGGCACGCTCCTGGTCGCGCCGCTCACGGACGCATCGAGCCAGCAAGACGGAGGCGACTCGTCTACGAGCGACTCCTCGACTACGCCCGACGGTGCGATCACGGATCCGAGCGACGGTCCCCCCACCTACACGACCGCGTGCACACCGCAGTCGAAGCAGACCGGGGCCATCATCAACACACAGCACGGCCGCTTCGACGGAACGCTAGCGTACGTCGTGCCGAAGGCCGGCCCGTCGAGCTGCAACGGCGACGACCAGCACGTCCACTTGCAGATACGCGCGTCCAACGCGATCTACGACGTGGCCGTCGACGTCGGCGCCTTCTCCGGTGACGTCTTGTTGTACGAGACCGACATCCCGCTGCCCGCTGGCGCGTGGTCCGAGGGTTGGCACAACGATCCCCTCTCGTACCCCCAGCTCGGCGTGCACAGCGCTCAGTTCACGCCACAGGATCCGGTCGCGCTCGCGGCCAAGCTTCAAACGGAGCTCGCCGGCGTCAATCACGTCTCGGTGTTCGGTACCGGCTACGCGGCGAAGAACGGCTGTCACCTCGTCCACTTCGTGGGGGGACCGAACGACGGCGCGATCGTGACTCACCCGCTCGCCGACAAAGCGCACGTGATCTTCCTCCGGTTCGCGTCGCAGGGCTTCTGAGCGCGATTTGCAATAGTCGTCTAAACCGGATGGGCTGTGCCGCCGAACCGATTGCCAACTAGCTTGGCATTGATCGTCATCGACGCGCGAGCCTCGCGACTCTTCGCGGAGGGTGGATCGGCGTTGCCTGCCCGCGGGATCTAGTCGTCGCGTGTGATCGCGAACCGCGGGCGTCGGCACACGCCATCCGAGCCGCAGTGCTGGCAGCTCTTGTCTTGCTTGGGCTTCGGTAGCAACACGCCTTGGCGGATCGATCGGACCATCTCCAACAGGTCGTCCACGAGCGGCGAGTCCGCGGAACAGACGCCTAGCGCGTCCCAACGCTTGGTCCAGTCGTTCGGAGGCGGTGCGGAGGGGGCGTGCAGCAGCAGGTATTGGCCTGAAGTCTCGGCGCGCCCCACCTCCTTCGCGGCGACGCGCGCGTAGATCGGCAACTGCAGCCGCGTACTCCCGAGCTCGCTCGCCGTGAACGGTTGAGCGCGCCGCTTGTAGTCGAGCACGCGAACCCGGCCGCCGTCGTGCGACAGATCGACGCGATCGATTTTGCCGGTAAGTGATAGTCGCGTATCGGAGGTCTCGCCGAGGCTCAGCACCGGCCACGCGGCGCCGGTCGCGAACTCGCGCTCGGCTTCCTCGAAGTCCCACTCCACGTCAAGGATGCTCGCTTCTAGGACTCCGATCACCTCCTCGCGCAGCCTGCGCAACGCGGCGCGCCGGAGCCCTCGCGCGCGCTCGCTGATGAGCTCGTCTACGGCGCGGAGGGCGTGGGCCATGATCGCGTCACGCCTGCGAGGGCGCTCTTTCCACATGTCGCGCGTCGCCTCGAACGCAGCGCGCAGCATGTCGTGCGCGGTGTTCCCCTCCTCTCGGCGTGTTGGAGTGTCCGCCGCGAGCGTCTCTTCTCGACCGCCGAGGATGGACTGCGCGAACCCTTGAAACGCACACGCCGCAAACTTCTCGAGCGACGTGGTGCCTAGGGCCCTCGCGCCCCCGCCGGTCTCGCTCTCGAGTACGGCGCGAAGCACGGGATCGGGCGCGAGCTTTCCGACGACCGCCCAGTCGAGCTCGTCGCCGCCTTGGTGAAACGCCTCGCGGTCTCTCTCGATGCGCGCGCGCCTCGCGGCCTCAGGCGCAAGCGAGCCCGCGTGGTCTGGCGCGAGCGCGAGCACGGCAAGCGCGCGATCCCTGCGTGTCCAAGGGCGATCCGCGATCACTCCCGCACCGAACCTCGCGTGCGTCGCACCTGCGCGTTTCAGCCACTCGACGAGTGGAGCCGCAGCGATCGACGTGCCGCTCTCATCGTGTGTCGGCCTGCACAAAATCACGCGGTCAGCGCGTGACGCCGCCCACGCAAGCGCGGCCATCGAGCGCGCCGCAGACAACGCCCGCAGCGGCGGCGCCGCCAGCGGATCGCGCGAGCGCAGCGCGTTGGAGAGCGTCGTGGGGAGCATCCCAGACTCCTCGCCACGACCGGGGATCGCCTCGGCGGTAGCGCCGCATACGACGAGAAGCGCGAGGTCCTCCTCAGCGAGCTCGGTCAACGAGACAAGGCGCACTGCACCGGCGCGCGCGCCGTGGCTCCTTCTGAGCCGTCGCTCCACGTCTCGCCAGAGCTCGTGCCGAAAGCGCGCAGCGGACACGACCTCGTGCGCGCCTACACGATCGGCCGAACGCGAGACTTCCGTGAGCGCGCCCACGAGTGCGTTCCACGCGATCACGTCATCGAAGTGGGCGGAGACATCCATCGCGGCCGGCGGGCCCATCGGCGCGTCCGTCGAGCAAGCGCGCTTGAGTGCGCTGTCTGCGCGTGGAGAGAGACCGAATCGAGCGAGAACCTCGCGCGTCGCAACAACATGCGCCGACCGCGCTCGGTCAATGTCGACCGAGCAGAGGAGTTCGCCGACCACCCTCGCCAACGCGAGGAGCGAGGGGGTCTGAAATCGCGCGGCCGCCGCGGTCGCGACGAGAGACGACACCGGATCGTTCGCGCTCTCGGTCGGCGTCGTCTCGAGCGCGCTCGCGAGCTCGTCCAACGCGCGTCGCGCTTGACGACCTTGCAGCCCGGTGAGCTCCGCGCCGTCGACATACGCCGAGCGCAGCACCGCGGCGACTCGCGTTCGCTCGAGGCTTTTTCCTGCGAGATCGAGCGCCTCGCGTACCGTCGCCAGCAATGACGCGGGCGCCGACGTGCGCGCGTCGAACACGGGGACACCCGCCTCCCGCAGCGTACGAGCAAGAGCGCGGACGCTCGCGGAGTCTGCGTCGAGCACCCCCACGGCGATGCGATCGATCGGAGTGCCCTTGTCTAGCTCGCTCGCGATAGCGTCCGCGGCCGCCTTCGACTCCGCGCGCGCGTCCGTCGCGTCACGCAGCGCGACCCGTCCGACATTGCGCGCATGAATCGGCGTCGTGAGCGTGAGATCGCCGAGAACGGCCTCGATCGTCTTCTGCCTCGGCGGCTCCTCCAAGTGTTGCGCGAGGTCGTCCCACACGATCTCCAGCGGATCGCGCTCGCGCTCGGGGTCGAGCCTTCGATCGAATGACGCGAGCTCCACGTGCGCGCGTCCGCCTACGCGTGAGAGCGCGGCGTCGAGGGCGCGCCACAGCCGCGCGTCGGCTGGAGTCCACGTCACGATCCAGCGCGCCTGGAGCTCAATCGCGTCGATCGCCTTGGTGACGAGAGCTCCCTCCGACCGCATCACGACCGACGCGAGGAGCTCCTTGGCTCGACGACCATCGACGAGGCCCGCGTGCAGGAGGCGCGCGTCCATCTCGCGCATCGCGCGCGCCAGCATTGTTGCGCGATCTGCGGTGGGCCCGGTCCCCGCGCCCAAATCGATCAGCGCGGCCTCTTCGACGTTGGACTCACGCAGCGTCGCGATCGCGGCGTCTATCGCGTCAATCGCGCCGTCATCCGAGAGCAACGCTCCCGCGAGCGCCATCCGCGCCTCCACCGGAGTCGCGAACGCCACGTCAGCTATGAGCGACGAGGCGAGCCGCTCGAATAGCCACTGCCGCGTCACCGCCCGCAAGCTCGCGCTTGCTAGGCGTTCGACGTGACGCTCGGTCGCGACGACGAACAGAGGCCTTGTCACGGCGCTCCGTCTGCGCGCTTCGGCAAGTGCAGCACCTCGTCGAGCGCGTCGTGATCGTAGAGGTACGCGTACGCCGCCATGCTCGAGAGCACGCGCTTCGTATAGTTGCGCGTCTCGTCCCACGGGATCTGCTCGACCCAAACGTCGAAGTCCTCGGTACCGCGCACCGCGAGCCACTTGCGGACGGCGCCACCGCCGCCGTTGTACGAAGGGATCGCGAGCGCGACGTTGCGGGGGAACTGACCACGCAGCTCAGCGAGGAGCTTGGTGCCGAGCGCGATCGACGGCGCGGGGCGCTTCAACGACGCGTCGTCGAACGGCACGCTCGTTCCGCTCGCAGTCGCCTTCGCCGTAGACGCCAACAGCTGCATCAAGCCGTAGGCCGCAGAGGGGCTGACGACCTCGGGAAAGAACGCGGACTCCTCCCGCATGATGCCCCACACGAGCGGTCGTGGCACGAGCTGCGCCTTGGTCGCGTCGCTCACCAGAGGCTCGAACGCGCGCGGATAGGCAGCTTCCCACCAACCGCGAGCGCGACCGACCGGCCAATGAGAGAGATGATCGAGCACGCGTGATCGCGTCAGCCCGCTTCCGATCTCCGGCGCCCCGGCGCGATCGAAGAGCGACGCCGCGACCCACACGAGCTCGGCGTCTGCGGAGTCGGTGAGCACGCCAGCGGCGATCATCTCCTTCTTCGCCGCGTCGTTCTCTCCGACCTCCAACAGGCGCAGTGCTCGCCGAAACTCCGGCTTGCCGAGCTCTGTCCGCGGGACGGAGAGCGCAGGGCCGCTCGCCTCCTTTGCCTCTGCGTCCGCGAGCGCCTTCTTCGCCGCGACAGCGTCGAGCTCCGTGAGCCGCGCGTAGGACAAGAGCATGTAGAACATGAGCGGCCGCTCGGCGATGACGGCGGTGAAGCCCTTGATGGCCGCGTCCCGATCGCCTTGCTCCAGCGACGCGCGCGCTCTGAAATACGCGGCGCGCCCGGCAGTCCCCCAATGTCGATCGTTCGGCTCCGACGTCATGACACGGTCGAGCCACGGGGTCGCCCCGACCCAATCACTCTTGATCATGTGAGCGAGTGCGACTCGAAAGAGCGCGTCGCCCTTCATGTCGCCGGCGGGGTAGTCGTCTGCCAGCTTCTCCATCATCGACCCGCCTACCGCGTCCCCTTGATCGATGCGGATCAACGCCCCGCGTAGGCGCGCGTCGTCGGCGAGTTTGTGGGCGGGGAAAAGCTGCTCGAGCTTCGCGAAGTGATCCATCGCCTTGGTGGGCGCCTTCGTCGCTTGCGACTTACCACCGTTGTACAGCGCCACCGCGAGCGCATCTCCCGCGCCGTCGCACGCGAGGATCGCGTCCTCCCATGCGTCCGCCGTGCTGCTCTTGGTCTTGCCCGAGGCCTGCGCGCGTGTCGTCGCCACCTTGCACGAGAGGGCCTTGTCCTTGCCGGATTTCAAGGCGCCGAACAACGCGCTCGCCTCGGTGAAGGCTTTGTCTCCGTGCCCCGAGTCGAGCCAAGCTTGCGCGCGCTTGCCTTGCTGCTCGTTCGTGAGCACGCTCGCCAGAGTCGAGTCCAAGCCGACAGCGGTAGCGCGCGCGGCGAGAGCGCCAGACGACGTCTCGAACGCCGGCGCCTCGATCACGATCCTGGTCGCGAGATCGTAGACCTCCTTCGCGTGACCGCTCGGCGCGCCCTCGGCTCCCGAGAGGAGCGTGTTCGCGAGCTTGCCGCTGACGTCGATCCAGTGCGCCCCCTTTGGGTGACTCGTCAACGAAGCGCGATACAGCGCGGCGCCCCCCGTGCGGTCGGCCTTCATCACGAGGGCATCGGCGAGCGCGAGCTTTCCCTCTTCGGCGAGCGCGATGTCGTCGGGCACGAGCTTGGCGCGCGCGGCCGCTTCGTCGCCGAGCCCGCGCCGCAGGTTCGCTTGCGCCGATCGAAGCCGAGCGTATGGAGCGAGCGGGCAGGTCGTCTCCGCAACAGCTCCACCGGCAGCGTCGTACGCGACGACAGCGTCAGCGTCTTCGTTCGCAAGCACGTGCATGCGACCTTCGACGTAGTTCCACGCGCACGCACGATCACCGGATATTTTGAGGCGATCACGCGTCTCCGCGATTGCCTTCGCGGCGCCGGAGAGGTCCCCATTCTGCGCCCGCTGCGCGGCGTCTTGGAGTGCGGGGTCCGACAGCACGACGTCAATCGTTGGCGCGTCGAGTGGGGAAGGCCCGGCGTCACCGCTCGATGCGTCTTGCACGATGGCGATCGGCTCCTGCACCTTCGGCTCCGACGCGCCCTGGTGACACGCGGCGACGACCGCGATCGCCATGATGCTCAGGCGCGCTTGGGTCGCCATGCCTCTTCGGCCATCTCTTCTTCGTGCGCGAGCGTGCGCTTCTGCTGCTGGTCGACGAAGCGCGCCTTGTCCTTCGCGACGACGTCCGCGTCTGCCTTCTTCGCGGCGAGCTCGTCGCGTGCGAGACCCTCCGCCGTGCGCGCATCGTCCTCCTTCGACTTCGACTGTCCCTCGGCTTCTGCGAGCCGCGCCGCTTCGCTACCTACGCCGAACTCCCACGCGTCCTTGCGCGCGAGATCCGCGACGGTGAGCTGGCCCTGGTGGAGCGCGCGGCGCTCGCTCTCTCGCTTCTCCTCCGCCGCTCGCTGTTGCAGGATGCGCTGGGCTTCGGCGCGTGCCCGCTCCCGCTCCGCCGCCTGTAGTGCGCTCACGGCTTGACCGAGCGCGGCGGTCGCGTCGTCCACCTTCGTAAGGCGAACCTCACGCAAGGTCTCCAGCGGATACTTTGCTTTACGCATCGCAGTCGCCCCGCATGTTGCCATCAACGTCCGAACGCGCAAGTAGCTTCCCGTATACTGCACGTGTGAGAGCGACGTTGCACGACGCAGAGGGCCCGTGGCAACGGCGTTACCTCGGCATGGGCATCGCCTTAGTCCTTGGGCTGGCGGCGTCCCTCTGTTCGCTCGCGTCGATCGCACTCGCTCCGGCGCTGATGATCCTGGCCTTCGCGATCGCGCTAGTTTCCAGGCCTCTCACGCGTCGCGCCCTCGCGACGGACGTTGAAGTTGTGTGCACCAAAGGACGCGTCGTGATCTCCGGCGGCGCTTTGCAGAATCGACGCATCAAGGCGAAGGACATTACCGGCGCCACCACCGCGCGGCACGGCAGCAAGCAGGTCCTGTCGCTCGCGTTGCGCGGTCGTGAGGGCAAACCGATTCACCTGGTGCTCGCGTCCGAGGAGGAAGTGAAGTCCGTCTGCGACGCGCTCGGCATCGGTCACGGTGGCTTCGGCGCGGTCGGCTTCACGCTGCGCGCACGTCCCCGCGACCTGTTGGAGGCCTTCGTGCGAATCGTGGCGGCCGGCTGTTGGTCGACGTTCGCGTACTTCATGGCTACGAACCACGCAGGCTCCACTATCGGCGTCGTGTCGGTGTTGGCGCTGAACGCGGCGACCGTTCTGATGCTGATGCGACGCGCGCCGTCGCCGCAGCTCGTCTTGCGCGCGGACGGTGCGCACGTCGGCACGGGTCGGAGGTGGAGCATGCAGCCTTACACGGCGTTCGCGCAGGCCTCTGCCAGCCGTGACGCGATCCTCGTGCCGAATGAGGCGAAGGCAGTGCGCATCCTTTCGCCGCCGAGCCGCTGGCTCCCCGACGGCATGTCCATCGAGGAAAAGGAAATCCTGGTCTCTCAATTGAAGGGCGGCGCGGCGCGTGCGTTCGGTCAGGGCGCGATCAAGGACGAAGGCCCCGCGACGTTGGCGTCACTCCGCCGCGACGGCGCGAGCGTGGAGCAATGGCGCGGGCACCTAGACGCGCTCGCCGCGTCGCTGGCGCAGAGCGGAGGCGCCTATCGCGGAGGTACGCTCGAAGCGGCCGATTTATGGCGCGTCGTCGAAGATCCCGACGCGAACCCCGAGCAGCGGATGGCGGCCACGCGCGTGCTCGCGAAGCTCGATGAGAAGGCCGTCGCCGTGCGCGTCGCGCCGTTGCTCGACACCGTGCGCGATGAGGGCGTGCGCAAGCGCATCCGCGTCGCAATGGAGCCAGACGGAGCGGTCTTCGAACGCGAGCTGCTCGCCATCGAAGCCCACGAGCTCCTCCTCGAAATGAAGCGCTAGCCCTCGGCCCACTCTTGCAGGCTGCGTACGCGCACGGCGCCGTCTCCGCGCGCCGCTTCGAGCGCGTCACACGCGGCGAGACTCGCGGCGATCGTCGTGAAATAAGGGATGTTGGCGAGCAACGTTTGACGGCGCAACGAATAGCTGTCGCGTACCTCTTTCGCGCCGATCGTGGTGTTCACGACGAACGCGATGCCCCCGCCCTTGATGGCATCCACCACGTGGGGTGAGCCCTCGTTCACTTTGTTGATGGCCGTCACGGGCACACGGGCGCGCGCGATCGCCGCGGCGGTCCCCTTCGTCGCCACGATGTCGAAACCCACCCCGCGCATTCGCCGCGCGATCAAGCACGCGACGGGTTTGTCCTCGTCCTTGACGCTGATGAACACGCTGCGCTTCGGCTGGCCGTCGACAGGCGCGATGATCGGGATCCCGCTCGCCGCCATCGCCTTGCCGAACGCGCGTGCGAACGTGTCGGCGATGCCCATGACCTCTCCCGTGGAGCGCATCTCGGGTCCGAGGATCGTGTCGACGCCGGGAAACTTGGAGAACGGAAACACGCTCTCTTTGACCGCGACGTGCCGCGGCAGCTCGCCGTCCTGCAGGCCGAGCTCGTCCAGCGTCGCGCCCACCATGAGCTTCGCCGCGATCTTCGCGAGAGGGCGGCCCGTTGCCTTCGACACGAACGGCACCGTGCGGCTCGCGCGTGGGTTTACTTCCAGCACGTAGACCTCGCCACCCTTGACCGCGAACTGCACGTTCATCAGGCCCACGACGCCGAGCTCGAGCGCGAGCATGCGCGTCTGCTCCTCGATCGAGAGCACGATCTCGGGCGAGAGTGAGTGCGGCGGCAGTACGCTCGTCGAGTCTCCGGAGTGGATGCCGGCCTCCTCGATGTGCTGCATCACGCCGCCGATCACTGCGCGCTTGCCGTCGCATAGACAGTCCACGTCGACCTCGATGGCGTCCTTGAGGAACTCGTCCACCAAGATCGTCGTCGTGCCTGCTTCGCGCGCGGCCTCGACGATCTGCTGCACGTAGCCCTCTAGCTCCTCGTGCGAGTACGCGATGAGCATCGCGCGTCCGCCGAGCACGTAGCTCGGTCGCGCGAGTACCGGGTAGCCGAGCGCGTCCGCGACGCGAAGCGCCTCTTGCGCGTCTTTGGCGATGCCGCTGCGCGGGCGCTTGAGGGAGAGCTTGGTGAGCAGCTCGTCGAAGCGCTCTCGATCCTCGGCGCGATCGATCGCGTCCGCAGTGGTGCCGAACAGCTTCACGCCGCGCTTCTCCAGCGGCACAGCGAGCTTGAGCGGCGTCTGCCCGCCGAACTGCACGACCACGCCCTCGGGCTTCTCCTCGTCGCAGATCGCGAGCACGTCTTCTAGCGTGAGCGGCTCGAAATACAGGCGATCGCTCGTGTCGTAGTCGGTAGAGACGGTCTCGGGGTTGCAGTTGACCATGACGGTTTCGAAGCCCAGCTCGCGCAGCGCCTGCACGGCGTGCACGCAGCAGTAGTCGAACTCGATGCCTTGTCCGATGCGGTTGGGACCGCCGCCGAGGATGACGACCTTGCGACGGTTCGTCGGCGCGCTTTCGCTCTCGGACTCGTAGGTCGAATACATGTACGGCGTGAGCGCGACGAACTCCGCGGCGCAGGTGTCCACGCGCGCGAACACCGGCTTGATGCCGTGCTGCAAGCGCATCGCGCGTACGTCGTCCTCGCAGCTGCCCGTGAGGCTCGCGAGGTGGCGATCACCGAAGCCGAGGCGCTTGTACTTCTTGATCCGCTCGGGGCCAGTCTCCCCCTTCTTGATGTGCTCTTCGGCGACGATGATCCGGCGGATTTGAGCCAGGAACCACGGATCGATCTTGGTGAGCTCGAACAACGCGGCGTCCGTCAGTCCGAGGCGCATCGCGTCCGCGACGTGGAACAGTCGATCGGCGCTCGCGATCTGCACGAGCGTAGTGATGGCCGTGACGAGCTCTTCGGGGGTCGGCGGTGGGAGCGTGCGAGCCACGACCTGCTCCGGCGCTTCCATGGCCATGTCGCGCCGTCTCGCGGGCGTCGCGAGCACGCGGTAGTCGACGCGATCGAGCAAGGACACGAGGCCGTCGCGACCGGTCTCGAGCGAGCGTGCGGCCTTCTGCAAAGACTCACAGAACGTGCGACCGATGCTCATCACCTCGCCCACGCTCTTCATCTGCGTTCCGAGCGTCGCGTCCGCACCGGGGAATTTCTCGAAGGCGAAGCGCGGCCACTTGACGACGACGTAGTCGATGACGGGCTCGAACGCGGCGCTCGTGCCGGTGATGTCGTTCTTCAATTCGTCGAGCGTGTAGCCCACGGCCAATTTCGCGGCGATCTTCGCGATCGGATAGCCCGTCGCCTTGCTCGCCAGCGCAGAAGACCGAGACACGCGCGGGTTCATCTCGATCACGTAGACGCGACCGTCGTAAGGGCTCACCGCGAACTGCACGTTCGAGCCGCCGGTCTCCACGCCTATCTCGGTCATGACGGCTTTGGCCGCGTCTCGTAGCCGCTGGTACTCGCGATCGGTGAGCGTCATCGCGGGCGCCACAGTGATGGAGTCTCCCGTGTGCACGCCCATGGGATCGATGTTCTCGATCGAGCAGACGACGATGAAGTTGTCCGCCTTGTCGCGGATGACCTCGAGCTCGTACTCCTTCCAACCGAGCACGCTCTCCTCGATCAACACCTCTTTGGTCGGCGACTGTGAGAGCGCCCACGCGACCTTCGTCTCGAACTCGCTCTCGTTGTACGCGATGCCTCCGCCGGTTCCGCCGAGCGTGAAGCTGGGCCTCAGGATGGATGGAAAACCGGTCGATTTCACGACGGCCCACGCCTCTTGCACCGTGTGCGCGACACCGGCCCTCGGGCACTCGAGGCCGATCTTCTCCATCGCTGCCTTGAAGAGCGCGCGGTCCTCCGCCTTCTCGATCGCCTCGGGCGTGGCGCCGAGCATCTCGACGTTCAAGCGATCGAGGACACCGTCACGCTTCAGTGCGAGCGCGAGGTTCAGCGCCGTCTGCCCGCCGAGCGTGGGGAGCACGGCCTGGGGTCGCTCTCGTTCGATGATCGCGGTGAGCGTGGGCACGTCGAGCGGCTCGACGTAGGTGCGTCGCGCCATCTCGGGGTCCGTCATGATCGTCGCGGGGTTCGAGTTGACGAGTACGACGTCGTACCCCTCCTCGCGGAGCGCCTTCGCGCCCTGCGTGCCGGAGTAATCGAACTCGCACGCCTGCCCGATCACGATGGGCCCCGCGCCGATGAGCAGGATCTTCTCGATGTCGGTTCGCTTCGGCATCGTTCGAGGCCCCGAGTAGCAAGCGCCCGCCCCCGCGGCTACAGACAAAACACATGACGAAGACGAACGCGGCGCGCGTGTTGGACGCGCAGAAGATCCGATACGAGCTGCGCGAGTACGAAGTGGACGAGAGCGACCTGTCGGCCGAGACCGTGGCGAAGAAGGTCGGCCTCCCAGCTGAACAGGTCTACAAGACGCTCGTGTGCCGCGGCGACCGCGCGGGTCTGTGCTTCGCCGTCGTCGCGGGAGACGCCGAGCTCGACCTCAAGGCGCTGGCGAGGGAGACCGGCGACAAGAAGGTCGATCCCATCGCATTGAAGGAGCTCCAGCCGCTCACGGGCTACGTCCGCGGTGGCGTTACCGCGATAGGCGGAAAGAAGGACTTCCCGACGATCGTTGACGTATCAATCGAGCGCTTCCTTGTCGTGAGCGTCTCGGCCGGCGTCCGCGGAACGCAAATCCTCCTCGCGCCCGTGGACTACCTCCGAGCCACGAAAGCAAAGCTCGCCGCCATCTCCCGCGCGAAGAGCTGAAGAGCTAAGGCGTCAAATGGGCGAGGGGGTCGTGCCACCGACCTGGATTCGATCGGCGGCACGCCCGATGTGCCTATCGACTGAGTCGATAGAGCGTCGCGCAGATGCGATCCAATCGATCGATGAGCGCCGCATCCGCTCCGACGTACGCGAACGCATCCGCGACATCGACGCACGCGCGAACCTCTCGCGCAGATCCTAGGGCTGTTTTGAGCCGCATTCGCTCGTTGCCCGCAGACGCCCCATCGGCCTCCGCGGTATCGAGCGCAACACTAGCTCCCGCGCGTCGCAGCTGCCGCGCAAGGTCCGCATCGTACTTGGCAATCTCACGAGCCAAGCCACCGACCTCACGCAGCGTCTCGACGATGAATGGACAAATCCTGAGCATGACGTTCTCCTTCTCCTCTGCCCTGGCTTGGGCCCCGCCCCAACCTCGCGCGCGGAGTCCTCGTCAAGGCTCGCGCAGCGACCATCGCGCTCGCGCGATGGCTTGGCCTTGACGAAGGCGAGCACGACGAGAGACTCGACCTGCCCGAGCGAGCCTCCCACCCCGCAGTCGAAATCCGTGACGGAGACGGAAGCGGAGACGGACGCGGAGACGGAGACGGGCTCGGTTTCCGACTACATTGCGCCGCATGCACGTCATCCTCACAGGCGCCTCCAGCGGCATCGGCGAAGCGATCGCCAAGGAGTACCTCTCGCGCGGTGCTTCGCTCACGATGGTCGCGCGACGCAAAGACAAGCTGACGGAGCTCAGCCAAGGACACGAGAAGCGGTGTCATGTCGTAGAGGCAGACCTCACCGACTACTCGCATGCCACCGACTTCGTCGACGGCGCGATCGAGGCTCTCGGCCCCGTTGACGTGCTCATCAACAACGCGGGCGTTCAGATCGTGAAGGCCGCGGTGCTCACGCCATGGGCAGACGCCGAGCGCATGATGCACCTTGACCTGTTCACTCCGCTCAAGCTCACGCACTATGTGTTGCCTGCGATGATCACCCGAGGATCAGGCACGATCGTGGACATTGCGTCGATGGCGGCGATCGCGCCGACTCCGGGGATGTTCTTCTACAACGCGGCGAAGGGCGGTCTGGCGGCGGCGTCCGAAGGTCTGCGCGGCGAGCTTCGGCGAACGGGTGTGCACGTGATGACCGTGTACCCCGGACCCGTGCGCACTCCGATGGAAGAGGCCGGGCGCAAAGCGTACGTGGAGACGACCGCGATGAAGCTGCTCACGCCCACCGGCGATGCAGACGTGCTCGCGCGAAAGATCTGCGACGGTGTCGCGAGCAGGCGCCATCGCATCGTGTACCCGGCGACGTATGGGGTCTCGCGCCACTTCCCCAACCTCACGCGCTTCATCTTGGATCGCATGACACCTCCACTGAAGGCGCTGCCGGCAGCCAAGTGAACGCGCGCCGAGACATGATGAGCCTTACGATTCGTAGCTGATGCGCAAGGCGACGATCGGCATTGGGTTGGCTTGGGCCCTTGCTTGTGGCGCATAGGGGCCGAGAGTTATGGCTACGTCGGGTGGGCGCCCGCTCCACCTGTTTGGATTTGGCGAGGCGGCGTCGCGGTGGGAATCGGCTTCGTGCCGCCCATGCCGTACGCGTTCTGCGCGCGGAGTGATTTGTTCGCGCCGAGCGTCGAGACCAAGGTCGTGCGCGGCGCGCAGGTCGCGGTCATCGCCAACCACACGCGACCCTGGACGCCTGCAGCACCCACGGTCGGTCCTCCTCCTAGCAAGCTCGGCCTCGACCCGACCCCGCTTCCGCACGCTCCGCCGAACGATCCGGGCCTGCTTTCAGCCGTGAAGGCGAGCAAGTCCATCCCACGCCTGATTGCGCCGACAGAAGATCCGCAGTCGCCGGGGGGGGTACTTGCCACCGCAAGTGTTGCCGAGTCAACCACAGGCTCCGCATCCGACCCCGCAGCCCAACGCGACTCCGCACCCACCGCCAGGGCCCACCGTTCGCCCGCCTGCGATCCCGCGGCGAGCGCAGGGCACTACCCGCTGATCGACGATCGCGTCGCGTGCTGCTAGGTTCACGCCGATGGCCACCACTCCCAAAGCATCCTTCGCCGACGAGCTCGATCGCATTTCGGCTCGCTACGAGTCGCAGTTCGCAGGTCAGTCGCGCGCCACGCGCAACCTCGACGAGATCGACGCGATCATCAAAGACACCGAGAGCGTGCTGAAGCGCATCACGAGCATCCCCTCGGCTGCCGCGCCGCCTGGCGTCACCGAGCTCGCGGAGATCGCGCGCAACAACGTCACGCTCTACAAGAACGAGCGTCAGATGATCGTCCAAGCGAAGAACGCTCCGCCGCAGGCCGAGTCGTTCGCCCCGCTCGCCGCGAGCGCCAACCTCGTGTTCGCCCGGTGGCACCGCCACTTCGCCGCTCAATCGCGCAACACGCGCGATCTCGGCCTGCTGGACGAAATGGCCGAGGAGCTGTCGGGCATTCGCGAGTCCATGCAGGAGCTGGTCGCCGAGACGAAGAACAAAGCGTTCGGCGCGGATCTCGATCTCGTGACGAAGACGATCGCGATGTACGCGACGGAGCGGACCGCCATCCTTGCTGCGTGCGCCGACGGCAGCCTCGACGACCGGGGCAGCGCGCTCGCGCTCCGTGCCAACGCTCAGTTCAAGATCTACCAAGACCAATTCGCCAATCAAGGCCGCAATACGCGCCGCCCGGGGTTGTTGATGCGGATGATCGCCGAGCTCGAGGCGATCCAAGACGAGATGCGCGCGCTCAAAGACGCGGGCCTCACCGGCGGCAGCAACACCGGCAACATCGACATCGTCGAGAACCAGCTAGGCATGTTCAACAAGGAGCTCGTGGAGATCCGCAAGGCGCGCCAGAGCACCAAGCTCGCGGACCTCATGGGCATGCTCGGCGGCGACGCCAACGCCGCAATGGCGAAGTACCAAGAGGGCTACGCAGGCAAGGATCGCAAGAGTCGCGAGCTCGGCGCGCTCTCCGTGATCTGCGATCAGCTCGGCGAGATCCGGCGGCAGATGGACGAGCTCGGCCGTGCGGAGGCCAACACGTCCAACGACGCGAACCTCGAGATCGTGACCAATCAGCTCGTCTTGTTCGAGCGCGAGTACGAGCTGATCGAAGAGGCGAAGAAGGCCTGACGTGCGCGCCGCGATCTCCGGTGTCGTTGCCGTAGCGGTGATCGTCGCGTGCGGAGGCGCTGGCGGAGGCGAGGTCGTCAACGTCCCGACGAACGTCGCGACGGCCTCGTCGTCCTCCTCGAGCGCAACCGACGAACAGACCCGCCCGCCAAGTGGAACGTGCGCCCGCTCGAGCGTCGCGGTCGGCCAGATCTGCCCGCAACGCGACATCCCGCCGAGCAACGCGTCCTCACCCGAGGGATGCAAGTCGGACGCGGACTGCAAGACCGGCTTGAACGGCCGGTGCATGGGCCTCGGAGGTCGATCACGTGTGACGCGCGACGCGCGAGACCTGCTGGGCGCGCCTCCGCCTCCGCCTCCGCGCTCGCGCTGCGAGTACGACGGATGCGTCACGGACAAAGACTGCGGCAGCAAGATGCGCTGCGTCTGTGGCGCTGATGAATACCGCAACCGTTGTGAGCCAATTGACACCTGTCTTACAGACAAAGAATGCGGCGTTGACCACCAATGCCAATGCGGCCGCGTCAATGGGCTCGCCAATTACTGTGTAGAAGGCGACTGTCGGTCAGCCGCAGACTGCGCGAATGGTGCGGCGTGCGGTAACGGTACCGGCCCCGGCTTCTGCCACGGGCTGCGCGACAAATGCAGCAAGAACGAGGATTGTTCGACCGTTCCCGAGGGAGCCGCCTATTGCGGCTACGCGATGGCACAACATCGTTGGCAGTGTCGGGTCGTGCTGCCGGTTCCGCCCGGATAGCTCTCAATCAATCAATCAATCAATCAATGCAGGTGAGCGCTTTGCCACGCGTCGCGACTCGATAGTCAGGCGCGGGACATGACGCCATGCAGACGTTGCCGGTGCAAGACGGGTCCACCTTGTGCGGCAAGAGATAGGTGCAACCGCCAGGGCCGCACTGCCAGCTGATGCCCGTCTTGGGATCGCTGCCTTTGACCGCAGGAGCCGCGAGCACGCATGCTCCGGTGAGATTGACGTACGAAGTGGGGCACTGCCCAGCGACGGCGCACACTCCATCGTGTCGAGGACTCCCGTCTGCGCAGAGCGGCGAGCACGTGCCGCGAATGCTGTCGGGCACGAGGTCTCCGGCGCATGTCGTCTCGCCTCGGTTTCGTCGAGGTCGCATCGACGCGTCGCGGAACTTCGGGTCTGCGTCGATGACGACGGCCTCGCGCGTCCACTTGGTGATCGTCTGCTCGTGAATCCACGCGTAGCCAGCGTCTCCCCACGTCGTGCCCCAGCTGTTGTGGATCAAGAAGTACGTGCCGTGCGGGAAAGTGACATAGCCCGCGAGCAGCATCGCGTGCCCAGAGTCCGTTGGCGCCAACGTGTAGTGAGGCACGTAGCGAGCCCCCGGTTTTCCCTTCGCCGCGAACGCGTCGGGCACAGTCAGGGTGACGACGATGTCTTGCCCCGCGGCGATCTTCGCTTTGAAGAGGTTGGTGTCGGCGCCCTTCAAGAGCTCGACTTCGCTGAACGTCGCGCTCGGGGTCGACTCCACCTTCTTCAGCTTCGCCGCGTCGACCGCCTTGCCGCAACCGCCCTTCGGAGCCGCGCCTGTCGTCGGACAAGGCATGAGCGCGTTTGCCTCTGGGCTCGCGAAGGGCCAGTCGTCTTCGTTGCCGAGCTCGAGCCCCACGTTGGAGCGGATCGACGTTCGCTCCTCCGCCTCGTGGTAGCGCGACCACACGTGCATCACGCTCACCTTGCCGGGCTTGCCGGTCCATCGCGCGATCGCATGGTCGAGCGCGCCCGCGATCGCAAACGCCGTGCACGCTGGCGTGGTCGATTGATTGCGCACGGGCCCCTCGGTGCCGTCGGCGCGGTGATCCACGACCGCCGGTAGCACGCTGATCGGATTGCCGAGCACGTCGTCGGTCACGAGCGGCTCTGCGCCGTCGTCCGTCACGCCCTCGAGCAGGGCGCTCTGCGAGCACGCGAGCGGCGTCTGCGTGTCACCGGTCCACACCGTGCGGCACGCCCAGGCAGTGCTGGAGACGGAGGGCGGAGCGACGGACGGCGCCTCGTGCGCATCGAGCGGCGGCAAATCGGGGAGCAGGGGGACCGCCGGGTGCTGTAAGCGCAGCGGCGGAGGCGGCTTGGCGCCCGCAGAGTCCGCAGCAGCGACCTGCGCAGGGCCAGCGTCGACCGTAGGCTTGTCCTTGCAGGCGACCGTGAGAGCGAGCGCCAACAGCAACGAAGTACGCATCCCCTCACAGCATGCGAGGGCCGATCGCGGGCGTCAACGGCGGCATTTTCGCCAGCTCGAAAAGGGTGTATGCCGCATGCGTGAGTTTCAGACACGCTTGGCTTCCGGCGCTCGCGCTGGTGATGATCTACCAGGCCACGCACCACGTGAACTTCGCCCAGGGCGAGATGGCGATGTTTTCTACTTATATC
>ENA-OFCD01000867-OFCD01000867.1-metagenomes-genome-assembly--contig:-NODE-867-length-17577-cov-3.646273_pt1 | contig 17577 bp, 14 predicted proteins | sample MGYA00153392_OFCD01 | MGnify analysis MGYA00153392
CTCTCTGACCGGCGGCTGGACCGGCGCCGGATACGTGCCTCCCGAGCCGATCAAAGTGGCGACGTCGATCTATGGCGCGCTCGACGAGCGCATCGTGCTCGGCTTCGGCGGCGTCAGCGAATATGGCATTACCGTTCGCTGGGACAAGAACTTCCTGACGCTCGTCTACATGACAGTCGCGCGATCGCAGAACGTCAGCGTCTACGGCGGCGTGCGCTTCGGCGGGACCATCACGCTCGACGACGCTTGGGACCTCGGCTTTCACCACGTCGCGATCGCGGCGGGCGCGGGCCGGCCGACGATCATCGAGATGAAGAACAACCTCTCGCGCGGCATTCGCAAGGCGAGCGACTTTCTGATGGGTCTGCAGCTGACTGGCGCTTACAAGAAGAGCTCGATTGCCAACTTGCAAATCAGCTTGCCCGCCATAGTCATCGGCGGCGGCTTGACCGCCATCGACACGGCCACCGAGCTACTTGCTTATTACTGCGTGCAGGTCGATAAGACGGTCGAGCGCTACGACCTACTCGACAAAGAGCTGGGTCACCCAAAGCTCCGCGCGATGTTCGACGACGAAGAGTACGGAAACCTGCAAGAGCAAGTCGCGCACGGCCGCGCGCTCCAAGCCGAGAAGGCGCTAGCAGATGCAGAGAAGCGTGAGCCGCGCGTGCAGTCGTTGCTCGACTCTTGGGGTGGCGTCACTCTCGTTTATCGAAAGAGCTTGGCGGACTCACCGGCCTATCGCCTCAATCACGAGGAGGTCGAAAAGAGCCTCGAGGAGGGCGTGCGCTACGTCGAGAACCTCTCGCCGACCGAGGCCGTGCTCGACGAACAAGGCGCGGTCACCGCGATGAAGTTCGCGCGTAGAGACGGCTCGATCGTGGAACTCCCCGCGAGGACCGTATGCGTGGCCGCAGGCACCAGCCCGAACGTCACCTACGAGAAGGAGCACGAGCACACGTTCGAGCTGGACTCTCGCAAGCAATACTTCCAAGCCTACAAAGCGCTCACCGATTCATCCGGCAAAGTGACTCTGGAGAAGACGGCCAATACCCGAGAGGGCTTCTTCACGAGTTACCTAAAAGACAATCACACCGTCTCGTTCTACGGCGACAATCACCCGTATTACGCGGGCAGCGTCGTCAAGGCGATGGCGAGCGCCAAAGACGGGCACCCTTACGTCACGGCTCTATTTCCCGAGGTGCGTGCGCAGGACCCGAAGGACCAGCCAACGCGTGATCGCGGCCTTCGTGATCTATTCGGCAAATTGAACGAGGAGCTTCGCGCGGAGATCGTCGCGGTCAATCGATTGACCAAGACCATTGTCGAAGTGGTCGTCAAAGCGCCGCTCGCCGCGCGCAAGTTCTTCCCGGGCCAGTTCTATCGATTGCAGAACTTCGAGACGCGCGCGCCCATCGTTGGAAATACACGATTGGCGATGGAGGGGCTCGCGCTCACCGGCGCGTGGGTCGACAAAGAGAAAGGCTTGATGGGCACGATCGTGCTCGAGATGGGCGGCTCATCGCGGCTGTGCGCGGCGCTCGTCCCTGGCGAGCCCGTCGTGCTCATGGGACCCACCGGCGCGCCCACCGAGATCGAGGCGAAAGAGACAGTGCTGCTCTGCGGCGGTGGTCTCGGCAACGCCGTGCTCTTCTCGATCGCCCGAGCGTTCAAGGCGCTCGGCAGCAAGATCATTTACTTCGCCGGCTACAAGGACGGCGCCGACGTCTTCAAGATGGAGGACATCGAGGCGAACGTGGATCAAGTGATTTGGGCGACAGACACCGGGGTCCCCGTCGAGCCACGCCGCCCGCAAGACACCCACTTCCGCGGAAACATCGTCCAGGCGATGGTCGCCTATGCCAGAAACGAACTAGGCATTACGCCCGTCGCCAAGCTGAGCGAAGTTCATCGCATCATCGCCATCGGCTCCGATCGCATGATGGCCGCCGTCAAGGACGCGCGCCACGGCGTGCTGTTGCCGCACCTCGATCCCAAGCATATCGCGATCGGCAGTATCAACTCGCCGATGCAGTGCATGATGAAAGAGGTCTGCGCGCAGTGCCTTCAAAAGCACATTGATCCGAAGACCGGCAAAGAGACAGTCGTCTTTAGTTGCTTCAATCAGGATCAAGAGCTGGACAGCGTGGACTTTGCGCACTTGCGCGCGAGGCTCCGCATCAACTCGATGCAGGAGAAGCTGTCGAACGCTTGGCTCGATCACCTGTTGAGTAAGGCACCCGGATTGCTGCGGGTCTGATCGAAGGAGGGGGGCCTAAACCCTAAGCCGTGCACCCCATGAGCGGATTGGCCCCAGCAACATTTCTCGGTGGTACGTTGGCCGCGATGGACAACGTCTGGGCAGGCTCCTCGCATACGAGCCTGCTGCGATCCATCACATTGGCGCGACGTGGAAGGAGACGCTCACGAGCGTAGGTGACGACACGGACAAGTCGTTCGCAGGCATCGCTGCAGGGCGCGTGCGTTGACCTAAACTACTGGCAAACGCACGAACCGCCCTGGCACGTCTGACCTGACGCGCAGACATTTCCGCACGAGCCGCAGTTCTGCTCGTCATTGTCGGCACACGAGCCGTTGCAGAGCGTCTTGCATTGAACGCACGAGCCGTTGCTGCACGTCTGGTTGTCTTTGCAAGACTTGCCGCACTGACCGCAGTTCGTGTCGCAATTGGCGAGGTCCGCACATACCCCATTGCAGAGTGTGGCGCAGGCCACGCAGCTGCCGGTATCGCAGACCTGGTTTCCGGCGCACGCATTGCCGCAAGACCCGCAGTTGGCACTGTCGTCGTTCAAGTTGACGCACGCGCCGCCGCAGACTGCGCTGGCGCTGCCGCAACAGATCGTCGTGGGGGCGTCAGGGCTCGGGCTGCTGTCTACGAGCGAGCTGCTGTCCACACCGGCGTCGGCCGACGGCGTACAGGACAAGGTAGAGACGGCGTTGCTATCCATCGTAACGGAGCCGTTGCGCGCCAACGCGCGCCCGCTCACCTTCGCGCTGGTATTGAGCGTGATGCTCGTGAGCGCGACAATGTTGCCTTTGAATGCAGTGCCTGTCCCTAGCGTGGCGGAGCTGCCGACCTGCCAGAAGACTTTGCAATCGTTTGCGCCGTTGATGACGATGACACTCGAGTTGCTCGCGGTCGTCAGCGTGCTCCCAATCTGAAATACGAATTCCGCATTCGGATTGCCCTTGGCATCGAGCGTGAGCGTACCGGTCAACTGGGCCGACGACGAGAAGTGATAGACGCCCGCGCCGAGCGTCATTCCGCCGAGGTCTTTTCCGGTGAGGTCCAACGTCACCGCTTGACCTGCCAGCGTGTTGTACGCCGCGGTCGTGTCCTTCTGCGCTTGCAGAGCTACGTTGTCGCCCTTGTGGAACGTGCCGCTGATGAGGCCAGGCGGGAAGCCGGTGACCGCGAGGCCAGGATCGACTCCGAGATTTCCAACTACGGTGGTGGGGCCGGTATTGGTGACCGTCGAGCCTCCCAACACGGCGAAGGACTCGGCAGTACCGAGGACTGCCTTCGACGAAACTGAATCGACGTTCGGCTCGAGCGACGAAGTACACGCACCCACCACGACGAGCGCGAGGGCGGGTAGCGCGAGGAGCCAACGGGGGCGCTGTCTCGATGACGTGTTCATGTATTCAACGTACTCGGAGTTCATGAACGCGTTATAGAGCAAGGTACGCGCCAGTGCGCTCGTGGGCGCGCGTGTTGGATCGACCGCGAGAATCACGCCTCTTCGTGCTTCATCGCTCGCCGCACTAGCCAGCAGGAACGCTACAAGTGAGGCGCAATCGCTGCTGCTCTAGCGATCTCGCTTAAAGAGGCCGTGCCTCGAGATGTCGAGGTGCGCCTCGAGGAAGTCTTCCGACGAGATCGGCTCGATCGCCTCGAACGTCGATGTGTTCGGTGTGGATCCGACTGCGCAGACGTTCGACAACCCGGACATCGACGCGCACAAGGCGGAGCTCACGATGTCAGATGTCTCGCTCGTGGATCGAAAGACTCGCAACGTGCCGCGGGCGACGTTCGACGCGATCGACAGCGGAACTCCACTCGTGTTCGAGGCGGACGGGCACACGCTTCGCGTCGTGGGGACGTTCACCATCGGCGGAGGTTTCGCCGCGGACGGCTTCATCGTCGTGTCCGACCAGACGTTCCTGCGACTCTTTCCGCAACGCTCTGCGGGCGCGCCCAATCACGTGTTCATCAAGCTCCAACGGGGTGCCGATCCCGCGCAGGTGAGCGCGCCGCTTCGCGCACTCTCGCCGAGCTACGACTCGAAGGTCCACACGGTGGACGAGGCCGTCAAACAGGACCAATCGTTCCAAACGACGCAGCGCCCCGCGGGACTCATCTTCGGATTCGGGCTGATCATCGGCGTTCTCGTCGGGATCATCATCGCTTACCAAGTGTTGTCCACCGACGTCGCGGACCACCTGAAGGAGTACGCGACGTTCAAGGCGATCGGCTATCGCCACGGTTTCTTCCTGGGCATCGTGTTCGAAGAGGCGTTCATGCCGCTGGACGGCGGCGATCTCGTGACGGCAACGGGCGACTGGCGCTCGCCTCGGACCGGGTCGGCTCGGTCGGCGGAACTGGCACGTGCGGCACAGACCCGGCGCCCCTCACGTCGCAGTTGGGCGCCGCCGGATATTACGTGCAGATCGCCCTCGGCGCGAACGGCAAGCGCATCGCGGTGTTCGACTACATGGCGCCATCGCCGACGCTCGAGGCCGGTGTGGTCGTCTGGCGCGAGCCGTGAAGTATTAAGGCTTCGCAATCGGCATGTGGCCGGTGCGCGCGTGCTGGCTTCCCATCTGCGTGGTGAGCACGGTTGTATTTCCGCCATACGATCCAATCGTTGACCACAGACCCGAAGTGACTGTGCGCTTTGCCACGCGAGGCACGGTCGAGAGATCGATGTTCAAGATTCCATCGACCCAAACCCTGAGCACCCCATCATTCATGTTCTCGTCCGACGAAAACGTAAATAAAAATGACATTGCCGCTCGGCCCGTTTCCGTTGATCTCGAGCCACATCAATCCCTGCGAGCCTCCTTGATAGAGAGTGGTCGAATGGTGTTGCAGCTCGGTCACGTAGTATATCTTCTGCCCAGCGGGTCCACCTCCGCCGCCGGGCGAGCCCACGGGCGTGTACCCAAACCAAACCCTGGAGGCGAGAATGGGTCGGTAGGATCTTTGGTATAGCCGAAGAGCGGCGCGCCTTGCTCGGGCCCGCCACTGTTGTCCAACTCGATGGGGAAGGTGCCGCTCCAATCGTTGCCAATGGTCGGCGTCTTACTGGTCATGGGCTGGTCCGTGATGACCGTGAATCCGTTGGCGAGGTTCGGCCAACCGCTCATAGGTGCCGCCGCGTCACCTCCGTCCGTGGAGGAATAAAGGGCCCATCGACCTGCGCGCTGTCACTGCGATCCATCCCCGCGTTCAGCAGGCATTGCTCGGCGGGGCGAGCCGTCGAGCGCAGGGTAGGTCCGTGTTGGTATGTCGCTCGACTTTGCCCAGTTGCTCAATCTTTGCGCACCTGAATCGTGCGATCGACGACTCCAGCGTTACTTGGCGAGCCGGCGAATCTCGCCCGTCGAGTTCGCCCAGTACACGCTAGTCGCGTCTTGCGCGAGCGCGGTCGGGAGGGTCTGGTTCGGCACGAGCAGCTTCGGTGTCGTGCAAGAGCTTTTGCTGCAACGATAGACACCGCCTCCGTTCTCGACCCAATAAACGTTGGTCGCATCGACGACGAGCGCCGTAACCGGCGTCTTGGTCAGAGTCTTTGCGAACGTCGTCGGCGCGCCACCGATGGTCGCGACGGCGTGGATCTCTGCGGCTCCTCCTGCACCATAGAACACGGTCGTGCCGTCCACCCCGAGTCCGATATAGTCGGAGCCGGAACTGTCGGCGTCGACCACCGTCTCCATCTGATTGCTGCCGAAGGGCGCCTTGCGTATGCCGCCGTTCTTCTGTGGGATATCCAACTTGTAGGTGCCTGAGTTCAGCCAGTAGACCTTGCCTCCGTCGATCGCGACGTTCGTCGGGTTGGGCTGCAATGGGCATGGACCACACGTTCCCGCCGGTCTGCTGATTGTAGTTGGTGCCAACCGAGTAGTAGATCCTGCTGTTCGTCGTATCGAGCACCATGTCGTTGGGCGCCACAACGTTCGCGATCGAGGTCGGTGTGCACGACGCCGTGGTGCAGTGATAGATGCGGCCGGCGCACGCGAAGTACGCGTCGGTCGCCGTGGCGTCCAGCGATTGGCATGTGGCACTACCTACGTCGAGGAGCGTCGCGACGTTCTTGCCATCGAGGTCCGAGCCGAAGGTGCCGCCGCTCTGCTGGCCGGAGCTCGCGCGCGTCCAAAGCAGGCGAGTGGGCGTCGGCACGAGCTTGGTCACTGCGGTCTGACCCGTGACCAGCGTCGTCGCCTGACAGACGCCTCCGGTACAACTGCCGCCAACACAGTCGTGCCCACACATCCCACAGTTCTTCGCGTCCGAAAGGGTGTTGACGCAAGTGGCTCCGCACGCGACCTGCCCATTGGTGCACGCGCACACGCTCTGGGTGCAAGCCGCGCCGCCAGTGCACGTGTCGTTGGCACAACACGCCGAGCCGGGGAGCCCGCACGACGCGTCGGCTTGACTGCCATCGGGGAGCGGCTGCGGTGAGGAGTCTTTTGAATCGCCGCCATCTTTGCCAGGCTGCGGCTGGATCGCCGAGTCGCCGACACACCCCACGAGAGATACGAGAGAGAGGACAAAAAAACGCACGATAAAGAGCGTACCTGGACACGCGCGCGGATCAAGCGTCACGATGAGCTTATTGGCGTGGCACTCGCCGCGTCCACCTGCCAAATTAGCGGATCAGACTGCCTTTGCCGTGGGCGCGTCCATGTGTGGGCCGTCCGTCATGACCAGGGCGGCGCTCCGGGCCGCGACCACGAAGTACAAGCGCGGCGTGCTCAATGCCTCCACTCTGGCGAAGTAAGGGCCCAAGAAGCGCTTTGTCGACCGATCAAGAGCGTAGCTCTCGCGGCCTGAGCACGTAGTTCCAATCGCCATGGAAGTCGTCCCTCTCGATTCTCGGTTCACCAAGTTCTTTGGCAGAGACCCGCTTGCCGATGGGCATTTCCGGCAGTCGAGGCGCGCGCACAACAAGACCACCCTAGTTGGTCGTGCTCCCAATGAGGTTGATGATCGTTTCGGCGGCGCGATGGTCCGCCTGAAACAGCATGTGAACTACCTGGTCGCTCGTGATTGAGAGGACCGTCTTCTTGCCAGTGATCGGGCTCACGGCGCCGTCGTCGTACTGGCGTGAGAGCGCCTCGCGGCTGTCGAAGAACGTCTGCCCCTGTCGACGTGATAGAAGACTGGCGTGATCGCGCTGACATTCGCCCACGGCACCATCGAGCTGACGGGGCTCACACAAAGCGATCCGCCACCGCACGACGCTCTCACGTTCGACGCGAGGAGCGGCTCGTTTCGGGCGCCTGCGCATCGCTACGCAGACATCATCCGCGCGCTCACGCGAGCGAAGGTCCCGCACGAGGATCGCGCACGCGCCTACGCCGTGCTCGCGACTGGTGCGCGCGCCCACCGCGAGCCTCGCCCTTACCAGACTGAAGCTCACGCCGCGTGGTCTGCCGCGCGCGGTCGCGGGGTCGTCGTGTTGCCGACGGGCGCGGGCAAGACGCACGTCGCGCTCATGGCCATCGACGACAAGCGTCGAAGCGCGCTCGTGGTCGCCCCGACGCTCGATCTCGTGCGTCAGTGGTACGACTTGCTCGGCGCGACCTTCGGCGAGCCCATTGGACTCGTCGGTGGTGGCTCTCACGAAGTGCATCCGATCACGGTGACGACGTACGACTCGGCGCACCTCCATATGGAGCATTTTGGGGCTAAATTCGGCCTCGTCGTGTTCGACGAGTGTCATCACCTTCCGAGCCTCGCGTACGCCACCGCCGCGCGCGCGTGCCTCGCGCCGTATCGACTCGGCCTCACCGCCACACCTGAACGCACCGACGGTCGGGACCTCGTGCTCGACGATCTCGTCGGACGGATCGTCTATCGCAAGGACATCGTCGAGCTCTCTGGCGAGTACCTCGCCGAGTACGAGACCGAGCACGTGGAGGTGGAGCTCTCTTCCGAAGAGCGCGCCGAGTACGACTCCGAGCGCGCCGTGTACATCGCATTCATTCGCAAGAGCGGCATACGCATGGGCAGCCCGACGGGCTGGAGCGACTTCATCATGCTCTCCTCCCGCTCCGAGGACGGCCGACGCGCGATGGCCGCGTACAGACGCCAGCGCGAGATTGCGTTTACGGCGCCCGCCAAGCTCGCGTTCCTCGAGCACTTGTTGCACCTCCACTCGGACGGCCGCGCGATCGTCTTCACCCAAGACAACGCGACTGCCTACTTGGTCTCGCGGCGATTCTTGCTCCCGTGCATCACGCATCAGACGAAGATCAAAGAGCGCAGCGCGATCCTCAAGGGACTATCGGACGGCACGTTCACGGCCGTGGTCACCTCCAAGGTGCTCAACGAGGGCGTGGACGTGCCCTCGGCGAACGTCGCGATCGTACTGTCTGGAAGCGGATCCGTGCGTGAGCACGTGCAGCGCCTGGGGCGTGTGCTGCGCAAACAAGAGAACAAACGCGCCGTGCTCTATGAGCTCGTGACGCGAGCAACTACAGAGTCCAACACGAGTGAACGCCGGAGAGAGCACAGTGCGTATCGTTGAACGGCCTAGCCCCCTCCTAGAACATGGGGGAGGTCGGGTGGGGGCTTACGTCATGGCGCTCATCGCACTATCGCTAATCCGTTGTTCGTCGCGTGTGGACTCACTTCGGCTGAAAACACCCGCAGCCACTATTTACGGAGTCGCAGCTTGGCGGTGTATGACACTTACCGCCTCCAGGCAGGTTGGCCGCGACCGCTCGGCACTCCGGGGTAGGGATGCAAGTGGCAGTCACGCGCGCAACCACAGAGCCCAACACGAGCGAACGTCGGAGAGAACACAGTGCCTATAGGTAGTGTTCGACTCTCTTGCGCGCTTGATGCTGTGGTCCTCACCCCTGACGCGGCCCTCACCTCACGCGATCGTCGTGACGCGCGCGAGCCCTCTCCCAAGAGGGGAGAGTGCCAGAGCTCGACAAAAACTTCCCTCTTCTCGTGTGGGAGAGGGGCGCGAGGGTCGCGAGCGAGGCGCACCGGATCGCTCATCGCATTATCGCTCATCGCATTATCGCTCATCGGTTGTTCGACGAGCGATGTCGTGCGCAAAGACGGTGGCGACGCCAAGTTCGTTCCCACTTGCGAAGGCATCGGCCTCACGTGCTCTCCGCCTTCGTGTCCGGCCAACATGGGAGTGTTCGCGCTAGAGGGGCGGCCCCCATGCCCCAACGGCGGCGGGTGCTGCGAGGCGTGCAATGCACCCAACGTACTCTCGGGATCGATCTGCATCACGGCCGGACAGACCGAGTGCAACCAACGTGGCGGTCAATGTGCCAATCAAGGAAGCTGTCCCGCGGGACTCGTGAAGGGCGGGGGCACGTGCGGCGACGGCGTGACCGTTCCCTTCGCGCCGTGCTGTCTCCCGATCACGGACGGAGGCTGAATCTTGCTGCTCCCCGAGCACGTGATGGCGCAGCGGCGAGGCGACAAACTCGTCCTCAAGAAGATCGACGACGCCACACGGGCGCGCGCGTTGCTCATCGCGAGAGAGATGGTGGGCATCGCGAGCAGTCAACAAGGCGCCTCCCGTGCGGACGTAGAGGCCGCGCTCGAGTCCGTGGACGCACTCCCGAAGGACGCGCGACTCAAGACGGGGCTCAAGAAGATCGTGCTCGACCGCTGCGTCTTCGAGTCCGCCCCACCGCTCGACTCCGAGCTCGTTCGGCGAGAGCTCTTCACGCGAGCGGCGCGCGCGCGCAAGGAGCACGGGCACGTGGAGCGTGAGGCCGTCGTCAATGAAGTAGCGGAGCTCCTGAAGACGGACGCAGACACCATCGACCGCGCGATGTATGCCGATTTGCGCGCGGCGCACCCGCTCGTCTCGTTCGAGCCGGTGACTCCCGCGATGCTGGCGCACGAGCTCGAACGAGGCCAAGCGCAGGCCGTATTGCTGCGCGCAGAGAGGGTCGCCGCGCGCGTGAAGTGCTCCAGCGCAGGCTCGCTACGAGAGCTCTTTCGTAAATTGAAGTTTCTCCGATTGCTGTTCACGGTGGCGGAGGACAAGGATGCCTTCGTCATTGGCATCGACGGTCCGATGAGCCTCTTCGAGGCAGGGACCAAATACGGATTATCTCTGGCCCTCGCACTGCCGGCGTTGGAGGCGTGCGACGAGGTGGTGCTCGAGGCGCTCGTGCGGTGGGGCAAGGAGCGCACGCCGCTCGTGTTCCGCTGGGAGGGCGGTAGTCACCCAGACGGCGTGGCCGAGAGCGCGCTCCCCGACGAGGTCGAAGCGCTCCGCAAAGCGATTAACTCCGGCGAGTCCGGCTGGAAGGCCAAGCGCGGTAGTTCGATATTGAACTTGCCTGGCGTCGGCGTCTGCGTGCCCGATCTCGTGTTGGAGAAGGACAAGAAGAAGGTCCACGTCGAGGTGCTCGGCTACTGGAGCCGAGACGCGGCGTGGAAACGCGTGGAGCTGGCCGAAAAGGGCCTCGGCGCAAAGATCGTCTACTGCGTCAGCTCGCGGCTGCGCGTGAGCGAGGAGGTCCTCGCAGAAGACGCGCACGCGGCGCTCTATGTCTACAAAGGCGCGCTGAGCGCAGCGAAGGTCACCGAGCGGGCCGATAAGCTCGTTTCGCGATAGCGTTCCCCTGCGATGGATCGACTCGAGTTGGGGCCGGTGGTCGCGATGCGATCGCCGAATATCAAGTATGTCCGCATCGACGCGAGCGGCTTCATGACCGCGGCCCAGCTGGCGAGCGCGCTTGGAGACCCGCGTCTTGGTCAGTTCGTCTCGCAGACCGGGTGGAGCGCTGCGGTGTTGAACGCCAGTGGCATGGACCGCTTCGGCACAGACGACGTGGAGTGGATGTCCGAACAATGGGCCCCGATGCTCGCGTCGGTCAACGTACGCAAGCTCTCGGTCGTCGTCGCTGAACGGGTCCACATGCTTTTCAAGTCCGTGTTCGCCGGGTTGGCGCCTCGCGCGATGAAAGCCGGCGTGGAGCTGCGTTACTTTCCAAGCGCGCAGTTCACGAGCACGTTCGAGAGCGTCACGTGGTTCGAGACGCCCGCAGCGCCGCGGTCGGGACCAGGTCCGCTCTTCGAGGCACCCCTCATCATCGATCGCCCAGCCTGGGTCGCCGCGAACTGCGGAGGCATCGCGTTCCTCACTCCCGCTAACGGCCCGCCTGGGCTCGGCTTTATCTTTCAAGACGCCGCTGCCGCGATTCACATCTTCGAGGGTTGGCGCCGCCGGTTCGGCGAGCGTGACGAAGCGGAGATGCTGCGCGTCGCGATCATCGAGGGAGACATTCTCGGAAAGCAAAGTGGCTATACACTCACGATCGGCCCCAATCTCGAGGCAATCGTCGCGCGCGCCGTCCCGAGCGGTGGCCTCAGCGTGGACATCACGAAGCTGGGTGGGTGGCTCCGCCGAATGGACACTCCGCCCACGGGCTCACCGCATCTTCAGACCTTCAAACAGATGTACGCCGCGAGTACGCGCTCACGCCGATCGTACTCGCCAATGGTGGACTCGAGCCGCTGTATCAACATCAGATCATCAAACGACAGCTGCACCTGCGTCACGCGAGTCAAATCGTCCAACGAGGGGATCCCGACGTGGGAATCTTCTCGTGACAGCTCTGCGCGGTCCATTGAAAGGCGAGGACTCATGAGCTTCGGCGACTTCGACTTCGAAAGCTTCTGGGACGCGCCCACGTTCGAAGGCTTCGTTCGCCGCCTCGAGAGCGAGTTCGACTTCCGAGTCTAGGGCGGCGCTCTCGCGGCCAACCCTTGCGCCCGTTTTGCACAGGGGATCCTTCGCTTCGCTCAGGATGACCGTGGGTACGCGTTCCACTACCTCAGGCGGAACTCTACGCTCCACGGCATACGGACGCGGACGACTCGGTCACCGACTTTGGCGGGAGTGAATCGATACTCGCGCAACGCCGCCTCTGCCGCCTCGTCGAAGCCGTAGCCCGCGTGCGTGAGCGAGCGTGATTGGATGACTCTGCCGGTCTCGTCCACGACGATCTCGACGAGCGCGGTCGCTTCGACGCCCTGGTCACGAGCGTTCGGCGGATAAGCGGGATTCACCGATCGCACGAGCGTGGCCGCGGTCGTGACGTGAGAGGCTACGATGATGGGTTGGGCGACGGTCGTCGTCGCGTCCGAGGCGGTGCCGAGCTCGCGCGGGGCGGCGTTGCCCGTCGTCGTCACGGACAGCGTGAATCGCGGAGGCGCGGTGGGCGCGGGGTCGACCGTCGACGCAGGACCGATGTCGCGACTGGCGGGCTGCATTGGGGTCGGGCTGCCGTGACCTACGTTCACTACAGAGATCGATCGTGTGACGGGAGCGCGTTCGTGGGTGACTTGCTGCGTTGGGGCTTCGGGCGTGAGCGGCTTGGGATCGGGGATCGCGATCTCGACGTCCACCGAGCCGAGGCGGTCACCGAGAGGAGGCCCGCCATGACCGACGCTCAACGCCATCGCGCCGAGAGCCGCTCCCCCGTGCATCGCCAGCGCGACCGACAACCAAACCTTCAAAGCCAAATCTCCGATTCGAATGATCTAAACCAAGGCATGGATCGTAACACGATTGCGCATGTCTGTGGCACCAACGGTCATCCTCTTCAGCTACGCGCCCCCGACATTCGCGGTTCCCAACCCCTTCAAACTAACGTAACACGATATTTGTAATCGTGTTACTCGCCGCTTCCAAAATGAGACGAACACTCGTGGCTTCCTCGTTGTTCTGCACAATGTGGCTGTTTTCAGCCTCCGCCGAGGCTCTCGAAGCCGACGGGGGTGTCGCGCAGCCAGACGCTGCCTCAGCTCAGCCCGTGCTCACCCCTCCCTCGATTCGGGTCCGGGCCGAGGCGGAGTACCCGGCGGACGCCCTCCGGGATCGCCTCGAGGCGACCGTCGGGTTGGAGCTCTCCATCGCCGCGGACGGCTCGGTCACGGACGCACGGGTGACGGCCCCGGCGGGTCATGGGTTCGACGAGTCCGCAGTCGCCGCGGCGAAGAAGTTCACGTTCGAGCCTGCCAAGCAGGACGGCGTCGCCATCGCCTCGAGCGTCCAGCTCGGCTACGAGTTTCACCTCCCGGCGCTCGCGCCGAAGCCGCCCGAGCCGCCGCCGCCGGTCGTAAAGCCGCCGGAGATCACGCAGGCCAATGCGGATCAATCGACGCTCGTGCTCGCGCAGAGACCGATCAGCGCGGCGTCGTCGTCCACCGTGCGGGACCGAGAGTTCGCGCTGCGGCCGATCGGGAGCGTGCAAGACATCTTGCGTGTGACTCCCGGTTTGGTGCTCGTGCAGCACTCGGGCGGCGGCAAGGCCAATCAGTACTTTCTCCGAGGCTTCGACGCGGATCACGGGACCGACTTGGCATTATCGATCGACGGCGTGCCGATCAACATGGTCAGTCACGGGCACGGCCAAGGCTTCAGCGACACGAACTTCATCATCCCCGAGGTCGTCGAAAAAATAGAGATCACGAAGGGCCCCTACTTTGCCAATCAGGGAGACTTCGCGACCGCGGGCGCCGTGAACATGGTGAGCCGCGACGACTTCGAACACAGCGCCGTCGCGCTCGGCTTCGGAGGATCGCCCGGGCACGGCGCGCCGTCTTATCGAGGTTTGGTGATCGCCAGTCCGAAAATTTCGGACACGGTGAAGGCGACCTTCGCGGGAGAGATCGGGCGGAGCAATGGTCCCTTCGACAACCCGGAGAACTGGGACAAGTACAAGCTCTTCAACAAACTAGCGATCGCCACAGGACCCACGAGCGGATTCTCGATTACGGAGATGAGCTATGGCGGCGTATGGCACGGATCAGGCCAAATCCCGGCGCGCGCCGTCGAACAAGGGCTGATTTCTCGGTTCGGATCGATCGACCCGGACGAGGGCGGCACCACCACCCGTCACCAGATCGCCGGACAATACAAAACACGTCCGACCGAGAACAGCGAGCTCAAGGTAATGGCCTATTTGGCCTCCTATCGCTTCAACCTCTATTCGAACTTCCCGCTGTTCGCACGTGACCCGGACCGCGGCGACGAGATCGAGCAGCTCGATCGCCGGACGTTCTACGGGGCGAAGGCGAGCTATCGGGTCGTGCACGAGACGAAGCGGCTGAAGTCCGACCTCACCATCGGCACCGACCTCCGTAACGACGATATCCACAATCAAATCTTGCACACCACCCGCCGCGTGCCGTTTGGCACCGTGCGCGATACCCAAGTACGCGAGACTTTCGTCGGTGCTTACGTCAATGAAGAGATCACTCCGATCAAGTGGGCACGACTCGACTTGGGCGGGCGCGCTGACCTGGTCTCGTTCGCGGTCGATAACCAACTAGCGATCGACCCGACGGGCCCGCGGACCGGCACGGACGGCGCTCACCAGTTCAGCCCGAAGGCGAGCCTCGTCCTCACGCCCATCAAGCAGAAGAACGCGGACCTCGATCTGTATGTGAACTACGGTCACGGCTTTCACTCGAACGACGTTCGCGGAACGTTCAGCTCACCGGCGGTGACGCCGCTGACGCGCGCGATCGGCGAAGAGGTCGGCGCGCGAACGCGGCTCTTCGAGCGCTGGGATTTGGCCGCGGCGCTCTGGCAGCTGGATCTCGCCAACGAGACCGTGTGGAACGGCGACGACGGCACCACCTCGGTGAGCGGAGCGACCAACCGCCAGGGCGCGGAGGTGGAGACTCGCTTCGAGTTCACGAAGTGGCTCGCGGCAGATCTCGATCTGACGTTCACGAAGTCTGCGTTCACCGAGAACCGCGGGAACGGAAACGGACTGGCGCTCGCGCCCAAACAGACTTGGTCGGGCGGAATCTCCGCGCGCCACGACTTGGGGCCCGGGGCGATTCGCGGTGGCATCCGCTTCTACGGGATAGGCGATCGACCCGCGTCCGATGACGGCGCGATCATCGCAAAGGGATTCACGCAGTTCGACCTGCACTTGGGATATCGAACTAGGAGATTCGATATCTCGTTGGACGTCGAGAACCTCTTCAACGGCGCCTTTCGTGCGGCGCAGTTCGACACCATCAGCCGGCTGCGCACGGAGCCCGCGATCGGATCTCAGGTTCCGGCTGGTTTTGGCTGCGGATCGGGCGGAAGGCTCGCGGCCGGTCCTGATGGAGCTCCCGCCGGCGGACGATTCTACGGTTGCGAAGACGTCAACTACACTCCCGCTTATCCGTTTACGGCGCGCGTACTCGGCACGCTCTACATCGATTGAGGCCAGTCATGAAGAAGACTATCTTTGCACTAGGCATCCTCTGCGCCTGCAACGACGCTCCGGCGACAGCGCAGATCGACAACGGATACGCCGTCGTCGACGGGGGACCAGACGTCGTGGTCGTCTACAAAGTATGGTGGAGTTCGACGCTCTTCTCGACGCCTGTGTCGCCGGGTGTGTCGAGCGAGCCGCAGCGTGCGGTCAAGAATACCGATTACGCATATGCGCTTGTCGCGCGCGGGTGGGACCCTGCCTCGACCGACCCGCCGACGTCTCTCGTCGTCGTCCGCTCGCAGACGCCGTTGAGCGTCGACCGGCCAGACAACTTGCACATCGTCGTCTCGCCGAAGTCGTTCGTCGGTGACTGCGCGAGCGCCAGCGTCCTGTCTCAAGACGACGCCGACTTCATCACGCAACGGATTTTCCCCGGTGATTTTGCCGGATTTCAGTACGACGCGTCGAAGTGCACGCTGACGCCGAAGCCCAGTGAAGCGGGCGCGGACGCTGGCACCGACGCTGCTACGGACTAACGCGACGTCGCCTTCGCACGATGACGTAGGCGACGCTCGCGAGGACACCGAGACCGGTGGCGAGCGCTGCCCACGTGACCCACCCTCGTCCGCTCGTGGGGTGAGGCGCGAGCATGTCGGGCGCGACTACCGTCCGTGCGGATGCGCTCGCGAACGAATACGAACTCCAGAAGCTCTGCCAATCGGCGTCGTCGCATCCTTCGCAACGGGTCATGTGGACCATGCGGACGAGCCACACGCCCTGTCTGTCGATGGCCACGTTGATGCGGCCGTGCGCGTCGCTCACGTATTTCGCTTTGCGTACGTCCGTGCCCACGCGCGAGAGGGCCTCGATCATCGCGCCTTCGAGCGGCGCGCCTTGAAAGCGAACGACCCACGTGATCGAGCCGCTTTGGGCCGCGAACACGGGATTGGCCTCGGGGGAGAGCTCGAGCGTCTGTCCGACGACCGCGGCGTTCGCGTCGTCTCGTGCGTCCGCTACTTGAATGAGCGCCTTGAGATAACGCGTATATCGCTCGCGACCGGGCTTGGCCGTCTCGCCACGACGCGCACGCTCGGCGACCACGGCGTCGAGGCCTTCGTCATGCAAGTACGCTTCGAACTTCTTCGGCTCGAGCTCGATGCGCGACGCGTTCCGGTCGAAGGCGACAAGGTGCCCGCCCGCGCCCGCGGCGTGCACGCGAAGCATCGGCAACGCGCCCTCGACGCCTGCGTTGATGAGGTCTTCGGTGCTGCTCTTGTGAACGAACGCGAGACGCGTGGTGCGTGATCGCTCGAAGTGTTTCTCGTCTTCGGCGACGAAGTCCTCTCCGACGAACAAGGACAGCGCGATCTCCGCGTCGCTCGGAACCACATACTGCGCGGGGACCATCCAGTAGTCGTGCGCATAGCTCGAGCCGGGCAGCAGCCACGCTGCCGCCAGAACACCGAAGAGCGTCGAACGGCGCATGCGCAGATGGTCGCACGATCGCGAGCAAAAGAGGGAAACGCCACTGCGGATCGTGTAGAGGGAGGGCATGTCCGTGCGAGTCGTTTCCCTGCTTCCCTCGGCAACCGAGATGGTGTGCGCGGTCGGCGGAGAGACTGACCTCGTCGGCATCTCGCACGAGTGCGACTACCCCGAATCGATCCGCGATCGCCCGGTGCTCACGAGCGCGCGCATCGCGGTCTCCATGTCGAGCAAGGCCATCGACGTCGCGGTTCGTGGCGTCATACGGGACGCGTTGAGCATCTACGCCGTGGACGAGTCGAAGCTGGCGACGCTCGCTCCAGACGTGATCGTGACGCAGGATCTCTGCGAGGTGTGCGCGGTCTCGCTCGATGATGTGCGCCGCGCTGTCGCCCGCCTCGCTCATCGTGAATCGTTGAGCATCGTGAGCCTGAGTCCGACGCGCATCGAGGACGTATGGAACGACGTTGAGACTGTGGCGAAGGCGCTCGGACGAGCGGAGCGCGGTTCGGAAATCAGTGCCGAGCTACGGGCGCGCACTCGCGCGATCGGTGCGCGAGCGGCCGCCGCCACCTCGCGTCCGCGCGTCGTCACGATCGAATGGCTCGATCCCATCATGCTCGGCGGCAC
>ENA-OFCD01000869-OFCD01000869.1-metagenomes-genome-assembly--contig:-NODE-869-length-17530-cov-37.307067_pt1 | contig 17530 bp, 9 predicted proteins | sample MGYA00153392_OFCD01 | MGnify analysis MGYA00153392
CCCATCCCACAAGAACAATAAAAATTGTAAGTTATTTAATTCTCATTCCTTATCTCTCAAAATGCCGATCGAGCTGGCAACTGTAACCAAAAACCACCCCTGCGTTGACTACTATTTGTTTATGAATTTTACTATCTGTCTTAAGACACATAGATTTTTGCTAAGTTGTTAGTAAGCGCCTGAAAAAAATATTTCTCAGTTCGATCGCCTCCCTCGAATCGAGAAAACTGTGAGACTGAATAAAATAAACATTTGGTTAGGGGAGGTATCTAAATTTCTAATTAATCATCGGGAACCAAAATTAGGAGCGTCTAGTCACCTACATAAAGAATTCAAATCCTAAGTCAGGGCAGGATTTGTCAGAGCTGGGAGTGTTACAAAACTTCAATGCACCCAGGCTCGATCGCAATAAAAGCAAGGATAAAATTTTGGGGATAAAGGTTTTGGGTAGTTGGGTCGGAGTTGTGAGTTGCGAGTTTAAATTCTGCTAATTACTGTAGAAATTACGTAGAAAACCTACAAAGCGACGCACTTGGGCGCAGCTTACTGTAGAAAATACGTAGAAAATCAAAAGCGAGTTGCGCTTCGGCACAGCACTTACGGTGTATGCGGCGGCTCAATTATTTTTGAGGGGCAATTGCAGAAAAGAAAACTTGCAACCAATCGAAATAACCCCTTGCAGTTTAAATAGCATCTATGACATAAAGGTGGGACATCAGTTCCTCAAGCGCAGGCGAAAGTAGGAAGTTATAATTTTCTTCTGCAGCCTCCTGCTTGCTGATAAACTGATTCTAAGAAGCTCACCAGTTTTGAAAAAATATCAAGATGGAAGAAGGAATGCTGTTAGGAAATGTATCGGGAATATTTTTTCCCGATCGCTCTCTAACTGAAATTCCTGAGCAGACAAAAACAAGTTCCTCTACCGGGTTCAATATGCCGAATTCTAATGTCAATGTAACAAGTGCTGTGCCGATCGCCGTTGAAGACGACGAGATAGAACTTGGGCTTTCAGCCAGCAATCTCGATCGACTTGGGGATTTCCGTAGCGCTACTGCCATAAATTCTGACAAAGGGTTAGTCAAGTTAATTGACGATGCGATCGCCGAAAACAGCAGCAGTAACGGCAAAGTTGTGAATCCGTCTAACGGCGCATCCCCAAAAGTTGCTGAGGATCAGAGCAAAATTTCTGAATCTAACGGCACATCTCCAAAAGTTGTTGAGGATCAGAGCAAAATTTCTGAATTTAACGGCGTACCCGAAGAAGGTGTCAGCGGCAAGAATGACAAAAAGGATGATAGCAGCAGCGATGGCCAGACGATCGTAGGCACCGATGGCGATGACTTAATTATCGCTACTGGCGTTAACCAGACGATATTCGGCAAAAAAGGCAAAGACAAAATCAAAGTCAAGGGCGGCAAAAATAAAATCTACGGAGGTAAAGATGACGATGATTGCGAGGGCGGCGATGGTGATGATGAAATAAATGGCGATCGCGGCAACGATGTCGTCTACGGTGGCAAAGGCAAGGATTCCGTCTACGGTGGCAAAGATAACGATACCGTCTACGGTGGCAAAGACAACGATACCGTTAGCGGTGACGAAGGCAACGACGTTTGCAGGGGTGACGAGGGCGACGACAGCGTTAGCGGTGGCGCTGGCAACGATACCGTAGACGGTGGCAAAGGCAACGACGTTTGCATGGGTGACGAGGGCGATGACAGCGTTAGCGGTGGCGCTGGCAACGATACTTTGATGGGCGGTGCGGGCAACGACGTTTGCAGCGGCGACGACGGCGACGACAGCATCAGCGGTGGCGCTGGCAACGATACTTTGATGGGCGGTGCGGGCAACGACGTTTGCAGCGGCGACGACGGCGACGACAGCATCAGCGGTGGCGCTGGCGACGATACCCTGATGGGCGGTGCGGGCAACGATACGCTTGTTGCTGGCGACGGCAATGACATGGTAGACGGCGGCGACGGTGACGACAGCGTTGTCGGTGGCGGATCTGGTGAGGATACGCTGATGGGTGGCGCTGGCAACGATACGATCGTTGGTGGTACTGGCAACCATACTTGTACCGGCGGTGCTGGAGATGACGTTTTTGTCATCGGCGATCGCAACTCTGGGCCAAATTCAGTCATCACTGACTACACAGACAATGACAAGTTACTGCTTTCTGGCAGCTTGACTTTTAGCAGCTTGTCCTTCGTACAAGTTGGCCTCAATACCGAAATTCGGGGCAGCAGTAACTTTGTGCTGGCGCTATTGTTGAATGTCAACGCAAGCATTCTGAAAGCTGGCAACTTTTTGGGAGCTACTGGTACAACTCCAACTCCAACTCCAAGTCCAGTGGCAGCTCCGAGGGTGATTAATACCCCTCCGCGCGTGGAAGCTAATAATACCTTGATTGCCGGTTCCGGTGGCAGCCAAACTACTATTACTTCTGACTTGTTGCGGTTTGTCGGTGGTCAGCAAGGTGATAGCAGCACAGTCTTCAAGCTAACCGAGCTGCCCGATACTAAAACTGGGCAACTATTCTTTAAGGGAGTAGCGGTAACACAAATTGGTGTTACTTTCACTCAAGCAGACATTAACGCAGGTTCGTTAACTTTCCAAGCGACAGTAGGTTTTATCGGTGCAGCTACTTTTGGTTTTGATGTTAACCAAGGCACAAACGTTATCACAGGCCAGCGTTTTAGCTTGAAAATCGAGCAAAATGTCTTTAAGTTTACTGGCAATACAACTCCTCAAGTTATTGTTGGTTCGGCGACTCTCGATAACGACATTGAAGGCGGCGATGGTGGCGATGACATTAAAGGCGGTAAGGGCAAAAACAAAATTAAAGGAGGCAAAGGCAAGAACAAGATTAAAGGCGGCGATGGAGATAATGATATCGAAGGCGGCGATGGCGGTGACGATATTGAAGGCGGTAAGGGCAAAAACAAAATTAAAGGAGGCAAAGGCAATGACAAGATCACCGGAAATGACGGCGATGACTCGATCGAAGGTGGCGCAGGAACCAATACTCTAATTGGGGGTGCTGGGAAGGATCGCTTTATTTACCGTACTTCTCGTCAAGAGATTACAACGGTTGCAGAAGCTGACTTAATCACTGACTTTAATGTCGATGACGATGTTTTAGAGTTTTCTACGGCAGCTTTTGCTCTCAGCGTTACTAGCTTGACTCGACTGTCGATTACGGCTACTTCTGCTGTTGGAAGCATCGGTAGCGCTAATTTGCTCGACTTCAGTGCCGATATCAGCGTTACCAGCATCGCTACTTTGCAAGCGCGGTTTGTCGCTCTGGGCGGCAACATCGATACACCTACTTTCTGTCAGTTTACAGATGCCGCTACTGGCCGTTCTGTACTGGTATTTGCTGTTGGGGCGCGCTTTGAAATGGTCACCAGTTTCTCGGTAAAAATTAGCCTGGATGTCAAGAACTTTGTCTTTACAGGCGCACCGGTAACTGTTCCTCTTGGTACTTCTGGCCCTGATGTTTTGGATTTTGGTACTTTTCCAGTCGCAATTAAAATCGATGGTTTAGCTGGCGATGACAATATCATCGGCAGCAATTTCAACGATACGATTAACGGCGGTGACGGCAACGATACCATCACCGGCGGCCTTGGTTTGGATGTCCTCAGTGGGGGCAGCGGTGCGGATGTCTTTGTTTACAGGACAACGAAAGAAGGTGGCGATAAAATTTCTGACTTTACCTTTGGGGTTGACAAATTCCAATTTGTCTCCAGCGAATTCGGGAATTTGACTACTACGAACTTTGATGGTGTTAGCGGTTCAACTCCTGACATTACTGGTAAAGAGTTGGTGATTTTCACGGGTGGAACTTTTGCCTCTTTAGAAGCGGCGCAAGCTAAGGCTTTGGGCAGTTCTACTAGCCCTGGTTTCTTCGTATATACTAATGCTGCGAATGAGACAGTGTTGGCTTTTGACTCGAATGGAACGATCGCGGGTGGCTTTACGAAAGTTGCGAATCTGGGTACTGCTGCTAGCACTTTGGGCACGGCGGACTTTGTATTCACAGGTTCGATCGCATCTTCGGCGACTGGTACTACTACGAATTCTGGTAGCATTGCCGATTTAACGGCTGCTGGGAACACTTTCCCGATCGCCTTTAACAACTTCGGTTCCGGTGCTGGCGGTTACAACTTCAGCACTCCCGTCCTATTTACAGGAAATGGCGCTGGTAATAACGTGACTGGTACTCAGTTTGCTGACATCCTCAACGGTGGTGCTGGTGATGATACTCTCAACGGTGCTGGCGGTGCAGATATTCTCACAGGCGGTAGCGGTGCAGATGTTCTCACAGGCGGTGCTGGTGCAGACATCTTCGTTTACAATGCTCCCGGTGAAGGCGGTGATAGCATTACTGACTTTGCCTTTGGGGTTGACAAATTGCAGTTTAGCGCCAACGCTTTCGGCAATTTGACTACTACGAACTTTGATGGTGTTAGCGGTTCAACTCCTGACATTACTGGTAAAGAGTTGGTGATTTTCACGGGTGGAACTTTTGCCTCTTTAGAAGCGGCGCAAGCTAAGGCTTTGGGCAGTTCTACTAGCCCTGGTTTCTTCGTATATACTAATGCTGCGAATGAGACAGTGTTGGCTTTTGACTCGAATGGAACGATCGCGGGTGGCTTTACGAAAGTTGCGAATCTGGGTACTGCTGCTAGCACTTTGGGCACGGCGGACTTTGTATTCACAGGTTCGATCGCATCTTCGGCGACTGGTACTACTACGAATTCTGGTAGCATTGCCGATTTAACGGCTGCTGGGAACACTTTCCCGATCGCCTTTAACAACTTCGGTTCCGGTGCTGGCGGTTACAACTTCAGCACTCCCGTCCTATTTACAGGAAATGGCGCTGGTAATAGCGTCACTGGTACTCAGTTTGCTGACATTATGAACGGCGGTTCTGGTGCAGACATTTTCAACGGTGGCGATGGTAATGACAGCATTTCCGGTGGCGATGGTAACGACAGTCTCTTCGGTGGGGCTGGTAGCGATACTCTCAACGGCGGTGCTGGAAATGATACTTTGATCGGCGGTCTGGGAACAAATGTTCTCAACGGCGGTGCTGGTTTGGACGTGTTTGTGTTCAGCGGAACTGCTGCTGGCGGCGGGGACTTAATTACCAGTTACAGCATTGTTGATGATGTAATTAACCTCGACAAAACTGGTTTTGCAGCGTTTACAACCGGGTCTGGGCCTTTGGGTTCGAGTTTCTACAAGTACAGCAGTACAGTTTCTGTAACTGCGCTCGAAGCAACTTTAACCGGGCCATCAATCATGGCTATCTACGACGGTTTGTCTACTAAGCTGTATTACGATAGCAACGGTTCTACTGTTGGCGGTAACAGTTTGTTTGCAACTGTCGATGTCAATTTGGGAATTTCCGGTAATTCTGAATTGTTCTTGTTCTAAACGGCGAGAATCCCGATCGGGATATCGACGGTATGGTTAGGGACACAGCAATGCTGTGTCCTTTTTTTTGTTTCTAAACCTGTCCTTATTTTGATTCCAGCCGCTGCCGCCATTTGCTGCTAATTACATCTATAACCGTGACTACAACTAACAAAACCAACATCATTGTTGTAGCCTTGTTGTATTCAAAAGACCTAATATAATTCACCAATTCAAAGCCAATTCCGCCGGCACCGACTACTCCCAACACCGAAGCAGCCCGAATGTTGTATTCAAACATCCACAGCGTATAACCCAACGCTAGCGGCAATACTTGCGGGAAAATGCCGTACTGCGCAACTTGCAGCCAAGATGCACCCGCGACTTGCAACGATTCTATCGATCGCGCTTCCACTGATTCGATCGCCTCTTGGTAGAATTTGGCCAGATAGCCGATCGTGTAAATTCCCAAAGCCAAAGTACCCGCCGGCGCGCCCAAACCCGTCGCCGCCACAAACAGCAACCCTAACACAATTGAAGGAACGGAACGCACTGCATTTTGAATAAAATTAGCCGGCCACTGCAACCAAGAGGGTGCTATGTTGCGGGCGCTGCAAATCGCAATTGGGACTGAAATAATTGCCCCGATTGTTGTTCCCCACAAAGACATTTGAATTGTCTCAATCAAAGCTTTAATTGCGACATCTATAATTTCGAGATTTGGTGGCCACAAACGAGAGATAAAATCGGTCATGTAAGGCCAACTACTAACCAGAGTTCTCGCATCTATTTCTAATCCTCGCAACGCCCAACCGTAAATTACAATTAAACCTACTGCAATACCAATATTTTTAATCCAGCCATAGTTTTTCGATAAGTTACCCAAGTTTTTTTCGGTCATCTGCTTTTATTTTGATATTTTTGAAGGGGATTTTTTTTAAACGAACCGCGAAGGCGCTAAGGAGAAGGAAGAGGGGAGAAGAGAGGAGTTTACGCTGCTATTTTGGGATGTGTTAATTTGCTGAATTTTTCGGAGAGGTTGTGGCATTTGCCATCATAGACTATTTGACCGGCGTCGAGGACGATCGCCCGATCGGGATATTTGCTGGCCATTCCTAAGTCGTGCAATACTACAACTACTGTCATCCCTTGTTCTCGGTGTAGTTTAGTGAGAATTTCCATTACTTGTTGGGCTGCGATTACGTCTAATCCGGTGGTGGGTTCGTCGGCTAGTAAAATCTGGGGAGATTGGATTAAGGCGCGGGCGATCGCCACTTTTTGCTGCTGTCCGCCGCTGAGTTGTCCGGTTTTTTGGTATGCTAGGTCTTGGAGTCCGAAGTTTGCTAGTAATTCAAAAGCTCGATCGCGCTGTTTCTTCGGAAAACCCCACAGTGTCTCCCAAGTATTCAAACTTCCCAAGCAACCGCATAGCACATTGTCGATCGCCGGTGACTGTTTTACTAACCCGCCTCCTTGAAAAATTAAGCCGATATCGCGCCGAATTCGCCTCAGCGTGCGCGTATTCATCACAATATCGTTAATCCGAATCTCTCCGCTTTTGACAGGTACTAATCCGACAAAGGAGCGCAATAGCGTGGATTTTCCCGCACCGTTCAAACCCAGTAGTGCTACAAATTCGCCTTGTTTGATTTTGCAATCAATTCCGTTGAGAATCGGGCGATTTAGCGATTTGGAATAAGCTGTTTCTAAATTTCTGCATTCGATAGTCATGGGAAATATTTATTAACAAATTTGGTAATTAATTTAATGCACCAGATGGCTGGTTGGAGATACCGTAGGGTGCGTCGCTATCAAGCATTTACAACTAAGCTGGACAATCTCTCAGCGACGCACCATACAAAATACCGTAGGGTGCGTCGCCCTGCAACTATTTCCGACTAAGCTGGACAATCTCTCAGCGACGCACCCTACAAAATACCGTAGCACCATACAAAATACCGTAGGGTGCGTCGCCCTGCAACTATTTCCAACTAAGCTGGACAATCTCGCAGCGACGCACCCTACAAGATATAAATATCGTCGAATTACGGCTCTAATTTGGCACGTTTCAAAGCTTGGCGTAATGTTGCCAAATGGGTATTGTGATCGACTTTTACTAATTTTTGGGAATTGTATAAACTACGGAACAATTGATTATTTGCAGGTTCATTCATTGTCATGAAAGCATTAATCAGTTTTTCTCGCATTGGTGCAGGAATGCGATCGTCAATCACAATGCCGTGGGCTGGAACTCCGGGAACTTGTTGCAACACTCGCAATTGTTTACCTTCTGCTGCTGTAACCCAAGGAGGCAATAAAGCATATTCTGATACGGCTGCAACTTCTGCTTGACCTTTTAATACTGCTTGCAAAGCACTACCATAACCATCGCCATAGGTGACATTTCCGAAGAAACTTTCTAGTCTATCTGGCCCTGAAACTAATCCTAAACCAACCAATTCTCCGACTGGGAAAATAAATCCCGAACCGGAAGTTCGAGAGGTGAAAGCCATTTTTTTGCCTTTCAATTGTTCGAGGGTTTGCTTTGATGAACCTTTCGGGCGCAGGGGGCTATCTTGACGTACTACAAACACAGAATCATAGGTATTTCCGCCGGAATAATCGCTCCGAACTTCGGCTAAATACATCCGCGCTTTGGCTAATTGCTCGGCTTTTAAGGCCGCTCGGCCTGCTACAAATGCCACATCTGCTCTGTCTGCTCTCAATGCTTCTACAGCGGCGGTTTCGTCGCCGATGACTGCTTCGACGGGCATTCCTATTGCTTTGGAAAGTATGGCTGCTACTTGATTGGCTTTGTTTTGCAAATCTGTGGCATCTCTGCGGTTGGCAAAAACGATTCTAATGCGATTTATGGGAGCTTGTGCTCTTAAATCTTGATCGGCCTTTGGTGTTGTTTGGGCGATCGCTTTTTGTCCCAGTCCAATTACATTAGCCGTCAAACCCGCTAGCAGCAACAATCCCGCGCTAGCACTAGCCAGCACTTTTAACTTTACATTCATTAATTTCTCTCCTCTGTGACCACAAGCGCAACTTTACCTTTTGATAATAAGTTGCAATAATTTTAATTAGTTTAAAGCTTTTTTAACAATTTATGACAAGAATCACTGATAAGTATTGGCAATATCTGACATAAGAAAACATTATCAATAAATCAGATCCGTAAGCTAGTAATGTGGATTATTGTGGGACAAAGTACGGTGGCGCTAAAATTAATCGCAGAAATTGGAGGAGTTAGATTTGCTGGTAGTTTGTGGCGGCGGAGGTTTGCTTTCTGGATGTACGATCGCAGCAAAAACACGATCGCCACAATGTAAAATAATCCGAGTAGAACCGAAACAAGCAGATGATGCGATGCGATCGTTCCGCAGGAAAATGCTACAAACTGTTAGTAACCCGGATACGATCGCTGATGGTGCGCGCACGACGACATCTTTGGGAAAATTAACCTTTTCTGCCAATAACCAACACCAAAGGAGCGTTAAATGCTGCAATTAATCTTTGATACCTGCGTGCCCAGAGAAGAGATTTTATCGGGAGACTTGTCTCTAGATTTATTTGCAGCAAAATTGCGGCTGGTAGTCGAAGGAAATGCACCTCAAGTTTATCAAGATGCGAATAAATTCTTTGCCAATACTTTCGCAACTGATGGCATCAAAACCCTGATTAGCGAAGTTTTTGGTCGGTTGATGAAGCAAATGGCTGGGGCTGGGGTGATTCGTTTGGAAACGAGTTTTGGGGGTGGGAAAACTCACGATGAAATTGCACTCTGGCACATTTGTAAACTAGGGCGAGAAATTCACGGATTGGAACGGTTTACAGATATTAATACCATTCCCGATCGCCCTTTGCAAGTTGCAGCCATCGACGGTCGAGATTTAGACCCGGAACAAGGAGTTTATCATGCCAACAGCGGCTTGACAACCTACACGCTTTGGGGCGAAATTGCTTACCAAATTGGCGGGATTCAAGGCTATCAGTTATTACAAGGAAGCGATAAAAGCGGTGTTAGTCCCGGTACTTCGGTGTTGGAACGGTTGACAGGGGGACAGCCGACTGTAATTATTTTAGATGAAATTGCGCGGTATTTGCGATCGGCAAAAGCGAAACAAATTGGTAGCAGCGATTTAGCCAAACAAGTGGTAGCTTTCCTGTTTTCCTTGATGGATTTGGCGGCAGCGTGCGATAATTTAGTATTGGTTTATTCCCTCGCCTCGACAGCAGATACTTTTGCGGAAGAAACTGCGGAATTGCAAGAAACAATGCGCGCTTCTGCGAGACAAGAACGGGTGTTGAGTCCTTCTACAGATACCGAAATTTATAACATCGTCAAACAGCGCGTGTTTGCGACAGTTAGCGAAGCAGCGGCGCAAAAAGCGGCATCGGAATATTTGGCGGCTTATCGCAATTGTCGGGTGAATTTGCCCGATGGGTGCAAAGATGCGTCATACTCAAAGGCGATCGCCCAAAGTTATCCGTTTCACCCGGAATTGTTCAATCTGCTGACTAAAAAAATTGCTTCTATTCCCGAATTCCAGAAGACGCGGGGGGCTTTACGATTGTTCGCGCAAGTCGTGCGCTATTTGTGGGAAAATCGCGATGGTTGGGTATCGATGATTCACACGCATCATATTCCCGTGGGGATGGATGCCGAAATTACTAACGATCTTACTTCTCGGTTGCAACGATCGCCCTTGCGGAATGCGATCGGCGCTGATATCTACAATCCCGATGGTAGACCGGCTTACGCGCAATTGCAAGACGCGGAATGGATCGCAGCCGGAAAACCGCCGTTTTCTACTTGGGTAAGCAGAACAATATTTTTGCATTCTCTGACTCAGGGAAATTCTTCGGGGATTCGGCTGGCTGAGTTGAATTTGTCGCTGCTAATTCCGGGCGTGGAAAGTGGTTTTGTCGATCGCGTTTTAGGAACATTAACTAAGGTAGCCTGGTATTTAGACTTCGATCCGATAACTTCCTTGGCCAGGTTTAAGGAAGAACCTTCGATTAACAAAATTATTACCGAAGAAAAGGAACAAGTCGCCATATTGCAGGCGAAAGAAGATTTGCGAACCCGCCGGGATAGCATTTTTGCCACCAAATTATTTACCTTAGTTTCTAATGTCGAAAGTCCCGGAGATGTAGACGACAAGCCGGATGATGTGGCGTTGTGTGTGATCGACTTTGACGAAGCGACAGTGGATGCTTCTACCGACGCAGCCCCGGAATTAGTCGATCGCATTTTTAACAGTAGCGGCGAGTCGGGGAAGTTTCGCACCTATCGCAATCGGTTGTTATTTTTGGTAGCAAATCGGCTAGAGTTGGAAAGGGCGATCGATAATTCCAGAGAATTCCAAGCAATTCAAAACATTCTCATAAGTCAAAACCGGATGCAAGATTTATCGGGAAGCCAGCAGAAGCAATTGAAGAATCTGAAAGGCGATAAAAATTTAGCTGTGAGAGTATCTTTGACTAATGCTTACCGCCATTTATTTTATCCTGCAAACGATGCTGTAAAAGCACCAAAAGGGTTGATGCACTACACTCTTACCGCCCAGGATTCCAGTATGGTGAAAGGCGAGAATAACCAGCAGGATGTAATTCTGAAAGCCCTGAAAGATTGCGGCAAGATTCGCGCGGATGAAGCTAAACCTTTCGCCCCGGCTTTTATCTTGCAAAAAGTCTGGCCTGCGGGGTTGGATAATTGGACAACGAAGGCGCTGCGCGATGCTTTTGCTAAGGATTTGAGTTTGAATATTCTGCTGGATGCGGAAGTTTCGATGCTGCGGGAGACGATTCGCCAAGGGTTGAAAATGGGGAATTGGGATATGAAAGTCGGGGAACGCTTGTTTATCAAAACTGATGATACCGCGTTGGTGTTGCCAGAGACGATCGAGTTTAGCGATCGCCCGATCCTGTACAGACGCGGCATTCTCGAACCTCCAGTGCCGAAATTAGTGGAGCTCAGCGCTCAATTAATGCCCGGTACGGATGCCGCAAAACCCGTGCGCGTCAGGTGGAAAGCCAAAGGATCACTGACGGTTAGTTTGTATCAAGATGATGTTTTGATACCGGGAAACTTCTTCCCTTCCGATGAGTATCAAGCCACCGTTGTGAATAACAGTATATTTCGGGTGGTGGCGGATTACGGCAACGGAGAAACAGCACAAAAGGAAACGAATGTCAATCTAAATTTGCAAAATTCTAGCGCGCGAGATGGCAGCAATTCTGCTTATGTGGTGGAAGCGCAACAGGGGAGTTTGTGGGAGGCGAAACCGACGGTTATCGAACTCGACGGCACGATTAATGTGGTTTTTACTGGATTGGGCGATCGGCTGATCGATTACAAAGTTCAGGCGATCGAAATGCTAGAATTGTCTGTGAATCGAGTCATAGATTACCGCAGATTGGAAACTGCAATTTCTCTATTGCAGCGCTGGCAACCGCAAATCGACCAAACCGCAACCATTCAAACCGGCGACCAATTTGTGCGGCTGGAATATCAAGGTGCGGTGGGGGCATTTAAGAGCTTTTTCTCGACTATCGACAATTTGTTGAAGAGTCCCGACGTGGAAGCCGATGTTAGTTTGAAAATCACCTTAGAATTCCAGCCAGCTTTGTCAGCAACTGCCTCGGATATTAGCAGTATAAAACAAACGCTCCAACGCAATCCAGTAGATCGTCTAAATTTAATCGCAAGAGTAGTATATTGAAATGTAGGGGCGTGTTTTACTGAGAAATATCGCTTTTAACCTAGTCTCGATCCCCCTAAATCCCCCTTAAGAAGGGGGACTTTGAGAAGATTCTTGTCCCCCTTAATTAAGGAGGGCTTTGATAAGATTCCTGTCCCCCCCTTCTTAAGGGGGGCTAGGGGGGATCGAGACTTAATAATCAAACAGCAGTCTGTGGCTGGGTTTGACGTTAAGTTGATACAAATATCTCATAAACCCGCCCCGCCCAGATATCATGCAAGAATTTCAATTACGAATTTTACCGATCGACAATAACAACTTCGCATTAGAATTGTATCAATGCGCGTACAAGAAAGCGGGAGAGAAAAAACGTCCGGCGGCTAAACGATTAGGGCGACTCAAAGGCAATGCCTTAGTTTTAGCCAAACAAAAGATTTATGCAACTCTCAAAGCGAACAATTACGATCCAAAAACTTTATCCCAGCAGCGACAAACGCCTTATATTTTATCAGAAGAATCCGGCGTGAGTTTGGCGATTTTATTTCAATCGCTGCAACCGCTATCGAAAACCGAAAGAATTGCTAATATTGCAGAAGGGATTATGGCGATGAGTAATGAAGAAGCACATTATTGGTTTGGCAAAATTGCCAATGGCAATCGTTCAAATGCTTTGAAAGCCTTGCGAATTTTATTGGGAGATTAGCGCGGGGCCAGAAACTCTCGGATTGTCGCGGGTGCTCAGAAACCGGGTTTTTACGACAATAATTCGTGACAGCGACAAACACTCAAAAAAACCCGGTTTCTCGGATTGTCGCACCCATATTTGATATGATTAACTTCCAGCCATCTCTTGTAGGGGCGGTGCCCCCGTGCCCGCCCTCCCCGCAACCAACAACCCAACAAATCATGCGCCCCAAACTCTTCATCGAGAAAATCATGCCCGTAAACCTGCTAAACGAGCAGGTTTATTACGAACACGGCGGCAATCCATTTAAAGGATTGCACCGCTGGTATTCGCGCAAACCTTTATCGTTTTCTCGCGCTTCGGTTTTGGCCTCGATTTTACCCGCAGAAATCTCTTTAGAAGAATTTGAATATTTGCTGGGATTGGAACCGGGGAAGGAAATTAAACTCTACAAAACTCCCCCGTCTTCGGTGCGAATTAAAAAAGTTCACGACTATTGCGAGAAGGTGTGGGGGAATCGCACGCCGACGATTTTAGATGCGTTTGCGGGTGGGGGAAGTATTCCGTTTGAGGCGGCGCGGTACGGGTTGAATGTGTTGGCTTCTGACTTAAATCCGGTGGCGGTGGTGACGATGAAGGCGGCGATGGAATATCCGCTGAAATTTGGCCCGGATTTGCAGGAAGATATTGATAAATGGGTGAAATGGGTGGGGGATGAAGCTGAGAAAAGATTAACCGAGTTTTTCCCTTCTTTACCGGGGGAAACTGTGCAGAATTATTTGTGGGCGCATACGGTGGTTTGTCCGAGTTGTCAGTCGGTTGTTCCTTTGAGTCCGAATTGGTGGTTGAGTAAAACGAGTAATTATGCAGGTAAGAATCAAGCGAGAAAAGTTACGAGTGATTGGTGTGCGGTGAAACCGATTCCTAACTTGGCACAGAAGCGGGTTGATTTCGAGTTGGTGAAGGGGAAGAAAGGAAAGGATACGACGATTAAAATGGATGCGGGTGATTACGATCCGAGTGATTACAGCACGATTAGCAGAGGTGTTGGTAAATGTCCAAATTGTGGGAGCGTGATTGAAGATGAAGTTATAAAGTTACAAGCTCAATCTGCTGGATTAGGACATCAGCTATATGCAGTTGCTTATAAAAAAGGTAAAGGAAATCTGGACTTTAGAGTTCCAGATGAATTAGATATAAATTCAGTTAATAAAGCTATCTCTAATGTAGATAAAAAATTTTCTAATTTAGCCAATTACAATATTATTCCACGAGAAAGACGAGAAAAAACAGGTACACAAGCAGAGAGAGTTTTTATCTATGGAATTACAGAGGCTTCTCATTATTTTAACCCTCGTCAGTTGCTAACGCTTGTCACTTATGTAGAAATTATCAACGAAGCTAAGGCGCTGCTACAGGCTGAGTATGAATTGGAGAAAGTAGAGGCGATCGTAACTTACTTAGCTTTAGTATTAGATAGATGTGCTGACAAAAATGCCAGACTGTGTATATGGGATGCTGGGAGATGTCATTCTCAAAGAGTATCTACACAACACGCATTAAATTTAATGTGGAATTACCCAGAAATAAACGGGGCTGGTGAATTATGGAATTCCTGTGCTGATGCTTTTGCGTCAGAATATAAAGAACTCTGTGCTTTATTCGGCACAAAACCCCATTCAATCGGCTTACCGGGAATCGAACAATACGACCCAAAAACCATCCAAATTAATGCCGCATCTGCCGATAGCCTCTACCATATTCCCGACAATTCTGTCGATGCCATTATCACCGACCCGCCCTACTATTCCACCATCCAATATGCAGAACTTTCCGACTTTTTCTACGTCTGGATGAAGCGCACATTAGGCGATATTTTCCCCGATTTATTCTACTCAGAACTCACCGACAAAGATAGAGAAGCCGTGGCCAATCCGTCGCGCTTCCGCAACATGGGCGCATCCCCAGACGAACTCGCCAAACAAGATTACGAAGCAAAAATGGCCCTCGCCTTCGCCGAATATTACCGAGTTTTGCGGGATGACGGCGTGATGACAGTCCAATTCAACCACAAAGAATCGGGGGCGTGGGACGTGCTCACAAAATCCCTCATCGATGCCGGTTTCGAGATTACCGCATCCTGGGCCGTCAGTACCGAAAACCCGCAAAACTTGCACCAAGCCCATAAAAATTCAGTTTCCAGTACCGTCCTTTTAGTTTGCCGCAAGCGCGACACCAACGCCGCGCAAGCTTGGTGGGACGATTTGCGCCCGGAAGTCGCGAATCTCGTCGAACAGCGCGCCCCGGAATTTGAAGCCAACAAAATCACAGGAATCGACCTTTATTTAAGCGCCTTTGGCCCCGCTTTAAATGTGTTCAGCCGTTCCTATCCCATCCTCAACAGCAGCGGCGAAGAAGTGCGCCCGGAAGTTGCTTTTGCTGAGGCCAGAAAGGCGATCGCAAATTACCGTTTCCGCAAACTTGTGCAAACCGATACTGCGGGATTTGACGCGCTGACTCAATGGTATTTACTCGCGTGGGATGCCTTTGGTGCAATTGAATTCCCCTTCGATGAAGCGCGACAACTCGCCCTCGCGATTGGCGGTTTCGATGTCGCGGATTTAGCCAAAAAATACAAATTGATTGACTCGGTTAGCGGCACTTGCAAACTTTTGACCCCGAAACAGCGGCTGAAAAAAGGTGCTTTTTCGGTGAATCCGCAAGAGTTTGCGCTGACATATTTAGTGGATGGATTGCACGCAATTATCGGTTTGTATCAGGAGGATGGAGATATTCAAATCGTGCGCGAGTTTATGAAGAAAACTAATTTGACTGATAATGATAATTTCATGCGGGCGATAGAAGTTGCTTTGAAGGTGATTCCGCGTTTGGGCGATGAGAAGAAGCGGATACCGGAGGAGAAGGCTTTGTCGGATTTGTGGTTGGTGATGGATGAGATTAAGGCGAAGGTTTCTTATAAACAGATGGAAATGACCTTTGAGGGACAGTTGAGTTTATTTTAATTAAGATTACTCGGCGGTTGAAACTCGGCGGTTGAAACCGCGTCTACACAAACGAAGTCGGCCTTCGCCGACTGGGAGATAAGATTATATCGTTTCCGATTGCATCGGAATTATTAGTAACCGAAATTAGGAGACGGCAGTGCCGTTTCCCTACAATTAATCGAGGTAGGGACACGGCACTGCCGTCTCCTCTATATCATAAGGAGTGCAACGGGAATTACGATAATTCAACTGCTATCTCGGAAGTGGTGGCTAGTTATAATAATAGTATAGCAGCCCATCCAATTGTTTATATATCGGAAATCTGGAACCAAATTACTGGAGGTATTGATGAATCCTGAACAACCCGCCCTCTCACCTCTGCATCAAAAAATCGATGCTGGTGTTAAAATGGCGATCGCAAGTGCGATCGAGAAACACCGCAAACTGGGACAATCGATTAGTATTTGGCAAGATGGGAAAGTCGTGACGCTTTCTGCTGATCAGATTCCGCCACAACAAATACCAGAATAAGTTTCGAGGAAGAGATCCCCCCTAACCCCCCTTAAGAAGGGGGGGACAAGAGTTTAATTCCATTCAAAGTCCCCCTTTTTAAGGGGAATTTAGGGGGATCGGAATTGTTCAAAGTCCCCCTTCTTAAGGGGGATTTAGGGGGATCGAATCTTGTGGTACAAATAACAAATAACTAATAACTAATAACATGAATTTACAAGATTATCCCTGGCGGATCAGCTATTCTAGCAATGAAAATAACCCGATCGCCGATTTCTACATTCCCGCGCTAGAATGTGCTGTTAAGTACGATCGTAAATCCGGATTTTTCAACAGCGCCATCCTCAGCAAAGTGGCGCGGGGATTGGGCGCGATGCTGCACAATCACGGGGAGATGCGCTTAATCATGGGCTGTCAATTCAGCCCGCAAGACTTGCAATCTATTCAACAAGGTTACGCCCTGCGAGATGCTGTTACCACCCGCCTTGATGCCGATTTGCAGCCACCCAAAACTTTCGCCCAACTCAAGCATTTTGAAGTCCTCAGTTGGCTGATTCAAAACAGTTATCTCGATATAAAAATCGCTATTCCCCTCAAGTCTAACGGTTTACCGGTAGATAGTGACAGTTTACTCGATCGCCAGCATATGTTTCACGAAAAAGTTGGCATTTTTACCGACAACAATGGCGCGCAATTAGCTTTTAGTGGTTCCAATAACGAATCTCTCAGCGGTTGGGAAAGTAATGTTGAATCGTTCCATGTCTATTGTGCTTGGGAAGGCGGCAGAGATGCGGAACGAGTTGGCGAAGTGGATGTCTTTGGTGATCAAAAGGTCGCCGCCATGATCGAGCAGAAGCGAAATCTTGGCCATGTCATTGTCGCGCCGTACCGCTTGCTGCAACGGCGTCACCTTCCAGCGCGAGAGACTGTTGGGATCGGCGCCATGCACAAGCAAATAGCGCATGCCATCGGTATCATGCCAATCAGCTTTCCGCACGAGTAGCGACGTCATGCTGTCGACAGTCAGCTTTCCGCTCTGGACAAGTGCCTCCATCGCACCGTTGTCGTATGACTCCGGCGTGTGATAGGGGGTCTCGTCGTCATTCGGGTCGGCGCCACGCTCGAGCAGGAGCTGCACGATCGTGGCCGATCTGCCGAGCACGGCTTCGTGCAGCGGTGTCCATCCTATTAGT
>ENA-OFCD01000870-OFCD01000870.1-metagenomes-genome-assembly--contig:-NODE-870-length-17528-cov-3.150976_pt1 | contig 17528 bp, 13 predicted proteins | sample MGYA00153392_OFCD01 | MGnify analysis MGYA00153392
GAGATCAAGCAATAGGGCCCTGCCGATACAAACAATGCTTCAGGCCGTGGATAATGCCGCACACGCAGCGATGCCACCCAGCCCGCCGTGATCGGCACCAGCAACACCATCATTACCGAGTACAGCATGATGAGGCGTCCCGCCATGGCGGACGAACTTCCAGAGCCCATTACATAAAGCGGAATCAGGTAATAGCAATAGGCAATCAGGATGATCTTGGCGGGCACCGCAGCGCACAGCAGCAACATTAAAAAACGGCGATTGGTGAGCATCTGCGCAATGTGTGGCCCGCCGCGGCCTGCGTTTTTCGTGTTTGGCTTTTCGCCCCATTTAAGTTTGCCCGCTGTTTCCATTGCACCTGTTGTATTCATTTGATCACGCGGCAGACGTCGCCATGCCAGCACAAACGAGGTGGCTGTCAATAGGCTGCCCAGCGCCATTGTCCAGCGATGACCCAAGCCATCAGCCAACAAGCCGCCAATGGAAGGGCCGCAAATAAGTGAAACCATAATTATGCCGACGAAAGCCGCTAACCCGGCGGTGCGGTTTTTGCTATCAGTCGTGTCGAGTACATAGCCTTGCGCAGCCACAAAGCCGATTGCCCATGCTGCGCCGCCAGCAGACCGCCAGATGAGCAACTCCAGAAGCGTGGTGGATTGTGCCGCCAGCAGATGCGCAATGCAGGCAACCGCCGCACCAACCAGGAAAGAATGCCGCCGTCCCATACGCTCGCTCCAGCCCCCCAGCAAGGGTTGCGACAATGCAACGATCAGCATAAATAAAAAAATCGGCAGGCTTGCCACCAGATTAGGCGATATTGGCAACGGTCCCACCGACAACTCGGTGGCAAATATCGGCAGGAACGATCGCGATAAATCATCCGCCAGCAGCAGCAGAAAAAACGGCGCCCGCATGCTGCCCAAGAGCAATGCGCCTTCCGTACTTCTACCACCACGGCTGCCATGCGTATCCGTAAAGCTGAATTCTGCACGCGCCTTGCGCAACGCAGCGATCGCGAGCCTGACCGACTGTCGGCCGTGTTGGGCTCCGACATCATGACGTGTTTGAATCAATAAGCTCAGGTCAGCAAGCGTCTGCCGATAACGGGCCGCCATACTGCGCACCCGATCGGCCAGCGCCCGACTAAAGCCAACGCCCAGCCAGGCAGGGCCCGGTAACACCACGAACGCACCACGCGATAACGCGGCAAGCTGCGCGCTCAGCTTGGCCAGATCGGCCACCAGCGAGCCTGCCACGAAATACAAAAGCTCCAGCGAAATAAATAAAGTGACCACCACGACTACCGCCAGATCAAGCGTCATCTCCTCAAATACTTTGCGGATAAAATGGGGATCAACCAAAATTTTCAGCCTGGTCGCAGCAGATTCATAGCCTGCAATAGGGATTGTCGTGGTTATTTCGGCTGCCGATGACGCGAGAGCCGTCCCGGGTGTGGACGGCGCCACGGACGCAGCGCCATGCCCAAAAAAAACTTTACCGTTTTGCAGCAGCTCAAACCGGGCGAGCTCCGGGTGTTTTTTGGCCGTGTCAGCAAACAACGTATCAACACCCACCAGCTTTTCAAGTGGAATGTCGTAGCTGGCGGCCTGACCAAACAGGCTGCTTAATGTGCGTCCGGCAGTCATGGCCTTCGCCAGCATTTGTGGTGCAATCGTGGATTCAAAAGTGGCCATCATTAACGTCACTGAACTAGCGATGGCGGCGCATACCACCAGCAAAATGACCACCAAACCGATGCCTAATTGGCGCTGCAGAAACCCGACGCCCTTCAAAACGCACTCTGTCCGGCAGCACCGTTTTTACCCGCATGCAGATCAACGCCCGCAACCGCTGCCAGCGCTTGCCGGGCGCGGGTTTCTTGCACATTAATAACGGTCATCTCCTCGGCCAGAGGATTGGATGCGGCATGTCTTTGATGGTGCAAATCTGAAAGCGGTTCAGCAATGCCCGCTTCTGTCATAGTTGTTGCAATGAGCAGCGCCTTCTCAACATTGTTTTTCAGCTTAAAGAGGATCAAAAATAAAATTAACGTGAAGGCCACAAATACCCCCAACCCCACGAACAGCAGGCGCTGGGTGAATTGCGCCATAGCTTGATGTTCAACCGCTCGATCGTAGCGAATCACGGCATAACCTGCCAGCAAATTAAAACTGTTGAAAATCGGTGAAGCAACCACAGCAAGATTGGTACTCGGCGAAAGGCTGCTGACCTTGGCGGTACGCGAAAACCTACCCAGCCAATCTGGCGCAATCACGGTGCCTATTCGGGTTGGCTCGGTTGAATAGGCAATTTTTCCTTCAACACCAACCACATCAATGCCGATAAAAATAGTATCGGCCTCGCGACGGCGTTCAATCACATCCTGCAGCGTCGCGATTTCCCAGAAGTCCTGACCGAGCGATAAATTTTTTTCGGCGATATCGTCAATTTCAGACGCCACCATTAACACCCGGTCGCGCTGTAATCCAGAAAAGACCGATTGGTATTTGAAATAAAGCAGTAGACAAGTTGTGAATACAGCAAAGCCAACCACCCAGAAAGCAAGCCAAAACAATTTTTTGCCAAGTGCATCCATATGGTTAGTTTTCTATCCTGTTTTTTTACCCGCGAATGCAGGTATTTATTCTGGCGGCAATCATGCGGTACGCGCCATCATGTTTTCAAGATGCACATCAAGCGCCGGCCACTCGGTATCGAGAATGCTGTAATACACCGAAGAACGTGGGGTGCCGTCGGCCAAAATAATATGATTGCGCAATACGCCCTCGCGACAGGCACGCAGCCGTTCAATCGCATCAAGCGAAGCGTAATTCCGGTGATCAATCTTGAACTGCACGCGCACCACACCCAGCGTGTCGAAAGCATGCTGGAGCATTAATTGTTTGCTCTCAAGGTTTAATCCCTCACGCTGAAAATTCAGCCCAATCCAAGTGCCAATTTCAACTACCCGATTATCGCGATCAATCTCCATAAAGCGGGTGGTGCCAACCGCGTTACCCGTTTTAATATCGATCATCACAAAGGGCAAATCGGTACCGGTCGCTTGGCGCTCAAGCAAGGTATTGACCAGCCCAAGCATGCCGGTTTCACGATAGATGCGTGCATCCAGCAAATATCGCCAAATGGTGCGCCGCCCGTCGAGCGAATCCTTGCAGGCATAGTCAAGATCACCCACATGATCGAGCGCCAGCGGTTCCAGGCGCAATTGTTTTCCGGTCAAAATTATTGGTTTGATATCCATGCTTAACCCCCCCTGCTGTGCGCGTTTTAATTTTTTTTGTAAAGTAAACTTAGTATAACAACGACATTCGTTAAAACCTAAAGTCGCCTACAGGCGCGGGTTTTGAGGCAAAAAGGTAGATTCGCTTTGGATGTGGTGTTTAAATTAAAAACCCCTTGGTTTTTGCTGGCCCAACTTTAATTTAACAAAAGCGGATTACATACCACCCTGCTATCAAGTCATCAATGTTTTTTTCGCTGCGTCATTTCAGGACATCTTCAAGTTCCACAGCGCTATACTACTCATCATTTTATTCAAATTTTGGTAAGGCTTTTAGTGCCATGGCTCTCTCCTATTTGCCAACCTCAAGCGCTGCGCTGACTCAATCTTCGCTTACTCAGCTGCTGGATCAGTGGCAGCAAGGTGATGGCTTGGCATTTGAAAAAGTCATGCAGGAAACCTTTCGTGATTTACAACGCATGGCAAAAAGCCGCATGTATGGCAATGAAGATCTGACTTTATCGCCCGCTGATTTACTGAACGAAGCGGTGATTCGCGTCATGGAAAGCCAGCCCGACTATAAAAATCGTGCACATTTTTTTGCCACCATGTCGTTGCATATGCGCACCGTACTGGTCGATCATGCGCGCGCCCGCAGTGCTGACAAACGCGGGGCTGGCGCGGTTCATGTCACGTTAAGCCACGCGACCAATGCTGAAGAATCCATGGCAACAGAACTGATCGCACTCGATCAGGCATTGACGGCATTAGAAAAAATAGATGCACGTGGCTCACAGGTACTGCATCTGACTTACTTTGCCGGTCTCAGCCGTGAAGAAATCGCTGAAGTTGTCGGCATTTCAGTGCCTACCGTTGATCGTGAATTGCGCTTCACACGCGCCTGGCTAGCAGAGACGTTAGGCCATGACCTCATCTGATTCACCCATGCCTGCTGGCAGCACTGATGCTAGTCCGGTGATCGAAAGCGCGCACCAGCGGCTTAAAAATCTGTTTGACGCGGTTTGCGAATTGCCCGCCCACGCACAGCGCGCACATTTGATCGCGCTTAGGGCCACCCAGAACGAAATTGAAAGAGTTGAAAAACTGCTCAAGATCGACATCACCACCGGTGACGTCAGCACCACGCCGCGTTTGGGCAAGCCGGTAGTACAGATGCTGGAAAGTATCAGTGCGCTTGAATTAAAGTCTGGCGATAAATTGGGCCCGTGGCGGCTCGCCGAAAAAATCGGTGAAGGCGGTATGGGCGCGGTTTATCTGGCGCTGCGCGATGACGGGCAGTTTTCACAAGTGGCCGCGCTTAAATTACTGGCGGGCATGACTACTGCCAGCACTCTGGTTCATCTCGCCCGCGAACGGCAAATACTCGCGACACTGTCCCATCCGAACATTGCACGTTTGATCGATGGCGGCACTACGCCGCGTGGCCGACCCTATCTGGTCATGGACTATATCGAAGGCGTCGATATTGACCGGTATTGCCGCGAACAAGGGCTTTCCGTTCAGGCGATAATTAAATTGTTTTGTACCGTTTGTGAAACCGTCTCTTACGCACATCAGCGTCTCACTCTGCACTGCGATTTGAAACCTTCAAATATACTGGTTGATGTGGCTGGACGACCTATCTTGCTTGATTTTGGTATTTCGCAAATGTTCGATACCGCGCAAGAGCATGCGACTGGACCGCAGCGAGCGGCCATTCACAGTTTTACGCCTCGCTATGCCAGTCCTGAACAGCTCAGCGGCGCACCATTGTCCACCGCCACCGATGTTTTCAGTCTGGGCCGCATGCTGGCGCAACTGCTGAATGCAACCACGGCAGAAAAAAAATGGGCTCGCGAATGCCGTGTCATTGTGGCGCGCGCTACCGCAGAAGATGTCAATTACCGCTACCCGAGCGCGCAAGCACTGGCCACCGATTTAATGCGTTTGCTGGCGAGCAAGCCGCTGGACGCGGTAGGGCATCAGCCCGTCTATATTATTCGCAAATTTCTGGAGCGGCGATGGGGTTCAGTCGCTATCGGCTGCGCTTTTGTGTTGATGGCCGTCGGCTTGACCACAGGCGCATTGATTCAACGAGACCGCGCCGTTTCGGCCGAACGCCAGGCACGCACTGAATTGGATCGCGCTCTGACAGCCGAGGATCAATTTCGTACCGAACGTGATCGTGCGCAGGTGGCAGAGGTGCGCGCATTGGGCGGCGAACGCGACGCCAACCTGGCCAGCGTCGATGCCAAAAACGAACGTGATCGTGCCGTCCGTGCTGAAAAATTAGCGGAGAATGAAATTGAACGTGCGCTGCGCGCCGAAGCCAAAACCATGTTTGAAGCCGATACCACGCGTGAGGTGCGTGATTTTTTAATTGGCCTGTTTAAAGATGTAGATCCTGCCATTGTCGGCTCGCGAAAAATGACGGCCTTCGATCTGCTCGAACGTGGGCGCAATCGCATTGACAGAACCCTTGAAGATCAGCCTGCTCTGCAATCAACGATGTTTGCGACGCTAGGGCGTATTTATGAAAATATCGGCCATCAACAACATGCCAAGCAACTCTATCGCCAAGCCGAAGCTCTGGAGCGCGATCCGGACCGTGGACGGCCGCTAGTTCTGGCGCAGGTGTTATCGCATTTAGCCATACTGGAAGCTAACATCTCTAACCCTGCGGCTGGTGAAGCACTGGCTCGCGAATCGCTCGCGATTCGACGAAAGCTTGCGGGGGAAAATTCACTGGCTACGGCAGACGCCCACAACACATTGGGGGTGGTGCTCAGCGAACTCGATATGCGCCGTGAATCCGAACAGCATCTAATGGCCGCACTGAAGATTCGGGAACACGAAGTGGGATTGATCAGCGAAGAAGGCGCATCAACACTGCATAACTTGGGCCTTCACTTTCGGCGCTTTGATGATTTTGACCGCGCAGAATCTTATTATCGCCGTGCACTTGATATCAAACGTAAGGTATTTGCGGATCATGATCCCAAAATATTGAACTCGCTGGAGGGTTTGGCGATTGCACTAGCGCGTGGCAACCGGCTCAGCGAGGCGGAAACGTTGCTCAGCGAAGCCTATAAATTGCGCATCGAGTTACATGGCCCCCAATCAGACAAAGTTGCTTTCGCGGCCAATGAATGGGCTTCTGTTCTGCAGGACATGGGGCGCTACCCGGCCGCACAGCGGCTGTATGAAACCGCCATCAACATAGACAGCCTGCTCACCGGATCACGCACCGTGGCACATGCTATCAGGTTCAATAATCTGGCGAGTTTGTTCGAAGATATGGGCGACTACTCTGCGGCCGAAACCCATTACCGCACATCGCTTGCTATTCGCAGCATGTACTTGAAAGCCGGTGATGTTGCGCTGGCGCGCGCGCATTACAATTTGGGCAAATTACTGCTGAAGCGCAATAGCCTGCGCGAGGCTGAAATTGAGCTAAGCACTGCACTCAGGCTACGTGAGGCCAAGTTGGACGGCATGCATCAAGATATTTTTGACGCCCGCCTGATGATGGCTGAGCTGGCTGTATGCAAACATGATCTCGGGGCGGCGCAGGAAAATATTGCGATCGCAAAAAAAGCCTTGGATACGGTTCGACCCAATCGAAAAATTGCATTTATTCGCCTGGATGCCCTCGTTAAAGAAGCCCAGGGTGACCTCACGAATGCGTTAGCGCTATGGGAACAACGTGCCATGGAAACCCATCAGCTCAACGGTGAGCAGCACCCCTACACCCTCATCGCTAAACTGGATTGGGCTGATGCTTTGGCCAAAACCGGCGATACCGACAAGGCCCAAGCATTAGCCGCTGTGCTCAAACCCGCTTTAACCAAGGTGCTTGCAGCGCAGGCGCCACAGCTTGATCGTGTAGCCAACCTGCTCAATCTTGCTCCTGGTATGACAGCCAGCGATCGTTCGGATACAACCTCTTCGGCCGCTACAGCAGCACCAGCTGCACCCGCTAACCTCACCACCAAACCGATTGTCAGCACCCGTTAAGAATCAGCCCGAAAGATTATCTGGCGCATGATAGGTTGCCTAGCCAGAATCCGCTTATTAACAAAAGTAACTATTTTCTTTAAAGATAAACGATGACCCGACCTATTCTGGTGTTAATCGCAGCACTCGCTCTATGCAACGCGGCATCATCACACGCGTACTGTCTGTATAACAAAACCAGCAGTCAAACTATGCAGTTCGCCGTGGCTGACAGCTCCAGTGCGTTCGGCGTGACTGCGCAGAACAACAAGCCGCCCTCAGGGTTCGAGTTCAAGCTGAGTTCGAGCGATAAATATCTCAAGCCCGGCGATAATTTTTGTTGCAAACAAGGTAGTAAAAACTGCGCAGCTACCTACACTAAAACGCTTGATGTCACGCTAGAAATAACCCTCCCGAACCCCGCCAAACACCCGCGTTGCGGCGCAGCAGACAATCGGGCAGGCGTGAAATTATTAGCCGATGGCTATTTACTCATTCGCAACTCTCGCTTTGACATGACAAAACCATTAAGCGCCAACAATGCCCCGGTCGCAGTAGACTCCATGTCTGCAGACGGACGCTTGCTACAAACATTTTTTTGTCCGGTGTCTTTAAATGGCGCGGGCGTGAGTGGCTTGTCGGTAAATGATTTCAAGTAAGACCCTCGTTATGTTCAGTCGCTATTCCTGTATCACCTTATCCTTGTAGAACGATGATTAAGTTTTGAACTATTTGATAGGAAACGGTTGGTCATTCCGCTTACCCAGTAACACCTTCAAAATCGCTTTCAACATCGGTTTCCAATCTTAATCTAGGCCCAACGCTAAACACCAAGCCGCACTTTCAGTCTGATATCCATAAAGCAACTTTTTCATTATTCATCCATAACAATATTTTAGGAGACTTACTTGAAACACGAATCGCACGATCTGCGCATCTCAAAAGCGTCCATTCGCACTATCGTAGGCGCTACCACGCTGGCTATCGCTACGCTTTCTTTATCTTTTGTGGCGTCAGCAGAAATGGCCGCCGCCACAATTTCCAAATCAGCGCCAAAGTCTGCTGCCACGGATCGGCAGCGCGATGCCATGGAGACCGTGATTAAAGATTATTTATTGAAAAATCCGGCCATCGTCCGGGAGGCGCTACAAACCTTGGAGCGGCGTGAAGCTGAAACAAAAATTGCAGAAGTAAGAGCAGCGGTTGTAAAAAATCGTAACGCTCTACAAAATAATGCCGCTTCGCCGGTGAGTGGCAATCCGCAAGGCGATGTGACGCTAGTCGAATTTTTTGATTACCGCTGCGGCTTCTGCCAGCGGGTAGCCCCCGCAGTTGCAGAACTGTTGGAGCGCGATAAAAATGTGCGCGTTATTTATAAAGATTTGCCTATTTTGGGGCCGGACTCGTTGCTCTCTGCCAAGGCTGCGCTCGCCGCTGAACGCCAAGGTAAACATGGTATTTTTCATACGCTGCTGCTCAACGCTGAAACCCAAAATGAAGAATCGATCAAAAACATTGCCACCAAAGTGGGCTTGGATGTCGCGAAGCTGATGATCGATATGGAAGATCCTGCCATCGTTAAACAGATTGAAGAAAACTCACGCATTGCAGGCGAGCTTGATATTCAGGGCACACCCGCTTTCGTGCTCGGTGACCGTGTTTTGCCGGGGGCAGTTGACCTGGAATCGATGGTGCGGTTAGTCGCTGCTGAACGCACCTTGCAGCAGGAAATGAAGAAGCTAAAAACCGCAATAGTCCCTACCCCCACCAAGACAGCATCACGCTAATTGGTTGTTTCAAACACTGATGTTTATTTATTCACCAACAGGAGATTTAACGATGAAAAGAAAATTGACCCAACAATTTGCGCTTTCAATCATGGCGGCGTCGGTTGCGCTGACATGTTCATTGACGGCAAGGGCTAACCCTGCTTTGGACGCGGGTGCCAAACAGGTTGAGGCCGCTGCTGCTGAGGCCGTTAACGTGATTGCTTCAGTCCGGGATGCCGCCAGCGCTAAGGTAGCCAAGCCTCAACTGGATGCGGCAATGGCGAAGTTCCGCGCTGCGGATACGGCGTTCAACGTAACGCTGACTAAAGCTAATCCTAAGAATCAGCAGGAAAGCGACGATATGGATAAAGCCGTTGCAGGCTATCAAAAAGCCAATCAAGCATTGGCAGATATGCAACTCAAGGTATTGAATAGCAAAGATGTAGGAGAAGTACTGGGACGTTCATTTAATGCGCCTGGCAGTAAAGAAAATCTGATCAAAACCAACACTCAATAACGGATTAATTAATACAAACCGAATTAATATAAAGGGGAATCAATGATGTTAAGGGCACTCAAGAAATTACTTCTCACAGCGATGATTGTATCGGCAACCGTGTTTGCGATCACCGCTGAAGCCAAATTCTGTTGGCGCGATTCATATGGACGCGGCGTGGGCACGATTCCCACTGATTGCGGCGCAAAGCAAAATGATGCAGGCCTATGCTATCCCGCCTGTGCCGCAGGCTATGGTGCCGCCGGACCGGTATGCTGGGGTAAGTGCCCAGCCGGATTTACCGATCATGGCGTGGGCTGTACCAAGCCGGCACCTTATGGACGTGGTGCGGGCTATCCATGGAAATTCGGCGATAAAGCGTTCAGCCTTGATGGGGCACGTAACCGCTGCAATAAGGATAATCCTACAGCCGGCTGCGAAAAAGACGGCGCGATTCTTTACCCTAAATGCAAACCTGGCTTTCACAAAGTGGGCTGCTGTGTTTGCTCGCCGGACTGCCCATCAGGTTTTGGTGATACCGGTGCAACTTGCACAAAACCGACCCAAACGCGCGGCGCCGGCACCATTCCAACCGCATGCAGTGGCGGAAAACAAAATGATGCAGGACTTTGCTACACCGGCTGCAACACAGATTACAAAGGTGTCGGTCCGGTATGTTGGGGCAAGTGCCCACCTAGTTCACCGGTAGATTGCGGTGCAGGCTGTGCCGCGACTTCATCGGAATGTGTACAGGCGATTACCGATCAAGTTGTCTCGGTGATGGATGTTGCCGTTAATATTGCAACTACTGTCGCCACTGCCGGCACTGGTACTGCTGCCAAAGCCGCCGCAACCACTGCCGCCAAAGCCACCGCCAAAAATGTCGTCGTCAAAGGTGCTGGCAAAGCCGCAATCAAAGCCGAACTCAAACGTATGGCCAAAGAATCTGGCCAAAGCATTGGTGAAAACACGCTGGATCAGATGGCACAAATGGGTGCAGGCGAAGATTTTGATCCGTATGCGCTTGACCCAACCGGTATTGCCACCGTGGTCAAAGCTTACAACAAGCCTATTTGCGGCAAGAGCTGAGTAAGTTTACGAAAATAGCCGCTGCAGACAACTCCGCAGCGGCCGCAACTGTAGCCAAACATTTGCAATAAAAGTGGTAACAAATGACAAGCTGGCGATAAGAAAAACAGCAAAAGGGGATAAAAATAGCCGACCATTATGGTTGTATTGGGGGGCGGTTGGCATTGTGAGTGAGAAGTAGAGTGAGGGCGGCGCCGAATTGGCGCCGCTGTTTTTTTGGCCAGCGACTTGTTGAAATTTACCGCGAGCCTAATACAATCCATCGCAGACTATGGACTGATATCAACAAATTTTGACAGGTAATAATTAGCCAGCCGTCAATGCCGCCGCCGCGTGCTGCATGACCCGTTTGGCTGCGCTCTTGCTAAGCCCCTGCTCGCGACGAAGTCGCAACCACGCATCCATACTCAAGACCAGATTCAACGCCTCAAAACGGGTTTTATCAAGCACCAACTCTTTGGGCAATAGATGTCTCAGTAATTCCCGCTGCAGGCTGGCGGATTTTACTTGTTGCGCATTTAGAAATGGCGACTCTTGCCGGTGCACTTCGCTGGCAATATGAAACGGCATCAGATCTTCAAACACCAGTGCCCGCAGCTCAATACTTTCTGCCAGGCGGCTATGCCAGTCTTTTGATTTCAGACGCTTCTGCACCGAAGGCTGCACTAGCTGATCGAGCTCATTGGCGATTTCGCGATAGAGCGTTTCCATATCATCGAAATGCCGAAATACCGAACGCAAACCTACCCCCGCCTTTGCTGCCACCTGCTCGGCAGTGGGCGCTACGACCCCTTCACGAATCAAATCAGAAAGCGCAACCACAATGCTGCGTTTGTTGGCCTGCCCGCGCGTACGACGACCATCCGGATTTTCAACTAAATTTTTAGCCACACTTTTAACTGTTTCATCCCTGATATTTTTTTTCATCATTTAATTATATCCCGAGTGTACAAACGTCGAGCCATGCCACAGCAATGCATCACTGTAATTTCATCCGGACTTCACTAAAAATTCATCCGACGTGCATCTGAACACTGCACCAAACTGGTGTACAGTTTGCAAAATAACTTATGGCACGAAGCGCGCCATTTGTTCCGCGCCATACTAACGCATTAGTTTTATTCAAAAACCTGATGGATCATGCTGCCATGACAAAAATAAATTCCTCCCCATGCCCGCTACGTCCATCACGCTCATCACATCTTGAATTACGCCATCTGCGTTACCATCTGCGTCATTGGGGGCCAGACGATGCGCCCCAAATTTTCATGCTACACGGCTGGATGGATGTGGGCGCTTCATTCCAGTTTGTGGTGGATGCGCTGCAAAAGGATTGGCATATTATTGCCCCCGACTGGCGCGGCTATGGCCAGACCGAGTGGCCCCGGGCAGATTGCTATTGGTTCCCGGATTACATGGCTGATCTCGATGCCATTATTGAAGCTTTGTCACCCGACAAGCCAATCAATTTAGTGGGTCATAGCATGGGCGGAAATGTCGCCATGCTGTATGCCGGGGTACGCCCGGAACGGATAAAACGCCTGGTCAATCTGGAAGGTTTCGGCCTGCGCGGCAACCACGCCGAAGAAGCGCCTGAACGCTATGCGAAGTGGTTAAGTGAATTACGTGAGCCCCCGACCTTGCGAGCCTATGCATCACGCGAGTCGGTCGCCGAGCGTTTGCGCAAAACCAATCCTCGTTTGACGGCTGAGCGCGCTCATTTTTTAGCCCTGCATTGGTCTGAAGAAAGAAAAAATGCACAGGGCGACGGTACCGAGTGGCATATTTGTGGTGACCCCGCTCATAAAATCGGCAACCCGCAGCTATATCGTGTGGAAGAAATCATGGCTTGCTGGCGCGCTATTACCGCTCCGGTACTGTGGTTGAATGGTCAAGAATCTGCGCTGCGCAAGCACCTAACGGATGTACCTGATTATGCTGCGCGTTTGCATAACATTAAAAACCTACGCATGATGGATATTGCCGATGCAGGCCATATGCTGCACCACGATCAACCGGCGCAAGTCGCGCAGTTGATTGAGGATTTTGTAGCCGGCATTTAATGACCCTTCAATAAGCCGACGACCCACTGCAACCCACAATGCGGATTGTAGCCATCTTTAAAATCAGTATATAGTGGCAGTCGACGTGTCATCATATTTTGATCTCGAAAGGAAAACATGAGCAACGAAGCGAGTCAGACCGTAAACCATCAGGCAGTCGCCTATCAACAGCAGGGCAATATCGCCGTCATTACGCTTAATAATCCACCGGTGAACGGCCTGAGCCACGCGCTACGCGCTGGCATTGTGGCGGGTATTCAGCGTGCTGAATACGACGTCGGTACCCGTGCAGTTGTTCTGGTTGGTACGGATGCCGGTTTTTCAGCCGGTGCCGATATAAGCGAATTTGGCAAGCGTGCCATGTCAGCGGAGCCTTCATTGCCCGCCGTGATTGATGTGATTGAAAATTCCGCCAAACCGGTGGTGGCGGCCATCAGCGGGAACTGTATGGGGGGCGGCCTTGAGTTGGCATTAAGCTGCCACTACCGCGTCGTGCATGCTGCCGCACAGATTGCGTTACCCGAAGTAAAGCTGGGCTTGCTGCCCGGCGCAGGCGGCACCCAGCGGCTGCCACGTTTGATCGGCGTTGAGGCTGCGCTAAATATGATTGTGTCGGGTGCGATCGTGCCGGCACCGCAGTTCAAGGGCTCGCCATTGTTCGATCATTTTGTGGATGACAAACTGCTTGAGCAAGCCATTGAATTTGCGCTCAAGGTGGTGAGTGATGGCAAACCGCTGAAGCGCGTGCGCGATTTAAAAGTCAAACATGCCAAGCCTGATGCGTTTTTCCTGTTTGCCCGCAACATGGTGGGAGCGATGTCGAAAGGCTATCCTGCGCCGCTGAAATGCGTTGAGGCCGTGCAGGCATCGCTACTGCCAAGCTTTGATGCGGGCCTGAAAGTGGAACGCGATTTGTTCGCTCAATTATTGATGAGTGATGAATCAAAAGCGCTGCGTCATCTATTTTTCTCGGAACGTCTCGCCAGCAAAATTGCGGACCTGCCTGAAGATACAGCGGTACGCACGATCAAGTCGGTCGGCGTGATTGGTGCGGGCACCATGGGCTCAGGCATTGCGATCAATTTTTTAAACGCCGGTATTCCTGTGGTGATTCTGGAGACCAAACAGGAAGCGTTGGATCGCGGTATGGCGTCAGTCAGCAAGGTTTATGAGAGCCAGGTCAAGAAAGGCAAGATGAAGCCAGAGAAGGCGCAGGAGCGTGTTGCACTGCTCAAAGGTAGTTTGTCGTATGACGATTTGAAGGATGTTGATTTAGTCATCGAGGCGGTGTTTGAAGAGCTCAGCGTGAAAGAAGCGGTATTTAAAAAACTTGACGCGGTGTGCAAACCCGGCGCGATTCTCGCCAGCAATACCTCAACCCTTGACCTGAATAAAATTGCTGGTTTTACCCAGCGTCCGCAGGATGTGGTTGGCGCGCATTTCTTCAGTCCAGCCAATGTAATGAAATTGCTGGAAGTCGTGCGGGGCGAAAAAACCGCGCCTGATGTTTTGGCTACGATGATGAAGCTCGCGAAAAAAATAAAAAAAACAGCGGTCGTGTCGGGCGTGTGCGATGGCTTTATTGGCAATCGCATGATCGGTAAATACGCGATTGAAGCGCAACTATTGCTGGAGGAAGGCGCATCAGTTCAGCAAATCGATTCTGCCATGGAAAAATTTGGTATGGCGATGGGGCCGTTCAAAATGGGTGACCTGGCGGGCAATGATATTGGCTGGGCCATTCGCAAGCGCTTTTATGCCGAAAATCCAGGCGCGCGTCGTCAGCTTATTTCAGATCGCATGTGTGAGCTGGGACGATGTGGGCAAAAAACTGGTGCAGGGTGGTATCGCTACGAGACAGGCAAGCGTGACGCTTTGCAAGACCCGATCATCGATGAATTGGTGAATATGGCGCGCCAGGAACTTGGCATCACGCCGCGCAAAATTTCTGCGGATGAAATAGTGGAGCGCCTGGTTTATGCGCTCGTCAACGAAGGTGCGCATATTCTTGAGGAGGGCATTGCCCAGCGCGCTTCCGATATTGATATGGTTTATATCTTTGGCTACGGATTCCCGGTGCCGCGCGGCGGGCCGATGTTCTACGCCGACAGTGTGGGGCTGTTATCAGTTGAGCGACGCATGGCGAAATTTGGCTGGACACCCGCCCCGCTATTAAAACAACTGGCGCTTGAAGGCAAAACTTTTAATTAAAAATCAGCACACATTAATACAGACTGTGCAGCGTCTGAATCGGAGAATTTTATGATTGATGCAGTAATCGTTTCCACCGCCCGCACCCCGCTCGGCAAATCGTTTCGGGGCAGTTTTAACATGACGCATGGCGCAACTTTAGGTGCTCACGCGGTCAAAGCAGCCGTTGAGCGCGCAGGTATTGAGGGCCATGAGGTTGAGGATGTCATCATAGGCTGCGCATTGCCGGAAGGCGCTACCGGCAGCAATATAGGGCGGCAAATTGCGTTGCGCGCAGGTCTGCCGGTCACCACATCCGGCTTTACGGTAAGCCGCTTCTGTTCCTCGGGCCTGCAGGCAATTGCAAACGCGGCGGGCAGCATCATGGTTGATAAGACACCTATTGTGGTCGCAGGCGGACTGGAATCCATCTCGTGCGTGCAAGGCTCCATCAATATGAACTACATGATGGATGAATGGCTTAGCGTCAATAAGCCCGAAGTCTATTGGGATATGCTGAAAACCGCCGAAAACGTCGCCAAGCGTTATGGCATATCCAAAGACGCCATGGATGAATACGGCGTGCAAAGTCAGCTCCGCGCCGCAGCAGGAACGCTTGCCGGCAAGTTTGCAGACGAGATCGTGCCGATGACTACCACGATGGGCGCAATCGACAAAGCGACTGGTGCGGCAATGAGTAAAGAAGTCACCATCAGTACCGATGAAGGCATTCGGCCGGACACCACGCTCGAAGGTGTCGCAAAAATTCGTTCGGCTGTTCCGGGCGGTGTGGTGACGGCCGGCAACGCCAGCCAATTTTCAGACGGCGCATCGGCGTGCGTGATGATGAGTGGCAAATTGGCCGAGCAACGTAATTTAAACCCGCTTGGTATTTTCCGCGGCTTTACCGTGGCCGGCTGCGAGCCCGATGAAATGGGCATCGGCCCGGTGTTCGCGGTGCCGCGCCTGCTGGCACGCGCCGGCTTGAAGATCGATGATATTGGCCTGTGGGAATTGAATGAAGCTTTCGCGGTGCAAGTGCTGTATTGCCGCGACCGGCTGGGCATTCCCCATGACCGTCTTAACGTCAATGGCGGCGCCATTGCAATAGGCCATCCTTATGGCATGTCCGGTGCGCGCATGGTCGGCCACGCGCTGATTGAGGGTGAACGCCGGGGTGTGAAGTTCGTGGTGGCGACCATGTGCATCGGTGGTGGCATGGGCGCTGCGGGCTTGTTTGAGGTCTGCTAGGCGTATGTCGCTGTAACCCATGTGCCGCATGTGACGAGGGTCAGAATTTATTTTTAATTTGACCCTTTTAAAAACGGATCAGCACCCGTTTCAAAATCGACAGCGTAGGCCGTAATTCGCGTTAAAATACTGAATATTTTTACGATGAAATGTACGGACACGCTATGAAACTTAATGACCTTCCAACCTTTAAAGCCACATTCAAATGGGATGACGCCCTTCTCCTCGACGATCAATTAACCGACGAAGAGCGCATGGTGCGAGACCAAGCGTACAGCTACTGCCAGGAAAAACTGCAGCCACGCGTATTAAAAGCTAATCGCGAAGAAAAATTTGATCGCGAAATTATGAACGAAATGGGCGAGCTCGGCTTACTCGGCTCCACCATCGACGGCTATGGCTGCGCTGGCGTAAACCATGTTTGCTACGGCTTGGTTGCACGCGAAGTTGAACGGGTAGATTCGGGCTACCGCTCGGCCATGAGTGTGCAATCATCGCTGGTGATGCACCCCATTTATGCTTATGGTGATGAAGCGCAGCGCGAAAAATGGCTACCCAAACTCGCCACCGGTGAATGGGTTGGCTGCTTTGGCCTGACAGAGCCAGGCGCAGGCTCTGACCCCTCCTCCATGATCACACGCGCCAAAAAAGTCGATGGCGGCTTTATCGTCCATGGTGCAAAAATGTGGATCACCAATTCACCGATCGCCGATGTGTTTATTGTCTGGGCCAAACTCGACGAGGACGGCAAAGATGAGATCCGCGGCTTCGTACTCGAAAAAGGCATGAAAGGTTTATCCGCCCCAAAAATCGACGGCAAGTTTTCACTGCGCGCCTCGATCACAGGCGAAATCGTGATGGATCAGGTATTTGTCCCCGCCGAAAATTTGTTGCCCCATGTGCGCGGACTCAAAGGCCCATTTGGCTGTTTAAACAAAGCCCGCTACGGCATCAGCTGGGGCGCGATGGGTGCGGCGGAATACTGCTGGCACGCTGCCCGCCAATACACGATGGACCGCATCATGTTCGGCAAGCCGTTAGCCGCCACCCAGCTAATCCAGAAAAAACTCGCTGATATGCAAACCGAAATCACCCTCGGCCTGCAAGGCGCGCTGCGCCTGGGCCGTCTGCTTGACGAAGGCCGCGCCACCCCGGAAATGATCTCGCTGATGAAGCGCAACAACTGTGGAAAAGCACTCGATATCGCCCGCGTCGCCCGTGATATGCACGGAGGCAATGGCATCGCCGACGAATATCACGTCATCCGCCACATGATGAACCTGGAAGCCGTCAACACCTACGAAGGCACGCATGATGTACACGCGCTGATTCTGGGACGCGCGCAGACGGGGCTTAATGCGTTTGGTTAATGTATAAGGTTATGTCACCGAATACCAAGTCGTGAAGCATACAAAATAAAAAAGCGGCAAACC
>ENA-OFCD01000871-OFCD01000871.1-metagenomes-genome-assembly--contig:-NODE-871-length-17525-cov-6.331769_pt1 | contig 17525 bp, 15 predicted proteins | sample MGYA00153392_OFCD01 | MGnify analysis MGYA00153392
TAATTTGAACCACTTTTGATATAATTCAGGATACATTATTTGTTTTTATGCTCTCTCTTTTTGAGCATATCTTTCTTATTATCTCATACTCTCCATGTTGCAAAAGTAACTCGTTTTTGCTTTTCTTCAATCTTCATCCAGATGTGCAGAATCGAGTCTGGGAAGACTTTACAGGGGTGCTTGTCACCCCTTCAGGTTTACCAGTGGCGATCGTCCTCAATTTACCAGAAGAAATTTGTCGCGATCGCAATCTTACTCGATCGGACAGACAATTCGGACAGCACGTCATCAAACGACACGTTCAAAATATTCGTCGCTCCCTCAAAGGACTCCACAGAGAAGGATTTCGTCAAGTTTATATCCTCAACTCCCTCGAACAAATAGCCGCCGTCGAAATTACCCGCGAACTGTTATGGAATAACAAAAAACACGAACATGGGCCATTTGATATCATCGGCGATATCCACGGCTGTTGTGATGAATTAGAAACTCTCCTCGCAACACTCGGATATCAATTAAAAGAGGATACTTACACACATCCAGATGGACGAAAAGCGATATTTCTAGGCGATTTAGTCGATCGAGGCGATCAAATTCTCGACACTCTCAATCTCGTCCAAAAAATGGTCGCAACCGACAACGCCATCTGCGTTCCTGGCAACCATGACTACAAACTACTCCGCCACCTCAAAGGTCAAAAAGTCACCATCAATCACGGCTTGGACAAAACCCTCGCCGAACTCGAAGCCCTCGCCGACACTGAACTATTCTCCCTCAAAACTTTTCTCCACGATCTCGTCAGCCACTACCTCCTTGATGATGGTCGCCTCGTCGTCGCTCATGCTGGCATGAAACAGGCTTACCAAGGTCGCGGTTCTAGCAAAATTAGAGATTTTGCCATGTACGGCGAAAGCACAGGCGAGATCGACGAATTTGGTTTACCCGTGCGTCTGAATTGGGCTTCCGAATATCGGGGCGATGCAATGGTAGTTTATGGTCATACACCAGTCCCCGAAGCAGTTTGGCTCAATGGCACGATCGACATCGATACAGGTTGCGTTTTCGGGGGCAAACTGACCGCATTGCGCTATCCAGAACGCGAACTAGTCTCGGTTCCAGCGCGAAAAGTCTACTGTGAACCGATTAAACCCCTAGTTCCCCCATCCGCACTCACGATTCAACAACAGGATGATGATGTTTTGGACATCGCCGACGTGACTGGAAAGCGGCGGATCTCGACCCGATTGCAGCCGCAGATTACCATTCGCGCCGAAAATGCCGTCGCCGCCCTAGAAGTCATGAGCCGCTTTGGAGCAGATCCCAAATGGCTGATTTACCTCCCCCCCACCATGTCACCCGTCGAGACATCCCAGGCACCTGGCTATCTCGAACATCCCGCCGAAGCCTTTGCCTACTATTGCAAACAAGGTATCTCCCAAGTCATCTGTGAAGAGAAACACATGGGATCTCGCGCAGTTGTCATCATCTGCAAGTCTCCCGCCGCCGCTAAACAGCGGTTCGGTGTTACCGATGGTAGATTTGGCATTTGTTACACCCGTACCGGAAGACCATTTTTTGACAATATCCAACTCGAAACCGAATTCCTCGATCGCATCCGCTATACCCTCACCGACTTCTGGGCAGAATTTCACACCGATTGGGTCTGTCTCGACTGTGAATTGATGCCCTGGTCGGTCAAAGCCCAACAGCTTCTAAAGCAGCAATATGCCCCTGTGGGATGTGCTGCCAAGGTCGGCTTGGATGATGCCATTTCCCTCCTAGAACGCGCACAAGCGCGGGGAATAGACGTACCCTTAGCAGATTATCAGGCTCGATCGCAACTCGTCCACCAATACACCGCAGCTTATCGCCATTACTGCTGGAAAGTCGAATCGATTGCCGATCTCAAACTCGCCCTCTTCCACATCCTCGCCACCGAAGGAGCCGTTCACACCGACAAATCTCACCCTTGGCACCTCGAACAAATCGCCAAACTCAGCCAATTAGATCCCGAACTAATCCTCGCTACCGCTCATCTCACCGTCGATACTACTAATTCCAAAAGTGTTGCTACAGGCATCGATTGGTGGATCGATCGTACCAACCAAGGTAGTGAAGGAATGGTCGTCAAACCGATCGAATATATCCCCTCACAACGCTCTATTCAACCAGCGATAAAATGTCGCGGACAAGAATATCTCCGCATTATTTATGGTGCTGAATATTCACGCCCAGAGCATCTCGACAGACTTCGCCAACGAGGACTGTCAGGTAAAAGATCGCTCGCTTTGCGTGAATTTGCGCTGGGAATTGAATCACTCGATCGATTTGTCGCCAAAGAACCTCTCCGCCGCGTTCATGAATGTACATTCGGCATACTCGCACTGGAGAGCGAACCGATCGATCCTAGGCTTTAAACAGTTGACAGTTGACAGTTGACAGCGAGGTTTTTAGGATAGAGATTTAAATCCCAAGCGGGACAACCCAATTATCAATTATCAACTATCATCTGATTTTCCTGACGTAAATATGCTTCAATAAACTCATCGATTTCACCATTCATCACATCGATAACGGCAGTTGTTTCAACATTAGTCCGCAAATCTTTCACCATTTGATAGGGATGAAAAACATAGTTGCGAATTTGCTGCCCCCAAGCTGCATCGACGATATCACCGCGAATTTCAGCGATTTCTTTGGTCTTTTGCTCCTGCGCGATAATTAATAATTTCGCTTTGAGAATTACCAGAGCTTTCTCTTTATTCTGAAGTTGGCTGCGTTCTTGGGTACACCGGACAGCTACCCCTGTCGGCTTGTGCAAAATCCGCACGGCTGTTTCTACCTTGTTGACATTTTGCCCGCCTTTACCGCCCGCACGAGTGGTAGTGATTTCCAAATCGGTGTCGGGGATGTCGAGTTTTACGGTGTTGTCGATTAACGGCATCACTTCTACGCCAGCAAAACTAGTTTGCCGTTTGTCGTTAGCATTGAAAGGTGAAATTCTCACCAAACGATGGGTACCTTTTTCACTTCTCAGATAACCGTAGGCATATTTCCCATCGATTTCGAGCGTGACAGATTTTAGTCCAGCTTCTTCTCCTTCGGAGATTTCGGCAAGTTGGACTTTATAGTTACGATCCTCCGCCCAACGGGTATACATCCGCAAGAGCATCTCAGCCCAATCCTGGGCATCTGTGCCCCCAGCACCTGCGTTGATCGTAAGAACTGCTCCCTTCGCATCATATGTACCTGATAATAACTGTTCTAATTCCCAGCGATCGAGTTCTAATCCGACCTGGGAGAGGTTCTGCTTGGCTTCTTGACTCAAAGCCTCATCTGGTTCCATTTCCATCAATTCTAGAGCGGTCTGGGCATCGGCTACACCGCTTTGCCACTGGCGAAACTGCTCTAAGTGAGATTTGTAGTCATTGAGTTCCTGCATCGTCGCTTGAGCCACATTTTGGTCGTCCCAAAACTCTGGCTGGGCGGCTACTTGTTCTAAATCTTGGATTTTTGCCGTCAATGCGGGAACGTCAAAGATATTGCTGGGTTTTCCCCAGTCGATCGATCAGGATGTTAATATCGCGTTTGATGTCTACAAGGTCGATCATTCTTGAGGGGGTAGAGGGTAGGGGGTAGGCTTTAGGCTTTAGAAAATTGTAGGGTGTGTTAGCGTAACTCGTAACGCACCAGATTGGGAAGGTGGGCACTGCCGAGCAGTTAGCCCACTACATAAGTTATGGACAATTCCGATCCGATCGAATTTATCCATCCTAATCTACAGATTTCGGGCATATTCTTGGAGGATGTCCATCAGTCGGGCTTGAGACGTGACGGGGATGAGATTGAGGAGGGACGTTTTTAGTCTACCGCCGCCGAGATCGATCGAGATATTCGTCAGAATTTCGGTCAGTTTATCGCCAGTCAAACCGCCAGTCAGTAGTGGATAGACTTGCTCGGCAACGAGCGTGTGCAGTTTGGCATCTTGGAGATACAGATGCCATTTGGCGACATCGATGTAGACTTTATCGCCGATTTCTGCTGCTAGTTCTTCGATCTGTTGATTGTTAGCCATTAGAATTTGGGGAGTAATCGGCAATTTTGAAGATATACAAAGCATGTCCGAACAAAATTGATGCCCAGATACTTGTTACCCAGACAGCCCAGCTCCAGTTTGCTCTTTGAAAGATATCAAAAAACCATAGTCCAGAGTTTGAGGCAGAAAAGAGGGCGACATGAAAAGCAAAGGTCATCCGGTCGTCTAGTCTACGATATACGGGGTCGTTTCGATCGGGTTCGCGGGGCCAACGTGGAGGCATAATTTAGGCTTTAGGTTTTAGGTTTTAGGCTTTAGGGGTGAGCCTTGATTTATTGTTGGCAATACAGGGATTAATAAAAAGAGGGGCTAGCCCTCTTTTCATTATTCTAATCGCTAGGGATTAAAGTTGGTTTAGGCTTCGGCAGGTACTTCTTCGGTAACTGCTGGAGCTTCGGCTACTACAGGTTCTGGTGGGATTTCAGCTTCTTCCATCGCTGATGGAATTTCTTCCTCGACTAGATCGTCAAGAGGCTCTTCGGCTGCACTAGGGAGTTCGATCGATTCTAATGGTTGTCCAGAAGCTTTGGCTAGTAACATCTCACGATATTTGGCTGCCATTTCATCTGCCATTTCATAGACACGATCGCGATTTTTGATCATGTCGCCTGGTTCTGGCTCCAATTGCTTGGTAGATAGCGAGATCCGTCCGCGCTCGGCATCGAGATCGATGATCATCACTTTGACTTCATCATTGACATTGAACACACTGTGTGGTGTGTCGATGTGATCGTGAGAAATCTCAGAAATGTGGAGTAGTCCGCTGACACCACCGATGTCGATAAAGGCACCATAAGGTTTGATACCGCGTACCGAACCGATCACGACTTCGCCGACTTCCAGACGATTCATCTTCCGTTCGACTAATGCACGACGGTGGCTGAGTACCAGACGGTTGCGATCTTCGTCTACTTCAAGGAACTTGAGGGGGAGTTCTTCATTGACTAATTCTTCTTTGGCTTTGCGGGTGCTGATGTGTGAACCAGGAATAAATCCGCGTAGTCCTTCAATGCGGACTAAGGCACCACCACGGTTGGTTGCAAATACTTGAGAGCGAACGGTTGCATCTTCGGCTTGGAGCTGGCGTACCCGTTCCCATGCCCGCATGTACTCGATCCGGCGGATGGAGAGGGTGAGTTGCCCGTCTTCGTTCTCATCGGTGAGGATGAAAAATTCGCGAGTCTCATTAGACTGTAGTACTTCTTCAGGTTGATCGACACGGTTGATCGACATCTCCTGAATCGGAATGTAGGCAGCAGTTTTTGCGCCAATGTCAATCAGAGCACCCCGTGGTTCCAGACTGAATACGGTACCAGCGACGACATCTCCAGGGCTAAAGTGGTAATCGTATTTGTCGAGTAATGCTGCAAAATCGTCGAGAGTGAAGCCGATATCTACTGTTTTCTGACTGGCCATGCAATATTATAGTTTATCCTAGTGGTGTTCTCTTCCGTATTAATCCGCCTCCTATCGATGTACGCGCACGTTGACTAAAGTAAATCAGTTAATAATGTGTCGCTTACACCTACATATCTCGATCCGTCTCATTGAGAACGTCGAAGAGTTGATATTTAGAGTCCAAACATCGTATTTTAGCACAAGATCGACCCAGATATCACCCCTCAGGTGTGGGTATTCTGGTTCCAAGCTGCTGCACCAATGTGGAAATGGCTCAAAATTTTGGTAGCTTGCACGATCGCTCATCATCCACTCAAATGTCTAGAATACTTTAAGCCAAAATCTTTGCTGTATATGATATCTGGGCTAGGGGCGAGTACTTTCATCTCTTCGGGGTCGATCGTGTGGCACAACATGGGTATACTTGGCATACAGATATGAAAGTTTGTACGTGACATCCAGTCGAAAGGATGCCGTCCTTCTTACCCACTTTAAATCCTGACACCCTAGTCTGATGGAATTTATCTAATGAAACTAACCACTTCCAAAACCTCAGCAAATCCCTTGCCAAGTCGAGCCTTAATGGGTAGCATGGCGATCGTCGGTAGCATCAGTGTGTTGAGCGCATCTGTTAGCCTCTGTTCTGCGGCTAGTGCGGGTGTGCTGTATCAGGCAGATTACTACTCAGGCACAATTAATACAATTTCAGCTACTGGGGCTGTCAAACTTTTTGCGACGCTCCCTAGTACTAATGGTCCGATTGGACTAGCCTTTGATAAGGATGGCTACCTCTATGCCTCGGACTACTACGCCGACTCGATTAACAAGATCTCACCAGACGGGAAAACGGTTACTGTCTTCGCTACCGGATTAAATCGACCATACGGGATAGCATTTGATAAGGATGGTACCCTACTTGAAGCTGATAAGCTGTCGAACAAGATTAATAGGATTTCAGCAGATGGGGCAACAGTCACCCCGTTTGTAACAACTGGACTTAATGCACCTGCTTGGCTAACTTTTGATAAAGATGGTAGCCTATATGAGTCCGATCATGGATCGTATCCTAACAGTGACGGCAAGATTAACAAGATCTCATCTACTGGAAGCGTTATCCCATTCGCAACCACTGGACTGCTTGGCCCCTTTGCGATGGCTTTTGATAAGAATGGTACTCTTTTTGTAACCGATGAAGATGCTGGGGCAGTCAAGAAAATCGACACAGATGGCAATGTCACTGTATTTGCTGACAATTTCACTACTCCTTTTGGGATAGCATTTGATGACAGTAACAATATGTTTGTCACAGATTACGATCCCGCAGTCAACTCGATCGTCAAGATCTCATCAACTGGAGTACGCACTGACAACTTTGTTACAGGGTTAAATCGTCCCTTTGGCTTAATCTTCGGTCCTGATGTTCCGCTCTCTTCTACCGCAGTCCCAGAACCATTTACGATCGTGGGGACTCTCATCGGTGGTACGGCGGCATTACGGATGCGAAAGAAACTTAAAGATAGTAACAAAGCTTAGTTTAATTAGTTAAAGCACTAGCAAAGTTGGAAGATTTCAGTAATGACTTCGATCGCTTATCTAGTGCTTTATTCTGATATTATACTTGTCGCGATCGAGATAGCGATCGATCGATTAATATTCAAAATCGTCATTTGAGTCCCGCCGTTCCAATCTTCTCACGCGACGGTTTAATAATCTATTTTTACGTTGAACTTCTGATAGCTCGAAATTAAGATCGTCTGCATAGTTGCGAAGCGGGGTAAATCCATCCCGAACTATCAGCATGACGGCACCTTCAATACTATTAATGCGGTTCCGTACATCGTTGATATCTTCCCGCAGGGCATTGTCATTCTGCTTCATGGCACTTATGTCCTGCTTCATAGCACTTATATCCTGTTTCATGCCACCGATATCTTGCTGCATCCCGTTCATGCCTTGCAGTAGTTGGCGCAACTGCTCCTGAATTAGATCTAGTTTTTGTTCAGACATAATTAGCTATTGGGACGATAATAGTCGATCTAATCATTATTCTAGCTCAGTGGGCGATCGATCGCTTTATCCAAATCTGCTTGAGCTGTATGGCAATCCTGAATCAGAGCCTTGGGTATCGATCCTGGTGCGTTACGGCTGATGCCTAACACACCCTACATCAGCATAAATGTTTATTTAAGATTGATGGATTATCGATCGCAATTCGGGCAATTTCTACCTCTCAAAAAATAGGATGAAGTCAAGTAAAACTCAACCTCATCCTATCTATAGAAGTCAGAAATAAATGGTTATTCGACTGAAGAGCGATTTTCTAAAATCTCAAAAGAATTGACATTTAAGACCTTTCCGATCATTGCTAGAGTCATCACATCGTCATTTAATGTGCCCTGCACTTTGACGTGCAATCCCACCTGACGTAACTCGCGCGGACAATCCAACAATTCGTAAGTAGTCCCATCTTCAGTTACTAGTGCCCAGGCACCAGTACCAAAACCTTTGTGCTCAATTCCACCTATCGCTGTAATCATACTGTTTGAGAATCTCCTCTCGCTGCGAACCTTGCCAAACCAAAACATAACAATCCATTCAGTACCAAGAAACTGCGGGCAATCCCGCCATCACCTAATAACCAAACGCTGGGAGAGACTGCTGCACTCACCAACAGACAAGCCGCCACACCCAAACTAGTACCCACGGCAAACCATTTTGCTTGAGGAAGCGACCAGCAGACCACTAGTAATGTTAACGGAATTAGGACACTGGCGAACACAGGATTTAAAATACTATTACCTGCGATCGCATTTCCCAATTCAGGAATCGAACTACCCAATAGCCGAAATGGTGCTTGTGGTAGATCGAAGATGTAGAATCCTTTGAGGAAGAACAACCCACTACTCCCAGCTAGCATCCCGCTCATCAGCGGCAATCCGAAGGGGACATAAGCGCGAATGAAGAAGGCTAATAGATAAGAACCGACTACCATCGCTAGTTTTGGTAATAAAGCGATCGCGCCACCATCGATCCAGAACCGAAGATTGAGATATCCATTATCGCGCAACCAGCGGAAGAAATCATTAACGGAGATTTTGCCAGTTTGGGCGAGCTTGACAGCCGCCGCCGCATCTAGATTTCCCGCACCGTAGAAGTTTTGAGGATCTTGCTCTACTTTACGGACTGATTGCTGGAGGACGGCGAGTACTTCTTCTGGTGTGGTGACACCTGTAGATTTGACGAGTGCGGCGACACCTGCGACGTGGGGAGCTGCCATGCTGGTACCTTGGAAGCCGCTAATAATCGGCAGATTAGTCTCAGGATCGATCGTTTCTTGCCAGATCTTGCTACCATGTCCGCCACCTGGAGCGGCGATGTCTACGCCTGCACCGTAGTTAGAAAATTCGGCGCGTTCGCCTTGAGCGTCTGTCGCTCCCACGCCGATGACATGAGCGTAGCGGGCGGGATAGGAGGCGGAATTATTGTTTTCATTTCCAGCGGCGGCGATGATGACGACACCTTTGCGATAAGCATACTCGATCGCGTCTTTCATGACTTGACTCTCGCCACCACCACCGAGACTCATATTAATGACATCAGCTTTGTTGTCAGCAGCAAATCTGATCGCTTCGGCAATATCACTAATCGTTCCACCACCACTGCCTGACAAGACCTTGAGCGGCATGATTTTGGCTTCAAAAGCAATTCCGGCCACACCGTAATTATTATTGGTGGATTGGGCGACAGTGCCCGCTACGTGAGTACCATGTCCGTTGTCGTCGTCGGCGTTGATTTTATCGTTGACAAAATCATAGCCTTTGACAAATTCAGTCTGCGCTAAGTCGGGAACTTTGCTAACGCCAGTGTCGATGATGGCGACGGTGGTTCCTTTACCGCGATTTTGTTCCCAGGCTTGCTCGGCATGGATGTTGAGCAAGTGCCACTGCTTGCTATATTGCGGGTCGTTGGGAGCGACCGAAGTATGATAGATATAGTTAGGCTCGATCGCTTCTACATCCTGGCTCAGACTAGATGCCCGTAGTTTGTCGAGTAATAAGCGATCGCCTGTGACTGTGTATAGGTGTTCGGACTGAGAAAATTGACTATTGAGGTGTGGTGTCAGGTGATATTGTCCACTCAATATCTGCAACTGTCGATCGATTTCAGTGGCTGAAATATTCTCTTTGAAGTCAATAACTAGGGAGTCAAATTCTCCCTTGGTTGCCAATCCTTGGAAGTTAAAGATGGCAAACCCTATGCCTAAGCAAAATAAGCACAAGACCAACAGTTTCCGCATATACAGCGATCGCTCTCTACTCAATTAATATCCTCAGCATAGCTTAACATTTTTATTTACGCCTTAATTAGGCTTTAGGCTTTAGGTATTAGGCTTTAGGGTAGGGAGTGAATGGCTTGCACTGAGCGTAGCCGAAGTGTGAATGGTGGATAGTGAAGGGGTGCTTATAGAATCCAAGCGTTCTAACACCTAACACCTAAAGCCTAAAGCCTAAAGCCTAATTAACATTGTCAGCAACTATACCAACGTAAGATACTAGAGATCTATCGATCCTCATCGCTAACCATGACTGAATCTACTGACAACCAGACACCCATCGACACCCAAGCACTCCTGCTGATGTTGCGGCGCAAAGAAAGCAACTGGGTAGAATGGGGCAAAGCTTGCCAAAAACTCCAAAAAACCGGACTCAATCCCCAAGAAATTTTTGAGGCGACTGGATTTGAACCGATTCAGCAAAATCAAATCATTGTCGCTTCCCAGGTATTCGACAGTATGATGAGTGTCGGAATTGCCCCTGCCACCCAAACCCACTATCAGCGCGTCGGTAGCGATAGTCTCTACGAACTCCGCATTCTCTCTCAAGAAGATCGGGCGGCTACGGCTGACTATCTGTTCAACCGCAATATTGACTCAGAAGGCTCGAAGGAAGTCGCCAAGGCGTTTAAAGAATTTTCGTATATGCGCCAGCCACCGGAGGGTTTTACCCACCATCCAGGCGATGCTGTCGCTTATCAGTATTGGCGGTATGTCAAGCAACAAGCCGATCTGACTGAAAAAACCCGTCTGATCGCGCGGGGACTGATGTTTGCTCACAGTCAGAGTGCCCGCAACCAGATCGAAAAGCTCCTGATCGCGCTCTCCGCACCACCCCAACGGACGGCACCAGCACTACCGATTTATCGGTTGGAAGCAGATGAACAAATGCCACGGACTATTCCGGTGGCTGGGGCATTTCCGATCGCTAGTAGTATCCTCGCCTCGGTGCCAAGAATTGCCGCCACTGGTTCTTTCCAAATCGTGCGCCAGAATTGGGAGGGGGGCTGGGTGAGCTTCCCTGGTTGGGGCGTATTATGTAAAGCCGAAGATCCGATCGCGGTGATTGGCGAACGTGGCAATCTACCCGTGAAAATTTCTAACGAATCACCAGAAACGATCGTCATCCTCGATCGCAATGTGACGGAATGGAATGAATTTAACTACTTTGCGATCGATCGCGATGGACAACTTGCCATTGAGTGGTTCGATAGTCCCCCCAATGTCCCCATTCTCGCTCAACTAGTCCTCGTCATCCACCCCAAACGCCCGATCGATCCTGACAATCCTAAGGATCTCTGGGAACTGGAGGACTAGGTGATTAGGCTTTAGGCTTTAGGCTTTAGGGTTAGATGGTGGATGGTGAATGGTAGCCATAATGTGTTTACTCACATCTTGCACCAGTGTAAAAATATTATTACTAAGCTGAGATCCAAGGGTACCCACAAGCGGCGTTTTTATGCGGGGGTTCCCCCCGCATAAAAAAACGGCAAGACGGGGCACCCCTACACAATTAACCTGTAGGGGTGCCCTTTATGGGTACCCTTAGATCTCAGCTTTTACTAGTCTTCATGTATTGGTGCAAGATGTGAGTTTACCTTTTACCCTTCTTCCACTAGCCGATCGACCCCACGTAAATAACCTATTAGCACACAATATTTATAAAAATATACAATTTGTCTGTTTAGTTACAAATGTGGGGATTTTTAGTCGTTAAAGTGAATACATGTCAGTTGAATTTTGAGTGCGCTGTCTCTTTCCGGCTAACTATCCCAAATTTTTGGAGATTCAGTATGTCATTATCCAAAGGTGTAGAAATTCATCGTCTCACATCAGTTAAAGCTGGGATGCTTCAACTTTATACTCCGCAAGCTAGTCACGAGACGATGTTGGTACAAATCCCTGCCAACACGATCGATGATATGTTTGTGCATAAATATCAAACCGATCAATTGATGGTGGTACGGGGTAATTTTATCTTGGTAATTTTACACAATGGCAAATATCAATATATTCCCTTGAGCGACTCCGAACCCAAGGTTGTGACTATTCCCCCGCTGGTTCCTCATTCCGCGATTAATGTCGGGGATGAGCCGTGTATGTTAATTAACGCCGTAATTCGTCAAGGTCAATCTCACCCATCTGATTATCGTCCACTCAAAGCACCTTTTCCTTACGATCTAACACAAGCAGCTCGATTACTATCCAGTCAAAATTACTCGATCGCGGCTTAGATTTAGTTACTGACAAGCTCTAAATTAATTGACAATTGATAATTGCGGATGCAACACATGCGGAGGAAACCTCCGCATGTGTTGCACCAAGCAGATAATTGATAATTGGGTTTTTAAAATGGGGATTTGAAACCCGAAGCCATAGCTTCTGCTCTTTGTTAAACTTTAGCTGTCAACTGTCAACTGTCAACTGTCAACTGATTTAAATAGCGTTCGATTAAAATAATAGCAACAAGATCGTCGATCGGGCGGGGTGGTTGGCGCATTCCTGGGGGAATGAGTCTGGTAAACAAATTAGCTGGATACATTTGCCAATAGCGATCGCGTGCTTCTAGACTAGAATAGCGTTCGTCAACTAAAGATATCGGTAAATCGGGGAAGGCTGTAGTTAGTTGCTGTTTCCATTGTTTAGATGTGGTTTGGTCGCCCATGACAATGCGACTGACGTTATACTGCGGACATAAAGTTCTAATTTGGGCGATCGTCTGTGCTGTCAGTAATACTTGATGGTAGAGTACAGTGCGATTGCCATCGATTACAGCTATTCCACATTTATCCTTACCAGGATCGAAGCCTAAAATTGTTTCATTTCGATCTGCCATTTGGTAACTAGCCAGTCTTATTTCAACTATTATGCTCGATCGCATCCACTCCATCGCTACCAACCTCGCACCCAGACTGATCGAAATTCGTCGTCACCTCCACGCACACCCAGAATTGAGCGGTAAGGAATACCAAACTGGGGCATATATTGCGGGGGTGCTGTCTGCGGCTGGCTTGCAAACTCAGGAATCGGTGGGGAAAACGGGAGTGATCGGCGAACTAGCAGGTGCGGGAACGGACGATCGATTGTTGGCGATTCGGACGGATATGGATGCACTGCCGATCGTCGAGCGGACTGGATTGCCATTTAGCTCCCAAAATCAAGGCGTTATGCACGCCTGTGGTCACGATGTCCATACTACCGTAGGATTGGGCACGGCGATGATCCTCGCGGAACTGGGCGTGGAATTGCCTGGAAGAATGCGCTTTATCTTTCAACCTGCTGAAGAAATCGCTCAGGGTGCCGCCTGGATGGTCGCTGACGGGGCGATGAAGGAGGTTGATAGTATTTTTTCCCTGCATGTGTTTCCGTCGATTCCCGCAGGCTCGATCGGGATTAGATATGGAGCTTTGACAGCCGCCGCCGATGACTTGGAAATTACGATTCTGGGTGAGTCTGGGCATGGTGCCAGACCCCATGAAGCTGTGGATGCGATCTGGATCGCCTCACAGGTAATTACGGGGCTTCAGCAAGCGATTAGCCGCACTCAGAACCCACTCCGCCCGATCGTGCTGACGATCGGCACGATTAGCGGCGGACGCGCCCCAAATATTATCGCCGATCGCGTGGAACTGTCTGGTACTGTGCGATCGCTCCATCCTGAGACTCATGCGACACTCCCCAACTGGATCGAGCAAATCGTCACCGATATTTGTCGGACGTATGGGGCGAAATGTCAAGTGAATTATCGGCGCGGCGTGCCCTCAGTCCAGAATGATATCGCCTTGACTCAAATTCTCGAATCATCTGCTAGAGCCGCCTGGGGTAGCGATCGAGTCCAAATCTTGCCCGAACCCTCACTCGGTGCTGAGGACTTCTCTGTATATCTCCAACACGCCCCTGGGACGATGTTTCGATTGGGTGTCGGAATCCCTGATGCAAAGAATCACCCGCTGCATCATCCCCAATTCATGGTAGATGAGTCGGCGATTATTACTGGGGTGGTGACGATGGCATATACGGCATATCAGTATTGGCAAAATGTCCCTCATCGTCGCACAAATTCCGAGGAGATCTGAGTCAAAATGGGTCTGACGCTGACACAAATCGATCGATTATTAATGGATTGGCAGCAAAAGGGTGATGCAGCCAATCAAAACTTACTAGACTTGTACGATCTGTCTGCATATCAACGATTGAGTGGGATGGGAAATCCGCCGAGCAATGTCACTGGAACTACTCAGCAACAAGCGAGTACGGCATTGACGGCGATCGATCGGTTATTTGAGTATTTAGAATTATTTAATCAGCAGATCGATCGAGCGCGAAAATTGCGGCGAGAGTTACCATCTTTATTTGTTAGTAATATTCAGCTCCAAGAGATCGAGCATTTGCTGACAGGAATGTCGATCGATCTACCGCAGATTCAGATCCCTTTAGCCAATAGAGATTTAATCGGTGCAGATCGGCAGATGCGATCGATCTCGCTCGAAGAATTATTGGAGCGGATGATAGTTTCGTTTATCATTGCTAGAGATACTTTTGTTGCGGTAGAAACTGCCTGGACAGATTTAGAATCAAAGTTAATTATCACTCATCGATCGCTCGTCGAGCTGCAACAATTAGCACAGAAATTACAGGTAGCTATTCCAGCATCACTAGTTACAGCACAGGCTACTTTTGACGATGTTCAGGTTCAGATCGATCGAGATCCATTGGGGGTAAATCTGGCTTTTGTGCGAGATATTACCATGTTAATTAATAATACCCGTCGCGAACTAGAAACCCTCGCCCAACAACGCCAACAGTTACAAGCCGATTTGGTGACAGCACCACAATTACTTCAGCAATTGAGACAACTGAACCAAGACTCGATCTCTGCTTACACTGAAAGTCACTCTAAAATTAGACATAGTTTACCGACTGTCTCGCCAGTACCAGCCGAGGAAATAGCCGAACTAGAGCGATGGTTGGAGCGGCTAGTCGCCAAATTTGAGTTGGGGATAATTCCCCCCGTGCGCGTGGGATTGACAAATTGGCTCGCTAAAGTTCGGGCTTACACGACTGCGGCGGAATCTGCGCTTAGAGCTAATCGACTACCATTGGACACCAGACAGGAGTTGCGGGGGCGACTGGATGCACTCACAGCCAAGGCTCTGGCGAAGCGTCAGGCTGAAGATCCGGTTTTGGCAGATTTGACCGCTCAGGCGCGCGAAGTACTCTACACCAGCCCTACAGACCTGAATCTGGCGATCGATCTAGTGAGGAAGTACGAGCAGGGTTTAAATCAACGCTTGACGTGTTAATTTTCTTGGCGATGGAGAATTTAGCAATTGGCGATCGTGTTATAGCTAGATATGGATAGATTGCTGTCTCACCCTCGATCCCCGTTGACACGATGCCAGTCTCGATCGATATCTGCTTTAAATAAAAGCGTGCAACAGAATTACCAATAGGTAATCTGAGGATGAGTAGAGCGTAAATCTTATTTAATTTTAGATTTTAATTTAATTATGACTACATTTGAGTCGATCGCTAAACCCAAGCCTAAGTTATGGTTAGCGGCAATTAAACCGCCAATGTATACGGTGGCAATCATCCCGATTACTGTGGGTTCTACCGTTGCTTATGCACAGACTCAATCGATCGATCTCAATATTTTGGGAACTTTTTTATTGTCAGCCATTGCAATCATTGCTTGGCTGAATATTAGTAACGATGTGTTCGATAGCGATACGGGTATCGATATTAATAAAGCTGAGTCAGTGGTGAATCTCACTGGTAATCGCAATTTGATGTTTTGGTTGGGAAACGGATTTTTAGCACTGGGTATTTTGGGAATTGCGACAATATCTTGGTGGCAACAGGATATTAATGTAGTCGCGATCGTTTTGTTGAGTTGCTTTCTCGGTTACACTTATCAAGGGCCTCCATTCCGATTGGGGTACCACGGTTTGGGTGAAATAATTTGCACGATCTGTTTTGGGCCGTTGGCTGTGAGTGCAGCTTATTATAGTCAGACTCAAAGTTGGTCGATCGCTAATCTCACAGCTTCACTAATTATTGGTATTTCCACGAGTTTAATTTTATTTTGCTCCCATTTCCATCAAGTCAAAGATGATTTGGCGGCAGGTAAACTGTCACCGATCGTTAGAATGGGGACAAAAATGGGTGCGCGAGTATTGGAATGGAGTACTGCAAGTATTTATGTGTTGACTGCGTTCGGTGTCATCGCTCACATGTTTCCGGTGGCGACGTTGTTAGTATTTTTTAGTCTGCCATTGGCGATTAAATTAACTAATTTTGTTTCAGAATATCATGACAGGCCCGATCGAGTTCGGACGTGTAAATATCTGGCGGTTCGGCTGCAATTTGTGAGTGGAGTATTACTAGCCTTGGGCTTTTATTTGTAGCACTAGAAGCTGCGTAGATCTTTACCCCACCCCAGCCCTCCCCTTATCAAGGGGAGGGAGTAGAAGCCCGCCCCCTTGATAAGGGGGGGTTGGGGGGTAAAATCAACCTCAACCGAAGTCTAACTAACTTGTGTAGGCACAATAAAATAGCCCCGACTTCCATCAGAAGTCGGGGCTATTTAGGATCTGAAGGCGGCTAGAAGAAGCCGCGTAAGTTTTGCTTGTAAGCACTGGCATTTAAACCATCAGTTCGATTTTTATAAGCAGCGGGAATCATCCGTTGGAGATTGCTAACTCGTTCGCTGACTGCGGGGTGACTACTGAGAAATTCTGGAGCCGAATTACCGCTAATTAACTTCTTCATAAACTCAGGCATCGCGGTAGGCGCGTAACCACTTTTAATCATCGTCGTCAAACCACTTCGATCGGCTTCATACTCATCGTTACGACTATTGGGCAGTGTCATAGCTAATTGTACGCCTAGCTGAACGATTTGGTTGCGATCGAGTCCAGTTACCGAACCAATACCTTGATTGATTGCCGCTTTTTTGATATGTTGGATCGAGTGGCGACTGGCGATGTGTCCGATTTCATGCCCGATGACACCAGCCAACTGTGCTTCGTTATCGGCTGCTTTCATCAAGCCAGTATTGACATAGACATAGCCACCCATCGTCGCAAAAGCATTGATCGCATCATCATCGATGACTTGGAAGGTGTATTTAATATTTGGTCTGGTACTGTTTCTAGCCAATCGTTGACCGATCCGATCTACATAACTAGTGACGGCTGAGTTGCGATAGAGTCGAACCTTATCACTGAGTAGTGCTTGGTTAGTCTCTGCACCAAAACTAGCTTCCTGTGCATCAGTTATATTGTTTAACTTAACGACTTGAATAACTGATGGGGCAGCTTGGATCAGTATTTGCCACCATTCAGCCGCTCTAGCGATCTGTGGTTGCCCTACAGCGATCGTAAATATTGTGAGTACAGAGATGCCGGAATATAACCACCGTCGCTGCAACCACTGACGGAATGAAGCTACTCTAGCGAACATAAATCTTTTGCCAAATTAATAATGTGAGTCAGCGCGATCGTCGCTACATTGATTTTCACAACTAGCAGTAATAATGACGGTATTTTAGCGATCTATGTTGCAGCAAGCTACCTACTAAAATGCCAACGATTGAAATCGTGGCTAGTGTTGCAAAGTCCGCCTACGCGGACTGACATATTAGTAAGCTCACATCTTGCCCCAGCATAAAAATATTAGTAATTAGCGTAGATC